>Ga0180923_148_pt1 | contig 296295 bp, 312 predicted proteins | sample Deesub1362A_J573_FD_124163 | JGI IMG/M metagenome (GOLD analysis project Ga0180923, IMG submission 124163) | Candidatus Bathyarchaeota archaeon JdFR-10
TTTTNNGNGNCCTTTTGGGGGGCGGCGGAGGCGGTCCTCGTAGCGGGGCAGCAGCGCCTTCACCAGCTCGCAGGCCTCCCCCCGCCTGAGGCCCGCCGAGGCCTTGACCACCTCCGCGCAGAACCTGTTCTCCAACCCGCTGGCATAATCAGGAAACCTACAACCCGTAGGACGAGTGCCGAAGCCTGAAGCGCAGCCTGAAGCAGCATCACAAATTTCGAAGGCAGCTGTCTCGTAGAGAAGCATGTCCGTGCAGGGGCCGGCTGTTTGAGTGACAACCCCGGTGATGATCGCGTGCGTGTTCAGAGTTTGAGCTTGCCGGCTGATGCTTTGCGCCCAGAGGGCTTCCCTTCCACAGTTGCCCAAGTATCTTAAGTCCAAAGTTGCAACATCACCGTAGGTTCCCATGTGTGTCGCCATGTGCAAAATGAAGGCAGCTATCGCCTCCAAGGCGGCGCCTTCCGGTGAACCTGCATAGCCTCCGATCATAGAGTGGTATCCAGGCTTGATCATGGCTCCGCAGGTGAGAGCATGAGCTGTCTTATGTAGCAGTTGGTAGCTTGTCACCAGAGGGTTCACAAGAAGGGGAATAGCGACGGTTAACGTCGGGTTAAACCCCTCAGGCATTCCCAGCCCGCCGAGCTGCCCGTACTCGGTGGGACTGGCTTCGGGTCCTTGAACAGGCATTCCCACCCTGTTCGCCCTCCTTAAGGCTTCCTTTATCAAGGCAGCTTCATAGGCTCCTAGCAGAGTTTCATAGGGGGTTCGGGCTCTGGGGCGGCGGCCCAGTATCGTGGCGGGGACTCCTCCGGCTATGATGTCGATCACCCGATATTGGGCGATGCTCTGCATGAGGGGGATGTACAGCTCCTCTGAAATCTCCAGCCCAAGGGGCGCCATTATTGCCCTCGGCCTAGTCTTGTCCTCTGGCTTTCGGGCTTTCATCGTCACCCTGTTTGCACCCGCCCCCAACTGTAGTTCGCTGGGCGCCTCGGCTAACACCGTCTTCAGCTCATCTTCTGTGAAATTGATGACCCGTTTGGTGTCGGAGCAGTACATTCCGGTTTCCACGGCCAGCTCAAAGCCGGCTTTCCAAAAATCGTTGGCCAAACCGTCATCGGTGTTTACCGGGTTTTCCGGGTCGCAAACACCCTTAAGCCCGTATTTCTCCAGTTTCTCCCTAATCTTTCCCGGAAAGATCTTCAACTCCCAGTTTTTCTTATCAACCACAGGGCCTGTGTGGGCTCTATCCAGAACATCTAGGAACGTGACTTTCACGCAAACCACCTTTTAAGGAAGATAAGGGCGAGCGGAGATATTATAGATTTTTATGTTTCTGCGCAAGCTCAGCGTACATTTCAACGCCTTTCCTTATTCTGCCCATATGCTGATCGGTGATCTTTTTTACAACTTTAGCCGGAATACCTAAAGCCAACGATCCAACCGGAATCCTTGTCTTCTCGGTCACCACGGAGCCAGCTGCTACAACACATGATTCACCTATCTCAACGCCGTTAAGGACCACAGCGCCTATGCCGATGAGGACGTTGTTCCCTATCTTGCATCCGTGGAGAACTACGCGATGCCCGATTATGGCATTATCGCCCACATAGGTTGGGTAACCTTCATCCACGTGTAAAACAGAGTTGTCTTGGATGCAGGTTTTCTTGCCGATGACGATTTCGTCCAAATCTGCCCGTATTACTGTGTTATACCATATGCTGGAGTGTTCACTCACAGTCACGCTGCCGATTAGGGTGGCATTGGGAGCTATGAAGCATGTTTTGTGAACCTTAGGCTTCCTTCCGTAAAAATCTAAGAGTGTCAATCTTCACACCCAGTCTTCTCTCATGGTTAAGCTTATTAGATAAGGGGTATACGTTTCAGTTTTTCGTCTCTAGCCAATTTTTACAATCAGCCTACCCGGATTGTTCGCCGAAAATATGAAGTGGAAAATCACCTGATGGAAATCTGGAAAAAAGGCGTTGCTCAGCCTTTAAGGCTGGGAGATGCTCGACTTATCTTTCAGTTTGTCCTTTGTATCCAGCAAGTAGTTTGGTATGCGGAGCTGAGCCACTAGGCTGCCTTTTTTGGTTATGCGGAAAACGGCGTGGTTTTTTGTTTTTCCGCGGCATTGGATGGTTAAGGTTTTACATGCTGACTTTGACTTTTCGTTTTCTCTCGCTTCAACAATTTTTTGGAGGAACTTGTCGAGGCTGATGCCATGTTTTTGGGAGATCCGGGTGACATAGGTGAAAAGTCTCTTATCATAGTAGGAATGCCATGGGCTGGGAGGTCGGCCTCTTTCTCCATCCGTTATTTTACTCCACACAATCCGCATGACGTTTACCGGCATGTTTTAAGTTACACGCTTAACGTGATCTCGATGGTTGAAATGTTCCTCGTTCCACCTTCACGAAGCTGCACAGTGTCGGTTCCTAGGTTTATTCTGCTTACTTTCAAGTCTTTCATGAACCTGCTTCTGGTTATTTCCGCCACATCCACGGCCGTGGTTATGGCTTGTCCTCTCGCCTTCAACGTAACTTCCTTAGTGTCAGGTGTGTTGAAGCAGGTTATGACGGTGAGGACGTAGTTCATAGGCGGCTTTCTTCCAATGAAGATGGTGTTTTGCTCCTTAGACACTTTTCCGGTTCCTCCTCCACCATGGCCCTCGATGAACGTAGTTTAGGGCCTTAAAGTATATAAGGAAATGCTAAAAGAACCAGTTAAACGTTGAGAAACCATAACGAGAGCCGCCTAGGTGAGCCTATGGGAGCTGAATTTTTCAAGCTCTACCTTTGGAAGACACTATCTTGATTACGTCTCTATGCTTGATCCGGTAGTCTTCGCCAACCCGCCTCTTGCTCTTAGCTTCCACAGCGTAGATGAAAGTTTCAGCCAGTTCGCTGTGAATCATGCCAGCCAAATCCCTCGCTCCCGTGTCTGGAGGCACCAAATAACAGTCAGGGAGGACTCTTCCTTCGTGGTCTGTGAGTTTCTCCACATCTTCCACGGGAAAAATGGCGACCATTCCTAGGAGGCGGAAGAGAGCAAAGTCTAGGGCTTCCTGAACTCCCGTGGAGCCGAACTTCTTCAACACTTTCTCTTCCACAGCGCGGAGAGCGGAAGTTTGTTCAACTGTAAGCTTCTGAGGTTGGAGGATTTTAAACTCCTTGTCCCCCGGCTTGTATTCTATCATTCCCTTCTCATCCGCTCTCCGAAGGACCAGTTCCGCCTCAGCGCTACAAGGCACCACAGCGTAGCCAGCCTCCCTCAGCCTAGCCACATTTTCTTCAGCCGGCTCAAGGTCTATCTTGTTAGCAACGATCAGGAGAGGTTTGGCGAGTTTCCGAAGCCTCTTAGCTAGGTTTTGAAGCTCCCCCTCGGTCCACCGGGTGGGCTTCTTAGCTTGAAGACCCAACTCGTCGACAGCCCTGAACACGTCCTGTCTTCGAATCTGAAGGCCGGCTAGCTTTTCTGAGAGAACTCCTACGATGTTCTCCCCCAACGTCTCGGCTTTCCTAGCGATTCTATCCCAGTCTTTTTTGAGAATCTGGAAAATCCACATGTCAAACTCCTTCTCGAGGAAGGCTACATCTTGAAGGGGGTCGTTAAGCCCGGGTTTGCAGGGTTTTCCATCCATGTCCGTGGACCCAGCAGCATCCACCACCAGCAGAAGCACGTCCGCCTTCCTAACCTCGTCGAGAAACTGGTTTCCCAAACCTCTCCCTTCCCAAGCTCCGGGAACCAGCCCCGGGCAGTCAACCATTTTGACTGGGATGAAGCGGCGTCCTCCAATGCAGGCGGAGTTCACCGGGTTGTCTTGGACGCCGAACTCACGGCACACGCAGTCCACGGCCACGTAGGTAATGCCCACATTGGCCTTGACGGTGGTGAAGGGGTAGTTGGCTATAGGCACGGAGGCTAGAGTGGCGGCGGAAAAGAAAGTACTCTTGCCCACATTGGGCTTTCCAGCCAAACCGATGAGAGGATTTCGCAAAACCGTCTTCCCCGTCTTCCTGAAGAGGCTGCTTCACCTTAACCTAATTACTTTTCTACACTTAAAACAAGCGACGGGAGGGGTCTGTTCTCGCCTTTCAAGCCGACTTGGCGGGGAAAATGTCGGCTATGGTTTGGTCGCAGAGAGAGCTGAGGTCGTTGAACACTTGTTCAATCTGGTCGATGGAGAGGTGGCGGGTTGTGAACAAAGGTGTGACAAAGTCGTATCTGTCAGTGTCCTCCGACAGGATGGATATTCCCAGCTCATTGGCGTAGGTGCGAAGGTAGGTTCCCGGGAAAGGTGTGGTCATGGAAAGAACTAAGTGGGCGCCCATTCCCTTCAACTCCTTCATCAATTTTTCAGTTTCCTTCAACGTCTCCAAAGTGTCCTCTGGGAAAGGCATCATAAAGTTACAGAACGTGGATATCCCCGCCTCCACCGACCGTCTCACCGCCCTCTTAACCTGCTCCACCGTTATGCCTTTCCGAATGTGGTTCAGGATCCTCTGAGACCCAGACTCAACTCCGTATTGAATGCAAACACATCCGGAGCGAGCCATTTCCTGAACCACATCCCTGCTCACCGTGTTCACTCTAGCCTCACATGACCATCCGACTTTCACACCCAGCTCCCATATGCCGCGGCATATTTTTTCAGTCCTATCTCTGAACACGGTGAAGGTATCGTCGGCAATGAAGAAATAGTCGACACCAAACCTGTTGATAAGCTGCCTCATCTCAGCCACCACATCCTCGTGGCTTCGAACACGATACCTGCCTCCGGACAATGTCCCCGCTGAGCAAAAGATGCAGTTGTAAGGACAACCCCTACTCGTCACCAGGGTGCCAGGTATCTTGTAGAGCCTCATGGAAAACAGATGCCGCGCTGGGTAGGGAAGACCGTCGAGATTCTGGATCAATGGTCGGTCTGGGTTGTTTACCACCTTTCCGTCCTTTTTGTAGCTGATGCCTTGAACTTCATGCAGCCGCCTATCTCCCTTCAGCAGTCGGCTTGCAAGCTCCAGCATCGTGGCTTCTCCCTCCCGGCGGACGACAATATCAACCTGCGGATTTGCAAGGGTTTCCTCGGCTGTAAAAGTGACATGCGGACCTCCTAGGATGGTACAGATCTCCGTGTTCAGTTCCTTAGCGGCTTTCGCGATCTTCAAAGCGTTTTTGTAGGTGAGAGTGTTCGCTGTTATCCCGACGAGTTTAGGCTGGTGACGACTGACTTCGGATTTGAACGCGTCCTCTTCCATTTTCACTATCGCCATGTCGACGACATGGGTGTCGAAACCGTGAAAGAGAAGGTTTGAGGCGATGTAGCCGAGACCTAAAGGCGGGCAGAAAACAGCTTCCTCCACGTAGTCCGCCATGGTTTTAGGCAAAGGCGGCTGCACCAAGAGGACATCAGCCATCTATCACATCCCTCAAAGGAAGAGAAGACTTTTCATGGAAAACGCGGAACGGATAATTAAACACGTCTTTTTTCAAACCAGTCCTAGGATAGGTGATCAAAGAAGCCACGGCTTTCTACTCCGCTTAAACCTTCCTTTCTAAGAGCTTTGCTTAGCCGTGAAGAAACTGTTAGGAGGAAGGTCGGAGTAAACAGTGAGGCCTGGAGCTATTCGAGTGTAAGGGCCCACTTGAACGCCGGGCATGAGGCTGACATTGACTCCTGTCTGAACGTGGTCTCCCAAGATTGCTCCCAGCTTTCTCAAGCCGCTGTCCACTTTCACCCCTTTCACCGTGATTTTCACAGTTTCGCCGTCAAGCCTCACGTTCCCCACCACCGTCCCAGCCCCGAGGTTGCAGTTTTCCCCGAGGATGCTGTCGCCCACGTAGGAGAGATGGGGAACGCGGGCGCCATCCATGAGGATACTATTCTTAACCTCACACCCCTGCCCCACAAAGGCATTTCTGCCGATGACAGTGAAAGAGCGTATGTAGGCGTTAGGACCGACGGTGCTGCCCTCCCCAAAGAAAGCAGGGCCTTCTACGTAGGTTCCAGCCCTCAAACAGGCTCCAGCTTCAACCCTCACAGGCCCCTTAATCCTAACTCCTCTATCAACTCGACCTTTCCTCAAAGGTTTAAGCTTCTTCAGAGCCCTTTTATTGGCTTCCAAAAGGTCCCAAGGTCTGCCTATGTCCAGCCATTCTTCGCTGCTGAATTTTACTGCATAGAAAGGCTCAGACTCCTCTTGGATCATCCTGTTAACGGCGTCCGTTAGTTCGATTTCCCCCCGAGACGACCTCCGAACATCTCTCAACGCCTTGAAAATTTTTTGGGTGAAAACATAGACCCCCGCGTTGGCGAGGTTGGAAAGCGGCCTCTTCGGCTTCTCCACGATGTTAAGGACGTTTCCCTGAGAGCCGAGTTTGACGACGCCATATTGTTGGGGGTTCTCAACTTCAACCACCCCCATGAGGCCTGAAAGTTTTTCCCCGTCCTTCTTCCATACGTTCCTCAGTCTCTCCAAGGCTTGAGGTTTGAGGTAAAGGTCTCCGTATACGGTGAGAAATTCCTCGGCTTCGAGGAAACGTTCAACGGAGTTTAGGGCGTTTCCCGTTCCTTTCTCCTTTTTTTGAGAAACATGGTGAACCGTTAAACTCGGATGTGATGTTTCACTCAAGGTTTCTCTAATTTTTTCTCCGAGGTAGCCTACCACCAGAAAGACCTCATCCACACCTACATGCTTCACGGCTTTTAGGAGGTGAAGGAGAAGGGGGACACCGGCTACAGGGAGCAGGGATTTCGGTTTAGTCCAAGTGAGAGGCCTAAGCCGAACGCCTTCTCCCGCTGCCAAGATGACTGCTTTCAACTTTTCCATCCATCAAACTTAGGTTTGTTGAAAAATTAAAATATGCTGACAACGTTAAGCAGCCACAAGCTTCGGTTCTTCATACGTAGAAGGCATGGCTAAAAGCTTACTCTTTCTGACACCAACATGTCTTAGCGGGAGAATTTTAGTGGATTTGTTGTATATTTCTGAAGCAACCTTACCTAAGACCAGCTCTTGGACCAGTTGATCGAAATTCAAAGTTTTACTTTTCTCTTGGATGACTTCTTGAGCTATTGTCCTTATGGCTGTCTCTTGGGATGGATTAGCCCTTCTCTTTGTGAAGGCTGTTGCCAGAATCCTAAGCTTAAACCCGTCCTTGGTGGTGGTGTCCACTACCGCGTCCACCTTGGAGCTCCAACGGCGGACGAGACTTCGCAGGTACTCCCGAGCATACTCATGGCCTTTGAACACGGTTTCCGCCTTAGCGCCTTCCACCTTCACGACTTGGAAGAAAATCTTGATGCTCATGTGGGAAACATTCTGCTTGGTTAAATCATAGAGAGTTGTTTCCACAACTCTCCCCATCAAATGCTGACTGTCAGAGGCAGGGAGGAGGGCGATTTCATGGCCTCCGAAATAGGGGGGTGCATAGGCTGTGAACCATGTTTTTAAACGCCACTTATCTCGGATTTTCCCCCTTTTCTGAGACGACAAGCTTCACCACCAAAGCTCAATGAATATCGAAGTAGAAGTTTATAAGACTATAGGGAAGACTTTCTCAGAAAACTGTTAGGTGGAGGTTTTCTTAGGCCAGAGGAGGGTCTTAGGCAGCTTGTAGGCTCCAAACCTTTTCCTGACTGTTTCAGGCCAATTCTCAGGGTTGAAGCCGTAAGATGCCAGAAAAGCAGCAGTCCAGCGGGAGATCCCCAACCCAGTGCAACCGGTCCAGAGAGGGCGGTTTTTAGCCTCGTGGAGGCTGAAGCTTTTGACAAACTTATCCTTGTGAACAAAGCAGCCTGCGATCTCCAGCCATTCAGCTTTTTTCCTTTCCCCTCGGTAGGGGAGGTAGACCTCCACATCGAAGGCGGCGACATTACGGCTGTCCTGGATGTCTCCGATTTCTCCCTCCTTCATGTAGAAGGGGGCGGCTGCCACAATCCGCCAATCCAGCTCCAGCAGTTTGTCAACCACGTCTACCACGCTGTCTCTTACTGCATCCCTGATCTCCACCACTTGTTCCGGGGAGCCGAGGTAAACCAGCTCTATTCTCCTGAACTCTTGGATTCGAACCAGCCCCTCTACGCCTCCCCCTTCCCACCGGTAGGTCCACCCTGACCTGTCGTAAAGCTTGATAGGAAGATCCTCAAGCCTCAGGGTTTCATGGCTGAAAAACTGCCAAAAGGGCTCACACTGAGCAGGTGCAAGGACATATTCAGGTTCTTTCAGGATGCGTTTTAACAGCTCCTTGGGGATCCTCTTGGTCACTTTCACCGTCTCTTTAAACTCGGTGAAGGCCTCGGGGTCTCGGGGCGGAGGGCATACGTAGTACATGCCCTCAGGGATGCCCTCCAAGTAGCCGGGCATCCGCTTCATAACCGCCAAAGGAATAAGCTTCGGGAGCATGAAAGGTTGAAACCCCAGTTTCTTCACGACATTTTCCATGAGAAGCTGCTCTATGACCTCGGAAAGCATGGCATAGGGTGTAGTGTAAATCCACTGGCCTCTCCCCGGAAACTCCTTAAACCAGCCCAGCTCAACTCCAAGCTCGACAGGGTCTCCTCGGAAGGCCAGTCGACGGGGAACCCCCTGCCTAACCACTGGATGAACTTCTTCCAGCCTAGCTTCAACCTTTTCTTCCGCCAGCCTCCTCGCAAGGCTGACAACCCTATCAGGGAGGTTATCCTTCAACTCCGTTTCAGTGAGAGTCTTAAACCGCAGAATCAGTTTTCCATCTTTCCCATAAGCATCCTTGATGTGAGGAAGCCCACGAATTTTTTCCAGGCTTTGTTGAGAAACTTCTGCGGAAACTTCTACAACCAGATCCGAGACCTCTAAGCCCCGGATGCCAACTTTAAGCTTGGAGCCCAACTCTTGAGCTAGAGCTTTTCTAAACCTTATCACCGCTGAGGGAGCTCTGACATGGGAGCCAGACCTCACCTGAATAGACAGGGTTCTGCCTTTAACTGTCCAGCTGACTATTTGAGCCGCCTCCTCTGATCGGCCTGGAGGCGCCCCTTTCAGTAGAAGTTCACGGTTGGCTTTGTCCACCAGTCTTTTGATCACCGCCTCAGCCTCAGCGCCTTCGGCTTCCCGGCTTAGGGTTAAATGGCAAGTGAGCTGCATCATTAAGGATGGGAGAGTCATGTCAGAGCACCTTCAAAGTCTTTTCAGCCGCCTGCAAGCATGAAAGCAAATCGTCTAAGGTGGCTAAAAAGGTTTCAAAGTTTTTGTCGCATTCTACGGTTGAGAAGAAGGTTTTATTCTTGAACCAAGATTTTACAGAAAGCTGAGGTGGCGTCTGAAGATTATCCGCTTTCACGCTTTTCGCCAGAGCTTCGGCTTTTCTTCTCCTCTCCATCTTAATCCTCAGCTCAGCCTTAAACTTCGCCAACTAAACCGTAACCTCCTCTGAGAATCATCTGGTCAACTGGCCCTAATACGTTTTCCATCATCAGAGAGATAGAGGCTTCACTTCAACTGATCGGTATAAATTTTGGAAAATAACTTGATAGGCCCCGGATACTTGCCAGCCCTTATTTCGTCAAGTCCCATAGCCGCAAACTTTAAAGCCTCTCTGGCTTTTTGAGCAAGCCCTACCCCCACCTTGAACTTGACTCCGGTTTCCTCATACACGGCGGTTATAATTTCGTGCAGCTCAGAAGTAGACAAACCATTACATGGTGAGATAAAGTTGTCTCCTCCGCAGAAAAAGAGGAGAGCCTCTTTTTCTTTAAGGAGGAAAGCTAAAGTTTGAAATGAACGGTCTATCGCCAATGCCGCATCATACGCCGATCTAGTGTCGAGGAAAAGTTTGGTTGAATCATCTACGTCAAAGTGGGCTATTTGAACCAAGCCTCCACCTTCATCCACGATTTTTTCGGAATTTATGAGAATCATTCTTTGACTATGTACGGGGGATGTATTGCGTTTGATAAGTTCCTCCGACGCCCATCTTTGAGCCTTGTAGGCGGTAGAACTTACACCGACGCTCATGCTTACCGATATGGGGTAGCGGCTACAAATTTCAGATTGAATACGCCTATGGGATCCTTCATCTATTCCGTTAGTTACCGCCATCATGGTATCAAAGCTGTGGAAGAATGCTATTCCGCCAAGCGAAGAAAAAAATCTTTGAACATCAGTGTAGAGACTGGCCTGCAATATTTGCAGTTTATCTTCACGGTCATATCCCAAAGAAGAAGTCCAGCGGCCATAATTATCGATCTGGATGAGGGTTATCTGTATTAGGCCGTTGGAAAACATCTGCCACGTCCTCTAAGAGATTGTTATCGGATAGCTCTCGGCGGAAGCTACTTTTACCAACCTGACACGTTTAACCATCTTGACGGCTGCTTCTACTGCCCTCTTCGCATACTCATCTATTCTTTCTGTACCTTGCAGCCTCGTCATTCCCGGACCTGACATACCCAAGCTGACAGGTTTTCTATACTCGACTGAAAGGTCGGCGATTTTTCTGGAAGCATGCTGGGCTACAAGTTCGTCGTGTTTAGTGTCTCCTTCCACAACGGCGCCTAGGGTTACCACGGCGTCAACTTCCTCCATTTCTAAGAGCTGTTTTATTGCGAGGGGCATATCAAAGGCTCCCGGAACTTTGTATATGTGGGTGACCTCTGTCTCTAAGAACTTTGCATGGTCTAATGCTCTCTGTAGCATTAGGTAGGTTATGTCGTAATTAAACTCGGAAACTACTATTCCTAGGCGAATTTTTTCTTCCATTCTCACTCCTCCCTAAATCCGTAAAGGCCCGACATCAGGGAAACCCTGCCTTTTCCCCATTCCAGCCTCCTTTAGGAGGGCTTCAGGCTTGAACAATAGTTTGATTACATTTTGAGCGTGTTTCCTAGCTCTTTCTTCGCATATCTCGAGCAGTTCCTTCACTCTTTCGGCTTCATCTTCGTACACGAAGACTTCAACAACATGCTTGTTCGTCATCAATTGAACCCAGATGAGGCCAAGGGAGGCTTCATGGGCGCATTGCTTGTCTATCGGTTTTGGGCCGGGCATTCCGAAGGCCATGGCGATATCGCAGCCCTTCTCCAACAGCCTTTTGACGGCGACAGGTAGGTCCTTTATACCTGGCACAGTGAACCTGATGATGTCAACGTTGGAAACTCTTTGCTTGAGTTCCTCGATTGCAAATTTTGCCATGTCGACTCTAGCGAAGCTCGTATCTACTATCCCTATCTTTGCCGTCACCCGGGCTATCCTCCTTTGAAATCCTTGTAGGCGTTCAGGATCTCCTCCCCGTCCAGAAACGGCATTCCATACTCTCTAGCGCGTTTCCACGCCTTCTCTCTATCCAAGGCTTTTCCACTTTGGCCGTCTAACATTTCGCAAATCACCATAGCAGGCGTGATACCGGCCATTTCCGCCAGAGCTAGGGAAAGTTCAGTGTGCCCCCTTCTTTCGGTGAAGAAATTTTCCTCCGCTATGAGGAGGTGAAGATGACCTGGGGATACAAAATTTTCCCACAGCCTCTTCCGAAGCATTGACCTAGACGCGTTTTTATCTAAGGCTTCCCTCACCAGCTTAGCAAATTCAACAATGGTTAAGACGCGGTCAGCGTCGGTTATGCCGGTGTAGGTCTTCCTATGGTTGATGGTTATAGAGAAAGCCGGCCTGTCTCCATAAAGGGTTTTCGTAGAAACGATCCTATGGAGTCCCGGAAATCTGACGGCTGCCTCTTTCAGTATGTCGACCATAAACGGCAAACCCAGCAGGCGGGCTGCATTGAAAGGAAAAGCTAAACAGATAAGGCCGCCGGCTTGGCTTCGTAGTTCAAAAATTTTTTCTGAGGTGATGTATTCTGCGGCGTAGACGAGGTCGGTCTCACCTTCCCGGTTGTTACAGTCGAATATCTGCACACCTCCACCGTTCTTGAGAATATGCAGAGCATCAGTTAGGCTGGACATCCTCTGACCTTCGTTGGTAGAAATAAGTTTGAATACAATAAATAAGTTTCTACTCAAAAAAGAGTATAAGAAGCTGGAAATCTGCGGTACTTTTATAGGCTTCGGAACGAAATCAGTAAATCAACCGCAGGCAAGCAGATGATAAGCTTAGTGCTTACAGCCTCAGCGGAAACCTTGTTGCGGGTTGAAGGGATGGCAATGAAAAGCAGGGAATTATCTCTAGTCGCTGTTTTTGCGGCGCTTTACGCCGGTTTGGTGACGGCTTTTGCACCCTTGAGCTTTCTCATGGTTCAGGTGCGTATCGCAAATGCCTTGATAGGACTTGTTCCTTTAGTGGGCATGCCTGCCGTGTATGGCATCGCCTTAGGGGTTCTTTTGGGAAATTTAACCAGCCCTTTGGGTGCGATAGACTTGGTCAGCGCCGGGCCCTCTTTCCTTGGCTTGCTCGCCGTGTATAAGCTGAGAAAAACCAGTGTCACCGCCGGCCTTTTCCTATACACGTTGACGTTGTCGTTGTGGGTTGCCTTCATGTTATACTATGTTTTAGGTCTCCCCTACGGCTTAACTTTCATCTACGTCTTTGTGGGGATAGCCATAGCGACCGTCGGTTTGGGGTATGCCCTCTACAAGGGTGTACACAAGGTCATGAGCTTCAGGGAAATTGAGGTGAAGCTAAAATGAAGGAAAAAGCCGTCGTTATAATGTCAGGCGGGGTTGACAGCTCAACCCTAGCGTATTGGGCGAAAAAGAGATACGGGGTTTATGGTTTAACTTTCAACTACGGGCAGCTGGCGGCTAAGGAAACACTTCACGCAAAGCTTGTGGCGGAAACTCTGGGAATCTCCCTGAAGAAAATAGACCTTTCACAGTTGGAGACAGTGTTTAGGGGTGTTTCTCCACTGTGCGACAGAAACATGGAGATGCCTCCATCGTTCCGTTCAACCCTCATCGTTCCCTTTAGAAACGCTATCTTCCTCGCGGTTGCGGTTGCCTATGCTGTATCCATCGGAGCTAAGGCTGTTTTCTACGGAGCCCACAGGTCAGATGCGCCCTTCTATCCAGATTGCAGAAAAGAATTCTTCGAAGCATTTCAAGAAGCTGCGCGAAGCGGAACCGCCACGGGAATCGTCGTCGACGCACCATTCCACAACATGGCTAAATCTGAAATAGTTAAGCTGGGTAAAGAGCTAAACGTACCCTTCGAGTTAACTTGGAGCTGTTATCTGGACGGAGATAAACACTGCGGAAAATGTGAGTCCTGTGTAAACAGAAAAACCGCCTTTAAGGAAGCAGCTGTGGAAGACCCGACTTCCTACCAAGCATAGCAGAGGCTTAACTTCGCCACCTAAGTTAAGCTCTCTCCAACCATCTGTTCGACGAGTTGAACGAAGCTTTCTTCCCCTTCTGGAGGGATGGTGGCCCCTGCGGCTACATTGTGGCCGCCTCCCTTTCCCCCTACTTTTTCAGCCGCTGCCTGCATGATGACCCCCAAGTTTAGGCTTCGATCCACCAAGGTTTGGCTGGCTCTGATGGACGCCTTCACCTCTCCTGTCCTGGTGTTCGTTAAGGCTAAGAGGGGCTTGGAGGGGGGAAAACTCCCTGAGCCTGAAAGGATGGTGGCTATGGGGCTGATGAGGTTCTCATCCACCAAGCCGTGGCCTCGGATGAGGGTGAGCTTCAAAAGCGTTTTTACGCGGTCCTTGTCCTCCATCAGGCTGGTTACGGTTCTTCCCAAGGTTCGCCTGTAATCGTTGAGGACGGCTTGGGCTTCCTCCAGGGCTTTTCCCCTTTCCCCTAGGCAGAGGGCTACTCCAAGTCCTGTTTTTTCCATCTTGGCGCAGGCATTAAGGAGGGCGGCGTACTCCCGGCCGTCCCGCAGCGGAGTCCATTTGTCTTCCTTCTTGAAAGTGTAAACACCGCCCAGCAGGCTTAGGATTGTGTTCTGAGCAAAACCCTTGGAAGATAAGTAGATGGTGATTTCGGAGAAGATTTTCTGCTTCTCATCAGGGGTGAGGTCTGAAATCGTCCTCCACCGTTCTCCAGCTTTCAAAGGTATGTCCAGCTGGGAAAGAAAACCTAGGCAGCGATCCTCTTCCCCACTCAAGCCGGGGATGAAGGGGTTCAGGGTGGTGGCCAAGGCTTGGGGCAGAGGCCTAGTTTCCCTTCCATAGAAGAGAAGGTCTGTGGAGACCTCTAGGAGGCCGTTTGCCTCAGCGTCCTTCACAGCTTCCAAGTTCAGCCCCTGCAGCGTCCTAGCCTCGTTTTTGTCCTGAAGGTCTCCCAGGGCTCCTACCACTGCGAGAGGAGCTAAGTCCACGTTCTCCCGGCTGAGCTCTCTAACTACTAGATAACACATCCCAGCGCCGCTTATGTCTCGGGCTCCATCGAAGCCGTAGGGGTGAGGGTTCACATGAATGAGGCTGGGAAAGTCCAGCGGGAGAGGCTTATGATGGTCTATCACCAACACTGCCTCTGAGGAAAGCTTTCCCAGCATGTCCAAATAGCCGCTTCCTATCTCTGTGAAGACGCAGAACTTGAAGCCGGCTTTTTCATGCCGGTCTAGGAAGCGGTCGTCGATGCGGGGTATAATTCTTAAGAGAAATTTACCTCCCAGCCTATGCACAGCTTTAGCCACAATAGAGCCAGCAGCCAAGCCGTCAGCGTCGTTGTGGGAAAAAATGGGGATAAAAGCTTCTTTTTCCACCCATTCTCGGAGAATTCGCGCCGCTTCTCCGCACTGCCGAGTTAAGTCTTGGATAGATGAGCACATGTCTTTTAGCCTAAGCCTACATGAAGGAGCCTACGATGGGCTTATATTTCCAGTCAGCCGGAAGCTTGCCTCTTCTCTTGTAATATTCGACAAGCCGATGGATTCGTGACTCCAGAAGATAGAGGCTGTGGACGTTTTTATGGTCGCCTCGGTTCTTTTCCAAGTGCCTAGCTAGCTGGCTGCTTCTCTTCAGCAGAGCCGCCAAGTCCTCGGGAATCTTCGGAGCCAAACCGGCTTGGGAGAGAATCTGAGTGATCTTTTTGTTAGTAATAGACCTAGTCAGCGGAATACCGTACTGATCTCGAAGGATCATTCCTATCTTGTCAGGGGGATTCCCTTCTTTGGCTAGTTTGATTATCTGAGATTCCACTTCCTCCGGCCTGTAGGTACACCAAGAGGGGGGCCTTTTGGTCACAGGCCTAGTGGAGTGGGACTGCCCCCTTCTATGAGCGTGAACCCTCGCCAACTTCGATCACCCGACGAATATGCGCTCCGTAAAATAGAAGCATATCCTCTATAAGAATTTAGCCTTAGCCAACCAGCATGCCAGTTTCCGGAAGGCTTGGGCCCTGTGGGAAAACTGGTTTTTCACAGCCAAAGACATCTCCGCAAACGTCTGGGAGCATCCGTGAGGCTGAAACAGGGGGTCGAAGCCGAAGCCTCCCTTCCCACGGCTTTCTTCCACGATCAGCCCTTCTACTTTTCCGGTGAACAGTTGAGGCTTCGCCTTTGGGGAGCCGTAGGCTATGACTGAAAGAAAGTAGGCTTTCCGCCGGTTTTGCCCTTTCATCAGCCTTAGGACACCTTCCACACCCAAGGTCCGGTAAACGTAGGAGGAGTAGGGGCCGGGGAAGCCTCGGAGGCTCTGGATGAATAAGCCGGCGTCTTCCACCATTACTGGGAGGTGATGTTTTTCCAGCACTTGAGTTAGGCTGTTTCGGGCTATGGATGCCAGGTCTTCGGATTGAATTTCCACAGGCTTAAAAGCCAGCCTTCTTACGGTGAGGCCGTAGCCGGCGGCTAAGGTTTTTATTTCTTTGAACTTGTGGAGGTTTGAGGTGGCGAAGAAGACTTCTCTCCGTTTCTTGGACGAGGGGTTAGAGGAGAAGAACAGTTCAGCTTCCCTTCTTCATCTGGGAGAGTTTTTTCCTGATGAGAGCGTTGGTCAACTCTGGGTCCGCTTTGCCCCCCGTGGCTTCCATGGTCTTGCCGATCAGATAGTGGATTGTTTTTTCGTCGACCAAGGCATCTTCCACGGCTTTGGGATACTCTTTGAAAACTTGGGCTATGTAGCCTTCTAGGGTTTGGAGGTCGGTGATGCGCCACCAGTCCTTTTCCCTGACGACGGTGGAGGGGCTTTTTCCGTGTTTCATCACCTCCCAAAGGACTTTCTTGGCTATTTTGATGCTTATGTCCCCTCGGTCCATCAGCTTCAGCATTTCCGCTAGATATTGAGGAGCCAGCTTAGCTTGGTCTATGTCCACCTCGAGGCTGTGGAGGCATTGGAGCACATCCCCCATCAGCCAGTTGGCAACAGCCTTGGGTTTATCGTAGAGTTTAGCGCATTCCTCGAAGAAATCCGCCATAGCCCGGTCGCTCGTCAGAACCTCCGCGTCATATTCCGGAAGACCGTAGGCTTTTAGGAAGCGTTCTTTCCGGGCGTCTGGAAGCTCCGGCATCCGGCTGCGGAGGAGCTCTACCATCTCTTGGGATATCCGAACAGGCGTTAAGTCGGGTTCCAGGAAGTACCGGTAGTCTTGTTCCTCCTCCTTCACCCTGAGGCTGAGGGTCGTTCTTCTCACATCGTCCCAGTGGCGGGTTTCCGTTTGAATCTTTACTCCTTTTTTTAATAGATCCCGCTGCCGGACTATTTCGAAAGTCAAGGCCCTCTCCACATCCTTGAAGGAGGAAATATTCTTCACCTCAACTCGGCCTCCGCCTTCGATGGATATGTTCGCATCGCACCTCATCGCTCCCTCCAGCCCGCCGTCGGAAACACCCAAGTGTTCAAGGATAGAACGGAGCTTTTGGAGGAAAGCTCGGGCCTCCGCGGGAGCCTCCAACTCCGGCTCGGTGACGATTTCGAGGAGAGCAATTCCAGCCCGGTTGTAGTCCACCAAGGTGTAGGGGGAAGTGTCGATGGTGCCGTGGTAGAAAAGTTTCCCAGGATCCTCCTCCAGATGGATCCTCCTAAGCCTCACTGTCTTCCGGGTTTTTCCCACTAGAAAGCCCACCCAGCCTCCGGAGGCTATGGCTATGCTTCCCCCTACATCATACTGAGAGATCTGGAAGTTCTTAGGCATGTCAGGGTAAAAGTAGTTCTTGCGGACGAAGAAAGTTTGAGGCGCCACCTCACAGTTTAGGGCCAAAGCCACCATGACGGCCAACTCTACCGCTTTCTCGTTAAGCACAGGCAGCGAACCTGGAAGACCCAAGCATACAGGGCAGACGAAAGTGTTAGGGGTCTTCCCTCTGTAATCCGAGGAGCAGCCGCAGAAAAGCTTAGTCTTGAGACTGGTCAGCTGGCAGTGGATTTCCAGCCCTATCTTCACTTTCTCCAAGGCCCTTCACCAGCTCAGAGCGTGGGAGTTCTTCCCTTAAAGGCCGCAGCCTGCTCGTAGGCGAAGGAAACCTGCAGAGCTAGGTCTTCCCTGAAGGGAGGAGCTATCACCTGGGCTCCGATGGGAAGCCCTTGGTGGAAACCACAGGGGAAAGACACAGCCGGCAGGCCGGCGAGGTTGACAGGCACGGTGTCCACATCGCACATGTATAGAGCCAAGGGGTTGTCTATTTTTTCTCCAAGCCTGAAGGGAAGCAAGGGCATGGTGGGCGCTAGGAGGACATCGACCTGCTGGAAGGCTTTTTCGAAGCTTCTCTTTATCAAGGTGGCGACCTTAAGGGACTTGAGGAAAAACCTGTCATAGTAGCCGGCTGAGAGGGCGTAGGTGCCTAGAATGATCCTCCGTTTCACCTCGGCTCCGAAGCCCTCCCGGCGGCTTTTGGAGAAAACCTGGTTCCAATCCAAGTCGACTTCAGTCCTATAGCCGTACCTTACACCATCGTAGCGGGCTAGGTTGGAGCTGGCCTCCGACATGGCGATGAGGTAGTAGGCTGGGAGAGCGTAGCTAAGGACGGGTAAGGAGATCTCTTGGCAGAGGGCTCCCATCTCCTCCAGCTTGGAGGCGCATTCCAGCACAGCCTTCACCACCGCTTCATCCGTCCCCAGCCCTATCAACTCTCGTAGGACGCCTACCTTTAAGCCTCGGAGGTCCTTCCCCAAGCTTCGCGTATAATCTCGCGGAGCTCTGTTCACCGACGTGGAATCCCTTTCATCGTACCCCCCTATCACGGACAGCAGCAAAGCGCAGTCGTACGTGCCCCTAGCCAGCGGACCTATCTGCTCCAAGCTGTTGGCGTAGGCGATAAGTCCGTAACGGCTGACCAGCCCGTAGGTGGGCTTGAGTCCCACCACACCGCAGAAGCTAGCCGGACATCGGATGGAGCCCCCTGTGTCGCTTCCTAAGGCCAGCGGAGCCTCTTGGGCTGAGACTGCGGCGGCGCTGCCTCCTGAGGAGCCTCCTGGAACCCGGCTGAGGTCCCAGGGGTTTCTCGTGGGGCCAAAGTAGCTGGTTTCCGTGGAGCTGCCCATAGCGAACTCGTCCATGTTAGTCTTTCCGATGACGATACCGTCCTCCGCCTCAATCCTCTCCACTACAGTGGCATCGTAGGGGGGAACAAAGTTTTCCAGAATCTTAGAGGCGCAGGTGGTCTTCACCCCTTTGGTGCAGATGTTGTCCTTCACAGCTACGGCTACACCTGCCAGCATCCCCACCCGCTCGCCCCGTTTCACCTTTTTATCTATTTTTTCAGCCTTCTTGAGGACTGCTTCTCGGAGGACAGAAACGTAAGCTTTGACTTTAGGCTCAAGACTGTCTATCCTACTGAGGAAGGAGACAATACACTCCCGGGCAGTCAATTCCCGGTTTCTGATTTTCTGGGATATTTCCCAAGCTCCGAGCTTGTAAGGTTCCATGGCCTGCTTCCCTCAGAGGATCCGGGGAGCTTCGAAGAAGCGGCCCCTTTTCCTTGGGGCGTTGGCCAAAGCTTCCTCGGGGGGGAGAGAAGGCTTCACTTCATCTTTCCTGAAAACATTAACCAACTCTAAGACGTGGAGAGTGGGCGGAACTCCCTCCGTGTCCAGCTCATTCAGCTTTTGGAAGTAGTCTAGGATGTCATTGAACTGCTGGGTGTAGAGTTCTTTTTCCTCCTCTGAAAGCTCCAGCCTCGCCAACCAAGCGACATGCTCCACCTCTTCCTTCGAAATATGCCTTTTCGAAAGGGCCATCCTCAACTTCACCTTAGAAATGGCGACAGAGCAGATGAACTGCTAAACCTCAAATGACTATCTGCAACAACTATAATAACCGTTCGCTGAAGAGATGTAAAAATTTCGATCCTGAAGCTGATGGAAACTGGTTTTAATCCTTTCACCCTAGCTCTTCAGCCTTCCCAATCCAGCTTAGGATCTGCCTGCTTAGGGATGGATGCTTCCTTCTCCTAGGCCTCGAGACCGATGGGCAACCGCCTAGGAGCCGGTAGGCGCGTAGGGCCAACGGGTCAGCTTCACCGACCCTGTAACTTCGCCAACCTTCATAGTGCTTGAAGCTTTCCACGCAGGCCTCTTCTGGGGAGAAATCTTCCAGCTTCTCGGGGTCGATGAACACAGCGACCTTGTCCAGTTCCCTGTGCAGTGAGAGAGGGCAGACGAAAAGCCTTTGGAGGTCCATTTCATTGTCAACCCTTAACCCCGCCGACCCCAGCCTCAGGGCGGCTTCTTCCACCTTGGGGTGAACTTTCACCCTCACATACTCGACGGTGGCGTAGGCGAGGTCCAAGGGGTTAACCTTCGCCCTTAGCTCCGGGGAGAAGGCTGAGGGATGTATGTGGACATGGGCTCCTCGACCGCTGAACTTAACGGCCACAGACTCAGAGACTCCATAGGTTTCTAGGCATCGGAGTATCTCCTTCACCGCCTCCACCGTGGCCCTCCATCCTTCCAGCCGGTTGTCTACATCCCATGTGGCCATGCAGGCTTGGATGTTGGCGGGGTCGTAGATGTTTTCCTCTCGCTCCAGCTGCCGGTAAAGGTTGGCTGTGGCATGAATGGTTCGCGGCTGAAGCCTTCGGTAGGCTTTAAACAGGTAGTCTAGGTCTGAGGTCTTCCCGACCCTCAAGGGACGATGCCCCGGTTTTTGATAGCGAACTAATATTCTCCGGCCTCGCTCGTCTTTTTGTTCGCAGTGAATTCCAACCCACCTGTCCCTGCAAAATTCAACGATCTCCCTCTGAACCTCAGGCTTGCTGTAATGGTGGAGGATTTGCTCGTAGGCTAAGGGCATAGCTTCACCTCGAAGTTGGTAAGGAAGGCGAAGCAGGCAGACTCACGGAGGCATTTCCTTTTCTCTTTCCTCAGCCGCCTTGATGACCTTCTCCGAAACCTTGGAAGGCACAGCTACATCTTCCCTTCTTTGCTTGGCGGAGCCTAGGAGGGTGAGGCCTCGGCCGTCCAGCACCGTGACCTCCTGCATAACCAAAGAGTGGGGAGTCTGCCTCATCTTCTCCACTAGAAGGTATCTTCTCAGAACCCCTCCGCGGACAAACCTTCGAAACCTGATGATGCCGTCGGCTATATGCTCCACCCCGAAGCCGAAGGCGTCGGAGGTGGTGATGGCGTACTGGGAGACGGCTAGGACGGTGAAGTCCCATTTAGTCAGGACTTTTTTGACGGTATAAGAGTACCGCCGGGCCATAGCCGGCTTATCCAACCAGAAGGCAGAGAGGCTGTCGATGACCAATCTAGCCCGGCCGTAGCCTAAGGTCTTCTTAGCCTCGATGACCTTGTTCAGCAACTCGTCGATTTCAAGGCTTTTCAGAGACCAAGGATCTTCCAAGCCCATGAGGGCGTCGACGATTATCAGTCTCCCACCCTCCACAGCCCGGCGGAAGTCGATGCCGAACTGAGCTGACTGCTGGATGATGGAGTCCCTAGACTCCTCGGTGGTGACGTAGATGCAACGGTCTCCCTCCTTTATCCCTTCCGCTATGAAGTGTATGGAGAACACAGTCTTACCTGTTCCCGGCTCCCCTGTCACCGCCACCAGAAAACTTCGGGGGATACCTCCCCCAACCAGCCTGTCGAACTCAGGTATACCTGTGGACAGCCTTTCACTCAAGAACCGGAGCAGCCCCCCTTACAGCTTCCCGAGGTGAAGCTGTTTGAGAGTTTCTAAACCTGCAGCCTTAGCGCCCAGTTCAGCAGCCTTCTCCCTATCGGCGCTCCCGATGATGATGACGTCACCTTCCTTGGGGTGAAGACCATCCTCCAACCTTCGGCGGATTTCAGGGAAACCCTCCAAACAGTTTTCTTCCCCACCCCCAGGCATGATGTAGACGCCCTTCCGGTAGATGAGAGTTGTCGCCCCTAAGGCTCCAGCTTTCAAAGCGGCATCCCGCTGCTCGAGGCCGTACCTCACGGCCCCCGCCGCCTTTTTCACCAAAACACCCGCATTATATTTTCCGAGAAAGAGGGGGCTCTTGGGCACCTCCACCGGGCCGGCTGTCCAAGTTTTGATGAAATCGTAAAGTTCTTTCCCCCGGTCAGTAAGGCTGTTTCCTCTTCGAGTTCTTTTGATGAGGCCCAGGTTTTTCATATGCCTTAGGAGGGTTCGAACGGCTCCTTCCCCGATTTTAAGCTCCCCGGCCAGTCGGATCCGTCCCACAGTTTTTTCGTCCCCAATAAGCTCTAGAGCTTTCATGACGTGAGCCTCGAGGAAGGTTAACCCCGGCCCGGGCGCAGCCTTCTCCATGATTTTAGCCAGCATCCTGAGAGGGTGCAATTTGAAGGCCCACTAGTACAATCGCCCAAGACGGTTATAAAACTATCAGCCTAGGCTGTCAGTCGCCCTTTTGAGGGCTGAGACTTACCTTTTCCTCCTTCAGCTTAGCCTGAGCAGCTGCCAGCCGGGCTACTGGCACCCTGAAGGGAGAACAACTCACGTAGTCGAGGCCTAGGCTGTGGCAGAATTCGATGGAGCTGGGTTCCCCGCCGTGTTCTCCGCATATGCCGACTTTAAGGTCTTTCCTCGTACTCTTACCTAGCTCCACGGCTATCTTCATGAGCTTCCCCACCCCTTGGCGGTCTAGGACCTCGAAGGGGTTAACCTCCAGAATCTTCCGATCCAAGTATTCATGGATGAACTTGGCCTCAGCGTCATCGCGGCTGAAGCCGAAGGTCGTCTGAGTTAGGTCGTTGGTTCCGAAGGAGAAAAACTCCGCGTGCTTGGCGATCTCGTCAGCAGTGAGGGCCGCCCGGGGCACCTCCACCATGGTTCCAATGGAATAGTTCACCTTGATGCCTCTCTGCTCCATGACCTCCTGGGCCTTCTGCTCTACCAGACGGCGGAGCTGGGCTATTTCCTCCGCTATTCCGACCAAGGGAAGCATGATTTCTAGGTCAACTGTCACACCTTCTTTGGCCAGCTCCGTAGCCGCTTCGAAGATAGCCCGAGTTTGCATTTCGTAGATTTCCGGGTACCTGATGCTCAGCCGGCATCCCCTATGCCCCAGCATGGGGTTATGCTCCGCCAATTCTTGGGCTTTCTTCAAGATTTTCTCCTTAACCTTCAAGGCTTCAAGGTCCTTACCTGTCAGCCTTAGGGTGGCGACTTCCTCGATGAGTTCGTCGATCCGGGGGAGAAACTCGTGGAGAGGCAAGTCCAGAAGCCTTATGGTGACGGGAAGTCCTTTCATTTCCCTGAAAATCTGCTTAAAGTCCTCTTTCTGCATGGGCATAAGCTTCTCCAAGGCTCTTTTCCGGTCCTCATCCGTAGGGGAGAGAATCATCTCCTGAACGATGGGCAGCCGGTCTTGAGCATTGAACATTCTCTCCGTCCGGCATAAGCCGATGCCTTCCGCCCCGAAAGACCTCGCCTTAGCCGCGGCGACGGGAGTGTCCGCGTTAGCTCTGACCTTCAAAGTCCGAGCCTCGTCAGCCCAAGCCAAAAGTTGGCCTAGCTCTTTGCCGATTTCCGGCTCAACCATGGGCGCTTTTCCCAAGATCACCGAGCCTGAGGCCCCGTCGATGGTGATGATGTCGTCCTTGTTTACCTCCACGTCTCCTGCGTAGAATTTTTCCTTTTGGAGGTCGATTTTTATCTCCTCGCATCCCACTACGGCAGGCTTACCCATCCCTCTGGCTACGACGGCAGCGTGGCAAGTCATGCCTCCTCGGCTTGTGAGAACTCCCTTAGCGGCCACCATGCCGTGGATGTCTTCCGGGGTGGTTTCAGGCCTTACAAGGATTACGGCTTCCCCTTGGCTGCCTCTTCTGTCGGCTTCATCCACATCGAAGACAACCCTGCCCACAGCGGCCCCTGGGGAGGCGGGGAGGCCTTTGGCTATGGGCTTAACATCAGCCTTAGGGTCGATGTGGGAGTGGAGAAGCTGAACCAGTTGGTTAGGCTGAACCCTCAAGAGGGCTTCCTGAATGTCTATCAGCCCTTCCTGAACCATGCTTACGGCGATGGTGAGAGCCGCTTGAGCCGTTCGCTTACCTGCCCTAGTCTGAAGCATGTAGAGTTTACCTTTCTCCACGGTGAACTCCATGTCCTGCATGTCTTTGTAGTGTCTTTCAACCCGCTCGCAGATCTGAGCCAGCTGCTCGTAGAGAGCAGGAGCCTCTTCCTTGAGGCTTTCCACAGGTTTAGGGGTCCGTATGCCCGCTACTACATCTTCACCTTGAGCGAAACTCAGATACTCACCGTAGAGCTTCTTCTCCCCTGTGGAGGGGTTTCTAGTGAAGACAACTCCTGTCCCGGAGTCAGGGCTTAGGTTTCCAAAGACCATGGTCTGAACGTTTACAGCCGTGTAGAGGTCGTCGGGAATCTGGTTAACCCTCCGATAGACGATGGCTCGAGGGGTATACCAAGACTTGAACACGGCTGTGACGGCCATGAAAATTTGCTCCCAAGGGTCTTGGGGGAAGTCCCGGCCTGTCTCCTCCTTTATGAGTCTTTTGTATTCTTCCACGACCTCAGCTAGGGCTTCAGCGTCCAGTTCTAAGTCTAGTTTAACGCCTCTCTTCTCCTTAGCTGAGTTGAAAATCTTCTCAAACTTCTCCCCGTTGATCCCGAGGACAATCCTCCCGAACATTTGGAGGAGTCTGCGGTAGCAGTCCAAGGCGAACCTCCGGCTTCCACTCAGTCTTTCCAAACCCTCCACGGTGCGGTCGTTAAGGCCTATGTTCAACACCGTGTCCATCATGCCCGGCATGGAAATAGGGGCTCCTGAGCGGACTGAGAGAAGAAGAGGATTAGAAGGGTCGCCTAACTTTTTCCCTGTCTTAGCTTCTATGGTTCGGAGTTTTTCTCGAAGTTCATCCTCTAATCCCGGGGGAAATTTTTGCCCATGGGTGAAAAACTCTCTGCAGGCTTCTGTGGTGACGGTTAAACCTGGGGGGACAGGGAGGCCCAGCTGAGTCATCTCCGCTAGGTCTGCGCCTTTACCTCCCAAGATTTTTCTCAGATGTTTTCCTCCTTCTTCGAAAAGGTAAACCCACATCTAGACCACCACGGTTAAGGCGACTATAACTACAAAACTCATGTAGGTTATATACATTTCTTACCTTCGAACAGCCTACGAAGCTGGAGCCCATTGCTTTTATACCGCCAACATCCAAGACAGTTACGGGAAGGCAGATGGAAGTCTTAGAAGCCATCCGAACTAGGAGAAGCATTCGAAGCTACAAAAAAGAAGAAGTGAAAGATGAAGATCTGAACAGGCTCTTGGAAGCAGGCCGCTGGGCGCCTTCAGCCGGCAACGTTCAACCTTGGGAGTTCATCGTTGTCAAGAGGGGAGAAGCTAAGGCCAAACTGGCTCAAGCCGCCCTAAACCAGAGGTTCATAGCCGAAGCTCCCGTGGTCATTGTAGTTTGCGCCGACTTGCAGAGGGCTTCGTGGGCCTATGGGGAACGAGGGGAGACTCTCTATTGCCTTCAAGACACAGCTGCTGCTGTCCAAAACATGCTACTCGCTGCTCATGCCCTAGGTTTGGGAACATGCTGGGTGGGAGCCTTCCACGAAGAAGCCGTGAGACGCTCGCTAGACATCCCCCCACGGGTCAGACCTGTAGCTCTTCTACCCATCGGCAAGCCCGCGGGGAGACCTCCTTCCATGTCTAAAAGGCCCTTGGGCGAGATCCTTCATTTCGAAAGATTCTAAAGAGACTCTTCAACCATTAAAAGCAGAGTTCCCGGAGCCCGAAAGACTTGGGCAAAGAAGACATGAACTATTCCCTCCTCGTGGAGATGTATGAGAGAATAGAGGCGACGACCAAACGCTTAGAGATCACCGACTACCTAGTAGATCTTTTCAAGAAGACACCGAAGAAGCTCATCGACAAAGTCGTATATATGACCCAAGGAAAGCTTCACCCCGATTATATGGGGATAGAGCTGGGAATAGCGGAAAAACTGGCCATCAAAGCCATCTCCCTCTCCTCCGGAGCTGGAGAAGTCGAAGTGGACAAGGCGCTGAAAAAAATAGGGGACATTGGGGAGGCGGCTGCGAAATTTCTGGGAAAAAAAACTCAGGTTACTCTCTTCCACGAGCCCCTCACCGTTAGCAGGGTGTATGAAACTATGGACAGGATAGCCTTGTCCACAGGGGAAGGTGCCCAAGAAGCCAAGATCAAGCTTTTGGCCAGCCTCCTTTCCGACGCTGAGCCTGAAGAAGCCAAGTACATCGTCAGAACGGTGACCGGGAAGCTTCGGCTTGGGGTAGCGGACATGACTATTCTAGACGCCTTGGCTGTTGCTTTCTGCGGCTCCAAAGAAAACAGACCTCCATTGGAAAGGGCCTACAACCTCTCCTCAGACCTAGGAGGCCTAGCCGCGGCGGTGGCGGAGAGGGGTTTGGAGGGCGTCAAAAAATTTAAAATAACCGTAGGGAAACCCATCAGGCCCATGTTGGCTGAACGGCTGGCATCCCCTCAGGAAATCCTTGAAAAGATGGGAGGCCGGTGTGCCGTAGAATACAAGTACGATGGAGAGCGACTTCAGATTCACAAGGAGAAAGACAAAGCCACAATTTTTTCCAGGAGGCTGGAGAACATCACCCACCATTACCCGGATGCTTGCCAGCTGGTAGTGAACCATGTTCAAGCCTCAGCGGCCATCGTGGAATGTGAAGCCGTGGCTATAAACCCTGACACAGGGGAAATGATGCCCTTCCAAGAGCTGATGCATAGAAGGCGGAAATATGGCATCCAAGAGGCGATGAAGCTTTATCCTGTTTCCCTTTTCCTCTTCGACCTCCTTTATGCGGACGGGGAAGACCTCACCCTTAAACCCTATCCTGAAAGACGGAGGGTTCTGGAGAGCTTGGTGGAGGAGGGGGAGAGCATCAAGCTTGCCAAAGCTTTGGTCGTTGACAACGCGGAGGCCTTGGAGAAGTTTTTCGAGGAAGCCGTCGCGGAGGGATGCGAAGGCATCTTAGCTAAAGCCGTCTATCCTGAGTCCGTCTACCGGGCTGGAGCTAGGGAGTGGCTTTGGATAAAATATAAACGGGACTACCAGGCTCTTTTAACAGATACCGTGGACTTGGTGGTCGTCGGAGCCTTCCACGGCCGAGGGCGGAGGGCTGGAACCTACGGCGCTCTGCTCCTCGCAGCATACAATGAAAAGGAGGACGTCTTCCCCACTGTGTGCAAGATCGGCTCAGGCTTCACCGACGAGGACTTGGAGAAACTTCCCAGGATGCTGAAAGACTATATCATACCTCACAAGCATGCTAGGGTTGTAACTCAGATGAAGGCGGATGTCTGGTTTACCCCCAGCCTAGTCCTCGAAGTTTTAGGAGCTGAAATAACCCTGAGCCCTGTTCACCCTTGCGGGATAAACCGTATAAGAAAAGGAAGCGGCTTGGCCATTAGGTTTCCTAGATTTACAGGCCGATACCGGGAGGACAAAAGCCCGGAAGACGCCACCACTGAGGATGAGATCGTCGAGCTTTACCTTAAACGGCTGAAGAAGGTTGAAGCATGAAGCTTGGCGAAATGAAAAGTCAGCGAGCTGCGTTTCTTCAACCTTCCTGTTGACGTAAGCGGTGGAAACGGTGTCCAGAAACATACCTTCCTACTTGGCTTACATCATTCTCGCAATAGGCTTAACTTTGTTCATTCCAGCTCTTTTAGGTCTTTTTTACGGGGAATTTCGCGAAAGCATGGTCTTCACCACCATAGCAGGGTTATCATGCACCGCAAGTTTGCTAACACTGTGGAGGACTACTCCTGGAGAAATTTCATACCTAGAAGCTATGGTGATAGCGGCTCTGGGGTGGTTACTGGTTTCGTTTTTAGGCGCCATTCCCTTCATACTAATAGCCCAGATGACGCCTTTAGATGCTTATTTTGAGGCTATGTCCGGCTTCACCACCACGGGAATGACCTTGCTAGACGTGGAACATATTCCTTTCAGCCTACTTTTCTGGCGGGCCCTCACCCAGTGGATCGGAGGCGTGGGTATCGTCCTCCTTTTCATTCTCTTCGCTTCCCCTGCGGGAATCGGCATTTGGAGGCTTTATAGAGCGGAAGCACGAGAGGAACGGTTGGCGGCTAAGGCTAGGGACACCGTGAAGATGATATGGGTAACCTACGTCGGCTACACGGCGGCATGCGCCCTTCTCCTGTGGATAGTGGGGTTTAGTCCTTTCGACGCTCTTACTCATTCTTTTACAACTTTATCCACGGGCGGTTTCTCGACCCGTAACCTGAGCATCGGGGCCTTTGGCAACCCCTTTGCGGAAGTCATAATAATGATCTTCATGTTTTTGGGAGGAACAAGCTTCCTCACCCACATGAGAGTCTTTACTAAGACTCCCAAAGCCTTCTTCAGAAGCATTGAGGTTCAAATCTGCTTACTCATCATCGCCGTCTCCACCTTCCTTGTCACAGCCGACTTGCTCACCCATCAAGTATACCAAGGAATTGAGACCCTCAGAGCCGCTGCTTTTCAGGTGACATCCATCTTAACGACCACGGGATACACCACGGTGGACATAAACAGTTTTCCAAACCTCTCCAAAAGCATCTTCACTGTTTTGATGACAATAGGTGGAGGGGTAGGCTCTACCGGGGGAGCTATGAAAATTCTCAGAATCGTCATCTTATTCAAGCTTGTAGCCTACACTATAACAAAAGCCATTCTTCCCCCGGGAACCGTTAGACCCATGAAGCTGGGCGGACATGCGCTTCGGGAGGAGGAAATCCTCAGAGTAGCCGGCTTCTTCGCCGCCTACATTTTTCTTCTCACAGTCCAATCTCTAATTCTGGCGTTTTCTGGCTACGATATCGTAGGTTCTGTATCTGCAGCCTTCTCAGCTCAAGGAAACATAGGTCCAAGCTTTCTATCCATCAGCAGCAACATGCCAGTCCTACCCAAGCTCACCCTTATTTTCGGCATGTGGGCTGGCCGGCTGGAAATTCTCCCTATATTAATTCTACTTTCCCCGGCCACTTGGCGGGAGTTCTCAAGACTTGGAGAAAGGTAACAACCTAATGGGTTTCTAGTTTTCCAGTGAACATTTCCACTATTTTTTTGATGCCGTCAAGTTTGTTGGCATGGATGAGAACTTCGTCGTCAGGCTGTATGGAAAGGTCTTTACTGAGAGGAGACAGCTTGCCTTTCCGGAAGATTCCTAGAATAGTGTAACCATTGGGGAGGTGAAGTTCGCTTGCCGGCTTGTTAACTACTTTTGAATTTTTTTCAACCTTTAAAGTGAAGATTTCAGCTTCTTTATCCCCTAAGAGGAGGAAATCTCTAATTCTGAATAGGGACTGATAAAGGTGCTCAGCCACGATCTCGTCCGGGGTGATCGTTGTTCCGATTTTGCTGAAAAGCTGAATGTGCTCGGGATCTCTGACAACCGATATGAGGTGGGGGATTTTGAACTCCTTACCCAGAGAGCCCACCATTAAGTTCACTGAATCATCCCCGGTGGCTACAACCAGCGCGTCTGCCTTATCGGCTCCTGCGTTGTCAAGGTTCTCCTTGTCTCCAGCATCTCCGCAGATTACCAAGGCGTCGACTTCAGAGGCGAAAGTGTTGCATCTGTCTTCATTTTTGTCGATAATAGCCACGGTGTGCCCCCGGTTTATGAGGGTTCGGGCGAGACTTTCTCCGACTCCGCTCAGTCCTACGATTATCACGTACAAAGGAAAATCTTCCCCATCCATCCCCTTGTATGCTGAACTACACGCAAGGTGGGGAGTATGAAAACTAGGTCTGAAATATTTGGAAGAGGACCTGGGAATCCTTCTTTCAGAGACAGGGTCACCTTATGTCAATGGGGATTTCTATCCCTTAGGTATAAAAAGATTGAGGTAGACGCCTCCTTATACGGCTTTCGCCTGCACTTTTACAACTTTCAAATTCAAGTTAATGTGGAAGTTTTCTCTCTTAAGAGGCTATTCTCCTCAATACTCCTATTATAATGACTCCTACACCTAAGATAACCCAGAACGGAAGAATTTTCATGAAATACTCACTTTCTGATGTCGATTCCCCCAGATCTTCCACAGAAATAGAGGTGTCTACCGGTTTTGATGCTGGCGTAGGCGTGGGGGTGGGGGTAGGAGTGGGAGTAGGAGTGGGGGTTATTTCAGGCGGAGATTTAGAAGCGGGAGTGGGAGTAGGAGTGGGTATGGGCGTAGGGGTAGGAGTGGGAGTAGACGAAGAGATGTCTTCCAGACTTGCTGTTTTCGAAGCCAGTTTTTTGCCTGTAATGGCGAAGACGGATAGCCCTGGGGTTTCAGCCTCAAAATATGTATTGTCAACATCTTCACCAATCTTAGTCGTGGGCATGATGTTCCACCTATCCTCAGAGTATCTTTGTAGCGAAATTGTCAACTCGTCGATATTGCTTTCCACAATCCATCGATTCTCCACTTTAAAGGAAATCTTCACCGCCAAGATGTCCGCATCCTCCAAGTTGAATTTTTCAATCACTATGTAAGCATATGCTTCCCCGGTAGCAACCTCTTCAACAGAGGCAGGGACAGACTCGACTCTTGTTAAGAAAATTTTCACATCGTCAACGTCGGTTTTAGCTTTGATCTTCAACTCTATGATAGGTAATCCTCCAGCTTCCTCAAGGGTAACGTTCACCCATCGCCCTTCTTGGAGGGAGGGTATTGTGAGAGCAACTCCTCTGGGTATAGTAGAAATTGTTAGGGCTGCCTCACCGTTGGAAAAAGCATAGGTGGGAGATTGGAAAAGCCAATCTGACGGCGAGTCTGTATCTTCTCCATTGGGAAACCTCTGCCAGCTTCGAAAGTCGTCAAAGAGGTCGCTCAAGATAGGCGTTCTGTCTACCTCGTTTCCAAAGCTGTCGCTCAGGATGAGAGATTCTTCTTCATCGCTTAGCCACTGAGAGGATAAACGGATAATGTAATAGGAGCCGGCGGGTATCACGGTGTTTGGTCCTATTATGTAGCTTGTTACTCTTCCATGAGTAGTAGTGATAGTCCAGCCGCTTATGTCCACTTCCTTATCCGAAGGATTGTACAGTTCAATCCATTCTTTCCCCACATCCGCTCCCGGAGGGTTCTGTTCAAACTCGTTGATTACGATAGGATAGGCGGGAGCGGAGGTTAATGGAGGATAAACAGCAAGATAACTAATGAAAAGCAGGGATAGCAAGACCGATGCGTTTAAAAAAATTGTTTTGCTCACTGATCTCTAATAGACTCATCGTTGAGAGAACATAAAAACGTAGTGCTTGTTTTTCCTTGTAAGGGGAAAATAGGCGCCCAGAAGCCGGCTATATGCCCCCTTTTACGGCAAGCTAGAGGGGATACTATTTATATTCGTCGAAAACGATGGAAGTGCTGGTCTCTAATATCTCCCTGTTTTCCCTTCGGATTTCTCCTGTTAATCGGTCAAGAAGCTGGGGGCTGCGGATTCCTCGAACATCCAAAATGAAATCCCAGTCTCCAGACACGTCCCTAATCCTTACGGGAAGAGAATTTTCCAAGAATTTTTTCCTGATTCTTTTAACCAAACTTAACTCGTCGCAGGCAGGTTTGACTTTGAGGAAAATTAAGGCGTCAAGTTCAGTTTCGCCCGTGCCGGCTTGGTCGGAGGGTGGGGTTCCCAGTTTTTCTTCAATGATCCTCCAAACTTCAGGTCGACGGAGGGGGCGTCCCTTAGCCATGGAAATGTCCCGGATGTTGTCAATGATGGCGGCTTTGACCTCCTTAGGAACTTCACAGCCTTCTAAGAGCTTCTCCACCAGTTCTTTAGACTGCATGGCTCCAAACTCGAACTCTCTTTTTAACCCGTATTTCTCCCAGTTGATGGTCTCGTAAGTTTCAGGACAGCGTAACACTCCTTTCTGGTGGGAGCCGGCCTTATGGACCCGAGCAAAGTAGCCTAGGATGGGAAAAGTAGGCGGGATAGGTATTCCGGAAGCCGCTGACACATAACGGTAAAGGGGAGGAATCTCCTTAAAATTGACGCCCGTGTCCACTCCGTAGAAGGTTTCTAGGTTATCCATCAAAGTGGCTAGGTCGGCTATTCCGCATCTTTCTCCCAACCCCATGACGGCTACATGGACGCCGGTTGCTCCTCCCATGAGACCGGCCACGGAATTAGCCACCGCTAAGCCGCGGTCATTGTGGCAGTGAACATCCACTGGAACCCTAACGTTTTTCACCAAGGTTTCGATGATGCTTCGGAAGCGGCTGGGCTCAACCTGACCCTTGGTATCAGGGATCCTCAGAACGTCGACTCCCGCCTCCTCAGCTACATGGGAGACCTGGATGAGGGTTTCCAGGGGGACGCTGGTAGCGTCTTCCATAGTGTATTGGACTACCTTAAAGCCTAGATCTTTTTTGGCAAACTCTATTATCTCGCCTATTCTCTGGAGAGCCTTCTCCAAAGGGAGACCGTCAAGTTTATACATGAGATGCTTCTCCGAGGGGGCTAAGACCACCACTACACCGTCGGTTTCGCATTCCTGAGCCACTTCTACATCTGCCTTGAGAGTTCTGCAGTGGCTGAGTAGTACGGCATCTCTGTAGCCTTTCTCTTTGAAGAGTTTAACAACCGCCTCAACCCCCTCCCGATATTTGGGGCTGTAGGGTTGCCCTATTTCTAGGACTGTTTTCTTCGCCAAAACCCTGTAAAGCATCTCAGCTATAGCACATTTTTCCTCGGGTTTGAAATAAACCCCGGGAGTCTGCTCTCCCTCTCGCAAGGTTGTATCCAGAATCCTCTGTAAGGCTATCTTCGCCTCAGCCACAGGTGTTCCCTTCAACTTTTCAAGATCGATACTTTGAGGATTAATAAACCCTCTTTTGACTTTCGGTTAGAAGCCTAGGGCCGCTACGGGTAACTGCCACAAGGTCTTCAATCCTTACTCCGAAACTTCGAGGAAGATAAACCCCCGGTTCCACGGTTACCACGTTTCCATGCTGGAGGACATCTTGGCTACGGGCAGAGAGCCTAGGGGCCTCATGTACATCAACCCCAACCCCATGCCCGAGACTGTGGATAAAATAAGCGTCGAAGCCTTCTTCGCTGAGAACCTTCCGTGCCATGGCATCCACTTCCCAGCCTTTCAGTCCCGGGAAAAGCCTTTTCAACACCTCAGACTGAGCTTTGCAAACCGCCCGGTAGACTTTAATCTGTCTTGGAGACGGCTTACCTACGAAGACCGTTCTCGTCAAGTCTGAGTGGTAGCCGGCGAACCTAGCTCCGATGTCTATGACCACCGTGTCACCCTCTCGGAGCCTTCTATCAGTACATCCGCCATGGGGGAAACTGGACCTCAGCCCCGAGGCTACTGTGGTGTCAAAGGCACATCCTTCAGCACCCTTCTTCCTCATGGCATACTCGCCTTCAGCAGCCACCTCATATTCCTTAACTCCGGCTTTGACGGCTTCCACAGCTGCTTCCAAACCTGCATCAGCAATCTTGGCCGCTGCCTTCAGTATTTCCAGTTCAGCCTCGTCCTTAACCTGCCTCATGCGAGAAAGAATTTCAGGACGATGTTCGAATTTCCTCTTGGAGAGTTTTTTTCTAAAAAATTGAAACCTAGGGAAAGACAATTCGTCGAAGCCTATTTTCTCCGCAGGAAAGTCTTGGAGCCTTTCAGCCACACTCTCATCTGGGTTTTCACTCGTCCTTAAAATTTCCAAATCCATATCTTTAACTTCATTCTTAACCAAAGCACTGTCCATGAGGGAGGTGAACAGAATCGGCCTAGCTTCGGGGGTTACCAGCATCGCGTGAGCGGCCCTGCGTAAGGGAGAACTGGCGGTTAGATACTGAATATTAGAGGGGGATGCACAGAGATAAGCGTGAAATCCGAGTTTGGTCAATTCAATGTTTAAATCTGCAACACGACGGCGAGACTTATTCCTGAGGGAGCGCATCTCTTTCGCCTTTGGAGGATACTTTTTAAATCTTTTAGGCATATTTTCGACCGACATTTCTTGGGAGGGGGTCTCCGTATCAGATCATTTTATACAAATGTATCTAAATAGATCTGCTTAAGATAGAAAGCTTTTTAAAAGTTTTAAGATAAAAATACAGCAAGTTGAACGAGAACTGCCCCTTCTTCAGCCTATTTTATCCTGTTCTGGTGAAAAAAAGATTTTTACCGTTATTTGGACAGGATATATTAGGTTTTGATATGCCCCGACGTTTCGCTTTTCTTATCTTTAGAGGGAACTCTCAAAAAACAGTAAAATCAGCAATAAGGGAATAGGAGGAGCCCATTGGTAACCATAAAAAAATTGGAGATGGTGGGTTTCAAAACCTTCGCCAGGAAAACTTCGATTACCTTTGATAAAGGCCTCAATGTCATCGTAGGGCCCAATGGAAGTGGAAAAAGCAACATCGTGGACGCCATCCAGTTTGTCCTCGGAGAGCTAAGTTGGAGGGCTTTGAGAGCGACCAGCAACTTTTCCTCTCTCCTGTTTCACGGCAACGGGGAAGTACCTAGGGCTAGGTATGCCACCGTCACCCTTCATCTGAACAACCAAGACAGGAAAATTCCAGTGGACACAGATGTGGTCACAATTTCAAGGCATATTGGAAGCGACGGAACGAGCATTTACAAGGTTAATGGGAAAAAATACTCCCGAAGCACATTACTGGATCTTTTGGGTGTAGCTTCTCTTACAGGAAGCATGAACATCATCTTCCAAGGAACAACTATGAAAATAGCGGACTATTCTCCGGAAGAACGTAGAGAGAACATAGAGAACATTATCGGGATATCGGAGTACGACAAGAAAAAGCAGGAGGCACGGGAGCAACTTAGGGAGGCTGAAACCAACATCAAAGTTGCCCAAGGAAAATATGAGGAAATAAAGAAAAGAGTTATCGAATTGGAAAGAGAAAGAAACGACCTTCTTCGATATAATTACGTGAAAAATCAGTTGGCGACGTTGAAAGCAAATCGTCTTTCAGTCCGCATCCAGAAACTAGACGAAGAGCTGGAAAGGCTGAAAAAAGAGGTGGAAGATAGGTCAAGGCAGCTGAGCGATTACCGGCTTCAGAAGGAAAGACTGGAAGCTGAACGCCACGCCAGGCAAAAGGATATGCATGAATACACTGTTAGAGTGGTAGATAAAGGTGGAGATCAGCTGGTTTCCATCCAAAGCCAGATCGGCGACATCAACTCCGAGATCGCGGGCCTTAAGACCACCATATCTTCGGCTCAGACAAATCTCAAAACCCTAGAAGTTATGCGCTTAGAAAAAATGGAGGCGTTGAAGAAACTACGCGAAGATGCAGTCGCTGTTCGGAGAGAACGGGCGAGGCTTATAAGAGCTAGAAATCAGATTCAGGCTCTTCTATCCCAAAAAGAAAAAGCTGCAGAGCAGATTAAAGGCAAAATATGGGAGATAAAAAATTCTCTGGACGAAAACGCTGCTAAACTTTCCAGCTTAGAAGAGGAAACGAGGAAACTGGAATCCGAGCTGGCTCGTCTACACGTGAAAATCAAGGCTGAAAAAGAAAGCGTTAATGTGTTAACAGATCAGCTTCAAGTTTTAAACTCTCGAAAGGCAACCTTCGAAAACCTGCATGAGAGTTTCTCCAGCCGCCTGAAGGAAGTTAATGGACTTAAGCAGAAGGAACAGAAAGGCTACCAAGAAGTATTGGCGGCCATAGAGAGAATTAAAACTCAGAGGGAAATTGCTGAAGCTGAAATCTCCAAGGCTGACAAGATTGCGAAGCGGGCGAGAGTTAATGTGGCTGAGTTTGAATCTCGAAGAAATTTAGCCGACTCAGTACTTTCTGAGGAGAAGGCATTGGCGCACATAGAAGGCCTCGCTGAGTTGAAAGCTCTCTCGGGCGTTCACGGCAGACTGGCTGGGAAAATAAGGATTGCAGCCGGGTACAGAAAAGCGGTGGAAGCCGCTGCGGAAGGCTGGCTTCAAGCCTTGATAGTTGAGAACTTGGAAGTGGTCAGAAGATGCGCGGACAGTTTGAAGAGGGCTAAAATAGGCAGGGTTAAGCTTCTTCCCTTAGCGAGTTTAGAAAAAGTTCGGTCCGTAGGGAAACCGCCTATTGAAGGCATATTGGGCTCAGCGGCTTCTTTTGTGGAATGCGCCAACAAGTTTAGACCTGCTGTCAACTTTGTTCTAGGAGACACTCTTGTGGCGGTGGACGGGGAAACAGCCCTCCAAGCTTCGGCGAAAGGCTACAGGGTTGTAACGGTGGAGGGGGAAGTCTACGAGCCAGGCATACGGCTGGAGGTAGGCTTCTACAGGGAGCCCATAGACCTTTCAGACGTTATCCCCAGCGGGGAAACCGTTAAAATGCTGAATGAAACTGTAGCCTCTTTTGAACGCCTCCTCAGCAGGAGACAGGCTGACTTGAAGCATCTGAGCGAAGAACTAATCAGGCTGGAGGGTGAGAAGGTGCTTCGGGAGGATACGATAAAGTTTCTTGAACGGGAGGCCGCGGGCTTAACCCAAAACATGGAAAGAGCTCACAAAAGCATTGTTGAATTGAATAGGAGAATCAGAAGTTTCACCCATCGACGCGATAAACTTCAAGCTGAAATCGAAGGAGCAGAGGCTAGAGTAGCTCAGATTGAACAGAGGCTGCATAAGCTACGGGTTGAGGCAGCGAACATAAGGAAAAAGTTGAAGCCGGAAACCATGACCAAGTTGGAAGGTGAGAACGCTGAGTTGGAGAGTGAAATCAGTGAATATCACCGTCGACTCAACGAGATTAACAGTCAACTGTCCTCCAACGAGTCCAACCTAGAACACGTATATCTGCCTTCTCTGAAAACAGGGAAGAGAGAACTCTCTGGAATAGAGAAAAACATCAGAAAACGAAGAGAGGAAATAGAGGTAGCTAAAAGGAGAATGGAGGAAGCTGAGTCTAAGCTTAAAAGTTTACAGCGGGAGAAAGAAAACTTTTCAGCAATGATGACTACGAAGAAGGAGGAATACAGGAAATTCGAGGAAGAAATCGAGAATATCAACAAGGAGCTCCAGAGGATTGAAAAACGATGCGAGCCCCTCAACGAAGAAATCAACGGACTAAACCAGAGAATTCTCAGACATCAATTGGAACGAGAGCAGATCATCAACGAACTTAAGAGCCTAGGATACGAGCAGCCCCGGGAAGTAAGTGTAGAGGAAGAGAGAGTTTCTGAAGGGCTGTTTGAAAGTTTTCAAAGGGAACATGATCGCCTCTATGGAAGGTTAAACATGAACGCTGCAGCCCTCTATCCAACTCACATGAAAACCTACAAGGAACTTTCCACGAAGATAAACCAGCTGGAGGAGGAAAAGAGAGAAATATTAACGTTCATGGAGAACGTGGAGAGAGAAAAGAGAGATGCCTTCTTCTCAGCTTTGGAGAAACTTAACCAGAAGTTCTCCGAAACTTTCAGCGCCATAACAAACGGCAAGGGGTGGATTCAATTGCAGAACCCCGATGAGCCTTTCTCGGAAGGCTTGGACATCATCGTGGAGTTTCCAGGAAAACCTCCTATGCCTGTGGCTGCGGCCAGCGGCGGGGAGAAATCCGTGGTAGCTGTATGCTACATCTTCGCCCTCCAAAGCCTCACCAAGACTTCTCCCTTCTACATCCTCGACGAGATAGACGCTCATCTTGATTCCGTGAATGCTTCAAGGCTGGCCGAACTGCTGGCCAGAGAATCGAAGGAGTCGCAGATGATAGTTATTTCGTTCAAAGACACTGTGGCTGCTAAGGCGGACAAGATTTTCGGAGTCTACGTGAAAAACGGAATATCATACCTCCACTCTCTCCCTCTGCAAGTGATGGAGGCTGCTTCATGAGTTCACGGCCTAGAGAAAAACCTTTCTGGCTCAGGCCGCCTTGGCAGATTCTCTTCGACTTGGCGAAGCTTTACAAGGTTCGCCCATGGGATTTAAACATAGCTCGCTTGCTGTCCACCTTTCTGAATGAAATGAGGAAGACAGGGTACATCGACTTCGCTGCTTCAGGCACGGCTTTACTGTCCTCCAGCACTATTCTCCGTCTTCAGTCGGAAACGATAATGAAGCCTGAAGAGCCTCCTGAAACCCCTGAAGCCAAGCCAATGGAGCCTATTCCTCCTGCGCTTCAGCTGCCTTTTCGATACGAGTTTACTTCAACAACTTTGGACAATCTTTTAGCGGCTTTGGAGGAAATTTTAAAAATTGAAACCGTAAGAAAAACCATTAAAGTTTCGCCGATCACTCCTCCTGTGGCTGAGTTTTTCCGAGAATATGAACAGTTTACCATTCAAGAAGATGAGCTGGAAGATTTTTATGTTCAACTTCAGCAAAAGCTCAAAGGTAAAGCCACTTTACCTTTATCCCAGTTGGTCAAGGGAAAAAACAGGCTTGAAACAGTGCGAATTTTCATGATCCTTCTGTTTCTAGCTTCCCAAGGCCGGATTGAACTTATTCAGGAAGAGGAATTTGGGGAAATTGAAATAGCCTTAAACTCGGAGCTCAGTGAAGTTGACAGAATCCTCACAACTTAAAGAACTGGATAAACATCCAGAGAAACTCCTCCTAGAGCCCACGGGGGAGGCTGAGGAGCTTCAAGCCAAAAAAAGGTTGATAGAGGCAGCCCTTTACGTTGCCGGTTATCCCTTGGAACTTAAAACCCTCTGCTCTGTAGCTCAGATATACTCAAAGAGAAAAGTTCAGGAGCTGGCCCGCAGCCTAGCTGAAGAATACAAAGCACGGAACGGTTGCTTGGAAATTTTAGAGCTGGAAGACGGAAGATTTGTGATGCAGCTGAAAACCGAGTATGTTCCCCGGGTTAGAAGGCTTTCAATAAAGCCGCTGTTAACCGAGGGTCCCTTGAGGACCTTGTCTTACATTGCCTATAAGCAGCCTGTGCCCCAAGCTAAGGTTATCGATGTGAGGGGTCCGCAGGCCTATGAACACATCCATAGACTGCAGGAGATGGGTCTCATCGGCCGGGAAAAGTTTGGAAAGTCCCATTTGCTGAGAACAACCTCGGTCTTCTCCGACTATTTCGGTCTGAGTAAAGAGCTGAAGTTGATGAAAAAGCAGCTGGAAGCCATGTTCACCCAAGCTGAAAAGGAGGCGACCAAACGGCGGGAAGAGAAAACCCCCGCTTCTCAAGGCTAAAAATTTTTCACTACGGCTTTTTAGCTTTCAATCTGTTAAAGAAAAAAGATATTACTGCGAATAGCTAAAAAAAAAGTTGTATTTCCATTGTTCTTTCAGGCGGCGGACTTCATGGTAACCGACAGCTACGGAAGGCCGATGACCAACCTGAGAATAGCAGTGACCCAGCGGTGCAACTTCAAGTGCATCTACTGCCATGAGGAGGGAGATCCTAGAAGAGGTGAAGCAGAACTGACTCCTGAAGAGATCAGGAGGATAGTTGAAACGGCCAGCGAACTGGGGGTGAAGAAAGTTAAGATAACGGGAGGAGAGCCGCTTCTCAGAAAAGACCTCTGCGAAATTGTTTCCGGAATCAGGGAGGTACATGGAATAGAGGAGGTTTCGATGTCCACCAACGGTTCCCTTCTTCTCGACTACGCCCATGCTCTCAAGGACGCAGGTCTGAAAAGGGTAAACGTTAACCTTCCCTCCATAAAGCGAGAAGTCTACCAGAAGGTCACCGGTTTCTCCCAACTGGACAAGGTTAAAAAAGGCCTTTTCGTCGCGGAGAAAGTAGGGCTGACGCCTGTTAAAATAAACATGGTAGTCCTTAGGTCGGTTAACGAAGGAGAGATATGGGATCTGGTGAACTTCATTGAGGGAAGAAACTTCGTCCTCCAGCTTATCGAGCTTGAAAGACTGGGGAATGGAGTTGCTTTTTATGAAAAATACTACGCAGATCTCCAAAGCATCCAAGAGCAACTGGAAGCCAGAGCTGCAGAGGTTACAGTTAAAAGTCTCCACAACCGTCGAGTTTACCGGCTGAAGGGTGGCGGGGCTCAGGTGGAATTGGTTAGGCCTTTTCACAACTCAGACTTCTGCATGAACTGCACTCGCATGAGGGTAACGGCCGGTGGGGAGCTGAAACCCTGCCTGATGAGGTGTGACAACTACGTGAATATCGCTTCCCCTCTGCGGAGAGCAACTTCAAAGGAGGAGTTAAAACGGATTTTCTTGGAGGCTGTAAAAAGACGGGAACCCTACTTTGGGGATGGAGGCTGCCGAAAAGTCTCATAGAGTTCAACCTCCGCAAGCCGCAAAACTTTAATTGGGGAATGAAACCTGAAGATGAAGAAAACCTCCATGGTGGATGTTACCCCTAAACCTGTGGTTTTCAGAGAGGCCTCCGCGGAAGGTCTCCTAAGGTTGAGACCGTCCACGGTGAGGAGGATCAGGAGAGGAGAGGTGGAGAAGGGAGACCCCTTGGAGGTGGCGAGGTTAGCCGGGATTCTAGCGGCGAAAAATACCAGTCAGTTTGTGGCCTTATGTCATCCTCTTCCCCTTACCCACGTGGATGTGGCGGTGGACATCGCTGACGGTCGAACTGTCAGGGTGGTTTCCACGGTGAGAGCTGAGGCTAAGACGGGGGTGGAAATGGAAGCCTTGGTGGCAGCCGCTACGGCCCTTCTAAACGTTTGGGATATGGTTAAAAAATACGAGAAAGACCGCGGGGGACAGTATCCCACCGCGGAGATTTTAAGTCTGCGGGTGAAAAAGAAGTTTAAGGGCGAACCTTGAGCAAGTCTTCTGTAAGGCATAAAAAAGAGGCGCCTTCCACCCTCCGTTTTGCTGTAGTCACCATCAGCACTTCTAAATACCAGCAGCGAAAAACTGGGAAGAATGTGGAGGATGAATCTGGGAAACTAATCGTCGACCTCCTCCAGCAGGCCGGCCATCGAGTTGTCTTTAGGGAGCTTATCCCTGACAGCCTCAGGAAAATTCGAAATATCCTCCGAAGGGCTTTAAGAAGACAGGACGTAGACGCCGTGGTCACAACGGGAGGTACAGGGGTAACTCCTAAGGACGTAACCATTGAAGCCGTAAAGGGTCTTCTGGAAAAGGAGCTTCCGGGCTTCGGGGAGCTTCTCAGAAAAATAAGCTATGAAAAAATAGGCTCCGCCGCCTTGATGACTAGGGCCGTGGCTGGGGTTTCCGGAGGGAAAGCAGTCTTCTGCCTGCCAGGGTCGCCTCACGCCGTGGAGGTGGGGGTTAAGCATCTCATAATCCCCGAGGCCCCTCATGTGGTTAAGCATGCCAAGGAGTAACCTTACCCTTGCCCCGTTACGCTGTCAGACTTTACTATGAGGGAGATGGATACCACGGTTTTCAACCTCAGAGGGAAAAGAGAACCGTAGGCGGGGAAGTCATTTCAGCCCTCCTGAGGTCAGGCCTCGTAAGCAGCCGGGTCTCCGCTCACTTTCAAGCAGCCTCTCGAACCGACCGGGGGGTCAACGCCCTCAATCAAACCGTCGCCTTTCACGCTGACCAGCCTCTCAACCTTCGAAGGCTTAACGCCTTCCTCCCCTGCGACATCAGAGCCTGGGCTTGGGCGGAGGTTCCTGCTCAGTTTAACCCGAGAAAAGAGGCTGTGGAGAGGCAGTATCTATATTTGGCTCCCTACCAAGGAGAGGACATGGAAAAAATGAGAGAAGCCGCACGGATTCTCTTGCAGCATACCTCTTCCCAAGCTGAGCATAGGAAGCGTGCAGACTGGCTTACACCCTTGAAAAAGCTTAAGGTTAAGCTGTGGCGAGGTTTACTTTTGTTCGAGTTTTCTTCCAAAGGCTTTGTGAAGGGGGCGGTAAGGAAGGCGTCGGGGCTTATTCTGAAAGTCGGCAGAGGAGAAATCCGGCTGGAGGATATAGGGCCTATGCTCCAAGAGAAGGAAAGCTGTTTGAGTATACCTCCGGCCCCTCCGGAGAATCTACTACTTGCAGACATAAAATATGAGAAGATAAAGTTCAAGGTGGACGGGGGGGCTGTGAGGGAAATCATGGGAAGGCTGCGGAAAACTGTCCACCGAGGGGAGTTTGCGAGGCTCTGCCTCGCCAAGCTACCCAGAAACGTTAATTTCTAGGCTTGCTAAGGTTATCTCTGAACCTAAGCATCTTCAGCGTAGGGCTACTGACGGGGTAAAAATGGGCGAAAGGCTTCCGGAAAGCCTTCCAAAAGGGGTTGACCTATCCCAGCCCAGAAGGAAGGTGTTCGTCAAAGAGATCGTCTTAGAGAACTTCATGTCCTACGAGTACGCCAAAATACCCCTGAAAGTTGGCCTCAACGTGGTCTGCGGCCCCAACGGCGCAGGGAAGTCTTCCATCCTCCTCGCCCTCTCCGTGGCGTTGGGCCAAGCCTATACAGAGCGGTCGAAGCGGCTCAGCGACCTGATAAGGAGGGGAAAGGAAAACGCCCGAGTGACCCTTCTTTTCGACAACTCCCCCGGGAAAGATGGGAGGAGACCCATTCCCAGCAGCGACTCCGATCTCTTCAGGCTTTCCCGCTATCTTAGGAAAAACGGGGAATACTGGTTTGAAGCGGACTATCGCGGGATTTCCAAAGGAGAACTTTCTCGGCTGTTGGACTCCTTCGGCATCAACCCCGACAACATGCTCATCATCATGCACCAGAACATGGTGGAGGAGTTCAGCGTTGTCTCCCCCCAGCAGAAACTCCTCATGGTGGAGGAAGCCGTAGGCTTCCAGCCCTACCGGCAGAGGATCATGGAAGCCCAGCAAAGGCTTATGGGACTTCTCAGCGAAGAAACCTCCATCGCCAGCCTCCTAGGTAGCGCTGAGCAGACTCTAGCTTACTGGAAAGAGCAATACGACCGGTACCTCCGAAAGAAGGAGCTACTTCAGAAGAAAAGCCAGTTGGAACGGGAACTGGCTTGGGCGCAAGTGGTTAAGTTGGAGAAATCCCTAGAGGCGGTGATGGAGGAGGAAGAAAGAAAAAGACGTAGGCTCATCCGAATTCGAGAAAACGCTGAAAAGACGAAGAAAGAGGGGAAAGAGCTCCAGCATGACATCGGTAAACTTCGGTTTGAACGCAACCAAAGCCTCTTCACTCTCATAGGCTGCGAAAAGGAAAAGGCTGGAAACGAGATCTACACTAAGCTTTCAGGCGAGTTTTCAGAGAGGATGGAAAGTCTTCAAGCCATGCTGGACAGGTTGGAAAACTCATCGGGAAGGAGCGAGGGAGACGGCTATAGGGCTGTTAGGGAAAAGATGGAGGAGATACAAAGTTGGCTTGAGGAAATTCAAAGCCATTCCCGAGCTTCCATGGTGAAAATGAAGGAATTGAATTCGAAAATCTCACTCCTCCAAAAAAGTCTGAGTTCCCTAGAACAGGAGTTAGACAGTCTTCAGGAAATGTACGTGGAGAAAAGGGTTAGGGAGGCTTTGCTGAATTATCAGGGGGAGGAATTAGAAGACCAGCTCCGGCAGTTGGGAAGAGAAGAGGACAGGCTTAAAGAGGAACTGGAGACTTTAGCCTCCCAAGCTAGGGAAATCGGGCCTAGGGTGGAAACCCACCGGCTTCCCCAAGAAATCAGCGACGAAATCAAAACTCTAACAGCCCACTTGGTCTCCTTGGCGGATGTTAATCCGGAGACTGAAAAAATCTACCGCAAATATCAGCGGGTATACGAAGAGCTGAAGCAGAAATCTGAAGTATTAGCGGAAAACAGGGCTAAGATGCTGGAGGAAGTGGATGTCCGGAAAAAGGCTTGGAGAAAAGTTTTGGAAAACTTCCTCGCCGAGCTTAACCAAACCTACAGGCAGTTCCTCTCCACCATAGGCGCCCTTGGAAACGTGAAACTGGTCAACGCAGAGGATGTGGAAACCGCAGGCCTAGAGCTCTACGTAGGCTTCCACGGCACAGCTCCTACCCCCTTAGACGCCTACACCCAGAGCGGAGGAGAACGGACAACAGCCATCATGGCCTTTCTGCTCGCCCTCCAAAGATACGTGAAGTCTCCTATTAGGGCGGTGGATGAGTTTGATATACACATGGACCCTAGAAATAGGGAGACAGTATCGAAGCTGATAGCGCAGACCGTCGGCGAACAAGAGCAAGCGCAGTATATAATTATAACGCCCTGGCATCTTCCAATCTTTGACCAAGAAGCTCACCTCATCATCGTTCAGAATGTGGCAGGAAGGTCTGAAGTTAAAACGGTGAACAGCTCTGAAGCCGGCTCGAAGGTCCAAGGATAACTTAGAACACCTCCTCAGGGTGATTTCCCTCTGTGAAACGGTAGAGCGGAGGGGGATCAACCCTTTTGAGGTTGAGGTTAAAGAAGCCCTGAACTCCCTCCGACGGCTTCTCGCAAGTTGGAAGTCCTTCGAAGAGCTCTGCCTAGACGCCCAAGCCATCAACAACCTCTCCAAGGTCGTTAGGCTTCAAGGGGACTGGATTAAACGCCGATCAGCCCTCCACGGAGTGGACCCTGAGACCGTTGAAGCCCGGATAGCGAAGCTGAAGCCCGAAGAGCTAGCCGGAGTCTTCTTAGGAGCATGGCGTCCGCTTGTTAGGCTGGAAAAGCTTTCCTTAGAAAGGTTGAAGGAAGCCTTCTGCTACTGGAAGGGGCTTCCTCCTCGAGGAGAACGTGGAGAAGATTTTCTCCTCCCTTCCTTGGAGGTTTCTACTTCCATGGATGAGGTTCTGAAAATGGTTTGGGAAGGGGAAGACTTTGATCAAACTCTTAGGAACTTCTGGGAGGAACTTCGCCTCAAGGCAAAGGAGGGGGGAGGTAAAATCTCCTACTGGAAGTTTGTGGCGGATGAAAGCTTCGCAAAGCTGGTGGTGAGAGCCTACCTGACCAGCTTTCTGCTCACCTACGGCTACGCCCGGCTGGAGGTGGAACCCTTAGAGGGGGACATAACCCTTATCCCTAACCCCGAACCGGTCACTAAGAAAAACGTCGGCTCATCGGTGGCCATATCTCTAGACCGTTTTCTCTGGGAAAAACTGCGGGAGGAAAAGACATCGTGACTGAGGAAGAAACCGCCGCGGCCTACGCCAGGAAGCTGAAAAGAGCAGCTCAAATGCTGTTTTTCCAGAGACACCGTGTTCCGGGCCTCCGAGGCTGGGAGCTGAGGAAATCCCTAGGCAAAGATTACATGAAAGTGGTGGAGCTTCTCAACTTCGAACTAGGGAAACTGGGCCTTCAGGTTAAAGTCATCCCGGAAACCAGTGAAACCGAGCGTCCGGAGAGGCTTACCGATGAGGAACTGGATAGGGCGAGGTTTTACATCACGCTGGGAGGCTCGCCTACGGCTACGGAAACCCAGCTGGCAGGATGGAGGATCGATGACCTAGCGGTGCTCGCGGCCTCCTTGGCCTACATCTTGGCAAGACAGGGGAAGGCTCCGAAAAGCGAGGTGGAGAAGCTTTTGAAGGAGAAGCTTCCCGAATGGAGGGTTAACCTCAGCCTCGACCGCTTCATCAAGATGAAATACTTGTCGTTGGATGAGAATGGGGTTCTCCGCTTAGACTGGAGGACGAGGGCGGAGGTGGATTTGAAAACATTGTTGGAGTTGCTTCTTACAGAGGAAACAACCTCGGCCTCCTCGGAGGGAAAAAGCCCTTCAACATCCTAAGATTTCAGAGACTTCTCAGCGGCGATCATGGTTAACGTGGACTTGACCTCAGGCATCCTTCGGAGCTTGCTTTCAACGAGAGCCTTAATTTCGTTTAGGTTTTCCACTTCCACCCGGAGAATGAGGTCGTAGATGCCGTAGATGCGGCTGACCTCCTTCACCGAGGGTGTACCTCGGATTTTCTCGGCTACTTCCTCGTCTGTTCCAGACTGCACATTGAGTAGCACAAAAGCCAAGGGCATTTCAAACACGTCTGCCTTGGGGAAATTAAATTTTTATGAATTCAACATTCAACGGTTAAAAGACTTTCGGTATCCCCCAAAAAATTTTCCTAACATGAAACCTAGTTTCCTCTCCGCCAGTCAGCGGAGCTAGTCCGTCTCAGAATGGCTATGGGGCAATGTTCTGTTTCTTTGAGCATCTTCCACGTCACTTCCGTCATGGCCACGTTGAACTTTTCCGCCACATCCCACATGGTTTTACCTGCCCCATAGCCGAGGATGTGATGGGAGGCTTCGGCCAAGTTCAAGGCTTCTTCCACTGTTAAAGCCTCCGGAGGATACACGGCTTTAGGAGTTGAACGGGGTTTAAGCTTAAACATCCTTCCAAAAAGGTAGTAGAGGAAGCCTCCTCCAGAACGAATGCCACTCACACCAGTAGGTGAAGGGGATAAGTGAAGCCTTCGAAAAGAATAGGTTTTATCCGAATCCACGATGAGAACGATGACGGATTTTTTCAGCCTCTGCTGGAAGGCAGCATAAATTTTTTCTGCCACATCCCCAGGTCTGGGGAGAGGAAGGCTGACGTAGGAATAGGGAAGGTTGGTGGCGTCGACGCCTCCCTCTGAGCTGAATCTTAAAGCTTGAAGCAAGCCGGTTTTCTCCAACACTAGCTGCTTATGCCTAGCTCCTTCAACTTGGGGGTAGTCTCTCAGCCGGAGCATAGTCAGAGGCTTCAGCCGGCATAGGAAACCCAGCAGATATCCCCAGCAAAGCCTCATCCACACTCGGACGAGAAACTGAGAGGCGAAGCCGGGTTCAACTTTGCTTTCGTCGACAATGTTCCCTTGGGCGATGGAGAGAGCTTTCTCTGAAACAGCTAAAATGTCCCCGTTTCTAACCAGCTTCCCCGCGGTTCGAAGAATTTCTTCCAAGTAGTTGGTTCCCGGAAGCCAGTAAGCTGTTCTAATTCTCTTAACCTTCAGCCCGGGAATTTTCGGAGGAGACATCCAAGGTTAACCGGCATGGATGACCAAAAAAACTTTCCGCAACCTGAGGCAATTAATAATAAGGGCTTTTCGAATACCTTTCCGTAGGAGTTAAGCCCATGGAAGACATCCTTCTTTACGCTGTTCACGTGGGAGAAAAACTCGGCGCCGACTTCGTGGAGGTCCGAGGCCAAGAACTCCATAAGACATCGGTAACCACTAAAGACGGAAAACCGGAGCATATCAGAGAAGGCTTCGAAGAAGGCTTAGGCATAAGAGTGCTAGCCCGTGGGGCTTGGGGTTTCCTATCCCTAAGAAAAACAGACCGGGAATCAATAAGGGAAGCGGCGGAGAAAGCCTACAAGTTGGCCCTGACCTCCAGCCGGGAGATTAAAGAGCCTGTGAAGTTGGCGGAGGTCAAGCCTGTGCGGGATAGGGTGGTTAAGAAGCCTAAACTTTCCCCCACCGATGTCTCCTTGGAGCAAAAGGCGGAACTGGCTCTAAGCATCGACAGGGACATTTTCAGCCTAGTTCCTCAGGTGAAAAGCTGCACTGTTAATTACCTCGACGTGGTGGGCGTGAACTACTATTTTTCCAGTGAAGGAGCCCGCATCCAACAGGACAGCCTCCACGTTTGGCTGAGAGTTTACGCCACGGCGTCTGAGGGGGAGGTATTCGCCTCCGCCAGTGAGGAGGTGGGTTCCACCAAGGGTTTTGAAACCTTTGAAAGACAGGTCCTAGAAAAAGTGAGCAGCAGGGTCTCCCGGCGGATCAGGGAGCAGTTGAAGGCGGAACTGCCCAAAGGCGGAGTCTACCCGGCTGTCTTAGGCTCCAACGTGGTAGGGGTCTTCATCCACGAAGCCTTCGGCCACCTAGCGGAAGCAGACCTAGCGTTAGCCGGCTCGGTGACATTAGACAAAATGGGAAAGAGAATAGCCTCGGAGGCAACGAGCATCTTCGACGATGGAACGCTGCCTGGAGCCTTCGGTAGCTTCCGCTACGACGACGAAGGTGTTCCAGCTCAGCGAACCCCGTTGGTGGAGAAAGGCGTGGTAGTGGGGCTGATGCATTCCCGGGAAACAGCAGGCCGGCTGGGTGTTCAGCCTACTGGAAACGCTAGAGCGGAAAGTTTCAGGTTTACACCAATAATCCGTATGAGAAACACCTATTTGGCTCCAGGAGATCAGAGCTTAGAAGAGCTTCTAGAGCCCATTCGTTTCGGCTACTATCTGAAAACCCTCAGAGGAGGACAAGCCAACTTAGACGGCACTTTTCAGGTGGGCATTCAGGAAGGCTACAAGGTTATCAGGGGAGAAGTCTGCGAGCCGGTGAGAAATCTTTCCATGAGCGGGCACACTCTTCAGACACTCCTGAAGATAGAAGCTGTAGGGAAGGATTTCCAACTCTGGCCGGGACGGTGTGGAAAAGGCCAGACTGCCTTCATCTGCGACGGAGGCCCTTCCATCAGAGTAGGGGAGGCTCAGCTGGGAGGGAGAGGATAAGCCGTGAACCTTCTAGCCTACGGGGAGAAAGCTGTTCGCAGAGCTCTAGCCTCAGGGGCTCAGGAAACGGAAGCCTTTCTGGCTAAGGGTCGGTGTTTCGTGGTGGAAATAGAGCGAGGTCAGATCGCTAGGAGCTCCAGTATGGTGGATGAAGGCCTAGGTGTGAGGGCGGTAATAGGTAAAGCTTGGGGTTTCGCCTACACCAACAAGCTGACCGACGAGGAGGTGGAAAAAGCCGCCTTAGCGGCCCTGAGAGCGGCGAGGGCAGGAAAACCTGATGAGGCATGGAAAGGGTTCCCGGCTTCCCGAAAACTTCCAAAAGCGAAGGGCACCTATGACGAGGAAGTAGCCGGCCTCCCCGCGGAAGAAGCAGTGAACCTGGCTTCTAAAATGTTGAGGACGGCTCAAAGCTTTGACGGCAGAGTCTTGGCTGTCGAGGGATCGGTAGGCGTCTCCCTGGTGGAGAAGGCGGTGGTAAACTCGTTGGGGGTTCATGCCTGCGACAGAGGAACCCGGACTGAATGCTTTCTGGGGGCCATAGCCAAAGAGGTGGGGGAAACTACTCCCCTATGCTTCGAATTCGACGCTCACTGTTCTCTTCGAATCAACCCGGAAAAGGTGGGAGAAGAGGCAGCGAGGTTGGCTGTTTCCGCCCTCGGAGCGGAAGACCTTGAAACCGGCAGCTACACCGTGGTCCTCGGCCAGTCTGCCTTGCTGGGGATTTTTTACCACAGTCTTATCCCCTCCCTTAAGGCTGACAACGTTCAGCGGGGTAAATCCAAGCTGAAAGGGAAAATCGGAGTGAACATCGCCTCGGAGCTTCTAACCATTCACGACGACGGCCTCCGGGAAGGGGGCCTTCACACTTGGAGTTTCGACGACGAAGGTCACCCAAGCCAGAGGACGACTCTCATAGAAAAGGGCGTGTTGAAAGGCTACCTCTACGACAGCTACACGGCTGGCAAGGAGGGTGTGGAGAGCACGGGTAACGCCTGGCGGAGCCATCCGGCCCCCTACGCTTGGACTCCCATCATCGAGGCCACAAACTTCACCGTCACCCCGTCCACCATTTCGCCTGAGAGGCTTTTGTCCGAGGTGAAGAAGGGAGTTTTCATTCCCTATGTTCAAGGCGCCCACAGCAGCAATCCTGAGAGCGGAGAGTTCTCGGTGGTGGCTGCACCTGCGTGGAAGATTGAAGAAGGCCAAGTAGGCCGACCGTTGAAGGGAGTGATGCTGACTGGAACCATTTATGAACTTCTCAGAAATATTTCAGGGTTGGCGAGCAACCTCAGACAGCTGGCCCTCTTGGTGGCGCCATGGATTAGAATCGAAGATGCGAGGCTGGTGGGCCGGAGGGGAGAGGAAGGTTAAAGCCTCCGCCTCAGCCTGAAAAGAGAGGCTGGAACACCGAGGATAACCGCGGCTAGGATGAAAGACTGCCAAGATGCTAGGGAGTAAAAGGCTAAGACTAGGGAGAAGTAGATGGTTAAGATAAGGGTTAACATACCGTAGAGAGCAAACTGGTGGCTTCTGAAATAAAGCTTCCTCTTCTCCTCTTGGGTGATGGGGAAACTGCGGGAGTGATGGTAGACGGGAGGTAGGAGGAAAATCAGGACAGAGATGGCGGCAAAGGAGAGGGCTAAGATGGTTAAAAACACCTGCACTGAGGCTTCTTCTCCCCCTTTGAAAACGGCTACGTTGAGGAGAAATCCGAAGAGAATCCCCGACACAGCCACCAGAAGGCGGAATTCCCCGAGGATGTCCCCTACATCTATGGCGTAGTCGCTCAAAGAGTATCCCCCTAGACTAAGCGTCGGCGGTCTTTAAAACTTTACAGACTCTGGTCTAAGGAGACTGGACCTCAAAAAAATGGAGGGTTTTGTTACTTTACGGGGATTTTTCTTCCGCGAAGAGGCTGCTTCAACGGCACTGTAATCTTGAGAAGCCCACTTTCATAGGTGGCTTCAGCTTTATCCACATCTACGGGATGAGCGAGATAGTAGCATCCGGAATATTCTAGGTCCTCTCTGACAGCTCTGACGCAGAAAGTTTGTTCTCCAAGCTCCAATTCAATATCTTTCTTCTCAACCCCAGGGAATTCCACTTCCACGTAGTATCTTTCCCGGTCATGGTCAACACATGTAGAAGGAGCCACGGTAACCTTGGTTTTTTCTACCATAAAAATTTCCTCCACTATGAAGAAAGAGACCGCTGAAAAATAAGCGTTTCGTGTTGCAAATGTAAAGTCACCGGTGTAACCTAGGCTTCAACCGCCTTCCTAAAAAGCCGATGTAAACTATGGAAAAACCAACAAAGAGGACTACGGCCACTTTCAAAGCCAGAGAGACAGCGGTCAAGGAAAGCAATGCCACTGCCACACCTTCTAAGAAGCCTGTGGAAACTCTCCATCGGTTGGTTCCTTTCCTGAAACCCCAAGTTTGGGTTAACCAGTCGAAAGCAGCTGGGAAAAGAAGTAAGATGCAGAAGAAGACTTGATAAGGAAAAGAGAGGCCGTGGAATAGTGGAACTTCATAGAGAGCCGTCGCAGCAATTAAAGAGGAAAAGCCCATATAGACCCCCAAGCAGCGAGCGCAGATATGGATGTCCTTGCCTCCCAGCCTTAGGGTCACCCAGTGTCTGTGGGATAACAAGCTTTCCCAGTTCAAAACCTTCACCCACAAGCTTCCGTTTGGCTTTTTCCGCAATAGGGGCACAGCTGATAGTCAGTCATGATAGGTTTACCGCAGGAGGAACACGGTTTCCCAACCGCGGGCACTTGGATGGGAAAGTTTGCCTTGAAATTACGCATGAGAGCCGCAACGCCGGAGCTGTAGGTGGTCTTTACCGAGGCGCCGCCCCCTTTCACTTCCGTTAGCTCGAAGGTAGCCTCCCCTTGACCGCCCACTCTAACCTTATAAAGTCTTGGGGGAATGGATTCCAAGACTTCGAATTTCGGCGAGGCCTTTCCTCCTAAGAAGAAACTGCGAGTGCTGGGCTGCGCTCCTTGGATTTCCCATTCCCTTGTTTTCTTGACGATGGCATCGTAGGCTTCTTGCAAAGTATAAGGAGTAAACCACACGTCGGTTATTTGAGGCCCTCTCTGAGCGGCTCCTCGAGACTGCATCAGCATCATCATAACGCAGCATAGAAGTAATGGTAGAAACAGGAGAAAACTGGAATACTCTGCCAAAGGTATAACCTTCATAAAGTAGTCCACCCTAAGCTTAAATAAGTTTCTGATCAGAAAGAGAAGCTTAACCTAGCTATCCTTTATCTTCCCTTAAAAAAAGGTCTACTCAGCCGTTTCACGCAAACTCAAATACGTCCTAGTCCTAAAACTCTATTAGGAAATCCCGCTCAGACCCGCTGGTGCATCATGGTGAAGTTGAAGCCTGAAGAGGAAAGAAGACGGCTGGTAGAAGCACTCCAAGCCTATGGAGCCCTTCGCAGCCCTAAGGTTATCAGAGCTATGCTCAAGGTTCCGAGAGAGATGTTCGTTTTGGAAAGCATGAAAGACAGAGCCTACGATGATACACCCCTGCCCATCCTATCAGGCCAGACCATATCAGCCCCCCACATGGTGGCCATGATGAGTGAACTTCTGGAATTGGAGGCGGGCCACAGAGTTTTAGAGGTGGGAGCGGGAAGCGGATACCACGCTGCCGTAGTAGCTGAGATTATAGCCCCGGAGGAAGCTGAAAACAAAGGCCACGTCTACACCGTGGAGATCCTTCCTGAACTGGTTAGGTTTGCGTCGGAAAACTTGGAGAAAACTTCCTACGCTAAGGTTGTAACGGTTATCCAAGGCGATGGCTCCCGCGGATTACCCAGTCACGCTCCCTTCGACCGCATCTTCGTCACAGCCTCAGCGCCCTCTGTGCCCCCGCCCTTGGTGGAGCAACTTAAACCAGGAGGCATTCTTGTGATCCCAGTGGGCGGCGCCTATATATCTCAAACCCTCCGAACGGTGAAGAAAAGGCAGGATGGACAGGTTGAATCTTCCGACCTGATGGGTGTGGCCTTCGTTCCTTTGAGGGGTGAGTACGGATGGAAAAGCTAAAGCTCAAAGAGGCGGTTGGAGATGTCTGAAGACAAGTTGGTGGGTATTGAAGCTTTCGAAGGCGGTTGGGCTCACAAAAAATTTCTGGACCGCGCCCTAAAGGAAAGAGCTAAAATTCTCGCTCGCATCAGCCGGGAGGAGGCAGGCAAGTTAGCGGAGGCTGTGGGAGGGAGGCTTACGGAGCTCCTGGAGGAGGCTGCGGAGTGGGTTATAGTCGTCAGCCCTCTGCCGAAACTGGAGGTTTATTATGTCCTCAAACGTTACGCTCCCGAGTTTGAGGATGTGCTTCAGGCTTTTTATAGGAGAAAAGACTTGGAGCTGAGCCTTCCGGCTGAAGATATATCCGAGTTCACCGTTCTCTACGCCAATGCTCTGATCTACGCTGCTAGGCAAATTTTGGGGAAAGATGATCTGCCCCATCTTTCACGGTACCTTTAAACTATGAAAACCATGTGTCTAAGGTTTTCTTTCCTTTGAGTTCCGTGAAGCCTGCTTCCAGTTTTCCTAGGGCAGTTCTGACTCTTTCTTCGGAGAAGTCTCTTTCCCCGCAGAGAAATCTGACCGCTCCTTCCACGTCGGGGGGCTTCCATTCGATTTTAAAGTCGTCGGTAACTTCGGGTTGGAGAAATATGGCGGCGATCTCCTCCCAATTCTCCGGTAGAGCGAGGTTTCTTTCTTGGAAGTAGGAGACCGCTCTCCCCAGTTCCCCGTATTCCTTTATCAGCTTTAAGGCTGTCTTAGGGCCGATGCCCTTCACGCCTTCAGGGTTGAAGTCGGTGCCGATTAAAATTCCTATGTCCACCAGCTGCCGGCGTGTAATCCCAAGCTCGGCCAGCAGCTGGCCTAATTCGATAACCTCCGGATTTACCTCCACGTAAGTTTTCTTCCGAGGAAGTTTTCTGCGGCCTGTGATAGCTAAGTTACGGACCAGCCTAGGAGCCCCGAAAAGCAGAGAGTCGTAGTCTTGGCTTGCGGTCGCCCACACATGGCCTTTCAGGGCGAGGTAGGCAGCTTGAGCTTCTCCCTCCGAGGGAGCTTGAACCCACGGCACTCCCATGAGGGTGAGAAGAGCCTTAGCGTCCTCCACCATGTAGTCCTTAAGCTGGGAAGTCATCTGAGCGTAAATCCGCGCCTCCTCCAGCTCCCCTTTTTTCAAGGCTTCCTCATATTTTTCTTCAGCCTGAACCTTCACCAAAGCCCGCCGCTGGATTTCCCTACTCTTCAAAGAAGGGGGTGTCCCATCGAAGACATAAACCAACTTCAGCCCTTTCTCCGCCAAGTTCGAGCTTCGATACAAGATTCCGCTGAGGTGACTGGTCACATGGCCCCGTCGGTCCGTTAAAAGCTCACCTGTGGATTGGCGGATGATGGACAGAAACTGGTATAGGGCATTGTAAGCGTCCACAGCCACACTTTTTCCGCTCAACTCCTCGAGGCTGAGGACTTTGCGGGGAACTAGGTCCTTCAAGTCTACTCCCAAGTTTTCCTCCCCTAAGTTGCCCGCTTTAGCTACGTTTTTCGTAGTTCGATTTTTTTCCTGCCTCTGGGAGCTGTGGAAACGTGGATGAGGCCCCGTATTTCCAGCTGAAAGAGCGCCTTGTTAAGTGTGGAAGCTGAAAGGGTGTCGTCTCCGTCTTTTCTCAGGTTTCTTAAGAGCTCCTCATCGGTGCAGGGACCGGAGACCTTTAGGCTTTCGATCACCCGCGCGTGGAGAGGGAGGGACCGCCAAATCTTGCTCATCTGAGACATCTCTGAAGATGAGGGTTAAATTTGAAGGGTGGTGAAGCTGCTGGTTTAAGTTATTGGGGAAGGCGTCAGAGGCTTTTCGACTTTCTTGAAGGTTGCAGCGAAGCTTTCGTAGAATTTCTCCATTTCAGGAGTGATGCTGGGCCCTACCTTGTTGAAGGCTTCCCGGAAGTCTTCCATCTTAACCTCCTTAGTGGCGAGGTTTTTCCTGAGGGCGTTCAAGCCGGCTTCCCGGCATACAGCTTCGATGTCAGCTCCGCTGTAGCCTTTGGCCATGGAGGCCAGTTCCTCTAGGCTTACTTGTTTGCTTAAAGGCATCTTAGCGGTGTAGATACGGAAGATTTGAAGCCTAGCTTTCTCGTCGGGGGCGGGGACGTAGATGAGCCTGTCAAACCGGCCGGGTCTGAGGACAGCGGGGTCTAGGATGTCAGGTCTGTTGGAGGCAGCCAGCACGATGATGTTTTCTAAACCGGCTACTCCGTCCATCTCCGTCAACAGCTGGCTTATCACCCGCTCGGAGACCCCTTGATCAGCGTAGCCCATACCCCTTCGCGGAACGATGGCGTCGAATTCGTCGAAGAAGACTACAGCCGGAGAGGCCATCTTTGCCTTCCGGAAAACTTCCCGAATGGCCTTCTCAGACTCTCCAACCCACTTGCTGAAGATTTCAGGCCCCTTGATGGAAATGAAGTTAGCTTCACTCTCCGTGGCCACAGCCTTGGCCAGCAGCGTCTTACCGCAACCCGGAGGCCCGTGGAGAAGGATACCTTTGGTAGGCTTGATTCCGATTTTTTCGAAAGCTTGCGGATATTTAATAGGCCACTCCACGGCCTCCCTCAACTCTGCTTTAACCTTCTCTAAGCCCCCTATGTCCTCCCAGCGGATGTTGGGAATCTCCACGTAGACCTCTCTCATTGCCGTAGGAGTGATCTCCCGGTAGGCAGCGAGGAAATCGTCCATCTTGATTTCCATGGATTGAAGAATATGAGGCGGAATGTGCTCCTCTTCCACGTTGATATCCGGCAGGTAGCGGCGGAGAGCTTTCATGGCGGCTTCCCGGCAAAGCGCAGCGATGTCCGCTCCCGTGTAGCCGTGACTCATATCGGCCAGCTTCTTAAGGTCCACATCTTGGGCTAGAGGCATTCCCCTCGTGTGGATGAGAAGGATCTCATACCGCCCATCCTTGTCGGGAACACCTATTTCGATCTCCCTGTCAAACCGGCCGGGTCTCCGAAGAGCAGGGTCTACGATGTTGGGAACGTTGGTGGCACCGATGACGATGACGTTACCCCGAGCTTGGAGGCCGTCGAGGAGGGCGAGCAACTGGGCTACAACTCTTTTTTCCACTTCGCCTACTACCTCCTCCCGTTTGGGGGCGATGGCGTCGATTTCGTCGATGAAAATGATGGAGGGCACGTTCTCCTGGGCTTTCTGGAAGATTTCCCTCAGCCTAGCCTCAGACTCCCCGTAAAACTTGCTCATGATCTCCGGGCCGTTGATGTTGATAAAGTAGGCGTGGGCTTCGTTGGCCACAGCCTTGGCCAGCAGCGTCTTACCGCAACCCGGAGGCCCGTGGAGAAGAACCCCTTTAGGCGGGTCGATGCCCAGTCTCTGGAAAAGCTCCGGATGTCTGAGGGGCAGCTCTACCATCTCCCTGATCCTTTGGACTTCTTCGTGAAGGCCTCCGATGTCTTCGTAGGTCACTCTGGGGATTCCTTTCTTCTCAGGGCTGGGTTCGCTGAGGACTTGGAAGTTGGAGGAGGCTGAAACCCTGACGATGCCGCTGGGCCGTGTTCTAACCACGGTGAAGGGCATGGCGTTCCCGAAAACCGAGAGAAGGACTATGTCCCCCTCCACCAGAGGCATCTCCAGCAGCCTCGACCTGACGAAGTTGGTAAAGTCAGAGTCAAACTCAATTCTCACGTCCACCGGAGCTAAGGTTACGGTGTGAGCGTTTTGAACATGGGCTTTCCTGACGGTTAGGTAATCGTTGAGGGACACGCTGGCATTCCTTCGGATGAGACCGTCGATGCGGATGATGTCCAAGCCTTGATCTTCAGGGTAAGCCGGCCAAGCTATGGCGGCGGTGGTTTTCTTACCGCGGATTTCCAAGATGTCCCCTGCCATGACATTAAGCTGGTCCATGGTTTTCTGGCTTATCCGAGCTTTACCCCTTCCTACATCCCTTTGCTTAGCTTCCGCAACCTTCAACTGAACCTCAGCCGGCATTTTCCTCCTTCACCAGCCTCCATTTATCGGAGCTTATAGGCATATTTCAACTGCTGAGTGATTCAATTAACCACCTATACTATAAACTTTTATGAAAACATGGGCTAAACCCTTTCTATTGCCAGCTTTTCCGCCTTCTTCCCCATCAGAAGTGCGCGAAACACCTCTCCCCCGTGAAGACCATGGCGATGCCATATTGATCGCATGCATCAACCACCTCTTGATCCCTAACCGAACCCCCCGGCTGTATGACGGCTGAAACATCGTACTTGGCAATGAGGTCTATGGAGTCCCTGAAGGGGAGAAAACCGTCAGAGGCGAGAACAGACCCTCTGAGACTTTCCGCATGCCATTTTAAAGCCTTATCGACGGCTATCTTGACGGCGGTAACCCTATCTTGCTGGCCGGCTCCCACCGAGACTGTACATCCGTCTTTAGCGAGGACGATGCCGTTTGACCTCACATTGGCGCAAACATACCAAGCGAAAAGCATGTCCTCAAACTCCCGTTCAGTAGGCGTTCTCCTTGTTACAGGTTGTAAGTCGTCTTTTCTCCTTATTTTTGTGGTGTAGGGATCTGAAACTACAATCGACCCGTCGCCTAAAACGGAAAGACACAGATAGCCTGTTTCTCCACCTGCAAACTTCGGCAAGCAGTCTAGGTTCGCAATTTGAACTACCCTCATGTTCCTTTTTTCTCCAAACTTCTCCACAGCTCCCTGTTCATATCTAGGGGCAACTACTCCTTCAACAAAAGTGCTTACAATTTCTCCCGCAGTATCCCCGTCAACCGGACAGTTGAAGCCTACGATGCTGCCGAAGGCTGCTTGGCTGTCGCTGTCTCTCGCTCGGAGGTAAACTTCTCGCAAGGTGTCGTTTTTCCTGGCCACCGCCACCCCGGTGGGGTTCAAATGCTTCATGACAGCGCAGGCGGGAGCGTCAAAGTATTTCAGTATGTTTAAAGCCCTGTCCATATCTTCTACATTAGTCTGGCTGAGGCCTTGTTTTCCTGTTTTCAGTTCTTTCAGGTTTCCCATAACCGCCTTTTTCCCAGCGGGACTGTAGAGAGCTGCCTGCTGATGAGGGTTAACTCCGTATCGGAGGCTTTGGCGTTTTTCGTAAACCAACTCCTTGTCGCCTAGGAAAATTCTGAACTGCTGAGGAAGCTTCTCAGGCAAAGCCGTGTGATATATATCCCTCAACTTTGACATGTCAACCACCTTTCCAGATAGTTTTTTATCGCAACCTCATAGTGGGCTGTTTTTACAAAGGCTTTCACAGCCATTTTTCTTTTGGTTTCAAGGCTAATGCTGCCGCCTGTTTTTTCCATCTCCTCCGCAATCTCCCCGTACTGTTCAGGTTCAACAACAACAGTAACCGTACCGTGTAAAAGAGAAGCTTTGGCCGCAGCCCTTATCATCGCAGGTCCACCGATGTCGATGTTTTCCACCACCTCCCGGAAAAGCGCTGTCTTTTCAGCTGCAGTTTTTTCAAAGGGATATAGGTTTACAACAAGCAGATCGATAGGTTGAATTCCTTGTGCGGCCATGTATTCGCGGTGTTGTGATCGACTCGGGTCCAGCAACAGGCCGCCGTGGATTTTAGGGTGCAGCGTTTTCAGCAAGCCATCGGGGCTCTCAGGATAGCCTGTATACGTGGAGATTTCTGCGGCTTCATAGCCGAGTTCCCTGATTTTCCTCGCGGTTCCGCCTGAGGAGATTATTTCGAAACCATGTTTGGCCAAGGTTTCCAAAAGCATTTTCAGCCCAGTCTTGTTTGAGACACTTATCAAAGCTCGCCTTGCCAACGAATACTCACCAGAACAGCTCCCTGTCTCATTTATTCATCCTAATTCATAAATACTTCTCAGCTGAGAGAGATCGTTTACGGAAAGCCTGCATCATAGCTTAGGTTTGGTGAAAGATGGTTAAGGCTAGGGTTGTTTCCTTCGACGTGGAAGGTACAATAGTGACACCGAGCTTCAGCGACTACGTTTGGCTGGAAGCGATACCTCGTCTCTACGCTCGAAACCGCGGTATCAGTTTTCAAGAAGCCAAAGCGTTCATCACCAAAGAATATGAAAAAGTGGGAATGGATAAGCCGGAATGGTATGATATTGCTTACTGGTTTAAGCGTTTCAATCTAGAAAACTTCCAATCCATCTTGGAAGACTCCTTTCACCGCTTGGCCTATTATCCGGAGGTGAAAGAGGTTTTGGAAGGTCTCCGCGGAGACGGATACAGGCTCATAATTATATCTAATTCCTCTAGGGAATTTCTACGCTTTCAGATAAAGGAGCTAGAAGACTATTTCGACCAAGTGTTTTCAACGACTTCCGATTTTGCTCAGACAAAACACCATGCAGAGCTCTACTCCAGAATCTACAGCCTGACAGGAGTGACTCCTCAGCAAGCGGTGCATGTGGGGGACCGTTTGGACTCTGATTTTCACCCACCTAGAAAAGCCGGCGCCATAGCCTACCACTTGGACAGAAGCGGCAGAAACCGGGGAGAATACGTGGTGCGGGATCTGGTGGAGTTTAGGGAAAAACTCAACCGGTTTGACGGTTGTAGATAAATTAGATTCGCCTCACCAAGAAAACTTCAGCCTCCCCCACGCCCTCTGTCTTTTTCACGGCCTCCTCCACTTTTTCCATTTCGCCGGCTTCGTCTTCTGGGAAGACGACGTGGGCTATGAGGGAAACGAGGCCGAAGGCAATGGGCTCCTCCTCAAATCTGTGAACGTAGGCTTCTTTGGGGAGATTACTCTTGATAGCCTCCTTTAAATCGGCTAGGTTCACATCAGCGTCGGCTGGAAAAATTTTAAAAGAAGCCACAACCTTGCTCATGGGAACCTTTCACCCTCCTATGGTCCTACGAAGCCGCATTTAGGGCATTTGTAGGGTCTGCCGAATTTTCTGCATCTTTCACAGCGGGTGATGGTTACTCCCCCGCAGTTGGGACATGGAAATTTGACGAAATATTCAGTGGGAATGATGGTCTTACCGCACCAGATGCAGGTGGGAACTTTCAGTTCGCTCATGACCGTTCACGGCTCTCCATCACTCTGACGAACATGGAATGAAGGAGGAAAAGAACCGACCCCCTATATATAGTTGCCTTAACGCGAAGGAAAGACTAAAAACCCAAGATAGGCTGAGAAGATACCACCGTCTTGGAGGGTCAGCTGTGAGCGAGCAGCCAAGGGAGTTCAGCTACACTCAGAACATCGTTATCCGAGCAGACCTTAAAATATCCAAGGGAAAGCTCTGCGGTCAAGCAGCCCACGCAGCGGTCTCCGCGTCGGAGGAAGCCAAGAAACATCATGGCGAATGGTGGAAGGCTTGGATGAAAGAAGGGCAGAGGAAAGTCATTCTGAAGGTTGACTCCTTGGAGGAACTCTACCGGTTGAAGGAAAAGGCAGCCCAGCTGGGTTTACCTTGGGCGCTGGTGGAGGACCGAGGGCTCACGGAGGTTCCGCCAGGCACTGTGACCTGCCTAGGAATAGGCCCTGCTCCTGTAAGCCTAGTAGACAAGGTAACACGAGAGTTAGCGCTCCTCTGAGGGGGGAGGGTCGAGTTTAAGGCTAGGCTTGAAGCCGGGCTTCTGGAGGGACATATCGCCCTCTAGCTTCGATTTCCTTCATCTTCCTCCAAACTTTTTGAGCTTCAGCTTCCCCCACCGTGTTCCTGTAGCCTTCGAAAACAGCTTCGACGCATTTCTTAGCCCATCTCAGGTGATGGCTTTCAAAAACTTGTTTGAGGAGGTGGAGATCAACCCCTCGGTCTTCCACGCTCTCTGAATGAAAACCCAGCCCGAAGTCTACGAAAACCAAACGGCCTTCTGGGGGAAGAATGATATTGGAGGTAGTAAGGTCGCCGTGGATGAGGCCATGACTGTGAAGACGGCCTATATAGATTCCCAACTGGAAGCATTTTCTCTCAACCTCCTCCGCGCCCATGTTTCTTTCCAGGAAATCCTTTAACCTCAATCCTTCCACATACTGCAGAACAAGCTCCGTCCTTTGATGGTCGACAAAATAGACGAGGGGAGTAGGCACTCCTGCAACCTTGGCTTCGTGGAGAAGCTTGGCTTCATGAACAGTCCTAGATTCTCTGATCTTCCAGTCCAACTCCTTGACCCTATAGGGTTTTCTTATCCTCCGCTTGAAGACAGCCGGGGAACCCATGAACTCCCCCAAGTAAAGATTAGCCTCAGCGCCCTTCTTCAAGAGCTTCAAAGCCAGTTTCGCCCCCACCAAACTCCTTGAAGCCAAGGATTTCCCTCTCTCCTAGAGCATCTCCGACAGTCTCCATGAAGATGCTGGAACACATAAGGCCTCGGTTAAAATCTGTTCTGCAACTGGAGTTATAGGTTTTATTGATCACCATTCATTTTTAATCGCTAGGCTACGTAAGAAGCAGCCTTGCAGGGATAAAGGCGATGTTCTTTCTAAAAAGTCGGAAAACCGGCTTCCAACTTTCTTAATTCGCTGAGAATGCTTCTTCCAATGTTTTAATAAATTTAATAAAGCATAAATCCTCCCAAGACTCATAAAGAGTCAATTTCACGGGGAGCTATCTTTCCAGTTACTTGTCCTTATCCTAAGAGGGCTAACATGATGACGTTTAAAAATTATGATGATGCAAGCAGTGAAATTCTCATGCAATGCATTCATCGAGCCCTCTCAGACCTTCTGGGAAACAGCGGCGCTAAGGCTATTTTTTACCATTTAGATATAGATGAAAAAATGGTTAATTTGAACACTTTCACGGAGAAGCTGAGGCAGATTTTCGGCATAGGAGCACGCATACTGGAAGAGCGCATTGTAAGCACCCTCAGCCATGAACTTGGAGTTCGACCTCCTAGGCGGGATCTTGAATTTGGAGAGAAAGTTCAGAAAGTTTTAGACGCGGGGCTTAAGAAAAAGAAGAAAAGAAAATCATAAAATGCAAATTTATTTAGTTTAATTCATCAAGCCGTAAACTTTTGTTCAAAAACATTTTAACGCATTACTAAATTTTTGGATATAAAAAATCGGTGGGAAAATTTATCTTTCTAGATCAAGGCTCTTGCTTATTTTTTCTTTCCTTTTTTCCCTTTCTTCCCGCTTTTCTTTTTTGCCATTATTTCTAACCTCGCCGTTAGATTTTTGAGTCTTCTTCTTTAAAAATTTTGCGATACAGACGTGTTCAAATTTCCAGCCGAGTTGTTTTCGGCCTTTCCCGGGGTTTAAGGAATTCGGATCCCTTTTCGGTTATCTCCACATCGTATTCCAAAAAGGTTTTGGCCTGGGTTCGAATTTTCTCGTTCATTTCTTTCAACTCTTCGAGGGAGAATTTAGCCATGATCTCCGGGTTTGAAACCCACTGCAACCATCCTGCAAGGCTTCGCTGCATCACTTGAAGAGAAAAGTAAAGGCTTCTTACCAGTTCAAGGCGATCCAATTCACCGGAGGCCTTAAGCTCGTCCATCAGCTTCAAAAGCCTTCTGGTTTCCCGAGTCCATCTATCTTCACTCAGCCCTCCTCACCTGTCAGAATCTCTCCCCGCCCAGCTTTTAACCTTGCGTCCTGAAGACCTGAAGCGTTGTAGCTGTCAAAGGAAGAACGCGACTAGATATCCAACTCCCAGCAAGGCCTGTGTTCCCAACACCACCAGCACGTTCGCTGCTAAAGCGGGGACCACCTTTTCTTTCTCTAGGAGGCCTTTCCAAGCTTCTCGGACGGCTTTCATCCCCCAAGGAAACGTCAGCAGCCCCAGCAAGGCTGGGATGGGCATGAACCCGGCGGCCGTACTTCCTATTATCCACAGGTACATGCCGAGACTCAGCGCCACATAGAGCCGCCCTGCCTTCCGCTTGCCCAAGGAGAGCACTAGGTTTCTTCTCCTTCCTGCCCTATCAGGTTCCACGTCGGGGAACTCGTTGAGAAACAGGAGGTTGTGGGTGAGTATCAAGGCGGGAACAGAGGCCACCGCCGCATCCCAACTATAGAAGCCGGTTTGGACGAAGTAGGCTCCTAGGACAGGTAGGGCTCCCAGCCCTAACCCTGCGCTTAGTTCTCCCACCAGCCAGCGGGCGAAATGGGTTGTGTAGAAGTAGACGAAGAGAGCTCCCAAAACCAGGATGGGAACCAGCAGCACACCTTTAACGGCTACGAAGTAGGCTGCTATGGGAACCGCTAAAAGTAGGCAGCCGACGCCAAACCGGTAGACGGAGACAGGTCTGAGAAGCCCCGCTGGGAGGAGGCCGCTTCCTCCGCTGAAGGGAGTCCTCTCAGCCATCAAATCTATCCCCGTCTTATAGTCCCAATAATCGTTCAGGACGTTAACGCTTGCGTGCACCAGTAGTAACCCAGCTAGGGCCATGAGGAAATGGAGAGGATTAAAAAAACCGTGGTAGACGGCTACAGAGGTTCCGAGGAAAACCAAGACCACGGACAGGAGGAGAAAATGAGGCCTTGTTTCCATAAACCACAATCGGGCGTCCATAAAATGGAAACAGAGGCGGATCTACATAAGTTTTTAACCGTCTTCCATCTTTTCTCCAGCCGGCTGGCTTGGATGAATATGTTTATATGCTCAAAAGCAAAGACTCTAAATACCCTCCTGTTCCATTCGACCTAAAGGAACTAGGGAGTTCCAATGCTGATAGAGACGCCAAGGTATACTGAAAGATTCGGCTCCGTCCGAATCCACGGAACCCAAAGAGTTTTGGAGTTGGACAGTGGAGACGAAGAAGAGGCCCTCCTAGAGCCGGCTGTTCGAAAGATATCTAGACAGGCCATAGCGCAGATAGAGAAGAGAATGGCCATTGTTATTCCGATAAAGGGGGAGGAACTCAAACTGTTTGAAGGAGTTCTCAGCGGGATTCCCCACAACTGCCTCATCATCGTCGTCTCCAACAGCCAGCGGGAGCCTGTGGATCGCTACAGGATGGAGAGGGATGCGTTAGAGCACTTCTGCAAGTTTACCAAGCGCCCAGCCGTCATCATCCATCAGAAGGACAGAGTTATCGCTGAAGCTTTGAAAAAAGCCGGATACAGAAGCATCCTAGGCGAAGACGGCTTGGTCAAAGACGGAAAAGCTGAAGGCATGATCCTCGGCATCCTCTTGGCTAAGCTGGCTGGGAAGGACTACGTGGGCTTTGTGGACGCTGACAACTACATGCCGGGAGCTGTCCATGAGTACGTGGAAAACTTCGCCGCCGGCTTTACCATACCTGAATCCCCCTTCGTCATGGTGAGGAACGCGTGGCTGTTCAAACCGAAGATTCTGGGAACGGATGTCTATTTTAAAAAATGGGGGAGAGTCTCAGAGCTCACAAACCAGCATGTGAACTCCATCATTTCAGCGCACACCCATTTCGAGACCGAGGTGATAAAAACCGCCAACGCCGGGGAGCATGCCCTCAGCATGCCTTTGGCTTCCATCCTCCCTTTCGCCTCAGGCTTCGCCGTGGAGCCTTACGAATTGATGTTCATTTTCGAGCAGTTTGGCGGGATAAAACCCACCGCCTATAAGGAGGTAGTGGAGAAAGGCATTGACATCTACCAAATAGAAACGAGAAACCCCCACTTCCACAAGGAGAAAGGCGACAAACATGTGGCGGAAATGCTTCTAGCCTCCCTCGCCGCCGTATACTACAGCAGCATTTGCGACGAGGAAACAAAGAAAGCCATCAGAAACGACCTAGCAAGGCATAAAGTTTCTCCAGCAAACAGAGAGCCTCCAAAACCAGTGATTTATCCCCCCATCAAAAACGTCAACATAGACGCTTTTAGAGAGGCAGTGAAAGAAATAATACCGGCAGTTGAAACCATGTTTAAGAACAGCTTAACTGCAAAACGGAAATAGAACTCTTCCCTTCCTCCGACGTGGAAACTGAAATCCCCTAAATCCACCTTAAAGCTTGCAGTGAAATCTTTCCAAAAAGTGAAAAGGGGTAAAATTGGACAAGTTACACCGAAACATTTCAGAAGCATTCAACCTTCGCAGCGGGGAAATAGTTACATTGGTGGGGGCGGGAGGGAAGACGACCTTCATGTTCACATTAGCCCAAGAACTGGCTTCTCAAGGTAAAAAAGTCATCACAACCACCACCACAAAAATCTGGGTACCTGCCAACGGAGAAACTGAGCGCTTCATCGTAGATGTTGAAGGAAACCTTCCCTCCAACGTTTTCGAAAGACATCATCACGCAACCTGCGTAACACGAGTTTTTAGGGAAAACCTACGTGACAAAGCTGAGGGAGTTAACCCTCAAAAGATAGGGGAATGGCTGTCAGCCCTCAAACCACACTGCATCATCGTGGAGGCTGACGGAGCAAGAGGCAAACCCTTCAAAGCCCCCGCAAGCTATGAGCCGGTGATACCTCCGGATACAACCCTCTACATACCCATGGTAAGCGTAGAGGTTTTGGGGAAAAAACTGACCGCTGAGGCTGCTCACCGACCTGAAATCGTCGCCAAGCTGACAGGCATAAACCACGGGGATAAGATCACCGCTTCCACCGTGGCGAAGGTGTTGAAGCATTATCTGCAGATGACCCCGTCCCAAGCCCGCTCCATAGTTTTTGTGAACAAGCTCCTTTCTGAAGAAGACGTTAAAAAAGTCATGCCCTTGGCAGAGCATCTGAAAGGGGAAAAAATAGTCTTCGGCGACGTTCACTCCAAAAAATTCTGGAAGATAACCTGAACTTGTCCACTGCTTTTCTCTTCGAACGAGAAGCTTAGCCGGACGCCTATTCCTTAAGCCTATGCCTGTCAAGTATGGGAAGCAGCTTATCTATCTCTATTTCTCCAACACCCACCGCCGAGTCCGCAGCGCCGTAGGTGACCAGCAGCCTATTGGCTGCCTTTTGAATGCCGCAGGGGAAAACCGTGTAGGGCCTTTCTCCGTAGAGTTCATAGCTCATCTTAGGCTCCATGATATAGTGGGGAGTAACCGCCGTCAACCTAACCTCTTCCTCGCAGCTCAGTAGGACGGCGAAAACCCGGTAGCCTTCAAAGCGTCTGTCCACCCCATGGACTAGTAGCAGGTATTCTCCGCCTCCAACCTCCACAGGAGGTGTCGCCCAGCCGAGTTTCGCCTCAAAGCTCGCTGGGTTCATGAGCACCGTGGTTTCTGTAACCACCACTTCTGACAGCCCGCTGTCGGTCTTTTCCAAAATATCTATTGGCACCTTGCTCACCGCTAAGTAGAAGTTTTCATCGGTGAGATGCGGCCTGTGGAATAGGAAGAGTTCTCTTTTCTTAGTCTTAAGCAGAAAGGCGTCTTTGTCGCTGACGACTTGTTTTCTTATTTCTTTAGTCAGCCGGAAAACGTAGTTTTTTCTCCAATTTTTTAGATCCTTTGAAACAGCTGTAATTGGAAGGGTTCTTTCAACTCTGATTGCCGGGTTGAAGTAGTTCACCGTCCTCCCGCAGTAGGTCATCATCAACTTATCGTCTATGCGGTAGACGCGGGGGTCTTCGATTCCCCAAAAGTCGTATTCGCTGTCGGGGCAGAGGATGAGCTCCACAGGGTAATGGCTGACGCTTAGATATCCTTCGTATATGTCTGATAAACCGGCTTCCAGCATAGCCACAGCGCTGGTGTAGGTGAAATAGCCCAGCACGATGCGGAGGTAGATCCTGATGGTTTCGTTTTCAACGCTTAGGGAAGGGTTAAAAATAGTTGTAGGGTTCTCTACCGGGTAATTTTTCAAATGAACCCTGTTGGCAGTTATCACACCGAGTCTTTTAACAAGGTCTAAGGTTTTAAACTCCCTCAGATTCCCAGCCTTCGCCGCTTCTCTTGAAACCTTGAACATAACCGCGCCAACAACTCCCCGGCTGGTTGCCTTAAAATAAATTTTAGGCGATGCTCTGCCCTTTTAGTTTTTATGCACCAAATCCTAGCATAATAGAAACAGACGGAATAGAAACGGCCATTCTACGGTGAAGCTTTTGCTGTCATCTCTTACTTCTCCCCGGGAAGTTTGAGCTGGGCTTCTTTGCGGGTTTTAAGAACGGTTATGACTTTTGTGTCTGTGATGTTGGGGGAAGAGCGTATTTTCCCCACTACGATGTTTCTCAAGTCTTCGTTGGTTTTCACCCGTACTTTGGCGATGATGTCGTATTCCCCGTGAGTTTCATGGATCTCCAGTACTTCATCCATGCTTTCAAGACTTTTAACCACCTCTTCGATGGTGTTGGGTTTCACGTTGATCTCGATGAAGGCAGCTACAGCTTTCTCCACCCGGGTGGGCGCCAACACGGTGGTGAATTTTTCGATGACGCCAGTTTCCTGAAGTTTCTTAACCCTCGCGTGGACGGTGGGGTCGGAAACACCCAGCTCTTTGGCTATTTCTACGAAAGGCTTTCTGGAGTCTTCTTGGAGCATTCGGATGATTTTTTTGTCAAGGTCGTCTATTTCTGTATCTTGACTCATCGTTCCCAAACTTCAGTTACTAGGTTTCGCATATATATAAATTTTATTAGATAATTTTGTTAAAAGGTTGTCTAAAATTAGAAAGACTAATTATTAAGGTAAGTTTATTTAGAAGTTCTAACTTAAAGCTACTGGAAAAACTGCGAGGGAAGGCTGAGAGGTGTTCTCAGATGAGCGTCGACGTTGTAATGGTGGTGAAAAACGGAAGTCCCCATCTGAGAGAATGCCTCAACAGCCTCTACGCCAACGTACCCGTAAACAAGCTTATCGTGGTGGACGGAGGCTCCGAGGATGGCACCCTTTCTATTGTTAGGAGATATTCTCGCACCTTGATACTCAACGACGACGGTGGCACTAGAGCTACGGCTAGGCAGAAAGGGATAGAGTCTGTGGAAACCGACTGGTTCATGTTTCTTGACAGCGATGTCATCCTTTCCCCCAACTGGTTCGCGAGGGTTTCACCTTACATGTCCATCCCCAGCATCGGTGCTGTGCAGGGAGTGGACTTGCCGCTTTGCGATGAGGTTCAAATATTCAACAGGTCGGTGAGCCGCATCTGGAAGAACACTCAACCTTTCAACCTAGGCCTTCCCGTGGTGAAGGGTATCTTTACAGGCGACACCCTCATTCGAAGGGAAGCCGTGGCTGGGATACGGATTCCTCCATACCTTCACGTGTATGAGGACCGCTATATTCGAAGCTACATAGAGAAAAGAGGATACAAGTGGGTCGTCGCTCCCGAGGCTGCTTGCATTCACTACACGCGCAGAAAAAGCCTCGACGCCTACTACCTCGGCTTTATCGATACATCTTTAAATAATGATGGAATGAAGGGGAGCCTACCTCACCTCCTGAAAAACGCAGCTGTGTGTTTGCCGGGTATGTTGGTTAACCCTAGGGTTACGGCAAAATGCCTTAAACTCCTCCTCTGGAATTTGGTGGGCTCACTTAAAGCCATATCCACCAAGCCTGTTTTGGATAAGGGGTTGTCCTCGGATATCGCAGGGTATTGAAGGGGTGAAAAGTCCATGAAAATAGGTATGATGACGTTGTGGAACTGTTCAGGAGGCCCATCTATCCACGCTGAGCTTATCGGCAGAGAATGGGTGAGAATGGGGCATGAGCTAATTGTGTTCTCTAATTTCAAATCCGACTTTCCCCGCTACTGGCAGGTGGACGGGCAGCTCTTCCCTCACGAAATGCTTGTGCGAGAAGATGAACCCTACGTTGTGAGAAATTTTACTATCCCCAGCTGGACGTCCTACTCGCTTTTGGACACGGGTCCTATTTTAAACGCTGACTTCGACGTGTTTGTGGCCCAGAACTTGGAACTTCTTCCAATGCGGGAGTTGCTTAAAGTTTTCCCCAAGATTAAGGCGAAAGCTAAAACTGTTCTCATTCTCCATGAAGGCCGACTGCCTCAGGATCCGGATTTTTACAGGTTTTCGTGGGACAGTGTGGTATGCTTCGATGAACGTTATTTAAGCCTGTTTAGGAACGTATTCCCCCACCTTAAGATAATCCGTTTTCCATGCCACCCGTGGAAGAGGGGAGACAAAGAGGCTGCCCGAAAGAAGCTAGGCCTCCCCTTGGACAGAAAGATAGTCTTGATCTTCGGTTTCAGGGTTGAAGACTACAGCCCCATCATCCCGCCTCTGGCAGAGGTGAACAGCAAGTTTCCCCTGACGGTTTTGGTTCTGAGCAGCAACCACGTTGGAATAAACAAACTTCTAAGCCTGCCCAAAGGAAAACTGGACATGAGAGTTCGAAAAGGTTTACTGAAGGTGGAAGATCTCTACGAGTACCTCCACGCAGCCGACGCTCTCTGCATCTACAGGAAATCCGAACCCGACGCCGTGGTGCTGTCCAGCACCGCTTACTTGGCTCTAGGTTCAGGATGCCCTCTGGTGGTAAGTGACTGCAACTATTTTGAGGACCTAGACCAAGAGGTTATGAAGTACTCGAAGCCGGAAGAACTCAAGGACCGGCTTCTCGAAGTTTTTGAGGGCCAACCTAGTTTTAAGCGAAGCCAGCATGCGGCGAAAGAATTCGTCCGCTTGCACTCTTCTGAAAAAATTGCCCAAGAGTACATTCAACTCTTCGAATCCCTAAGCCTCGAAGCCCGCTTGGTGGCGAAGACCCCGATGCCTACGACGGCATGAACCAAAAAGAACAGACACCCCCCTTTTACCTGACTTTTTAATTTTTTAACACCCTACTGTAGTGTCAGGGCAGAGCTTTCGCCCCTGCTAGGTGTCTTCAGAATTCATCTAACATGGGAAGAAATGGGATGGTGGACCGGCCGGGACTTGAACCCGGGACCTTACGGGGCATCCAGCCGCCTTTCCGCATATTGGGGAAACCGTCCATGCCAAGCGGACGATCATTCCACGCTGATCTACCGGCCCATGAGGGGCGGATTAGCCAAGTTTCTGATAGGATGCGGAGCTTATTATTGTTTCTGCACGTTTATTGCTTCGGAACCCTCGAAAGCCGCCGTTAACAAGGCGTGAAAGTTTTCTTGAATTTTTTTGTTTCACCGTATCCGCAAGCAGCGCAGCGTTTTTTGATTATATGGTAGGCTCGGCGGCCGCAGCGTCTGCACCGCGTATGGACTGGTTTGTTGAATTTGCCCATGGAGATTGCCAGAGTGCTTGCCCCCTTCTGAAGATCTTAGGTTTTAGGCGGAGAGATCATGATGACGTTGTCGCCTCGGAGGATGATGGTTCCCAGCCCGCTGGCTTTGTCAGCCTCCGAAACATCTTCCGCTTCTCCCAACAGTAAATTCATATGCTGGTCGAAGCCTTGAAGCCTACCTCGAATGCTTTTCCCGCCTCTCAATTTTACCAAGACAACTTTTCCGACGCTTTCCTCGAGAAGTTTTACCGCCATATCATCAGGCATCAGGGTTCAACGCTCCTCAGTTTCTAGAATGGAGAGACATGGAATTATAAAAGTATCGCTGAAAAAATATTATGAGCATGGAAAGCCGCTGAGGTAAAAGCTGTGAAAAGACATTTCATAAAAGATAAAGAGTTCAAGGAACTGCTCCACCGGTTGCAGTCAAACTTGAAGTTGGAGATAAATTTGGAGGTTTTTCAAAAAGTTAAAGCTGAGAAGGTTGAATCCGACGGCTTAACTGTTTACCTTCTGGATAAGCAGCCTTTCATGGCTGAAACTAAACAGGGCTTACTTCTTCCCACTCTTCTCTTTCATGAGGTTTTAAAAGCTCTGCCCATGCTGGTCATCGACCAAGGTGCTGTCCCTCACATATGCGCCGGAGCCGACGTGATGAGGCCGGGGATGGTAAGCGTGGAGGGAGACTTCTCCGAGGGCGCCTTGCTTTCGGTGGTGGAGGAGAAACATCGGAAAACTGTCGCTTTGGCGCTGAGTTTGGCTTCCTCAACCGAAATAAGGGAGACTGCCCGTGGGAAGGTGGCTGAGAACCTTCACTATATAGGGGACAAGATTTGGAGGCTTTGCCAAAGTCTTAGGGCTGGGAAAGAAAGTCTTAAGTAACAAAGAGCACCTATTTTATTAAATATACCCGCCGGTTAAGGTAAATTTAAAAATGTCAACTTCAAGCCAAACCGCGGAAGTTGAAGCTAAAACCCCTCCTACCTACGTGAAAGCCTTACCGTTGAGAGAATATTCAGACATAGAAAAAATCAAAAGCGACCTAGACTCGGGGAACATCCTCATCGTCAAGTTGACGCCTCTCGCCTCCAAAAACATCGAAGAAGTTAAGAGGGTGATAGACGAGCTTAAAGTCTACGCTGAAACCATCGGAGGAGACATCGCTAGGCTGGGTGAAGAGCGGATAGTCATCACCCCTCCACCCGTCAAAATCTGGCGCAAGGGGAAAAAGACGGATTAGCAAAGCCTGAGGGTTTCCAGGTTTTCCGGGGCTAAGCTTTCTATTTTAAACATTCGCTCGATGGAGTTGGAGAGGCTTAGGCATTTGGATTTCTCGCCGTGGCAGATTATAATTCTCTGAGGCTTAGGACTGACTCTTTTGATAAAATTCAGAAGCTGGTTTCTGTCGCTGTGCCCTGAAAAGCCTTCGATGGATTCCACCCTCAACCTCACATTGACCATTTCCACCTTGCCCTCAGCGTTCATCATGGCTACGTCCTTTAAGCCGTTCTGGATACGTCGGCCTAAGGTGCCGTCGATCTGGTAGCAGACGAATATGAGGGTGTTCTTTTCGTCGGAGGCGAGCTGTTTGAAATACTCTAGGATAGGGCCGCCTTCCAGCATGCCTGAGGTGGCCAGAATCACGCAGGGCGGGCCTTCCATGGCTTCGCTTCTGGAGCTGGCGTGTTTTATGGTTACAAAGTAATCTGACTGGAAGGGGTTAACGTCCTCGTAGAGGATTTTACTCTGCAGTTCTTTGGAAAGATATTCAGGATAGGCGGTGTGGATGGCTGTAACCTCGTTTATCATGCCGTCGACAAAGATGGGAACCTCAGGGATCATTCCCGCACGCAAGTACTCGTTTAAAACCAGCATGATTTCCTGAGCCCTTCCCACGGCCAACACAGGTATCAGCACTTTCCCTCCTCTTCGCAGGGTTTCATCCACCACGTTGGCAAGCTTGCTTTCCACCTCGCCCCGATAGGGCATCACGTCTCCGGGGGCCCCGTAGGTGGACTCCATGATGAGGGTTTCAATCCTGGGGAAAGTCGTCGCGCTGGCTTCGAGGAGCATGGTGCGTAGAAACTTGAAGTCGCCTGTGTACACGATGTTATGGAGGCCTTCTCCTACGTGAATGTGGATGACCGAGGACCCCAGTATGTGGCCGGCGTTGTGGAGGGTTAATTTCACATCAGGAGCCACATCGGTGACTACGCCGTATTTGAGGGGAATAGCGTGGAGAACTGTCTCCCGCACATCTTTTTGACTGTAGGGCAAGAGGGCGCCTTCCCTCGACAGGACATCCAGATAATCCAGCTGAAGCAGGGACATTAAGCTGAGGGTGGGTTCGGAGCAGTAAACCGGGCCGTCGTATCCGTACTTGTAGAGGAGGGGAAGCAACCCGCAGTGGTCGAGGTGAGCGTGAGAGATGACCACAGCGTCTAAATTTTCTAGGTCGAATTCGTTGATGTCAAGCCGGGGGAAGGCATCTTCAGGGTTGGTGGAGGCGGGATTTATTCCGCAGTCTATGAGGATGCTGCTCTCCCGGGTTCTCAGTATGTAAGCGGATCTGCCCACCTGCCTGCAGCCGCCCAAGGGAGTTAGGAGGACTTCTTGGGTTTTGGAGAAAGTCGGCCTGAAGATTCTTTCCCCCACAGACCTCAGGATTCTTTCCCTATCTTTCACCTCTTTGTGCATGTAGTGGCGGATGTGGGCTATGATCTTCGAGGGAATAGGCGGAGTCCTCAGAACCCTCGGCCTCCATTTGGTAGCTTTGATTATTTCGTGGAGCATGTAGCCGTTTTTGGATATCACAAGGCCTGGTTTCTTGGCTTCGATGATAACTTCGCCCAGCGAATGGTCGAAGGTTATGCTGGTGATTTCCGCCTCCGGAGGCACGGCGGAGAGGATGAAGCGTTCAGCCTCCTTCTCAGGCATTCGGATGGAGGGGTCTGAGCGGAGGGTAATCCTCTTTCTGATGAGGTTTACGATGTCCGTTACAATGTAGCTCTGATCTAGAAGGATTTCAGGTTTTTTGGTGTAGATAGCCAGCCGAGGCCCTTCAAACTCTATTCTGGAAACTTCCGCCTCTTTGGGCACATGCTGTAAGATGACTTGGCGTATCTTAGATTGGATTTCTTCTCTGTTCAAAACGCTTCACGGCTTGAGAAAGCTTTGCTCAAACTAAGTGGCAACATATTTGGCCTTTTCTTCTTCGGTGAGCTCCCTATAGCCTGCCTTGTCGATGATGGCCACGTCGAAACTGTCTCCGCTGGCGGCATCCCTCTTCATGGCCGCCTTCACAGCCCTCACCACCAGAGGGACGGCTTCCTCCGTGGTTAGGTTCTCCTTGAAGCCGTCTTCTAATATTCCTAAAGCCACAGGGGAACCTGAACCTGTGGAAAAAAACTTCTCCTCCTCCGTCACACTTCCAAAGGGGTCGAGGGAGAAAATGTGAGCTCCCTCTGTATCCACACCTGCGACGATGGCTTGGAGGAGTAAGGGGATGTACCTGTTGTAGAACAGGAGGTTGGCAGCCAGCCTTGTGGCTGAGGCAACAGGCATAGGCCGTTTATGGGTTAGTTTGAAGAGGGCTGCGTTGGCTTTGAGGATGTCGACCACGTTTTGAGCGTCGGCGACAGCTCCTGCAATGGTCATGGCTAGGTGGTCGTCTATTTTATGGATTTTCTTCCCTTTCTTGTGGGCGATGAAGTATCCTGTGGTAACCCTAGTGTCGGTGGCTAAGGCAACTCCGTCCTTGCACACTACTCCGACGGTGGTAGTACCCTTGTGAATGCCGGCCCCATACAATCCCTGCATAGATGAAGCAGCCCCTAAAAGGTGGCAAAAAGGCTTCTGAAAATCGGTTAACGATACTCTCGCCTAACTTAAAAATGTTTCTGAATAACGGTTAAAGAACACGCAAGATAGTTTGTAAAAAACAACACCGAAAAATATGATGTCCTCTTTGATCACCTTATCACCTTCCAGGATGAAGGAGACGAATTCAACGGTGAAGAAAATTTTCACGTTTCTTTCCCTCAACAACGCCAAAGAGGGGTACACCTTCCTCTACGAAGGAAAACCTAAAGTCTGTGAAGACTGCGAGTACGTCAAAGTCTGCCATGAAAACTTAACCCCCCATACCGCCTACACCGTCGCAAGTGTGAAGGAAAAACAGGTAAGCTGCCAGGTTTTCGAAGGAGACGCTCGCCTGGTGGAGGTTCAGCCGGCAGAGGTGGAGGGCGCTGTGGAAGTTCATCTTGCCATTCCCGGCGCGCTCATAAGGTTTAATCCTCAACCTTGCAGCCGGCTTCACTGCGAAAAATTCAACCTCTGCGTCCCCAACGCCTTGGTGGAGGGAGCCGCCTGCAGGGTGATGGAGCTCCGTGAGAGATTCGTCTGCCCTAGGACGGGGGTGCAGCTTCAGGTTTCTCTTCTTTCCCAGCGGGTTGAGGAGGAGCCTTAGCCTCTTTCCGCCGGTGTCTTTCGATGAACGTCACCGTCTCCACCGAGGGCAGAAACTTCATGAAGTCGGCGGCGAGTCCTCTCTTTGCCAGCTGGAGGCCTTCCAGGGCGAAGCTTTCCTCGGGAAGAGTGACGGTGACAGCTTTCTCGGAAATCTCCAGTTCAAACAGGTCTACGTTCACGGGGGGAATTCTCCGGTGGAGAAGGGCCTTCGCCTTTTCCAGAGGAGACTGGAGAACCTGTTTGACCTCCACTTCGTAGATGAGGGTTCGGCCGGCCAGGGGGGGATTGAAATCCACCTGCACTCTCCCCGCGCCTACGCTTCGAATGGTCGCTAGTTTTCCGTCTACTTCGACTTCCATCCCGGGGGAGGGGGAAATATTTTGGTCTTTAAACTTCTTGAGGGGTATCAGCTTGATTTTCCCCGGGTCCCTGAGCCCGAAGGCTCTTTCCGGGGGGATTTCCACTACGGTCTTTTGCCCCACTTCCAAGCCGGGAAGTTTTTCGTCCAGCCCCCTCAGAACCCAGCCTTCCCCGACGACCACCAGCATGGGCTCGTAGAGGGTGTTTTCCCTGTAGATTTTCGCCTCTTTGGCCACTTCTTGGAGGCTGGTGTCGAAGACCGTGTCGGTTTCTTTCACTTTAGCCGTGTAGTCGAGAAGGATGAAATCTCCTTTTTCGATAGGCATGGCAGCTCCCTTTTGAAACTTACCAATATGGGGGGTGGAGGTCTTTAACTTTTTTCCTTCATAGTCAATAAAGGTCTTTATAGTCTTCATAGATAACTTTAATTTCACACATCCTCATCCTAAATCCGAACAGCCATGAAAACCGCTACAGCCTTCGCCCCAGCCCACATCACAGGACTCTTCACAGTGGAAGGACATCGCTGCCCGGAGATGAGAGGGTCCAGAGGCGTAGGCGTCAGCCTAGGAAAAGGCGTTCACACCACGGTGTACGCGGAGAAAAGCCCCCGGTGGAAGACACAGTTTAGGCTCAACGGCAGACCGGCTGAAGCTGAGGTTTCTAAGGCAACGGTGGAAGAGTTCAAACCGTTTGCCCCGCCCCACGAGGTCACCGTAGACCACCGGGTGGAGGTTCCCATAGGAGCGGGCTATGGGTCCAGCGGTGCAGGCGCCCTGAGCTTAGCCTTAGCTTTGAACGAAGCCTTGAATGCAGGGCTTTCCTCCGCCGAGGCCGCGCAGCTCGCCCACGTGGCGGAAGTGAAGTGCGGAACCGGGTTGGGAACGGTGCTCGCGGAAACTTGCGGCGGCTTGGGGTTGAGGGTGAGGGCGGGAGCCCCGGGAATAGGGCTATGCAGGAGGCTGCCTGCCTCCCGCGGAAAAGTTGTTTCCATCTACTGGAAGCCTCTTTCCACCCGGAGTTTTCTGAAAGACCCTCTGGTTCTAAAAAAGATTAGTAGGGAAGGAAACAGGCTTCTTCACCGCTTTATGGAAAAACCTACCGTGGAGGGTTTTCTAAGCTGCTCCAGAGAATTTGCGGACAGGATTTCCCTTTTCACCGGAACCCCCATGCAGGAGTTCATGAAAAAACTGGAGGGGGAAGGTTTTCCCCTTTTCACCGTGAACATGTTCGGCTGGGCTCTTTTCACACTGGTGACTCCTGAGCAGCTTCCTGAGCTTCTGAGCTGCCTTCACAGCCCGAAATTCTTAGGTGGGCGTGTGCTCGTAGCCGACATCGACGGAGAGGGGGCTCGGCTGCTTGGTTGAAGGTTTCATTCCCCCCAGCCACCCCCGAGCTGAATCTTTGAGAGTTAGAGAAAAACTCGTCTCCGCTTACAGGCAGGGAATCGTCGTGGAGGAAGGCCTCATCGCCCACGGCCGGGGGGAATGCTTCGACTACATTTTGGGCGAAAAAACTCAGCCTTTCGCCTTGGAGGCTGAGAAGACAGCGGCGGCAGCGTTGCTTCTGGCTCAGCATCCGGTCATCTCTGTCAACGGAAACGCCGCCGCCCTCTGCGCCGGGGGGCTGGTGGAGTTGGCGAAGCTGGTGGGAGCGAAGATCGAGGTGAACCTTTTCCACTGGTCTGAGAAGAGGGAGAGACTCATCGTGCAGCTCCTCAAGGCTGAGGGAGCGGAGGAAGTTTTGGGCTTAGGCTCAGAGGGGGAAGCAGTCATCCCAGAGCTTCAAAGCTGGAGGGGGAAAGTTAACCCCCGAGGCATCTTCAAGGCGGACACCGTGTTTTTGGCTGTCGAAGACGGAGACAGGACCGCGGCTTTGAGGAACATGGGTAAGAGGGTTATTGCCGTGGATTTGAATCCCTTCTCGAGAACAGCCCTTGCAGCTTCCATCACCATCGTCGACAACCTCCTCCGCGCCGTGCCTAACTTGAGGGCGGCGGCTGAAGCCTTGAAGCACGAGGGGCGAGAGAAGCTTGAAAAAATCGTGGAGAACTACAGCAACCCTGAAAACCTGCGGGAGGCTGTTGATTTCATCAACACCAGGCTTCGCTCCCTCGAATTTGGAAAGTTTGAACATCAACCCCAAACCGGAGAAGGGACGCCTTGAAGACTGGAGAAGCCCCTAAGCTTCAACTGGCCTTGGACTTCACCGACCTCCACCGCGCTCTCCCAGTGGCTGAGGAGGCGGTTGAGGCAGGGGTGGACTGGATAGAGGTGGGCACCCCTCTTATCAAGGGTGAAGGCCTCGATGCTGTGAGAGAGATCAGGCGGAGGTTTCCCGGCCGCGTTGTTTTGGCTGACATGAAGACGGTGGACACAGGGGCCGTGGAGGTGGAGATGGCGGCGAAGGCGGGGGCCGACGTGGTGATTCTTCTCGGCCTCGCCGACGACAGCACGGTGAGGGAGGCAGTAGAGGCTGGGAGAAGGTATGGAGCTCGAATCATGGTCGACCTTCTGGGGGTTGACGCCATGGCGTCCCGGGCGGTGGAGTTGGAGAAACTGGGAGTCGCCTACGTCTGCGTCCACGTGGGCATCGACCAGCAGATGCGGGGGTTAAAGCCCCTAGAAGCCCTCAGGGAAGTGGTGAAAGCGGTGAGGGTTCCTGTGGCCGTGGCCGGCGGGATCAACAGCGAAACCGCGGGTTTAGCCGTAAAAGCCGGGGCCAGCATCGTCGTGATAGGCGGAGCCATCACTAAGGCTGAAGATGTCAAGGCTGCGGTAAAGACCATCAAGAAAGCCATGGGTTTGAGGAAATCCATAGCCACGAGGCTTTACAAGAAATACGAGAGGGAGGAAGAACTTCAGAAAGTTTTCGCTGAGATTTCAACCCCAAACCTCTCCGACGCCCTGCAGAGGATGGAGGAAATGAGGGGAATCAAGCCTGTCACCTCCGGAGTTAAGGCGGTGGGGAAGGCTTTGACGGTGAGAACTTACCCGGGAGACTGGGCGAAGCCGGTGGAGGCTGTAGACCTCGCCTCCCCAGGGGAAGTGTTGGTCATCGACGCGGGGGGCGGAGAGAAAGCCGTGTGGGGAGAGCTGGCCACTTGGAGCAGCATTCAGAGAAAGCTCGGCGGGGTGGTCATCGACGGCGGGATAAGAGACGTGGAAGTCGTTCGGAAGCTCAGGTTTCCCGCCTTCGCCAGGCATGTGACCCCCACCGCCGGGGAGCCCAAAGGATTCGGGGAAATCAACGTGGAAATCCGCTGCGGTGGAGTGAAGGTGCGGCCTGGGGATTGGATTGTGGCCGATGACAATGGGGTTCTGGTCGTCCCGAGGGAGATGGCTGTGGAGGCCGCCAACAGGGGGAAAGATATTTTCGAAAAAGAGCAGAGGGTGAGGGCTGAAATCAGAAGAGGAAGCACTCTCTCCAAGGTTTTGAAGCTGAGAAAGTGGGAGAAAATTCTAGGCTAGGTGGGAGAGGGGATTAAAACGAGGGTCGCCATCATGGGAGCTGGAGCCATAGGCAGCCTCTTCGGCAGCTTGCTGGCGGAGGCGGGAAACGAGGTTTACCTCATCGGCAGAGCCAGCCTCATGGAAGCTGTCAGACAGAGGGGGCTGTGGCTGAGGGGAATAACGGCGAAACATGTTCTAAGCCTTCACGCAGAAGATTCCCCCCAAAACCTGAGAAGCCAAGCTTTCGACGTGGTTTTTCTGACGGTGAAAGCCTACGACACCCAGGAGGCATGCTCCCAGCTTAAACCCATCCTAGATGGAGGAACGCCTGTGCTATGCCTCCAAAATGGAATAGGAGTGGAGGAGAAGGCTGCGAAGGCTTTGGGGAGAAGAAGCCTGTTGAGGGGTGTGACCTTCTGCGGAGCCTTCTTGGAGGCCCCCGGCTCCGTCCGGTTTACAGGCCGGGGGGAAACAGTCTTAGGGCTGCCTTTCAAGGAAACCGACGGTCGTCTCCTAGAGAAAGCTTGGCTGGCGGCAGAAGCCCTCAACGCAGCTGGGCTGCCTGCGAGGGTGGAGAAAAAAATCGAGGGCGCTGTGTGGATGAAGACCCTGATAAACGCTGGAATAAACCCCTACGGAGCTCTGACGGGTTTAAGAAACGGGGAGCTTCTGGAGGTGGGAGAAATGGGAGAGCTCATGGCTGAAACCGTGGAGGAAGGAACTCGCGTCGCCTGCCGGCTGGGGGTGGCCCTCCCCGGCGACCCGGTGGAGGAGATGTTTAGGACTGTGAAGGCCACGGCTGGGAACTTCAACTCCATGCTTCAGGACGTTAGGAGGGGGAAGCCCACGGAGATCGACTACCTCAACGGGGCGGTGGCCAAGCTGGGTTTCAAGGCTTCGGTTCCCGCTCCCTTAAACAGGCTGCTGACTGTGCTGGTGAAAAGCTTGGAAAGAAGGGGGAAGCCTACTTGTTAACCGGCCATCCGTCCAAAGCCATCATAGGAACCGCCGGCAGGCAGCTGGAGGGAAAGCGGATAGTCTTAGGCGTCACCGGGAGCATCGCCGCCCTCCGTGCCCCCGAGGTTGCCCGAGAGCTCATGAGGAGGGGGGCGGAGGTCTACGCAGTCATGACTTCTGACGCTCAGAAGATCATTCATCCCTATGCCTTGGAATGGGCCACGGGAAACCCTGTGGTAACCGAGATCACCGGGAAAATCGAATACGTGGCCGCGGCTGGGGGGGAGGGCATGGCTCCCGTGGACCTGGTGCTCGTCGCCCCTGTCACAGCTAACACCCTAGCCAAGATAGCCTGGGGCATCAGCGACACCCCGGTCACCGCCTATGTTTCCGCAGCCCTAGGGGCCCATATCCCCGTCGTCCTCGCCCCCGCCATGCACCGCTGCCTATGGGACAGTCCCGCTGCCTCTGAAAACCTCAGTCGACTTAGGGCCTTAGGCCTCACCATCGTGGAACCTGAGCTGACGGAGGGGAAAGCCAAACTGGTGGAGGTGGAAGAACTGGTGGAGGCGGTGATTCGAAGGCTAACTCTGCCTACCATGGCTGAGATGAACGTCCTAGTAACAGCCGGGCCGACGGTGGAGTATCTTGACCCCATCCGGGTTCTGACCAACCGAAGCTCGGGAAGAATGGGCGTGGCCCTAGCCCGGGAAGCCCTCCGGCGGGGTGCTCAGGTTACCTTGGTCTACGGTCCCGGCACCGCCAAGCCTCCCTCAGGAGCGAAGGTGATCCGGGTTGAGACTTCCGACCAAATGCGGGAGACGGTGGTTTCCCAGCTTCGGAGAGGAAACTGCCATGTCTTCTTTGCAGCGGCAGCGGTCTCCGACTTCACCCCCCTCCAGCCTTCAAGCCGGAAGCTTTCCACCGCCCAAACCCCTGAGCTCACGGTGAGGCTGAGGGCGACGGAGAAGCTTGTGGAGGAAGTCAAAAGGCTCAGCCCCCAAACTTTTTTGGTGATCTTCAAAGCCGAATACCAAGTGCCTGAAGAGGAGCTGGCGGCTAAGGCTGAGGAGCGGATGAAGCAAACGGAAGCCGACCTGGTGGTGGCCAACGACGTGGGGAGGAAGGGCGCTGAGTTCGGCTCCAAAACCACCGAAGCCCTCATCCTGGATAAAGCCGGAGAAAGGGTAAAGGTTCCCCTCTCTCGGAAAGAAGATGTGGCAGCGAAAATCTTAGACTTGGTACAGGAAAAACTGAAAACCCGGAAGCCCGAATAGCGCAGCCGTGGGGATGGAAAGCTTGGTGGCGAAGGCCAGAAGGCCTGTGGTGACATTGACCACCGACTTCGGCACCGCGGATTCCTATGTGGCGGAGATGAAGGCGGTTATTCTCTCCCTCTGCCCTGAGGCGGTCCTCGTCGACATCACCCACGAGGTTGAAAGATTCAACATCAGAATGGGCGCCTACCTCTTGGCCCGCTCAGCTTGGCTGTTCCCCAGAGGAACCGTGCACCTGGCCGTGGTGGACCCGGGAGTCGGAGGCGGGCGGAAGCCCCTCATCTTGGAGACGCCCTCAGCCTTCTTCGTCGGCCCTGACAACGGCCTCCTGACCGCGGCGGCCAAAAGACAGGGCATAAGCCACGCCTACCAGATAAGGAAAGAATACTGCTGGCCGTCGAAGGTTTCCGAAACCTTCCACGGGAGGGACCTCTTCGCCCCTGCAGCCGGCCACTTGGCAGCGGGGAAGCCTCCGTCCTCCTTGGGCGTAGAGGTCTCCACCTACGTGGAGTCCGCCTTCCCATCTCCTAAAATCTCCGGCAGGATAGTGGAGGGGGAGGTCATCCACGTAGACCGTTTCGGTAACCTAGTAACCAACATAGACCGAAAGCTTCCCGAAACTCGAGGGCTGCGGTTTGGCTCCGCCATCCGAATTCAAGCGGGGAAAATCCAGCACCCCCGAAAGGTTAGGTTTGCTGAAACCTACTCCCAAGCGGCGAGGGGAGAACTCCTACTCACCGTGGGAAGCGGAGGCTTCTTGGAAGTCTCCGTCAACCAGGGGGACGCCTCCAAGCGGCTGGGCTTGAAAGCTGGAGGGAAAATCAAACTGCTCCTCCCAGCCTCCGGGGGGAGAAAACTAGAGCCTATCCGTTCGAGCTAAGTTTCGTATGCGGTCTATGCCGCCGATTTGGACGATGTACTTTGCAACGGAGGCGGGGACGAGGGCTTCCCAGCTTTCGCCGTTGAGAATCTTGTTGCGGACGTTGGTGGCGTAAAGTTTTCTCCTATCCAAGTAGGGAATGCCCTCCACCTTGAAGCCGGCTTCCTGGAAGAGTTGACGGCAGAGGGCGTCGTTGGTGAAAACTACTTCGAACTTGGGCGTGTAGGCCACTACCTGAGCGACCCAGATGCTGTGAACTTGGGTGTCGGGCACGGGGATGATGGAGTAGGAGGCTCTGTCCACTCCCACCTCATCCAAGGCCAGCCTCAGCATGGTGAATCTTTCCCCCGCGGTGAAGGGGTTTTGAGGGTCATGGCTGAACTGGGCGCTTCCAATCCCTATTATCAGCTCCTTAACCTGCCGGAGGGCTTGGGTGACAGCGTGAACGTGTCCCCGGTGAACAGGCTGAAACCTCCCCACGTAGAAGCCTGAATTCCACTTCACCAGCTTCACCCATGGCGTTGCTTAACTCGCTTGACCCAATTCGCTTATCAGGTTTAAGCTTATCTCCAAGTTCGGCTGGAAAATAGGTGTGAAAAAGTGGCATATATGAGCATAGGTTTTTTGGGCGAGGCTTCCCGCTGGGTTGGTGGGGTATTTCCCACTCTTTTTTGTTTAGGCTTACTCGATGAGTTCTAGATGGATTTTCAAATAGTCTTTAAGATGGCGGGTGATGAGGAAATTTCTTCTCACATGGTCTCTCCCGTTGGTCCCCAGCATCCTCCCCAGATAAGGGCGCTTGATGATGAGGGTGACCTTTTCCGCTGCAGCCTCCACGGTGTCCACTAGGAAACCTGTCACGCCGTCTAGGACCTGCAGAGGGATGCCGCCTGTGCGAGTGGCCACCACAGGGGTTCCCTTCCACAAGGCTTCAGTTACCGAGAGACCGAAGCCTTCTCTGAGGGATTTTTGTATCACCACCGTGGAGGCTCTTTGGAAGGCGTTAACCTCCAAGTCTCCCACCCCCTCTCTGTCGGTTAGTATGTGGATGTCTTTGTCGCCTCCCGCCTTTTCCACGGTTTTCTTCAGCCATTCATCTCCCTCGGGGTCGTCTGCAGCCATGGAGCCTACCAGCAACAGCTGGGTTTGGGGAATTTCCCTTTTCACCAGGCGGTAGACGTCGATAACGCCTAAAGGGTCCTTCCAAGGGTCAAACCTAGCTACCTGGGTCAGGATAGGCTTTTCAGGGCTGACTTCGTATTTCTCCAGCATCTTCAAAATTTGGCTTTCTGAAATAGGCTTGTTTTTTTCTGAGAGGGGGTTGATGGAGGGAGGCATAAGGAAGATGTGCTTGTTTCGAAGGTCTTCTTTGATGTAGCTTTGGAGGGAGAACACGAGACCGTCATATTCCAGCACGAAGGGTTTCAGAAAATCCCAGTAAACCGGGTTGGCTTTTGTTAGGTCTATGTGGCATCGCCACACCCATTTCTCAGGTCCCCGGTTTCTAAACCTTAGAAGGGCCGCCGGCTGGGGATCGTGGACCATGATGAGGTCGCCCTTGAAATCAAGCTTTTCCGCGTTCAGCCGATTATATTCCAAGTAGACTTTCTTCATGGCCTCTGTGAGCTTAAGAGGCATTCCTTGGAGGGCGTTGTGGAATTTTTTAGTGACATTGAAAAACTCACTGGAAGCCTCCATAACCTGCCATGAGACGTTTAACCCCACGGTCCTAGCCAGCGGAACCATGTTTTTAAGAAGCTCCGCCACTCCCCCGCCAAAACGGGTTGAATTGATGTGGACGATGGAGGCGCCTTTCACCCAAGAAGCCAGTTTCTCAATTTCAGCTATTTCCTGTTCTCCCACGATAGCCTTGTAGTCGTCTAAGCTGAAAGTAGCCATAAGTCAACCCCTCGGGAGGCGTCGGAGCGTCTTGGAAATATTCATTAAGGTTGATTTTGAATTAGATCATGAAGAGAGACATATAAGCTAAACGGAGGATGAGGGTTGGCCAAGGCTATGGACGTAGCCTATAAGGAGAACCTTTACATCATCGAAAGCTTCGCCCCCCTCATCAAAGCCTTGAAGCTGATGGGTGAAAGAGGCGGCATCTACCGCCTTTCCGTAGTAGACGACCAAAAAAGGGCTAAAGGAGTTATCTCCTCTCTCAGAATCCTCGAATACATCGCCGGCCACAAAGGGAAAATTTTGAAGAAGAAAGCCGGAGGTTTAGAGGCTCTCCTCCAAGAACCCGTCCTCCTCTTTATGGAGGAATATCTTCACAAGCTTCCCTACAGTTTCGCCTTCGAGTGCATCGTCCAGTATATGGTGGAGAACAAGGTCGGCCATGTGATTTTGGTGGATGAAAAGGACTGCATAAAAGGCGTGATCACCGAGCGCCCAGCCATTGAGAGAATTCCCCCCCGCCATTATGGAATAAACCTTTCCGCCATAATGACGCGGAAGGTCCATACCATCAAGCCTGAAAGCAGCATTTTCGAAGCCCTCAACCTTATGGCCGCCCACCATGTGAGAAGACTCCCCCTCCTGTCCGAAGGCGAAGTAGTGGGGGTCCTATCAGCTTCAGACCTTTTTCGCTATCTTGTCAAAACAGAAGGGCCTGAAGAGGCTTTGAAGGAGAAAGAGAATCTGGAGAACCGCCTTTCCGAGGAAGTCGTCACCCTCAGCCTCCCCAAACCGGTGCTCATAGGGGAGCACGAGGATGTGGGAGAACTCTTAAAAAGAGTCCAAGAACGTTGGATACCCTATCACCCCGTTGTTTCTGAGGAGGGAAAACTCGCCGGAGTGGTCAGTGAAAGAGACCTCATCACCCGGTTCTCCCGGGTGCTGGGCATGGAGCGGTTTTTGAAGCTTATCGCTTAGAAAACAAGGGGCAAGGAAGATTTCTTCTTCCCACCTATTTTACTTTCTTTCGAGCGGAATGGTAAAAAGGAGGTTAAATATCATTTAAAAGGTAAGTGGGGCCTGTGTGCAGCTACATCCTCAAGCTTATGTTCGTGAACATGAGAACTGGGCACACGGAAGTGTTTGAGGTAGCCTTGCTCGCCCCCCAAGGTGAAGAGAAATGCTACAAGGCGGTTCTACCCCACCGTCTCTACCACAGGGTTAAAGCCCACTTTGGGGAAGGTCCCTTCACCACGGCTTTCACCCTATCCCATGGGCCCTACCTTCTCCACGGCTCTGTCAAGGCGGATATGGAAGTCCGCATACCGGTAAGTTTCGAGGAGGCAAAATAATTCACCCTAGCTGAGAGGGCGGCTTGAACCTTATATGCTTTAGACTCCAAACATACCCCTATGAACTCGCCCTCAGCCCCTGAATCTTCCGAAACCCTGTGGAAGCTGGTTTTAAAGGTGGGGCGGCTTAAACTGTTTCCCCGCACCGGATGGCTGACTCGCGGCGTGGAAAAGGCCCGCGTAGAATCTGTAGCGGAGCACAGTTTCCGAACAGCCGTCCTAGCCATGATGCTCGCGGACATGCTCTCCCCCCAGCGGAGGGTAAACTTCGCCCTCGTCCTGCGAATGGCTTTACTCCACGATTTCCCTGAAATCCTGCTCAAGGACCTGGATAAAGAGGCTTGGAACTGCCTAACCCCCAGCCTCAAAGCAAAACCCAAGGTTGAAAAAGAAGCCCTGAGAAGACTTCTGGCAGAAGTTTCTCCGCCTCTGAGGAAAAAATACGAGGCTGTTTGGAGAAACTACCGGAGGGGCAGCTCCTTGGAAGCCCAGATAGTGGAGGCGGCTGACAGGCTGGAGACCGCCTTCCAAGCTTACGAGTACGTGGAGGGAGGCTGTCCTCTGAGGTTGGTGGAGGAAATCTGGGAGGACGCTCAAAAGAAAGTCTACCAAACCGGTCTAGCTCCCGCCTGTGCTCTCATGGACAGGCTTAAGGAAAACCTCAGACTTCAGGCGAAAACCTGAAGGCGGAGACCCGCCCCCGCAAGCCTACAGCTTGTAGCCCAAGGTCCTCAGAAATTTTTTCCTAGCCTCCGCGTCCTCCTTCTGCTCTATTCCCTTGGACTTGTAGCCGTCGACGACGCCTAGAATGCCCCTTCCCTGCTCGGTTTCGGCGACGATGACCTCCACGGGGTTGGCGGTGGCGCAGAAGATGGAGCAGACTTCAGACACTCCCTTGATGGCGTTGAGCACGTTGATGGGGTAGGCCTCCTTCAGGAAGATGAGAAAACTGTGGCCGGCTGCCAGCTTGAAGGCGTTTTCCGCCGCCGCCTTCTTCAGGGAAGCGTCGTTGCCTTCGCTTCTCACCAAGCAGGGGCCGGAGCTTTCGCAGAAGCCCACTCCGAACTTGGCTTTGGGAGCGGAGTTCACCACAGCCTCGTAGAGGTCTTCCACGGTTTTGATGAAGTGGGCCATTCCCAAGATGAGGTTGCAGCCTTCTGGGGTTTCGATTTTGACGATTTCAGTTTTCACACCCAACCCTCCAAGGGGATGTTTCCTCTACCTGAGCTAAAAAATTATCCCGCCCTTTTTTTGCTTGATAAAAAACCGTGGACGCGGGGTAAGGGCGGATTTTCCCCTGGTTTCTTCAAGGGTGTTAGAAGTATAGTACCGCGTCGGCGTCTAGGACTAGGTCGTTTAGGGTTGCTGCTCCCACTATTTTGGCGTAGTCCACCACGTTTCCGGGGGTAAGCCCCAGAAGCTGGCAGCTTTGGTCGCAGACCATCAGCTTCACTCCCGCCTTCACAGCCTGGTCCATGACCTCCTTCAACGAAGGGAAGCTTCCCAGCTTCACCTTTTCAGCTTCTCCTCTCTGAACCACGGTCACGCCTTTTATGAGGAAGTATACAGTGGCATCCAAGCCCATGGCCACAGCGGTGGTGGCTAGGATGAAGGGGGCGTAGGTTCTTTCAGGAGTATCCAAACCGCTGGTTTGAACGTAGAGCACCTTTTTCTTTTCCGCCAAACTTTTTCACCTCCCTTTTTATGTCTGCTTCGTCTTTTTTATCAAAAAATGGATCTCCCGCCCTGTCTTCCACAGTCGAAGAAGCTGATGGCCTAGTCTTCGCAGGAGACTTTGGATGTCTTCCTCGCTGGCCGGGTCGTCGGCTATCACCTCCAAGGTTTCTCCCACCGCCATCGAGTCCAGTTCTTTTCGGGTTCGGAAGACGGGTTCAGGGCAGTAGAGGCCTACGAGGTCTAGAATTCTCCGCGGGGAGTTTTGGGTTGACTCAGTCAAGCCGATGACCTATGATAAAAATTATAACACCGTTATTTATGACTTCTTTCCAAACCTCCGAAACCCCCTTCTTTCCAAATTCGCCTAGGGGGAGTCCTTTCCCTGAAAGAGAGGAGGAAAAAAATATATTGAAGGTTTTCGTTATATAAACACGTCTATGTTAGGTGAGCCTAAGTCCTTTGAACGCCCACCTCAAAACCAGTAACCCCCAGAGGAAAGGTTCCCCCTGATGCACCGCCATACCTGTCACGGCAGCGCCCCTCCCCCCTCTTCGAGAAAAGGCTTGAAGAAAATAGCCTTGGTGGGCAATCCCAACGTGGGGAAGAGTGTGGTCTTCCACAGCCTCACCGGCGCCTACGTCACCGTCTCCAACTACCCGGGGACAACCGTTGAGATAGCTCGGGGGAAAATTCGCATCGGCAGAACGGAATACGAGGTCATAGACACCCCGGGCATGTATTCGTTCATTCCCCTCACCGAGGAGGAGCGGGTTGCCAGGACGGTTCTCCTCCGGGAAAAACCCGACCTAGTTCTGCAGATAGCGGACGCCAAAAACCTGGTGAGGATGCTTCCTCTGACCTTCCAGTTGATGGAGGTAGGTCTCCCCGTCATCCTCGTCCTCAACATGATGGACGAGGCTGAAAAGATAGGGGTCAAAGTCGACCCCCAGCGCTTAGAGGAGCTGCTGGGCATTCCCGTGGTGGCCACCGTGGCCACAACCGGACGGGGCATCGAGGAGCTGAAGGAAAGAATAAGAGTCTTCCGCGGAGGCGGGAAAGAGGGAGCTTCCTCCATTCTCGACTACAGTGAGCCTGTAGAATCTGCTTTAGGCGACATATGCGCCTTGCTGAAGGCGGAGTACGGCTTTCCCAAGCGAGCTGTAGGTCTTTTGCTTTTGCAGGGAGATAAAGAAATAAGGGAGCAAGTCAGGAAGGAAGAGCCCCGAGACGGTTACAGCCGAATTGAAGAGCTGGTGGGGAAGACTCAGGCTCACTTCGTTCACCCTTTGGGCTACCATATAGCCTTGAGAAGATTCGACGAAGCCACTTGGATGGTGGCCCAAGCGTCTATGCCACCTTCCCGGGAGATGAGGCTGACCTTGTCGGAGCACCTGAGCCGGTTGACGATGAATCCTTGGACCGGCAGCCTCATTCTCTTGGCTGTTCTGTATTTCGGCATCTACCAGTTTGTAGGCGTCTTCGGAGCGGGGGTGCTTGTGGACTTTCTCGAAGGCCGCATCTTCGAAGGCGTCGTCAACCCCCGCATTACCGCTTGGGTTGTGAGGAGCATCCCCTATGCTACGGTTCAGGATCTGCTGGTGGGCGAGTACGGGGTCATAACCCTAGGTGTGAGGTATGCGGTGGCCTTGATTTTACCCATCGTAGGCACCTTTTTCATCGTTTTTTCGGTCATCGAGGATGTGGGCTATCTCCCCCGCTTGGCCATGCTCATCGACAGGGTTCTCAAAAGGATAGGCCTCACCGGGAGGGCGGTGATCCCCTTGGTTTTGGGCTTGGGCTGCGACACCATGGCCACCATCGTGACGAGAACCCAGGAGACTCGGAGGGAGAGGGTGATAGCCACCTTGCTGATGGCTTTGGCCATCCCCTGCTCCGCTCAGCTGGGGGTTATCTTGGCGATTTTATCCGGGAAGCCTACGGCTTTAGTCCTCTGGGCCGGGACAATTCTCCTAATATTTGTTTTAGTCGGGTATTTGGCTTCAAAGCTTATACCGGGGGAGAAGCCCAGTTTCTTCTTGGAGATCCCCCCGCTGAGAATGCCGAGGCTGGGTAACATTTTGACCAAAACCCTCGCCCGGATGGAATGGTATTTCATGGAGGTCTTCCCCTACTTCCTCCTAGCCAGCGTCCTCCTCTGGGCAGGTCAACTCACAGGGGTTTTCCAAGCGGTGATCGCCGCCCTGCAGCCGCTGGTGCAAGCCATAGGACTGCCTCCAGAGGCGGCGGTGGTGTTTCTCTTCGGCTTTTTCCGGAGGGACTACGGAGCAGCCGGCCTTTTCGACCTGCAGCAGGCAGGTCTGCTGTCCGGGGTTCAGCTGGCGGTCTCCGCCATCACCCTCACTCTCTTCGTACCCTGCATCGCCCAGTTTCTGGTGATGACTAGGGAACGAGGGTTGAAGACGGCGTTTCTCATAGCTCTCTTTATTTTCCCCTTCGCCTTCACCGTGGGTTTCACCGTGAACTTCGCCTTAACGGCCTTGGGGGTTCAAATATGAAGTGTCCTCTCTGCGGCTGCGAATGCGGAGAAAGGGAAGAAGCCGCGGCGTGTAAGGGTTGCCCCTTAGCCCTCGGGGATGCTTGCAGCTTGGCCAGGTGTCCGCGGTGCGGCTACAGCTTCCCTAGGGAGTCAAGGCTTTTGAAAAAACTCAGGGGTTGGAAAAGCGGATGGAAATAAGTGAGCCAGCGGAAGAGGTTTTGGAAGCCCTTTGGACGGTGCTGGAAAAGAAGAACGCCTCCTCCACAGCCCTCCAAGACATCGGATTTAAGAGGGGGGACAGAGAAGTGGAGGAGCTCTTTAAGCTAAATCTGATACGCTCGGTTGACGGGGAAGTGGAGTTCACCGAGGAAGGCCGGAAGCTGGCGGAGGACATCGTTAGACGGCATCGGCTGGCGGAGCGGCTTCTCGTCGACGTCTTGGACCTTAAGGGAAAGCTTGTTGAGGAAACTGCCTGCAAGTTTGAGCACCTCCTCCGAGACGGTGTGGACGAACATATCTGCATCCTCCTCGGCCATCCGAAGATATGCCCCCACGGCCTGCCTATTCCTCCCGGGAGATGCTGCGAGAAGGAGGAGGAGGCCACGGGGAGAATCATCTGCCCTCTCTCCGACCTCAAACCTGGGGAAGGGGGGAAAATAGCCTACATCTACACCTCAGACCGGAGGAAGCTGGAGAGACTGATGGTCATGGGGCTTCTGCCGGGAAGCCCGGTTACCCTCATCCAGCGTAGTCCCTCCTACGTTTTCCAAGCAGGCCAAACCCAGATAGCAGTGGATGAGGAGATAGCCAACAGCATCTACGTGCGCATCGTGGAAGGGGAAACCAGTCCGGAAAAACCTCCCACGCGGGGCCGGCGGAGGTTCCGATTCGGCCTTCGCAAAGGCTGGTAAAACTTTTTACTTCAAACCCCCTAGTAAAAAGGGGGGGCAGCGGTTTGAGCAAGACTCTAGGCTGGCTGGCTTCCAGTTTCCTAGTCTTCACCTTCGGTTACACCTATCTTTTACCCCAGTCTTTCGAGATGCTGGCCGCTTGGTTGGCGCCTCTCCTAGGGCTGGGTTTGAGAACAACCCTGGTTAGCCTTTACCTTCTCTACGGAGACCCCTTCCGCGACGTTTCCCTACTGGCCGCCTGGCTTTCCGCTGCCTTTGTAGGGGGGCTCATAGCCCGAAGAGGCCTGCGGGGAATAGGCGTCGCTGTTTCCACCTACTCCGCCATCCACGCCATCCTAGGCCTCAGCGTTTTAGCTGTTCTCCAAACCCTCCAACCCGCCTTGGAAGCGGGACCCGAAGGTCTGAGGCTGCCACCTGTGCCCCCCGGTTTCTCTTTCCCAGCTTTGTTCAACGCCCCCGTGGTCGGCCCGGGGCTTCGCTTAGCTTTGGACATGCTCGCGGCAACCCAGCCTTTCGACCCCAAGCTAATCTTGGAGGCTGTGGGTGAAATGGTGGTGGTAAACGCTGTGAAGGTCCTCGCATTGGCCTGCGTTGCTGGGTTGGCAGGCGGACTGCTGGGCGGCTTCCTAGCCAAAAAAGCCTCTGGCCGTGGCGGGTCGGAGGCCGCTGGCTTCCCTGCCTCCAAGGCGTTGGCGTTGATTCTACTTTTGACCTTGACGGCTTCAACCTCCCTCATTCCTTTGGGTTCAGCGCAGGCTTCTCCCTTCAAACTGGAGGCCTTGGGCGGGCTAATTTCTTCCGACGGCTCCGTGGCCGTGGCCTCCGCCCTGGTGGCTTCGGAGCTTAACCTAGGCGTTCAAACCCCGAACCCGCAGTTGGACGGTCTCATCCTAGCCATACTGCTCACCCAGTCGTTTCCCCCAGATAAGCTGCCTTCCCTGCCTTTAGAAGGACCTCTACCTCTCTCCGGCGGGTGGCAAAGCCTTTACGCCGCGGCGCCTCCGACTGTGCTCGTCGTTGTGGAGGAAGCTTTGGGGGAGGGCGGAGAAGCCGGGGCTGCCCCCGCGCTCAGCTCTCAGCTTTCCGCCTACTTCAACCTCCCTCTAACCTATTTGACCGCGGTTCCCTTGGATTGGGCAGACCGAGCCTATCGGGTCGCTGTCTACTGGAGCGAAGCCTCTTACACGGTTTCCGAGGAGAAACTAATGGGGGTTCTCGCCCAAAACCCAGAAGGCTTCGCCTCCTATGTTTACGATGTCTACCGAAACGGAACCTTCACCCCCGGCTCTCAGCCTTGGAGCGCCGACGGCAGCCTGGTTGCCGTGGGATTGGTCAACGCCCCCAAGGCCTTGCAGCTTCTAGAGGAAGGAGGCTTCCTCGGTCAGGCGGTGGTAGGTTTAACGTCGGAACAGGAGCCTTTAGGCAGTTTAATCCGCTCCTTCACCCAAGCTTCTCAGCCTGTTCCTTTCTTCTTTCACGTTTCCTTCTGGGAGCGCAGCCTTCATTCATCCCCCCAGCAGCACACTTTCAACCTCTTCAGCTTCCTGAGAAACTCCAAGCCTCCCACCGCCGCATCCGACTCCCATGCCTCTTTCTTCTTCATAGCCGCGCCCTCCGCCGTTGAGCCTGCCCCGGGTTGGCTGGTTTTGGAGGAGGGGGCGGTTTTGAAACTTCTCAGGCCGGGGGAGCCTCTCTCCGAAGCGACGGTGAGTTTCGAGCGAGTCTTCCCCGCCGACTTGAAGGTTTCAAAACAGGTGGAGCCGGTTTCCTTGGAAGAGGGAGACTTCGTCCAAGTTCGGATTGAAATCCGCAACGAGGGCTTAACTCCCGTCTTCAACCTTCAACTCGACGACTCTGAAGCCTTGGAAAACTACGGCTCCGCGGTCAGGCTGGTGGACGGCTCCCTGAAAGCGGAGTGGGCTCAGCTGGAGGGAGGCACCGCGGTGGTTCACACTTACACCCTGACCCTGCGAAACCTAGGCGTCTACACCTTCCAACCCGCGGAGGTAAGCTATGTTTACCGGGGAGAAAACTTTGAAGCCGCCTCCAACGCAGCCTCCGTCGAGGTTGAACCGCCGGGGGTCTTCCAAGTCTGGGGAACAGGCATTCTCTTCTCTTGGAAATTAGCCGGGAAGACGATAGACGCTTTCCTACCCGGCTACGGAAGCATCCTCGCCACCCTAGCATCCGCCGCCGTCGCCGCGGCCATCGTCTACTCTGTCTTCCGCAGCTTTAGAAGGAAAAAATGACGGCTCAAGGCTGATTTCCCCCCGACTTTAATGGGGAAGCTGGCCTGTTGCCTCAGTTTTCTCCTTGGTCCACTGGAAAAAGGCATAGACAGTGAGAGTTGCCCAGCCGCCTAGGCCGAAAAGAAAGATGGCTAGGTTCGCTGATGTCGCCCAGCTGTGGAAGGCTTGGCCGAAATGCTGGTAGCCAAGCCAGAGGAGGACGAGATGGTAGTTGTGAAACCAGTGGACCAGAATGGCGGCCGCCAGCCCATAGATAAGGTAGACGGCGGCGAAGACGAGGCCGAGGATGAAGGTTAAGCTGACTTTTCCAACCTCCCACTCCGAGCCTGAGAGAATGTGGGCTAGGGCAAAGACGGAGGCGGAGGCCAAAACCATGAGCCACTCAGCTCTGCCTATGCCCTTCTGCCAGCCGTAGGCTTCCACATTCCTCAGCCCCACCCTCTTCTTGACGCCTTCAGGATAGAGAAAGGCGAGGAGCAGCAACCACAATCGGTGGGGAAAAGATGTTTGCCAAAATTTCCGCCATCCCTCCCACAAAACCAAAGCCGCCACCACAGCGCCCAGAGGAACCAGCCTGAATCCTATTTCCTCGAAGACAGCGGCATAGGATGCGGAGAAGAACAGCAGGTAGGGGTTGGCTACCTCCAAGCCTCCCGTGGGGACTCCGTGGGCTTCCTGAATGCTTTCTATGAAATTTTCCGCCACCAGCAGCATGCTGGTCAAGATGGGAAACAGGTAGAGGTAGTTTTTGAAAGACCGGGTTAAGGGGTGGGAAAAACTGAGCTTCACCGCCTGGGGAAAGCTTAAGCCGGGGCCCTTCCACGCGACGATGAAGCAGAGGATGAAAACAATCCAGAGGGCTAAGAAAACGAAGCCCACGGGAAGAGGGCTGGGAACCAGCACTTTGAAAAAGAGCAAGTCCACCTTAGGGACAACCCGCCGGGCAACGTCTAAACCGGCTGGGGTGAAGAAAAAGAGGAAGAACCCCAACCCCAAGGACCACAGGTAGGTGGAAAGATGGAAAAGAATCCCCGCTGCCACCGTTCCAGCGCAGAGTTTTTTCAGAAATCTTTCAGGATTGAAGCCTAAACCCAAGATGTTCCACCTAATCTTAGCGGAAAACCATTATAGGCATTTCGCTGTGAAATGAAAGATTTGAAAGAAGCCTCTTTAGGGCATCTTTCAGCCTTAGAAAAGTTTATTACCTAAAATCTCCATGAAACTCCAAAATTGGCAGGTGAACTAAAAGTGGTTGAAGTCAAAGTTGACTGGAGCAAATGCAACGGCGACTCCATCTGCGTGGATGTTTGTCCGGTTTCGGTTTTTGAGATGCAAGATGTGGAAGGCTACGAAGGGAAAAAATCCGTTGTAGTCAACAACGACGCCTGCATCGTGTGCAGAGCCTGCGAGGTTCAATGCCCCACCCAAGCCATTGTGGTCACAGAATAAGCTGGGCTATCTTTTCCAAGACAGCCCTCAAACCAGAGGTTGGGAGGAGGCTGAGGGAAACAGCTGGTTTTCCAGCTTTAAGGCAGGTTTCTCCGCCCTCTATCCCGCCTATTTTACATAAACAATTTTAACCGGTTTTCTTGGGTTAAACCTGTTTGCGGCTTAGAATCTCCACGAATTTCTCCGCACCCTTCGGAGGCTTCGTCAGGAAGCTCACCGCGAGGAAGACTATTGAGCTGCAGAGGATCCCCCAAACTCCAGGCCAATGCCCAAGAGGAAAGGTGCGGGTAAAGTAGAGGAAGCCTACCACGGCGATTCCGGCTAGGATGCTGGACACAGCTCCCGCGGCTGTGGCCCTCTTCCAGAAGAACCCTCCTAAAACCGCGGGGACAAACTGTAGCAGGCCTGCGGAAGACATGACTGAAAGCTCTACAAGTAATCCCGCGGGGCGAATGGAGAAAGCTACGATGACCGCTGCCATGATCAGAATGGTAGCTCGACCTACTCTCAAGCCTCCCAGCTCACTAGCTTTCGGCCTCAGACCCTTGTATAGGTCAACAGCTGTCATGGAGCTCAAGGACAGGAGAATGGAGTCCACTGTTGAAACCGCTGCGGCCAAGATTCCCACCATGACCAGCAGGGCTAAGGGAGCGGGCACGAGGGTGAGAAGCGACGGCATGGCCAAATCCGGGTTAGCCAAATCGGGCAGCAGGATTTTAGCCGCCAACCCCAGCATGGTTACGATGATGGTGTAGGTGAAGCCGAAGACGAGGAAGCCTCTGAACATGTTCTTCAGGGACCAAACCGAGTTGGGGACGAAAAACCTCTGAACAACTTGGGGGTTGGTGATAGAGAAGAAAAACCAGGGGAGAGTCAAGCCTAGAAACTTGGGGAAGTTAAAAAACTTCCCGGGCCCCGGCACCACCAGCAACTCAGGATGCTCTGTTTCGAGGGCGGAGAAGAAGCTTCCGAAGCCTCCTAGGCCTATCTGGATGACAAAGAAGAGGAGAATAAGGGCTAGGGTGATCATCATGGAAGCCTGCAAGGCATCCGTCCAAGCTACAGCCCTCATGCCACCCCACCAGGTGTAAGCGGCGATGACGAAGCCCATGAAGAGCACCCCGGCGATGAAAGGTATCTGACCGCCAGAGAGGGTGCTTATCAGGTAGGCGGGGCCGACCAACTGCACCGACATGTAGGGAACGAGGAAAACCAAGCAGGCGGCAGCCATCACCACCGCGGCGAATCTGTTCTCATACCGGTCCCCCAAAAACTGGGCGGGGGTTACGTAGCTTCTCAGCCTGCCGGCGGCGTAAAATCGAAGGCCCACCATCACCGCTACCATCAAACCCATGAGGTAGATGAGCTCAAAACCCAGAGCTCCTACGCCTCCCACGTAGGTGAACCCCACGAGGCCCACCATCATGAAAGCGCTGTAGGTTGTGGCGCTGTAGGTGAGGGCGGAAACCGTGCCCCCCAGCCTCCTACCCGCTATGAAATACTCCTCTAGGCCTTTGCCCGTTCTCATGCGGCCGTAATGGGCGATGAGGAAACTGGCGGTGAAGAAAACGCCTATGGTGAGGTAAATCCACCCTGCGGAGACCAAGCTAATCTTCCCACCTTGAAATCAGAGAAAACATGGAGACTATGGCGACCAGCGCCAAAACCGCCCAGAACAAGTAGGCTCCGTAGATGCGGGGGAAATCCGCCAAAACCGTATAGGGTACAACGTAGGCCAAGGCTAAAAGGGCGACGAACCAGCCGAGCCACAGAAGCCGGGCTCCCGGCAAAGGGGTCACAACCTTTCAAAAGTATTTTCATTACTAAAAGTGGAGCCAGATATTAAATATTTCGACATCCAAAATATAGGATGAGCTGAAGCCTATGGCTGAAAAAATACTGCTAGGCCCCGCAGGAATCCCCACGGTAACCAAGCCTCGGTCTTCGGTGGAAGGTGTTAAAACCGTGGCCGGCCTAGGCCTCCAGGCCATAGAAATCCAGTTTGTGCGGGGAGTGAACATGAGCCTTGAAGCGGCTGAAGAAGTGGGAAGAGTGGCGAAAAAATTAAACGTGGAACTCTCCATTCACGCTCCCTACTACATCAACCTCTGCTCTGAGAAGAAGAAGACCGTCGAAGAGTCCAAGCAGAGGATCCTCGACTCTGCTACTCGAGGAGAGAAGATGGGCGCACACATCGTGGTCATTCACCCCGGGTACTACGGTCAACTGACTTCGGAGAAAGCCTTCAAGATGGTGGAGGAAAGCTTTCAAGACCTCCTAGGCAGGCTGAGGGACGAAGGCGTCGGAAAGGTTAAACTCGGGCTTGAAACCATGGGGAAGCAAAGCCAGTTTGGAACCCTCGACGAAATCATCCAGCTATGCCGGGAAGTGGACTGCGTGCCCAACGTGGACTTTGCCCACATCTTCGCTAGGCAGGGGGGCAAGATAGACTACGGAGAAATCCTCGACCGGGTGGCTGAGCTGAAGCTGCCGCATCTCCACGTGCACTTTTCAGGAATAAACTGGACTCCTGTTAAGGGAACGGATAAAGGCAACGAAAAAAACCACTTGGAGATAAAAGCCAACCAGCCTCCCTTCGAGCCTTTGGCAAGAGAAATTTTGAGGAGAAAAGTCAGCGCCACCATCATTTCCGAATCCCCCATTCTAGAACAGGACAGTTTAGCCATGAAGAGGATCTTTGAAAAACTCGGCTACAAGTTTTAACCCAACGATTAAGACTGCTTTTTAAAGGAAACAAATTTATGCGATTCCGAAGATCAGTCTTGGGGAACAGTGAACAAAAAGTGTACGACCTCGTTATTGTGGGAAGCGGCTGCGCCGGGTTGACGGCGGCTCTCTACGCGGCCAGAGCTGGACTGAAGACCGTGGTTTTGGAGAAAGAGGTCATAGGAGGGCAGATTTCCCTCACGGCCACGGTGGAAAATTACCCCGGCTTCAAGGAAATCAGCGGCCCGGAGTTGATGAGGCTTTTCCAAGAGCAGGCTGAAGCGGCGGGAGCTGAAATTCAAACAGCGGAAGTTTCAGCCATAGAAGACCTAGGAGACAGGAAGCTGGTTAAGACAAGCTCAGGGGACCTTGAAGCCAGAGCCGTCATCATAGCCACCGGCTCCTCTCCTAGACAACTGGGCGTCAAAGGGGAAAAGGAGCTCATCGGGAAAGGGGTTGCCTTCTGCGCACTCTGCGACGGGCCTATTTTCACCGGCAAAGACGTGGCGGTGGTGGGAGGGGGAAACTCAGCCACGAAAGAAGCCATCTACTTGACCAAGATGGTGAACAAAGTGTATCTCATTCACCGAAGAGATAAGTTGAGGGCTGAGAAGTCATGGCAGGAAAAAGCCTTCCGAAACGAGAAAATAGAATTCATCTTCGACACCGTGGTGGAAGAAGTAGTGGGAAGAGACCGGCTGGAAAAACTCGTGCTCAAAAACCTTAAAACAGGGAAGCTTTCCGAGCTTCGCGTAGACGGTGTTTTCATCTACATCGGCCTGAAGCCCAACACGGATTTCGTCAACGTTAAGAAAAATCCGAATGGAACTATCCTAACCGACGAATGCATGCGAACCTCGGTTCCCGGAATCTTCGCAGCGGGAGACTGCAGAGACAAGTGCATGCGGCAGATTGTAACTTGCGTAGGCGAAGGAGCCACCGCCGCTATCCAAGCTTACGAGTACGTAGAAGAACTGAGGGGAAAGAAAACCTGAACACCAACTTGAGCGAAGACTACAGCTCCTGAGGTGAACTTTGAAGCGCCTTCCAAAGCTCATCTTGGAGAGGTGCGGGCAGTCTTCTTGCCAAGCCGTTTTTTCCCACCATTACTCTGACTTTGGGGTCTTTCAGAATCTTCCCTATGACAGCGGCTTCGGAGCCCTCGCGAGTAAGGCTTTCTACGATGTCATCCGTCCTCTGCGGCTCCGCTACTATGAGGAGCGCCCCAGAGCTCACCAGCCTCAGGGGATTGACGGCGAAGACCCGGCAGATTTCCCGGGTTTCAGGCCTGATGGGAATTTTGTCCTCGTAGACCCTGAACCCCGTCCCCGAGGCGTCAGCCAGCTCGTGGAGGCCTGCAGCTAGGCCTCCTTCTGTGGGGTCGTGCATGGCTTGAACTCCGCCCGTTTCGAAGGCGGTTAAGGCTTCTTGAACCACGCTGATTTCCCGGTAAAACTTCTCCGCCCTTTCCACGGTTTTCTTCCCCAGCCTTTCAACCAACAAACTTTTCCTGTCAGATGCTAGGATGGCGGTGCCTTCGATGCCCACTCCCTTGGTCAGAATTATCTTAGCTCCCGCCTTAGCATTCCTGCAAGCCGCATACCGGCCCCTCTCAGCCAAGCCTGCTGAAAAACCCACGACCAAGGGGTGGCTTAGGCCCGGAGTAACCTCGCTGTGGCCGCCTACCACAGCAACCCCCAACCGGAGGGCGGCTGAGCCTATTTGGGCGGAGATTTCCTTCAAGGTTTTTTCTCCAGACCCCGGGGGAAGCATGATGCAGGAGAGAAGCCACTGAGGCCTGATCCCTCGCGTGGCTACATCGTTGCAGGCGATGTGAGCTGCCGCCCAGCCGATTTTTCTCACCGCGCCGCTGATGGGGTCACAGGATAGGGCTAGGAGGCTTCTCCCCGCCTTGACGATGGCGGCGTCCTCCCCTTTGGCAGGTCCGAGGACCACGTCGCCACGTTTTAAGCCTAAATATCGGAAGACCTGGGCCTTCAAAACCTTCGGGGGTGTTTTTCCCAACGGCAGCTTCATGCGCTATTTTAACCTCTAGCCTTCTCATCTGAAAACAGTCTGGTGGAGGGTTTGGACTCCGACTCAGAAGGCTGAGAAATTAGCTCCACGACGGTGAAGCTTCCTGTGGAAAGCTCCGTTTCCCCCTGAAGACCCGGCTTAGCCGTCACGTTTTTCAGCCTGATCTGAACGCCCGGTGGAAACTTGGCCAAGATCTCCGCCTGCTTTCTCCAAGCGGAAACCCTGAGGACGCCGGTTTCATCCCTCAGCCTAAAGCTGGCCACCTGGGTTTGGGTTCCGTCCTTCAGGGTCACTTCCCTCACAGCCGGAGCGTCGACCATCACGCCTTCCACGGTGAGGTTCCTCATGCCGGGGTTGATCCTGCCTAGGGGTGTAGGCTTGTCTTCCACTGGAGCGGCGGGTGTGGGTGTAGGCGTCAGCTTCAGGTAGGTGTTTCTGTTGACGTGGGCTTCCAGTTCACCCAGCCTGTTCTCCCGGGTTTTCCCCCTGATTACCTCTATTCTGTCTCCCACCCGGGCTTTTTCCACGGCCTCCACCCAGTCGTTCCATACTACGAGGTTTATCTCCCCGGAGTCATCCCTCAGCCTCAGCCGCATCACCGTCCCCTCCCCTCCGTCGCTTCTGAGAAATTTTCTGGCAGGGTAGGCCTGGATGATTTCCCCTGAGAGGTTGACTTCTTCCCCCGGTTTCTTCAGGCTTCGGATTTCTTGGAAAAACTCCCCGAGGGCGGGAACTTGGACTTCCCCGCCGACTTGGCTTGGGGGGATAAGCGCTATCCTTCCGCTGTCAGCCACATGGAGCTCGGTTTTTCCCGCGAGGGAGGTTCGGGTGTAGCCGTGTTCTATCTTCACAACGGCATCGGGCTGGATTTTCAGCCGCTCCGCTTCTTCAGCCTTCTGATTCCACAGGTAAACCTCCAGCACTCCTGTCTTGTCCCCTAAAAGCAGCCTCTTGAGTTTTCCTTCCTGACCGTCCGGTCTCTTGAAGAGTTTTACCGGGTAGACTCCCAGAACCCTCCCTGTGAGGGATACGTCCCTCAAACCTGAGATGACATCTTCGATTTCAGTGTCAACAGCCAGACTGCTGTCCCAAAGAGAAACTCCAAGGTCTAGAGCCACGAGGAAAGCGGCACCTTCAGGGTTGAGGAGGCTTTTAGCTTCAGCCCTCTTACTTTCCACCATCTCCAGCAGTTTTTCTCTGGTCAAATCCGGCTTCTCAGCCATAATTTTGACGAGGATAGCTTCAAGCCTGCTGGAAGGCTGCGGCTCCGTCATTTTTTTCCAAGCCCTAAAGAGAAGAGCGGTGGGAGGCGGCTCTTCATCGATCCCTTCATGGTAAGCCGTTACCTAAAATAGATTTTGCTCCAAGCGAACTCCCTCAATCTTTAAATAAAGGAGGCCTTCACAATTCTAACGGTTTTTGAGAGAGGTTCTGACCGTGGACGGTGGTCGAGTTCCATCGGAAAAAGCAGGAGGACTCCTTTCTCCACACTAGAGACGTGGAGGTGGAAGGCCACCTAATCGACTCCATGATCCTCTCCAGGATCTGGGACAGGATTATGGAGTTGGGCGGAGATTTTGAAGTTTCCGAATTCCGAGTTGGCAAGCGGAAAACCGACTACAGCTACGCCCGAATGCTAGTCAAGGGAAAAAGCGAAAGCCACCTGGAAAGGATCCTCCAAGAAATCTACCGGTTGGGGGCTATTCCCCACGAGGTTCAAGAGGCTGTCTGCGAACCCGCCCCCGCGGACATGGTTCTCCCTGAGAACTTCTACTCCACCACCAACAACCCTACTTTCATCTACTTTAAAGGAAGGTGGGTGGAGGTGGAAAATCCCATGATGGATAAGGTGGTGGTAGTGGAACCCGACGGCAGCAAGGCCTACTGCAAACCTCTCCGAGAGGTGAGAAAAGGGGAACTGGTGGTCGTCGGCGAGACAGGGGTTAAAGTCAAACCCCCTGAAAGGCCCCGGGAAAGCATCGGGGTTTTCAAGTTTATGGGAAGTGACGCCTCATCGGAAAAACCCTCCGGCTCCCTGATGAAGCAGATCGCCAAAGACCTCTATGACACCAAGAAGGCGGGGGGCAAAATCGTGGCTGTGGCAGGCCCGGCTGTGGTTCACACAGGAGCTGCTGAGGCTCTGGCCAGCATCATCCGGGAGGGTTTCATCGACGTGTTTCTCTCCGGTAACGCCTTGGCGGTGCACGACGTGGAGGCCGCCCTGCTGGGGACGTCCCTCGGGGTTTCCTTGGAGGAAGGCGTCCCCTCCGTCCGGGGGCATAGGAACCACATGGCCGCCATCAACGAAATTTACAAGGCCGGCTCCTTGAAGGAGGCAGTGAGGAAGGGTGTCCTCCGAAAGGGCATCATGTACGAGTGCATCGTTAAAGGTGTGCCTTTTGTCCTCGCAGGGTCCATCAGGGACGACGGGCCTCTTCCCGAGGTTGTCACCGACATGGTGGAGGCTCAGAGACTGTACAGGGAGGCTCTCGCCGGAACCAGCATGGTTTTGATGTTCGCCTCCACCCTTCACTCCATAGCCGTGGGAAACATGCTGCCTTCCACGGTGAAGATCGTCTGTGTCGACATCAATCCCGCCACCGTTACCAAGCTTCTCGACCGCGGCTCCATGCAAGCCATCGGGGTGGTCTCTGACATCGGAACCTTTCTCCCCCTCCTCGACCAAGAGCTGAAGCGGCTAAAAGGGGCTTAAACCCTAAGCCTCCACGAATCTTCCTCCCTAATTTGGAAGGCGAGAAAAATTGTCAGCGGGAAAAGGAAGTCTGGAAAACATGCTGGCTGAAGCCTTGAAGGGGGAAGAGAAATCTGTCGAAGAAATATTCTCCGAGAGGAATCTAGCCGGCTTAGGAGACACTTACATCAACTTCCTCTACTCCCTAGCCTTCAGCCTTAAAAAGAAAAAGCCATGCGGAATGAAAGTCAGCAACAAGGTTCTAGCCGAAGCCGTCAGGCAGGCGGGAGTCCGAAGGAGGCTTCCCTCCCGGCTTTCAAGGAGAGATATAGGCAGCTCCGCGGAAGCCCTGATAGTCTACGCCGCCGCCAAAAACCTGATCTCAAGCCGGGAGCTCGTCGACCTGCTCCGAGAGGCAGAAGACCCCGTCTCAGCTTTCAGCCAAGCCCTCACAAACATATGGACTAGAGCTGGGCTTCACCTTCCCAGAAGGAAGGCCGAGGGTTAAGAAAACAGCCATTCAGCCGGATAAAGCAAAATATAGGGTGAATACCCCTGAAACTGCGGAGCGTAAAACGGGAGATCAGAGTCCTAGGCATCGTAAACGGCAACATGCCCCTCCCTCAAAAACGTTGCCCCTTTTTCGGCGTTGTTTTCAGGGGGAAGGAATGGCTGGAAGGGCTGCTGAAAGGCTCCGCAGAGTGGAACGGGCTGGATGCAACCCGGAAGATAACTCAAGCAGTGAAAGGATCCAGCCATTATGGGCAGATCCGCGTCGTCATGCTGATGGGTTTATGCTTCGCCGGCTTCAACGTAGTGGATGTAGCTCAGCTGGCGGAAAACCTCCAAAGGCCTGTGATGGTTTTCTGGGAAAAAGCGCCTGACCTAGGAAAGCTTAAACGCCAACTCGAATCCCTGCCTTTTGGAGAGAAAAGGGTGAGCATGGTTGAGAAAGCTGGGAACCCTACTCCATTAAAGCTGGAGGGGGGAAAAACTTTTTGGATTCAGTCCTTTGGGCTGAGTGTGGAAGAAGCTGGGAGAGTGGTGAAGGCAACCTGCAAGCCGGGGTTCATTCCTGAACCTCTCAGAATAGCCCGCATGGTAGGTTCCGCTTTCACTTCCCTGAAGTCTTAGGGCTATTTGAAAAGAAGCTTTATTAAAGAAAATAAAATTAAGCATTAACCGATGAAATTGAAACAGAAGTATGTGTTTACCGGATTTTTAGCATTTACGGTAACGGTGATCGTGGGGTTTGCCCTTGTAGGAGGCTATATCTTTCAAGAACCGCCAGCAGAGGCGCCAACAGAAACACCGGCGGGCGTTCAACCGACAGCTTCTCCGTCAAAGGAAGCGCCGCTGCAGGTTCAGCCCCAGCAAACTGAGCCATCAATAGAGGAGCAGCCAGAAGATGGTAAGCCATCGGAGCAAGAAGTGTCGGCGGAACAAGCGGAGCAACTGCAAGACGTAGCTGTCCAAGAATACCGAAGGCAAAATGTTACTTTTTTGAAGATGGTTTCAAGTGAAAACGGTTTGTATGTTTTAAACGATGAGGAAATAGAAGAACTTAGAACACTGCGCATAAACACCCTCAGAATATGCCCTCTTTACAGCATAGATTCAAACGGCGACATCAGACAGGATGTGCCAAACTTTCTCATCATCGATTTGATCAGAAGGGCTCACAGTGCCGGGTTTGCGGTTTTTCTGGAGCCAAATCTCGCCAGCCGCGGCGGCTTCCCCCATTTGACCGACCCGCAATATGTTGAAGCCGTGATGGAGATATCCTCAAAATGGGCTGAAATAGCTGAAGAAGAAAACGTGGAGTTTTATTCTCCGTTAAACGAGCCGAATCTCGTTTTTTCGGAAGAACATCTGGTGGAAGAATGGATGGTTGAGTCTCAAAATCTACGGTCCATGTTTTCAGGCGGGTTGGTGTTAAAGCTGGCCGGCATGGGCCCGGAGGAAATTGAAAGTTTAGGAGGATATGACTACTTGGCTTTCGACATCATGTGGGGAGACTCGAATTACGATGAGCTTAGAAACTATTTAAACGCAGCCGTAGCGAAAGGGAACTCTCTGAAGCAAAAATACGGCCTCAAAGGCTTCTTCTTCGGAGAACTGGGGGCTGAGAAAGCAAGGGTTGATGAAGATACCCAAGCAGAAATTTTCAGGACGATTTTGGATGAAACATGGGAAGAAGTTGACGGCTACTGTTTTCTAGGCTGGTCGGAGCTGGAGTTCAGCTTTAAAGACAATGAAAAGGCGAAAGACGTGATAAGAGAGTGGTTTTCCCGCTAAGCCGTAAATAAACAGTTTTCCGTCGCGCCATAACAAGACGCTTAAACCTGAAAATACAGGAGAGCCCTTCAACAGGTCAGAAGTGGCTGTTTTAAAGTCTTTCAGCTTTAGAGGCCTCATTATGGCGGTGTTAAACCTTCGGGGGAAACCTTTAAATCGGAGTGTCCCTTGCTTTTGAAGCGCTGAAGCGGTCCAGTGATGCCAGATGGAATTCTGTCCTAAATGCGGAATGAGGCTGGTGCTTTCGGTTAAGGAGAAAAAGTCTTCCCGGGTTTCCCTGAAATGCCCCAACTGCAACTACGTCTTACGAGGCAAAAAGACCAGTCAGCCGGCTTTGGTTAAACCCACCGAGAAACCTTCCAAGGAATCCATCATCATCATCGGGGAGAAAGAAGCTAAGCTTAAGACCCTTCCCACCCAGAAGGCTCAATGCCCCAAATGCGGTAACATGGAAGCCTACGTATGGATGGTTCAGACCCGGGGAGCTGACGAGTCTTCAACTCAGTTCTTCCGATGTACCAAATGCGGAATGACTTGGCGGGAATATTCTTAGCACCCTTCACCCGTCGGAACACTTATTCCCGCAGTTTTTCCAGCTGCTGGAGCAGATATTTTCTAATTTCTTCGGAAGCAGGTAACGGCTGCGTTAGCTTTCCGTTTTTAAGCACGGGCTTCAGCATAGACTCTGTTTTTCCTCCGCAAGCCGGGCATGGAGGCTGGGAAGCTTGAGCTGGGAGCACGGTGTCGGTGAGGCATCGGGGGCATCTCCAAAGCTTCTTGCTTCCCCCCAGTTTTCCTTTTTTAGCCACAGGTTTTCCTTCTTTTTCCACGATGTCTAAGGCGAAGTCTACGATGGGAGCGGCGCTAATGGAGGAGCCTATGCCGAAACCCTCCACCCCCGCGTCGATAAGTGGGGGGAGGTCCTTCTCGTCGATGCCTCCTGAAACTAGAATTTTAACGTGGCTGAAGCCTCTGAGAGACAGCTCCCACCGAACCTCCCGAACTATCTGAGGCAAGTTTCCTCTCCTCGACTTGGGAGTATCCAGCCTCACACCGTAGAGCTTCTCCCCCAAGGCCTCCGCCGCCTTGATGGCCTCGGTTTTCTCATCGCTGTAGGTGTCCACCAAGGCTATCCGAGGCACCCCTGCCTCCACCACCTCGTCGAAAGCTTTCCAGGCTTTAGCCTGATCCCCGAAGAGAATGATGAGCGCATGCGGCATGGTTCCCGTGGGCTTTCGTCCGATGAGCTTCGCCCCCGAAAGACTGGACACGCTGTCAAAGCCCCCTATGTAGGCCGCCCTGTCCACCATGGGGGAAATGACGGGGTGAATCCGGCGGATTCCGAAAGAAATCAGAAGACTCTTAGGAGCGAGTTTCCGCATTCTCGCCGCCTTGGTGGCGATGCCCGTAGCTTGGCATAGCAGCCCCAAAAGAGGTGTTTCCAGAAGGCCGAAGGCGCCGTAGGGCCCCTCCACGACCATTACGGGCGCTCGAACCCCGAAGCTGTCGGTTGGATGGAAGATACTCCCCTCAGGGAGGCTGTAGACGTCGACGGGGTAACCTTCCAGCAGCCGCAAGGCCTCCTCCAAACCGCAGTACACAGCCCAAGGCCAGCCTTGAGGTAGGCCGGTGGGGGTGATTTCAGCCACCACCTTTACCTTGTTCAGCCCCTTGGCTTCCAACACTTTTTTCGTGTGGACAAAGTAGATGTCGGTGGTTTCCCCTTTCTTAACTTCTTCTTCAGAAGCTATGTGAAGCCACTTCACCGTTTCCACCTTTTCTGAGCTTGGGTTAATTATTAAAACTGTTTAATTTAAGCCACTCAGCCCTTTTATATTTTCAAACAGGCTTGGAAACGTTTCGCTCCCTTGGGGTAAAGGGGTCGTCCCCCAACATGAGGCTTGGCTGGGGGTTCACTCGCCCAGATGGGCTTGGGGAAACTGGGAGAAACCCCACAAGCCTTTCCAAGTGTCCATGGTCGCTCTTCGCAGAGAATGACTCCACAAGCTTGTCCAGTAGCTGATGGTGTTTTTCCTCATCCTTCAATATGCCTTCAAGGCTGGCGCGGAGGACTGAATCCTTGATCTTCTTCTTAAGCTGCTTAAGTTCCTCCATCATGTCTTTTTCAGCCTTCAGATGTCCTCGGAGGGCGTTGGCTATTTTCTCCTTGTCCGCATCTTCCATAACCTCGCCGACTGCTAGGTCGGACATGGCTTGAAACATCAGAGCGTGTTTCCTAGAATCAAACATCAACATGCCCAGCACAGCCTTTGCCACGGAGTTTCTAGTCTTCTCCACGGTAGGCTAAGTTGTCAGCTAGTCTCAGCTCGTTGGCCCTATGCTTTTTGAAGATTTCCACTAACTCTCTTTCTTCTGTCTTCAAAATTTTCACCGAGCAATTTTCCGTTTTAAAGGCAGCCGCCTGAGTTAAGTTTTCCCAGCCTTATCCTCTGACGCGGGGATGGAAAGGTCTCGATGGGAAGGCGGCTACCTCTGGATTTTCCGATTATCTTTCGTTAAATCCTTTTCAAATTTTTTGCAACTGCTTATGATGGCCTTGAACACGTTGACGGCGTACTTGCTTTCAAGCTTTTTCTTTTCCGCCATTACCGCCACTCTCGACAAAACTTGAGCTTCCCTAGGGCGGTCGATGGTTGGGATTCCCAGCTTCTGCTTCGCTTTCGAAATTTTTTTGACGAGTTTAAACCTTTCCGCCAGCAGAGCCACAATTCTCGAGTCAACTCTGTCGATCTTTTTCCTAAGCTCTGCCAGTTCCTTGGCTTTGGGCATAAAAAAAGGTCGACGTTTTCCAATTAAAGTTTTAACAGGCTTCCATGGTCTTCCCTCAGTCTAGGGGAAGCTTGAAGAAGCGCAGCGTGTTTTCAAAAGTCTCCTCAGCTATTTTCTCCCTAGACATGTTCTTCACACTCGCTACTCCCTCCAAGGTTTTAAGAATGTCCGCTGGCTCTGAAGGTTTACCTCCATAGCTGACGGGGGAATCTGTTTCTAGGAGAAGACGACTCAGAGGCGTGCTCAGGACGGCTTTCCTGTGTTCTCTGCTGTAGGCTACAGCGGGGGTTGCTGAAACATAGTAGCCGTGGCTTAGCAGGTTTTCTAGAACCTCTTGGGGGCCGCTGAACCAGTGGAAGACAGCTTCTTCAACCCCGAGTTCTATGGCCATCTTCAAGCTGTCGCCCCACGCTCCTCGGCTGTGAATGATCACCGGCTTCCCGTTGCTCTCCGCCATTTTCAAAAACTCTTCGAAGACTTTTCTCTGCAAAGCCTGCTTTTCCCGGTCTCTTCTCGTTTCCTTGTACCAGTAGTCTAGACCTACCTCTCCGACGGCTACAGCTTTCCCGAGATTTCGGCGGATAAATTCCATGGTGGAATCTAAGGTTGAAGGATTCAGACTCCAAGGGTGGATGCCTAGGGCAGCGTAGACTTTCGGGCGCAGCGGCTTCTCCGCCAGTTCTAGGGCGAACTTGCTGGAGTGGTAGTCGGAGCCCACGGCGATGATCGCTTTCACGCCCGCCTCCCACGCTCTTCTCAAGGCTTGTTCCAGTTCTTCCACTTCTTCCAGGTGGGCGTGAGCGTCCACCAGCCTCAACGTTTGAAACCTTCTCCATGCCTAGATTTCTGCCGAAAAAATTCTACTCTGCTTTTAGGCTTAGGCTTCGAAATCCTGTGAAAGTAACGCAGCAGCTTCGGTTCTGCTGAAGAGGATAACTTCCACTTCCTCCCCCTGTTTGAGGATGGTTCCAGCTTGGATGATGATGAATCCGTGAGCCTTGGTCAGCGAACTTATGGGGTGCGGCCCTCTGAAGGTAGACTTGACTGTAAACGTTGCGCCCTCCCTCTCCAAGCGGACGGGCATGAAGAAGCTTCTTCCCGGCCCTGCCTTGGCATCATGTCCCATCTTGGCTTTGACAACCGGCAGCAGGGATGCGGAAACCCCGCTGAGCATCTGAAGCACGGGAACAGCGAAATAGTAGAAGGTTCCGATCAAAGGCACATATCTCCCCGGCAGGCACACCACGGGTTTACCTCCTGCCACCGCCAACGTGGTGAGCCAAGGCGGAATCAAGGCAACTCCCCGGACGATGACCCCGGGAGGGTCTAGAGCGTTCAAGGCTTGGGGGACAAAGTCTTCCTTCCCCACTGAAAGTCCTCCGATGGTGAGGATGAGGTCGGCTTTCTCAGCCGCTGAGAGCAACGCCTCCCTGATGCTGGCGACTTCGTCTCCCACCACCTCCGGCATGGGAAGGGCTCCGAGGTCGAAGAGCAGCTTCGAGATAAGCATGGAAAATCCGCCTACGGCTTCCGCAGAGGTCTTCTCAGCCAGCTTCACCAGTTCATTTCCCACGGAGATGACAGCCACCTTAGGCTTTTTGACCACCGGGACTTCCCACTTGTCCAAGGCTAAAAGCAAAGCCAAATCCTGCGGCCTCAGAAGGCAGCCTTTCCTAAGGACGGGCGTCCCTTCCCTTATATCGTCTCCTTTGGGGAGAATGCCCAACCCGGCTCTGAAAGGGCGGTTGACGATGATTTCCCCGTCTCCCACCTCCAAGCTTTCCAAGGACACCACTACGTCAGCGCCTTCAGGCACCTCCATGTAATGGGAAACATACACAGCTTGCCCCGGAGAAACCTTCACGGCTGAGGGTTGCCCTGGGATAATTTTCCCTGCGATTTTAAGCCTGACAGGTTTCTCAGCTGAAGCGCCTTGAACATCCTCCGCCCTGAGGGCGTAGCCGTCGAGGAAGACCAGATTGGCGGAGGGCACGTTCACCTCCGAAACGATGTCCCTAGCCAACACTCTGCCCAAAGCTTCCTGAAGAGGTACGAGTTCCTCCCCCAAAACCTTAGGTTGAGTCTTTTCTAAGAACCCGTCCAACGCCTCTTTTGGTGGAACAAGCTTCCAGCCTAAACCTTCCATCGTCAATTCCTCAGGTCAAATAAATGTTTCAGTATTAAAAAGACCTGCCCCTAGAAAAGATTATCTGCAGAGCTGAAAAAAGACCCTCTATTTCTTTCTTTTAACCTTCTGTTTTCGCTGGGGTTTTCGGCTTTTAGACCGCGACTTAGGCGTAGGCTTCTTTTTCAGGGAGCGCTTGGAAGAAGTTTTAATTCCCCTTTTTCTCCGATACATAGCTCGAACGGTGTTTACCGCCATTTTTCTCCGGGATAGGGGGTTGTCTCCCAGTCTCTTGCTCATCCTACAAACTCCTTGGCCAAGTTCAGATAAGCTTTCGCCCCCGTGCTTCTGGGAGCATAGGTTATGATAGGCTGGTGGTGGCTGGGCGACTCCGCCAACTTCACGTTGATGGGAATCACGGTCTTGAAAACTTTACCCCTGAAGGCGTTTCTAACCTTTTCCTCCACTTCCTTGGACAGGGAAGTTCGCCTGTCGTACATGGTCAGGACGATGCCCTTGACTGAAAGGTTAGGGTTAAGGTCTTCCTTGATGGTGTTAACGGTGTCCAGCAGTTTGGTAACACCGTCCATGGCAAAATAATGAGTCTGAATGGGAATAATAACCTGGTCGCAGGCGGTTAAGGCGTTAACCGTCAAAAGCCCCAGGGAAGGAGGAGTGTCGATGAAAACATAGTCAAACCCGTCTAAAGCCTTCAACTTCCGCTTAAGCCTGAACTGCATGTTAACCTCGTTGGCCAGCTGAACCTGGGCAGCGCTTAATCCTATGCTGGAGGGAGCCAAACTTAGGTTGGGGAAGTCGGTCTTCAGGGTGATGTCTTCCAGTTTAATCTCATCCTTCATCAGCAGGTCGCAGGTGGAACTTTGGGGGTTATTTCTCGTCAGATAGTCGGTGGCGTTGGCCTGAGGGTCCAAGTCGACCAGCAACGTGTTGAAAGAGAAAGAAGACAGAGAAGCAGCTAGGTTGACGCAGAGGTCCGTTTTCCCTACGCCGCCCTTCTGGTTGGCTATGGCGATTTTAACGGTCATATAGGAGCTCTCTCCTCTAATTTTCGCAGTAAATTATAATAACCTTTAACCACGCTAAGAAGTCCTTTCAGCTGAAAACGACCCGCTTGCCATGAAAATCCGTTGAAATTTTTTTCTCCAAAAAAGATGTACTTCCGTCTATTTTTTTACTGAAATATGTAAAAAGCAACCCCAAATTAGGCTGCGTATTCTCCTCCGGGCAAGTCTTCGAAGCTTCCACATCCGCTGCCAACCAAGAGCCCTTATTCCCTCTAATTGGGGGATGTTGCCGTTTAAGTTTGTCAGATAACTGTATAATTTCCTCCCAACCAGCCGTTGATTTCCACGTCTAACCTCCCATCCCACAGGAGAAATCGCCTGAAAACCCTGCTTCAAACCCCCTTTCTCAAGGATGAAACGTAATAAAATATCACCTAGAAAGATTGCTTGACGAGAAGGAAAGGGGAGGTGATCCTTTGTCTGAAGGACCCAGAGAAGGAGAAATAAAAATCATCGAAAGGAAGGGAAGAAAAATCACCATGGTGGCCACCGGTAAAAAGGGATTCGGAGCTTGGAAGATCATCAAAAACGAACCCCTAACCTAACCACCCTATCTCCGCCTAGGTTTTTTGGCGGCAAACAATTTTTCTCCCTAGTTTTTCAAAAAATCGAATGGTGCCCAGGGCAGGGTTTGAACCTGCGATTGGGCCGGCCTTTGGTCAAGGGCGGAAGGCCGTCAACCCGGTCTTCAGCTTCACCTACCACCTGCCTTGAGGCGGTATCGGGCGCTCTCCTTAGCCTTTGAGATCAGGCTGAGCTACCTGGGCTCAAACATGTGGACGCAGTTTGGGCACATAAATCTTTCTATGAATCTTTCAGGACAACTCTCCTTTTGTTCATGCGGAGTAAGGGTTACAGTGCCCTTGGGTAGTGTTGACTTGGAGGGGCTTTCCACTATGCAAATGCTTTAAAGGAGGTGGTGGGTTAAGTTCTGCGAAGTCTCTTTGGAGGAAATTGCTGTGAAGGATGCCGCCCCCGGCTTCGGAGAAATACTCAAAACCCGGCTGGATGAGGAAGCTTATCGAAGGCTTCTAAGAATAGATAACCCTGCGCTCCACCACTTTGTGGCAAAATATGTGGAACTCTGCAATCCGGACAGGGTTTACGTCTCCCAGGGCTCGGCGGAGGATATAGAATACATAAAGAATACGGCGGTGAAAAACGGGGAAGAAATCAAGCTTGCCACAGAAGGCCATACCGTTCACTTCGACAACTACAAGGACCAAGCGAGAGACCGGGAGCACACGTTGCTGCTCGTCTCCAAGGGGAGGGAGCTAGGCCCTAAGCTGAGGACAGGGGACAGAGAAGAGAAGCTGAAGGAAATTCACGAAATCCTGAAAAACATCATGCAAGGCCATGAGCTCTATGTTTGCTTTTACACCCTAGGCCCAGCGGGCTCGGAGTTCACTATACCCTGTGTTCAGCTCACAGACTCCAGTTATGTGGCTCACAGTGAAAACATTCTCTACAGGCAGGGATACGAAGAATTCGTCAGGCAGGGCCGCCAAGCCCGACCGTTTAAGTTTGTCCATTCCCAAGGCAAACTGGATGAGAGGAAAACCTCCACGAACCTAGACAAGCGCAGAATATACATCGACATCGAAGGTGACACTGTGTACAGTGCTAACACCCAGTACGGCGGCAACTCCATCGGCCTCAAGAAGTTGGCCATGCGTTTGGCGATAAACCGCGCGTCCAAGGAAGGTTGGTTGACGGAGCACATGCTCATCATGGGCATCCATGGGCCGAAAGGCAGAGTGACCTACTTCACCGGAGCTTTTCCCTCCATGTGCGGGAAAACCTCCACGGCCATGCTGGACGGTGAGACCATTGTAGGCGACGACATAGCCTACCTTCGAAAGAAAAATGGCCGGGTTCGCGCCGTCAACGTGGAGAAAGGCGTTTTCGGAATAATTCAGGGAATTAACTCCAAAGATGACCCCATCCAATGGGAGGTGCTCCACAGCCCGGTGGAGGTGATTTTCTCCAACGTCCTCGTCACCGAAGACGGCCATGTGCACTGGACAGGGAAGGACGGCGAGGTTCCCCTGCGAGGCTACAACCATTCCGGTGAATGGTGGAAAGGTAAAAAAGACGAGAAGGGTAAAGAAATCCCCTGCTCCCATCCTAACGCTAGGTTCACCGTGGAATTAAAATATTTCAAGAATCTAGATCCCCGCCTCGACGACCCTGAAGGAGTTGTGTTAGACGCCATTGTGTACGGCGGGAGAGATTCAAACACTTGGGTGCCAGTGGAGGAATCCTTCAACTGGGAGCACGGAATCATCACCAAGGGAGCCTCCCTAGAATCCGAAAGCACAGCCGCCACCTTAGGCGCGGAGGGCGTTCGGGAGTTTAATCCTATGTCGAACCTGGACTTTCTGTCGATACCCATCGGCCGATATATCGAGGACAACATCAACTTCGGCAAAGACTTGGCGAAGCCGCCTCGCATCTTCGCCGTTAACTATTTTCTGAAAGGTGAAGATGGAAACTTCTTGACTGAGAAGACGGATAAGAAAGTTTGGTTTAAATGGATGGAGCTTCGTGTCCACGAAGATGTGGGCGCCATAGACACGCCTACTGGGAGGATACCTGTCTACGAAGACTTGAGGAAGCTGTTCCAGCTGGTGCTCGACAGACACTACGCTAAGGAAGCCTACATTAAACAGTTCACTGTCAGAGTTCAGGAAAACTTGGCTAAGATCGACCGAATAACCAAAATTTACAGGGAGTTAACCAGTGTACCTTCAAGGGTGTTCGAGGTGCTTGAAGAACAGAGGCAGAGGCTCATCCGAGCTAGAGAGAAGTATGGAGATTACATATCGCCCTTCGAACTCGCTTCTTAGGCGTTTGGAGTGTTTAAAACTCTATCCTAGGCTTTTTCTCAGCAGCCCTAAGTGGATTATCAGCTTCCTAGAACCTTCAGCCACGCTTGAATTAGGCCCTTTTAGTAAGGCGGCCAGATAGGGTTCCAAGAGAAGGAGGAAAGTCGTATAGTTTTCATCAGGCTCTATCTCAAGTTTGAGTATCCGCTTGGTTTTTTCCACATCTTTTTCCAGAAGCCGGGAAACATGACTTCCTATGAACTTTGATGCCACTTTAAAATTCAAAAACTTGCCAGCTTTCTTCAAGTCGGAGGTTAAGCCGAGATAGTGTTCTCTTAAAAACTGAAGCTGCTTGGAGGTCAGTTTCTCCAAGAAGGCTCCGACGCCTAAGAATTCGGGGGGAAGACCTATGGTGTAGAATGCTGCTGTGGTTTTTATGACTCGGGGAAGAAGGTAAGGCTTGTGCTCGTTTAAAGTTCTTCCATATTTGACGTCGGAATCTATCGACAGCCTATCTCTCTGGTTAGGGATAAATTTAGAAATTCTCACGATTATATCCATGAGCTTCGCGAGATGTTTCCGGTAGGACCTAGTTGCCAGTTGGATCATCTTCACCATACTTTCCACATCCTTTTCATCGAATATTGTAGGTTGAGTTTTGGGAATTTCAGCTCGGAGATGCCTGATCAACCGCTTGACTTTTTCCTTAGGATAGTCGTATCTCAAAGCTGACTGCACGGTTACAGTTTTGATGCCGCTGTATTCTTTCAAAAAGTTCTCGATGTTCTCAGGTGTAAGGTGTCCTCTGAAAGGTAGGCTTCCGACGCCCAGAATCGGGTAAATGGGGACGTTTAAATCTTCTGATGATAGACCCAGCTTGCTTAAGGCTATTTTAGCTGCGAGAACAGCAGCTACTAAGCCGCACATCATGGCTGGGTCTGACCTGCCTATGAAAACCCTTAACCTTTCAGGTTTTCCAGCTTTATTGACGTAAGCCTTTACAGTTCTATCGATGTTGAGCAGTGCAGAAACGGATTCGAACAGAGGTATGATGCTCATGTCTTCAGGTTTGAGTTTGGCTCCCAGCTCGTTCTTAGCCAAGCTTATTGCCTGATTCATTCTACTTTTAGCGCCCAGCAGTTCACCGACATCCTTTGTCATAGGGTGAATTATCTCGATTACCGCCGGGCTGTCAAGTGTATTCTGGGTCAGATAGTTAGCTTCGATCGCCGCCATTACGGACATGATCTGACGGAAAGCTGTTTCCTCCCTTGCACTGGGCATTCTCGGGGTTACGAAAATGTCTCTACCCGGCTTCAGTTTGCTTTCCACAGCCTTGAGAACTATCTGCGACACCTGATGGTACGGTGTGAGTTTACCTTCATAGTCAACCTTGTATTCGTCGCAGTGGAGTCTCTCCCTATAGCCGTTGAGAAAAGCCTCCAACGCCTCATCGACTTCCTCCTGTACGGGAACGTATTTTTTGGCAGAATCGGGATGCTGGGTTGCCATTACCGTTGGTACGCCGCCCATCTGCGAAAACCTTACCGAGAATGGAAAAAGGCCTTCTACATAAGTCTTCTCTTCAAAGCTGAAAACATCCAAACCTTGACGGTCAAGGCGCCTCGAATTTTCATCTGCAAGTATTCTCATAAACACAATATGCTTTCCTCATGGTTCATGTTGACTGTTTCGAGTTGAATTGGAGACAGAGGCCTATTCCATTTGTGTATCTGTGGAGGAATAGAATTTATAGGCTCATGTCCAAAGATGATAGGTATGGTCCGGGTTCTCAAGGCCGTCTACGATTCTATACTGAATCTCGAGGTAGAGGACATAGCTTCCTTAGTCCAGAAGGCATTAGATGAGGGAATAAGCGTCCCTCAAATTCTAGACAAGATGACGGAGGCCATGAGAACAGTTGGCAGAAAATTTGAGAACATGGAATATTTTCTCGCAGACCTTCTCATGGCGGCGGAAGCCTTCAAGCAAGGTTTCCAGATACTGAAACCTCATCTTCAAACTTTCCGACGCTCAGAGCCTTTGGCGACCGTGGTCATCGGCACGGTGAAGGGGGACATCCACGACATCGGCAAGAACATGGTGTCCACCATGCTCACCGTGGAAGGCTTCCAGGTGATGGACTTGGGTGTGGACATCCCGGCTGAAAAATTTGTGGAAGAAACTGAAAAAACTGGTGCTGAAATCCTAGCTCTGTCCGCCTTGCTTTCCACATCCCTGAAAAGCATCGAAGAAGTTATAGGGCTTCTGGAGGAAAAAAATCTGAAGGGCAAGGTTAAAGTCATCCTAGGCGGCACAGCTGTGACAAGGGATTTTGCTAGACAGGTTCACGCCGCCTATGCAGAGGATGCTGTTCAAGCCGTGGAGATGTGCAAAAAGCTGGCAGGAAAAGTTTTCCTTCAACCTAAAACTTAATATGAGATGCTGATGAAATAATTAACGATCGAGTTAACCGGACGGGTAAGTTAAAGTAGCCTCAGGCTGCTTAGCTTTTCTCCAACGGTTTAAGCTCGAAAAAGGAAAAGGCTTTTTCGCCTTGAAAGCAGCGAAAGAAAAGAGATAAGTCAAACCGTAAGGAAACGAAATCCGAGTCGAAGTCTATGTTTTATCAACAGATAAGTTTTGGTGACACGCTTTCTTTGAAAGAGCACAGTTTAACCAGGTTTCCGAGGTTTTCTGCTGCCACTCTTCGCTTCCATTTGAAGCAAGCCAAGTTGGAAGAATTGAAACCTGTCTGGTTGCGGATGCGAAAGAAAGGGGGTGAAACGTTCATTGAAAATATCTGAGCTGCATGTGGGCATGAGGTCCGTGAACATTCAAGGTAAAGTCTTGGAGATATCGGAGCCTAGGACGGTGATTTCGAGGATAACCAACAGGCCCAACCGCGTCGCCACAGCGGTTTTGGCAGACGAGTCAGGGAAGATCAACTTGGCTCTCTGGAATGAACAGATAGACTCTGTTAAACTTGAAGACGACGTTCAGATTGAAAACGGCTACGTCTCCGAATTTCGGGGAATAAAGCAGCTTAACATAGGGCGCTATGGAAGCCTTAAGGTTTTGCCTTAATATTTCCTGAAAACTGTTCACACTCATCAGCAGGAGGGAAAAATGTATGGGTTATGAAAGAAGGTCGACCTACTCGGGTCGAGGCTTTAGGCCCTACCCTGTCGAAGTTGGCAAGGAATACGATGTGGACATCATGGAAACCAGCCGACGGGGAGAGGGAATAGCCCGAATCCAAGGCTTCGTGGTGTTCGTTCCTGAAACGAAGCCCGGTGACCACGTCAAGATCAAGGTGACCCGAATAGGTCGAAGATGCGCAAACGCCGAAGTAGTAGGATGAAAATCAGCGTCCACGAAACTCGGCTTGAGATTTTCCGCAGCCGTAAAGGCTTGCAGTAGATGAGAGGCTTCATCCTAAGGTTCCAGGTTAGTTAGGCTTGGACACCTCCAAGATCGAAAAGAGGCCTCTTCCGGAACACCATCGAGGCTTCAACCTCTCTAAAGCTCGGAAAATTCAAGAAACCTTAGCAAAACGGGTGGAAATCAGACCTCTCCCTCTCACGGAGGTGAAACTGGTGGGGGGAGTGGACGTGTCCTACATGGAAGACCGCGCCAAAGCCGCTGCGGTGGTTTTAGATTTTCAGACCATGGAACAGAGGGAGGCTAAAATTTCATGGACTCGGGTGGCGTTTCCTTACATTCCAACCTTCCTAGCTTTCAGGGAGGCTCCACCTATTGTTCAGGCCGTGCAAAAGCTTGAAAACCGCCCCCATCTTCTGCTGGTGGACGGTCATGGTGTTGCTCATCCTTTGGGCTGCGGGCTGGCTTCTCACGTGGGTGTTCTTCTGAAAATTCCCACGGTCGGAGTGGCCAAAAGGCTGCTATGCGGGGAAGTTGGAGAATTTGAGGGGAGGCGGGCGCCGATTTTTTTAGGCGGGAAAATTGTGGGTATGGCTTTGGCTCCTAAGCCGGGAAAAAAGCTCCTCTACGTTAGTGTGGGAAACCTGATAACGTTGGACGAAGCGGTGGATGCTGTTTTCCGATGTATCAGGGAGCACGTTCAACCGGAACCCTTGAAGATAGCTCACCAGCTATCTCGGGTCTGAAAAATCGTTCTTATTAATATTTATAGGTAGGTACCTCTTAAGGAGTTGAAAAGGGTTGAACTTTGATCGAGCCCCGGCAGTGGTTTCTCCTGTTAAAGCTGGCGGAACTGGGAGGTCTTAAAAGGCAGATTTTCACCACAACCAGCAGCCTTGCCAAAGAGCTCCTTTGCTCCCAGCAGACGGCTTCTAGGTGGTTGAGGGAACTCTCTCAAAAAGGTCTGATTGAAAGGAAAATCAACCTTCGAGGAGAGTATTTGAGTCTTACAAAAAAGGGAAGAGACGAGTTGATGGCTGTTCATGCAGCCCTAGCCGCCTTGCTAAGGCCTTCCAAGGTGGAGGCCCTCCGTTTGGCTGGTAGAATTTTCACCGGCATCGGCGAGGGAGCCTACTACATTACCAGAAATGGTTATGAAAAGCAGTTCATCGCCAAACTGGGCTATAAGCCGTATCCCGGAACCGTCAACCTGCGGCTTTCAGGAAGCCACGACTTGGCTGTCAGAAGGGAGATAGAAGTTCTCCCTAGCATTCTTATTGAAGGTTTCAGCAACGGTGTCCGAACTTATGGGACCTTAAGGTGCATACCCGTCTTGGTCGACGGCAAAATTAAAGGCCACGTAATCCTCATCCAGAGGACCCATTATGATAATTCCGTGGTGGAGGTCATCGCCCCCATATGCATCCGAGAAGCCTTAAAGCTTAAAGACGGCGACCTAGTCCGGCTGGAAATTCCGCTTCCCCAGCTTCAGCCTGCGCTCCGAAGCTGAAACAATCCTCTTTAAGGCTTATATAAGCTTCCCTGCTCAAAACCAGTAGGTTGGTTCAGCTTTGGGAGGACGTCAACCCTGCCTAAAGAGATAAAGGACGTGGAGGAGTTCCTGAAGCTTTCAGCCAAAGCTGAAGTCTGCTTCCTCAAGAGGTCTGAAGATGGAGTGAAGCTCAAACTTCGAACCTCCAAGTATCTCTACACTCTCAAAACGGATGAAAAGCACGTGGAAGAAGTGAAAAAGAAAATAAAATGCCGTGTAGAGGAAATTTAAACAAAAAGTCAGCCCGCCGAATGTTTCCTCCGAGAGGGTGGAAAGGGGAATGAAGGTTAAAGTCGAATTCGTAGGATTCCTGAAGAACTTAGCAGGCCTTCAGCAGACAGAGCTCAGCCTCGACCGGGAGTCGTGTCAAAAACTTTCCTTGCTCATAGACCTTCTGGAGAAAAAGTTTGGAAAAAACTTGGGCGTAAACTTGGTGGAAAGAAGACCCGACGGAGTAAGGCTTCTCCCCTTAGTTCTGAAGAACGGTGTAGAGGTAAGCGCCCTCCAAGGATTAAACACGCCGGTGGAGGAGGGGGACTCCTTGGTTTTCGTGCCCGTTTCCCATGGAGGATAAAAATTCAGAGATACCCTCCTCCACCGGAATGTTTCCCACCAACCATCCCTAAGTGGTGTTTCTTTTCCGATGCGGAATGCGGCTGGGGGAGGATTTAAAATTCAAGCTTTCTCATATATTCGGTAAACCCCATGCTTCCCCATCAGAGGCAAGTTCTGCCTAAGGAGTTGGAGGAGCCTCCGCTGCTATGATGAACCAATAAGCCGGACAGAAGGCTTGAATAGACGGCGGAGGAGACCTACCCTAACCTCCAACTCGGGTAGAAGGACTGCAGGCGGGCTGTTGGGCGGAGAAACGTCAAGGCCTCTTTTGGCGAGGCGTCTGACTGCCTCCAGTTCGTCTGGAAAAGGCAGCCTTATCCCAGCTTGTAAGAAAGGATGAGGATCGCTGAGAACACGGCCAAAAACATGGACTCCCTCAGCCCAACCCTGAGGACGGCGGAGGTGTAAGTTTTTCTTCTCCCAACTCTCACCAACCTCGCCGAGAAAACCGAAAAAGCCAAAATCGTAAAGGGGGGAATGAGACGTGCTGCTGTCAGAAAGCCTGCTACTCCCAAGGAAAGGACATGTTGCAAGATCGAAAGCCAGTAGGCGGTCATCCTTTTTGGCTTGGACTTCGCTGAATCTGTTTTGAGCTCAGCAAATTCTACCTTCATTTCCGACAATAAAGTTCGGATGTAACTGTTGGTTGGAAAGTGGTAGAGGAGAAGAGTCAGCCACAGCATCCAAGCGGTTAAGTCGAAGCTGCCGGTCATGATGTAGTAGCCGGCGGGCGCTGCCAGTGTTAAACCTGCGATTCCAAGGTACTCTCCCCCCACACGAGACCCAAACCTGTACTGAGCTAGGGGAGGAAGGATGACTAGGAGGAAGGCAACTCCGCCCAAGGGTATGAGAAACACCAAGCTGTACAAATGCACCAGCATGGCTAGGGTTAAAACTGAGACTCCTGAAACCACGGTAAACCAGCGGAAGGAGCCTCGCGTCCCCTCGGGCCTCACCCAGTCTTCGAACAGACGCTCAGCCACCAGGGCCAGAAAAGTTCCTGCGAAAAACAGTAGTAGCTTTCCCAAGTCAAAAAATTGACTGATCCCAACCCCGGTGAGGGAGGTGATAAGCCAGATTACCACAATCCCTCTTTGGGTGGGTCTGATCCTCCGCCAAAAGGCCGGACTCATGGTTATGGCTTGTTAAGATTTTAAAGTAAGCTTTATCCTTTTGAGGATAAGAGGACGTATTTTTCGATGAAAAAGCATCCCTTATAGGAGTTAATCTTGGGGCTGATTACTATAATTTTTTATATATTTACTATTTATTATAGAAAACTCTTGAGGGTAGGTTCAAATGTCGGAGGAGGAAATACGCAGGGTAATGGAGGAGATTCTCCAAGGCTGTAAGGTTTGCACCCTAGCCACCGAAAGCGGTGGAAAACCTTGGGCTACAACCATGTTCTTCGCGGTGAAGGGGACGAATTTTTACTGCATAGTTGAAAATCGCGGCCACGGTATGGCGAATCTTAAAAAGAACCCTCACGTGGCGTTGGCTATAGACAACAGAGTTCCGGATAGGTTTGTTCAAGCGGCAGGTACAGCTGAGGTGGTGGAAGGCGAGGAGGAAGCAGAAGGGAGAAAGCTTGTGCTGGACAGGGTGCCCGAGTATCGGCCTTTCTTCGAAATGGTCACCACCTCGCTGGTTAGAATAGTTCCGAAGGAAATCCATGTCACCGACGTTCCCCGAGGATGGTTTCCCGCGAAAGTCCTGAGGCTTTAGATCAGAAGGCCGGAAGACTCGCCGAATTTACTGGGAGAACCGCTGTTTTCCACGCTTTTCCTCTCCCAGAGAAAGCTCATACCAGAAGAGGGCGTGGAAGAATCTTCGGAAAAAAATCAGGATCACCGCCAAGGTGAAGAGAACCCCTAACCATACGAGGATGTCGGAGGTTAAGGCTCCCAGCTCTCCGGAGGTCCATGTCTTCACCAGAGGCATGTAGAGCTCAGCCAGCAGCCAAGCTGCCTCCAAGCATAGAACCCAGAATAGGACCACGGCCGCATACAGTTTCCAGAATTTCCCCAGCAAGTCTAACCCCCCAACATGAAAAGGGCGGTTGCCAAGGCGAGAGCTCCTGTGAGCAGGTTTAAAGCCATGAACCCCCTTACAACTTCTTCCTCCCTCAGAGGCTGAGAAGCCACCATCAGCCTAGTCAAGGTTACCGGAGCCTGCCTGCTGGGGCTGGCTGCGATCCGAGGGCCCGCCACTAGAAGGGTGGGGCGCTCTTTTATCCCCCGACGCTCCACCAGCCTCCCCAAGCTGGAGAGAATGAGGGAGCCGTTGATGAGAGCTGGGAGGAGGACGATGAGGGTTAAAACCTCCAAGCGGCCGATGATGGCTGCCGCGGCGAAGGCAGCCCCCACTGCTAGGCTTCCTCCATCTCCGGGGAAAACCTCAGCTGGGTAGCGGTTATGCCGGTAGAAGCCGTAGGTGCAGGCTGCGAGAAGACCGAGGAGGAAGGCTGTTTCCCACTGGCTGAAAAGCACGGCGATGAGGGTGAGGAAGAGGGCGGAGATGGTGGAGGTTCCTGCCATCGACCCGTTTAGGACGTCCAGCATGTTCACCGAGTTCGCCAGCACCGTGACCAGCAGAGGCATGAAAATGAAAGGATAGATGAGGGTAAGCCTTAACCCGCCCACAAAGGGAAGCACCGGGTAGGGCGTGTACATTCCCAGAATCAGGAGGGGAAGCGCGGCCAAGGTCACAGCAGCCACCTTCTCCAAGGGGCTCAAAGGCCTCAGCCAGTCGTCCACAACGCCCACCACCGCAGCCACGACCACCGTAGAAAGAAAGGCCGCCGCGGTCAGGCTGAACTCAGGGTTGAGGGCTGTGAAAAAACCCATGCCCACCGCCAAGCCGACGACGATGGTCACCCCGCCCATCTCAGGGATAAGCGGCCTGTCCGGCTTGTGGACATCCCTGCCGCAGATGCCCTTCCTCAACATGAGGCGGGCCCAAGGCTCGGTCAGCCTTTCCACAGCCAGAAAACCTAGGAGGAGGCTGAGGGCTGCCGTGAACGCGGGAAGCACCGGGAAGCTTATGGTTTTTTTCCTCCGACGTTTTCGAAGCCGGTTAGGCTAAAATTCTAGGGCCTATGAGGCTTATGCCTACTTCCTTGTGGGGGCAGATGGAAACCTTTCTAACCAATTTCAGGGCGTCGGCTACAAAAGCGTGGTCTCCGATGACGGTTTGGTCTCGGATTTTAACTCCTCTCCCTATCACGGCTCCTTCCCCCACAACCGAATCTTGTATAAGGCTGCGGGCTCCTACTTCAGCCCTGTCGAAGACGACGGCTTTCTTTATTTTGCATCTTTCCCCCACGTGTACACCGTTGCCTAGGACCGCATAGGGGCCTACCACCGCTCCGGCTGCTATTTTCGCTTTCTCCCCAACCCAGACAGGGGGGCGAAGCTGTGCTTCCCGAGCCACTTTGGCGCCTCTGCCGATCTCCAGTCTACCTTCAGCTCTAAGCTCCAAGACCTTGAAGTTAACCGCCATAAAGTCCTCGATCTTACCTATGTCGCTCCAGAGGCCTTCATGCTTGAATCCGTAGAGTTTTCCCTCCTCAGCCAGCCGGGGGAACAGTTCTCTTTCTAGAGAGAATCTCCTCTCCTCCAGCCTCCGGAAGATCTTGCGGTCTGTAAGGTAGATTCCAGCGTTTATCAGCCCCTTTCTCTTTCCCCCGCGAGGTTTTTCCCTAAACTTCAAGATTCTCCCCTTTCCATCTACTTCCACAACTCCATAGCGGCTGACGTCTTTCACCTCTCGAAGCGTCAGAGTCATTACAGCGTCATACTCTTCCATGTGGCGGCGGTGTGCCTCCCTCAGAGCTGCAAAATCCACATCAGACCAGATGTCGCCGTTGAGGATGAGCAAGGGCTCCCCCGGCTTGAGTTTTAAGATTTTTTCCGCCAGCTTTATGGGGCCGCCTGTGCCGAGGGCTCTCGGCTCCTTGGAGTACAAAATCCTCAAACCGTACTTGCGCCTACCGAGGAAAGCCTGTAAGGCTGCGGCCATGTAGTTCACGGCCAAGACGACTTCGGAAACCCCTGCCTTAGAAAGGTTTTCCAGCGTCCAGTCGAGGGCGGGGCGGTTGAGGATGGGAAACAAAAGTTTAGGCCTAGTGCAGCTTAAAGGCCTCAGCCTGGTTCCCGGGCCTCCTGCGAGGATTATCGCCTTCATGGCTTGACACCTGAGGTTGAGTTGGGCTGGCTGTTAGGTTTCCAGATACTGGTTTACATCCTTCCAGTCCAACCTGTCAGTGGACAATATGTTATGGAGGAAGTTTATGAGTTTTCGCCGCACTTCAAAGCTGAGGGTCGGATACCATTTAGGGCTTGCCAAAACCAACGCCCTCCAAGCGTAGAAAGGCTGAACGACCTCCAACAGCTCCTCGTCTCCTGTCTTGTCGAGGTAGTTTTTCATGAAGGCTTCGAACAGTTTCTGGAAGGGCCCTGCTAGTTTTCCGTGGGATTGAAGGGAGTAGAAGATGTAGTTCACCGTCATGCAGGACACGTCGTCGCCGGCTTCCCCCCACTCCCCCCGGCTTCGATCTAGCACCGTGAAGTCTACACCTTCCCTGAAGAGGACGTTCCAGGGGTGGAAGTCTCCGTGCACTTGGCAGAGGCGGTGAACTCGGTCTTTGAGTTTCCACCTCCAGTCCACGCATGTTTTCTCTATTCGGTGAAGCTCCTCGCGGCTGATGAACCTCTCCTCCGGAGGGTAGTTGTCGATGAGGCCCATGATGCATTCCCCATGCCCTAGGAGGTCGCGGATCCTCCGCGTGTAAAGGCTGGGCATATCGTTTTTCCTGAAGGAGTGAATTTTCACCAGATAGTCGGAGAGAGCCAGACAGCGGTCCAAGTCCAGCGGGCGGAGGTTCCCCCTGCTGGAAACCTCGTCCAAGTCCCAGTGATACTCCTTTCCCTCCACTTTTTCCAAGAGGATGAAGAATTCGCCGCAGGAGCCTAGGGAAGCCATGGTGCCGTCTTCCCGCACAGCGCCTAGGTCAAGGGATTTAACATGCCCCTCCAGCCTGTTGTAGGTTTTATGAGCTAGGATGAGGTTCTGAGCCCTGTCGCTGAGGTACTCGTGGCCGAAGCTGTCCTGCCTCATGGTCTGAAGCACGACGCTGCGTTTTTCCCCACGGACTTGAAACTCGATGAGATAGGATTTCCCGTAGCCGAAACCCTTGAGCTCCAAGAAGGGCTCGGAAACTTTAGCCCTTTCCACCCCCAGTTCTTCCACGTGGGTTATTCTGGCTTCTCCTCGGTAAAGGGAGGCCAAGTAGTTTTGGAGTTCAGCTAAACTGAGGCTTGTCATGTTGTTCCTCCTCTTCTGGAAACATTCCGCCTTTTCCCGGCTTGAACTCCAAACCTGCCCGCTAAAGCTTTAAGGATTTTTTCAGCAGCCTGCCGAGGGGACACGGCGTCCGTTTCTACGATCACCTCAGGCTTGTGGGGTTCCTCGTAGGGAGCACCCATGCCGGGAATGGTTCCGCTCAGATTTTTGAAGGCTTTTTCGTAGATTTTTTTAGGGGCTCCGAAGGTTTTCCCTCGGCTTTCCTCCCTCCGGATGCAGGTGGGTAGAGGACATTTCAAATAGACTTCCATGAACTTCTTAATTTCCCTGCGAGCCTTATCCCTGTAGCTTCTTCTGTTTCCCGTGGCGTCGATGATTATGTTTGTTCCCCCCTCCGTCAGCTGCTTAGCCATGAAGACTAGGACATTGTAGACCATCTTCCGCTCTTTCTCCGTGTAGGTTGGTTTGGGGGTTAAGATTTTCCGAAGCCTATCAGAGGATAGGATTTGAACAGGAACCTTCTTTTCGCGTAGTTTACGCGCCACTAGTCGGGCTAGAGTGGACTTTCCCGACCCCGGTAAACCTGTGAGCCAAACAGCCCAGCCTTTCATTTTCAACCATCCGTAAAGTTTGCGGATTTTTCACTCAGCCTAAATCACAATTATTAAATGGCTTAAAGGGTTAAATCTTTAATTGTAAGAAGTTTCCTAAATCAAGATTAGAAGCTCTGGAAAGGATGTTCATGATCTTCTGGCGACGTAAGGAGAAGAAAGAAACAGAGCCTCCGAAAAGCCTTTCCACAGAGGTCCCTCCAGTTTTGAAGGTTGAGAGAAGCTTCACCCCCGAAGACATCGAAAAAGCCAAAAGCGAACTCAGACTCTCCACCGTGGAGAAAGACATTCTCGGTGAAACTGTAACCCATCTTTACGAGGCCGCGGCGGAAGGGAAGATCACTCCTGAAGAAAGAGACCGCCTCATCTCAAAGTACAAGGACCAGCTGGCCATGTTGGACTCCATCGTCGAACGCAACCAGCGGATCATCAGCCTTCACGAACTGGAAGAAACCCGCGCCGAGCTTGCTAAAATGTTCCATGATAAATTCATGGAGGTCAACACCAAGATCGAAGAGTTCCGGAGAAAACTTGGACTGAAGACCAAGGAAACCGTAGAGCTAAAGCTAGCCCCAAAGGTTGAAAGAGAAGCCAAACCGTCTCCCCCGGAAAAGGTTTCTCCACCAACCCCCACACCCGCTCCCCCGCCGAGGAAGCGGACGAAAGCCGACGAGGAACTGGAAAAGCTGAGGGAAGACCTCCAAAAGGAACTGGAAAAACTGGAGCAGATTGAGCTGGAGGCCTGACCTAGATTCCCTCTTGGCGGGAGAAGGCGAAAAAGAGAGCTGCAGAAGAAGCGGTTAAACTCGTGAAAGACGGGTTTGTTGTAGGGCTGGGAAGCGGCAACACCGTCGCCCACGCCATAGCTGAACTCGGGCGGAGGGTGAGAGTTGAGGGGCTACAGGTTTCAACCGTCCCCACCTCCTACCAAGTCTTCTTCGCAGCCATCAAAGAAGGGTTGAAGGTCACTTCCCTAGACGCTCACCCCCAGCTCGACCTAGCCATCGACGGAGCTGACGAGATCGATGGAAAGCTGAACTTGGTGAAGGGAGGCGGGGCCGCGCTCGCTCGGGAGAAGATGGTAGCCTTTTCAGCGAAAAGATATGTCATCATAGCCGATGAAACCAAGCTGGTGAAAAAACTGGGCTCCACCCATCCTCTGCCCGTGGAAATTCTACCCTTCGCCGCCTCGGTAACCTTAGAGAGGATTAAAAAACTCTGGAAGAAAGCTGAAATCCGGGAAGGCGGGGGAAAAGTGGGGCCCCTCATCACCGACAACGGAAACTTCATCGTAGACGTCCACTGCGGCCCCTTGAAAGACCCTGAGAAGGCCGATGGAATGTTGAAGGCTATCCCCGGTGTGGTGGAAACAGGACTATTTCTTAAGCTGGCGGATGTTGCCTACGTAGGCGACAGGGAAGGCCGGGTTAGAAAGTTAGCTTAGGTCCTTTCAGCTAGGTCCATATTCCCAAGGCGGTGATGAGAAGGCCGCCCAGCAACACGGAGAGGATAACTTTGAGGTTGAATTTCTCATGGGCTTCAGGCAGCAGGTCGCTGGCTCCGATGTAGATGAAGGTGCCGGCTGCGAAGGCGAGGATATGCTCAAACACAGCTTCAGGGATCAGAAAAGAAAGCAAAGCCCCCAGAGGAGTGAACATGGCAGCCAGAAACAAGGCTATCAGTATCTTAGAGCCGCGGTATTTGGCTTTCATGATCACCGCCATGGAAAGCCCTTGGGGTAGCTCATGGGTTGCAACCGCTAGGGCTACTGTAACTCCCAGTATGGGGCTGAGGATGGAGCCTACGGCTATTCCCGCACCGTCGACAACGTTGTCCAAGGTTAAACCGCTCACCGGAAGCCATCCCACGTGGTGAAATTTGTAGGGGCATTCCCTCTCTTGGCAGGCGTGGATGATGGTTAACTTTTCAAAGAAGTAAAGGAAGAAAAAGCCCAGCCCAGCCGCCCAAAGGCTTCCTTTCACCTCGGGGAGCATGACCAAGAGGGCTGTGGAGATCAGAACCCCCGCGGAGAACCCCGCTAGGTATCGGAGGTCCACGTTCTTCAGCCCAGTGTAAAGGGCCAAAGCCCCTCCTAGGATGGTGGCTGCGCCGGCGATGAGGGCTAAAATAAGAAATATCAACGGTAAGCTCGCCTATCAATAGGGCATTAGAAGAAAGTGGGTTTTTTAAGGCTTTTCGAAGAGGCTCCCTTTTGCCTCATCCGCCTTTGAGGTAGCGGTAGGCGTTTACCGCCGCGGTTATGCCTTCCCCCACGGCAACGCCTACCTGGCGTACGTTCCCCGTCACGTCTCCCGCGGCATATACAGCTTTGAGGCTGGTTTCCTGCTTCCGGTTGACGAGGATGAACCCTTCACCGTCAACCCGAACTCCTGCTTTCTCCGCCAACTTGCTTTGGGGAGCTTCGCCCACGTAAATGAATACGCCGTCCACGGGAAGAGCTGCCTCTTCCCCTGTTAGGCTGTTGGCCAGTTGAACACGGGCTACATGCCCGTTTCCTTCTATTGATTTGACTAAAGTGTCCCAAAGAATCTCTACGCCGCTTTCCTCCAACCTCTCTCGGAGGACAGCGTCCGCCCTAAGCTGGCTTCTTCGGTGCACGAGGTAAACTTTTTTCGCTAAATCCTTAAGGTGAAGCGCCCCGGACACAGCGGAGTTTCCTCCGCCCACCACCATGACAGTTTTATCCTTGAAGAAGGGGCCGTCGCAGGTGGCACAGTAGCTGACGCCTTTGCCTTTGAATTTTTCTTCACCGGGGACTCCCAGTTTTTTGGGAGCGCATCCAGTGGCGATGATCACCGCCCGGCAGGAGTAAAGGTTCCTGTCGGTTTTCACCTTCTTCTCCTCCCCGTGGAGGACCAGTTCCAAGACTGTTTCCGGGGCGTGGATTTTCGCCCCATACTTTGCAGCTTGCCTATGCAGCCTGTCCATGAGTTCGAGGCCGGTCACGGGTTCGACGCCGGGATAGTTTTCTATCAAAGCGGCTTCCGTAGCCAGTCCGCCTAGTATTTCCCCTACGACAAGCGTGTTCAACCCCATTCTCGCCCCGTAGAGTCCAGCTGCCAAGCCGGCGGGGCCTGCTCCGACGATGATGAGCTCGAAGTTTTCGGCCAAAATTTCCCCCTCAGCCTCGAAAGGCTTCCGCCATGATTTTCATCTGATGTAAAGGCTTATAAAATATGATAGAATGAAGGTAATGTCGGAAAGTCTAAGTTCAGGTATGCACGCAGCCGAGGTCAGTCTTGAGAAAAGCTCTGCTGGTGAATGGTTAATTTTGGCTATAATCCGCTACAGCATCTTCGGAAGCCCTAACATCGGCATCTATTCTCTGGCCACCGACAAGTTCGTCATGCTTCCCGCCGGAGTTTCGGCCAGAAAAATTGAGAGGGCTGAAAAGGTTCTAAAGGTTAAGGCTGTAAGCCTGGATTTAGGCTACTCTAAACTGATAGGAATCCTCGCAGCCGCCAATTCCCACGGCATAATCCTACCTCACTACATTTCCGACGAGGAAGTCAGCTTCATCCGGAAACAGTTGGACGTGAGGGTCGACAGGCTTAACAGCAAGCATACATCCCTGGGAAACCTGATCCTAGCTAACGACCGCGGCGCGGTGGTAGCGCCTCTCTTCAGCCGAAGGGAGGTGAGGAGAATCGAAGAAACCTTAGCCGTTGACGCTGCCTCCAGCCCGCTGGTAGGTCTGCCTCTTCCCGGCTCCTTGGCCGTCGCAACCAACCAAGGGGCTCTCGTTCACCCTGAAGCCTCGGAGGAGGAGAAGAAATTGCTGTCAGAAGTCCTGAAGGTTCCGGTAAGCGTGGGAACCATCAACGGAGGTGTAACCTTCCTGAGCAGCGGCATCCTTATCAACAGCCATGGGGCGCTGGTGGGTGCTTTCACCACAGGCCCTGAACTCATGGGCATTTCAGCTATCCTCCCCTCCAAAGCTCGAAGTCGAACTCGGGATTCCTCTAAGCCCTTGAATAGGAAGAGTTAAGAATTTTCCTTCTTATCGTATCTTGGGATTCGAAGGGAAGTGTCTGAAAGGAAACCTACCCAAGTAGGCTGGATTCCGATGGGGCGGGGAATAGGAAGCGAAAGGGAGCTTGTCCGTAAACTCGACGGCCTCGGGTTCGCCGTCCTCCGAGCTCCTGCTTCCGGCTCCCGAACGAAGCTGGACCGCCCTGACATCCTAGCCGGCCGGAAGGGTTTCTGCCTTGCCTTGGAAGTGAAGACCACAGCGAAAAGTATCCTATACGTTGAGAAGGCGTCTGTAGCCCAGTTGCTCCGGTTCTCCGAGAGATTCGGCGCCAAGGCCATGCTTGCTGTGAAGTTTAAACATAAAGGGAAGGGGTGGCTTCTCCTCGAACCCGGGAAACTCCCCTCCACCAGGAAAGGCTACAGAATAGCCTTCAAAGAAGCCTTAAAAACGGGTAAAAGCTTGGAATCCCTTGTCGCCCACAAGCTTGAAACCTACCTTCAGCCTTCTTGAAAAACCCAAACAGGTGAAGAGAAAACTTGGAGTTCGTGGAAATCGACGGCAGCATGCTGGAGGGAGGCGGGCAAATCCTCCGGGTTTCCGCAGCCCTCTCCGCCCTCACAGGTCGGGCTGCCCGAATTTTCAACATCAGGGCTAAGCGGAACCCTCCGGGCCTTCGCCTTCAGCATATCGCAGCCCTAAAGTCTGTGGCTTCCGTGGCGGAAGCTGAGGTGGAAGGCCTAAACCTCGGCTCCTCGGAGGTCAGGTTCAACCCCAAAACCTTGAGGGGAGGGGAGTTCCTCTTCCAGATCGGAAGCGCTGGAAGCACCATGCTCATCCTCCAAGCGTTGGCTCCGGTGGCAGCCTACGCTCCGAAGACCATGTTCGCCGAGATCCACGGGGGAACCAACAACAAGTGGGCGCCTCCCGTCGAATACGTGCAGCAGGTTCTTTTCCCAACCTTGGAAAAGATAGGCTTCCGGGGCAGTGTTGCGCTGGTGAGAAGAGGCTTCTACCCACGAGGAGGCGGCGTGGTCAGGGCTAGGCTGAATCCGGCTCGAAGGCTGACGGCCGTTGACTTCACAGATTTCTCCAAGGTTTCCCAGATTCGGGGACTGGCCTACGTCTGCCGCCTCCCCGGCCACATCGCCTCTAGGATGGCTAAAACCGCCTTGGAAATGCTTAGGGACGCCGGGTATGCCGACGTGGACATTCAGGTGGAGGTTCTTCAGGATGGGGATGGCGCCTGCGCGGTGAGCCCCGGCTGCGGCCTGTTTTTGGTGGCGGAGCTTCAAAACGGCTTGAAGATAGCTGCGGACAGTTTGGGGGAGAGGGGGAAACCTTCGGAGAAAGTGGGCGCTGAGGCTGCTGAAGCCCTTCTAAGCCAGCTGGGAACCAAGGCGCCTGTGGACACGCATCTAGCAGACCAGCTTATCGTCTGGTTGAGTCTAGCTCAAGGTGTTTCAAGGCTTAAAGTCTGCAAGCTCACTCTTCACGCGTTGACCTCCATGGAAGTCTGCAAGCTTTTCGTAGGGGCGGGCTTCAAGGTGGAGGGAAAGCTGGGGGAAACCGCCAACATAACCTGCGAAGGAGTAGGCTGGAAGAACAGGTTTCTCGAACCCTAAGGAGCCGTTTGGAGCTGTGATGCGCATTTACAGCCTCCGAAAAGAAGGCGCATGGTTCTGCGTAGGCATGGAGGAGGACGACTCTGTTTCCTTCTCCAGTTTCTCCCCCAAAAGTTTAAACCACGCCCTCCAAGCTTACGGGGGCTTCCCGGGCGAAGGCTGGAAGGTGGAAGAGAAACCTTCTCCGGAGGCGAAGGAAATCTTGGAAGCCCTAGCCGAAGCCTACATGGGGAGGGAGACCAACGTGAAGCCTCCCCTCGCCTTGGGAAGGCTGTCCCCCTTCACGAGGAGGGTTCTGGAAGCCGTGCGGGAGGTTCCCCGAGGCTTCACCGCCACCTATCGGGGCGTAGCTGAAGCTGTGGGGGTTCCTAGGGGAGCCAGAGCCGTGGGGAACGCTGTGGCCGGAAACCCGTTCTCCCTTCTCGTTCCCTGCCACCGCATCATAAAGTCAGACCTCACCCTAGGCCGCTACGGTTTAGGCGCCTCCGTCAAGTTGATGCTGCTGAAGCGGGAAGGCGTAAAGATTTACCTCAGCCCCTCCAGCCGAAAACTCCGGGTCGACGTGCAGCACGTCTTAAAAAAAGGAACCCGGCGGCTGGCATAGGCGGGAAGTCTCGCCCAAAAAACCTATGCTCATATATGCCACTTTTTCACATTCACCTCCAGCCGAGCTCTAGTCTTGACTCAGCTTAGGTCACGTTGCCTAAACCCGGTGATACGTTTGATGGGGCATTAGTTTTTTCGTTTTTCAGTGCAAAAAAGTATATATTCAACGGCAGCGAGGTTTCGGAGGGTTCTTCCCTGAAGTGCGCTTGGTGTGGAAGCGTTCTCAGCAAAAATTCCGCCTACTATCCTAGGTCGATGAAAGAACCTGTCTGCCGAAGCTGCTACCGGAAATATGGAGAAGACTACTGAGCTTCGGTGATGCTGCGGGAAGGCGGGGACGATAGCTATCAGTTTCGTTGGAAAGAATTATGGCACTTATTTATGAGTAATAACTTATTAATAGTACTCCAGATATAAGCCTTCTCGGCTGGAACTATGATGCGCAAGCCGAATATCGTAGGCATTGCAGGCGCAGCTGTGCTGGCAGCCTTATCTGTGACCTTACAGCTTCTACCTCCCCTTTTCCTAACCCCTTGGTTCATGAGAATAGACTTCGTGGCGGTGCCTTGGATTTTGGCCTGGATCTTCTTCGGATTTAGGCCGGCGGCCCTCAGCCTCCTCATAAGCGTCCCCTTGGTGGGGCTTCTCGGCCCCTTCGCTGGAGGCTGGGTGGGAGCCATCATGAAATCCGCAGCCAGCGTGTGGATGATCGCCGTGCCAGCCGGCTTCGCCTGCAAGTTCGGAGTTAACCGTCTGCTTCACAGCAAATGGCTTTACGCTTTGGTGGGCCTTGTGGCTGTAGCCGTACGGGATTTGGCCACCATCCTTTTCAACCTGTATTTCGCCATTCCCGTCTTCTTCGGGATGACCGTCCGCCAGGTGGTGGAGTTTTTCTCCAACCCTGTTTTCCAGAGCTTTGTAGGCCTCTCCCTAGGGGCGGCTGGGATAACGGCTGTAGCCGTGGAGATAGCCTTCTGGAACTCCGTTCAAGGCTTCATCGACCTCTATGTGGCCTTAGCCTTAGGTTTAGCCGTCCTCCGCAGGCTGAAGATAAGGCCGGCCTCTTGAGCGCCAATCCGCCTCGGTTTTCGCTGAGTATTTTTGGCTAACCTGAGCCTCCGAGCTTACCGCTGCCACCACATGAAGATGGGCGGTAAAACTATCAGGTCCACAGGTTCACTTACGCTCGTTGCATAGGCCGGGTCATCTGGAACGAAGATGATGTAAACCTTCAGCGTAAGCCACAGCCTTTCGGAAGGTAGCTGCCAGTTAAAGGAGTAGTTGCCGTTTTCCACCCTGATGTCGCGGAGGATGATGTCGTACTCTGGGCCTCGGCCTGAGTAAGCTACGAAGATGATGGACCCGTTTACTGCGGGCTCCACCGAGCCCACGGTCTCTAGGCTTGCACCAGCTTCAACAATAGGCAGTTTCATGGCAAAGGGCAGAGGAACCACCGGTAAGTCTAAATTCATCGTCACCAAGGTGGGCCGCTGAGTCTGTATGACTATTTCCGGGTGAAGGATAGAGGCCAAAGTGTAGAGGCCGTTCACTATCCGGGGCCCCGGCCTTAGGAAAAGGTCCTCGTCCACCACGTAGATTCGCTCATTTCGCACAGCGTCGATGATGTCCCACCCCGGCCTGCTCTTGACATCGTTCGGGGACACTCCTCCGGCTGAGTGAGATTGGAGGATGATGAACTCGGGGTTGCGGTCGATGATGGTTTCGCTGCTCACAACCGGGTACTGGGAAAGGGCGTCGTGGAAAATGTTACTCCCACCTGCCTTGGTTATGATCTCGTCCACCCACGTGTCGGGGCCGAAGCTCATGAAGGGGTCATGCCAAAGCTCAAAATAGACCCGGGGCGTGTAATCCGCCTCAGCGGCTACAATGTCTTCAACCCGGGAAACTTGGTCCATCATCTCCTGCGCCACCCTGTTTCCTCCTTCCACGTTTCCCGTGGCCGTTCCCACTAAGATGGCGTTCTGGATTACATCGTCGATGCTTTTGGGGTCTAGGGCGATCACCGCATAGCCTAGGTCGCTGAGTTCCTCAACGTAGGGCAGCTGAACTCCGGCGGTGGCGAGGATGAGGTCCGGCTCCAAGCCGATGACCGCCTCGATGCTGATGGAGCCGAAGCCTCCCACGGTAGGTAAGCCCACAGCTTCAGGAGGATAATCCGAGTAGGTGTCCACCCCCACAACCTGAGGCCCCGCGCCCACCGCGAAGAGAAGCTCCGTGTTGCTGGGGGCCAAGGAAACGATTCTTTGAGGAGGATAAGGATCAATCGTCACCGACCTCCCCAAATTGTCCACCACGGTAATCGAGTCAGCCGAAGCGGAAGGAACAACCCCGCCCGCCAAGGAAGCCAAAAGCAAAACCAAGACGAAATAGGTAAGGACTGCCCTCATACGCATTCCCTCTTAATGATATATGGATGGTTAATCCATCCTTATATATTTAACGCACCAAAACCGGCAACGGCAGTCAGTTTTTTACCCTCTTTTCTCTTCAGTCGATTTTTGATTAAACTTTAAATTTAGCCGCTGTGAAACGAAATATGCGCAATTATATCTACTGGATGATTAAAAGGTAGGCTGCGTTGGAGTTCGAAGTTTTGAAGAAGGTTTACGAGTTAACCCAATTTGGGTTAACGCTCCTTCAGGCTAAGGTTTACGTTGGGCTTCTTCAGCTCGGCAAGTCTTCTGCAAGTCAGATAGCGAAGACGGTGAACATGCACAAGGCGGAGGCCTACCGGGTTTTGAGAGAGTTGGAGAAGTTGGAGTTGGCGGAGGCTTCGTTAGGCCGTCCGATAACATTCCAGCCTGTCCATCCCCGAAAGGCGCTTACAAGGCTTCTCTCTCAGCTTTCTTCAAAAATGAAGAGCTTGAGCGCGAAGAAGAGGGAGCTGAGCTTATGGTTATCTTCCATTCCCAAAAGAAGCGTAGTGGAGGAGAAAGAGCATGTTAGGTTTGAATTGATTTCGGAGCAAGCTGGCAACAAGAGAATAGCCTCCATGCTGAAGCGTGCAAAAAAGGAGTTTCTCTTCGTTACGCCGGTTGAACTTTTGGGAACCTACATTTCCATGTTAGACGGCGCAACGCTTAGAGGACTTATGCGAAGGGGAGTGAAGGTTAAGGGTATTTTAGAGGTAAAACAGTTCACTGACAGATTTTTAAACCATCTCATGGGATTGGTTAAACGCTACCAGAGAGTGGTTGACCTCAGACATTCTGACGACCTAGCCTCCCGCCTCACAATTTGCGACGGCAAAGAGCTGTTGGTCGGCGCTCAGGTTAAGCCTGGGATGGGAGAGCGTTTTGACCTCTGGACTAACAGTCCGAGTTACATTGCCATAACGAAGAGGTTCTTTGATGAAATGTGGGTTGACTCCGTACCCATGGGTGAAAGAGTTCAGGAGCTCAAGACAGGGGAACCTAGGGAGCTTTTCACCGTCATCAAAAACTTTGGAGCTTTCAGGGATAAAGCTCTTGAAATGATGAACAGGGCTGAAAAGGAAATGTTGTTCATCTCCGGCGTCCGAGGTTGGCGTCAGGTAGCCCAAGCTGGTTTGGTGGAAGCATTCACCAAAACCTTAAAAAGAGGTGTGAAGGCCAAGGGCATCGTCGAGGTGGAGGAAGAAAACTTGAAGGATGTTAAGAAGCTTCGCAAATACTGCGAACTACGGCATCTGAGCCACCTCAACACTCGGATCTTCGTCGTTGACGGGGAAGAAATGACCTACGGCTATGCGACAGAAAAGTGGACCCGCATCTGGACGAACAGCAAATCGTTCGTTGCCGCTGCCAAAGAACACTTCCAACGGCTATGGGAAATATCGTCCAATGTCGACGCTAGGATTTCCGAGCTGGAAACGGCTTCGTTGAAGAATCCTAGTCTAGCCCAATGGATGCAGGCGGCGTCTTTCCCTGTGTAATCTGTTTTGCTTGAGGCTATTTTTCCTACATGTTCATGTATAGGCGTGGATTATCTTGCCAGGGAAGTTCTCCGGAGAACTTCCCTTAGAGTTTTGGTTGGTGGAGCTTACGTAGATTTCCTTAACCTCATGTTTTTCTTTCAGTAGCTTCCTTATGATTTCACCTATTTCCGCGGGGGCCCCGAAACATTCGAACTGCATACCTTTAACCTTAAATTTTAACTTAATCATGGTTATAGGCCCCTTAAACAGGGAATCAAAAGAAAGCTGCTTTTTCTATTAAAGATTAGTAAGTTATATTCCAACTTTATTTATAGGTAAATAAAGAGGCTGCCTATCTTTCAGCACCACCCAACCGGTGGAAAAGGCTGAATGCTGAAATTCTTGACGGCTCCCCGGGCTAAAGTTTATCCCTGAGCCCCGAATTTTATTTGACCGTGGAACCGATTGAAAGAAGACTCCCTCAGGCGGTTTTAACATGGTGGCCCCTCCTTCGGTAAGAGTCCTCGCCCTAGTATCCGGGGGTCTTGACTCCCCGGTGGCTGCGTATCTGGTAGGGAGGAGTCTGGGCGTGGAGGTTTCTGTTCTTCATTTAGACAATTTCCCCCTTTTAAAGGAGACAGGCCGCTTGAAGGCGTTGAGGTGCTGGGAGAAGCTGAAAAGGCTTAAGGTGGTGGGAGAGGCCTATGTTCTCCCTCACAGTCACAGCCTTTTGGAGTTCTACAGAAAATGCGAGCGGAGGCTGGTGTGCGTGCTCTGCCGAAGGCAGATGCTGAGGGTAGCGGAGAAGCTGGCGGAGGAGCTCTCAGCCTCAGCCTTGGTGACGGGGGAAAGCCTAGGCCAGGTGGCCAGCCAGACTTTGGCCAACATCGCCGTAGAAGACCAAGCTGTGAAGCTTCCGGTCCTCCGCCCTCTTATCGGCTTTAACAAGGAGGAGATCGTGGCGATTTCCAAGCAGATAGGAACATACCTTGACTCCATCATACCCGGGGGATGCTGCGCCAACCCTAGGAAGCCTGCCACCCAAGCTAGGCTGGAAAAGGTCTTGGAGGAAGAGGCCAAGCTGAACCTAGAAGCTATGACGGCCAAGTCTTTAGCCGGGAAAAAAGTATACTCCTGAGCGGCTACAGAGGCTCCTGCCAGTGGAAAGCCTTTTTTGCCGGCGAGGGCAACCCGCCGGAAGGTTCTAGTTAGTTTTTAACCTTCAAAGAAATAAAAAGTAAGGAAGGCTGAGGGGAGTTGAAGACCATCATCTTAGCCGGCGGCTACGCCACTAGGCTGAGGCCTCTGAGTATCACGCTGCCTAAACCCCTTTTTCCCATCCTCGACAAGCCCATCCTCGACTGGATGATGGAAGGCCTAAGCCGGGCAGGTTTGAAGAACATCATCCTCTCCATCCGGTATTTTGCAGAGGAAATCATGGGAAGATATAGCACCGGCCTTGACTTCGGCGTAGACGTTCGCTACGCTCGCGAGGTTACCCCTTTAGGGGATGCAGGTCCTCTGCGTCTGATCCACAGCCTCTACGGGCTGGATGAAACTTTCATGGTGGTTAACGGAGACATCTTCGGAAACATCGACTTCCAAGCTGTGGTGGATTTCCACCGAAGAAAGGGAGGGATCGCCACCGTTCTGCTTACCAAAGTTAAAGACCCCGGGCACTACGGCGTAGCTGTACTCGACTCGGAGGGCAGGATCGTGAAATTCGTGGAGAAGCCCAAAGCCAGAGAGGCGCCTTCCAACCTAGCCAATGCAGGGGTTTACATCTTCGAACCAGAAGTCTTGAAGTTCGTGCCTGAAAATGCGAGGATGAAGCTGGCCGCGGAGCTGATGCCGCAGCTACTTTCCACTGGAAACGTTTTCGGCTGCATTCATGAAGGCCTGTGGACGGACATCGGTAACCTTTCAGCTTTCCTCCAAGCCAACTTCGATGCCCTGAAACTTTACCGCCCTGAGGGCTATGTAAGCCCCAACGCAGAGGTTCACCCCGAAGCCGAGCTCCTCCAACCAGTTTACGTCTCCCACGCTGTGAGGGTGGACGCTTACTCCAAGGTGGGCCCCTACGCCGTGCTAGGCCGGGACACCACTGTGGGAAAAACCGCCAGGGTCTACCGAAGCGTCCTGTTTCCCTCCGCCTTCATCGACACCGGAGCCTTGGTGAAAGGCAGCATCGTGGGTAACGGTGTTGTGGCTGGGAAATGGACTACCTTCAGTGAGGGAGTAGTAGTGGGGGGCGACGTCACAGTAGCCGACGAGGTCACCCTTGCCTCCGGCGTCATCGTTTTCCCCTACAAAGAGCTCACTGAAAGCGTGGAGGAGCCGGGAAAGATCATCGTTTAACATGTTTTCTTTAAACCCCCCTTTCCACTGGAAGAAAACCGAGGGAATTCCAACCATCCCAGGAAAGCAAGCGCCGCGACGGGCCTCAATTGATGCTATGGGTTTTTTTGGGACTGTGTCAGAGGGAATTTTACATGGGCGCGAAAACCTCTAAACGGCGGGGGAGAGAGCCTCCCCATTCCTCAGGACTCTCCTTCCTTGAGGTAAAGGAAGAAAAGCAGAGGCTTAGGCGTAGAATCTGGAGGCTGCTGGAACAACGCCAAGCGGCATTATTTCCTTTCCCCGTTTGGGGGAGGATGCCCAACTTCGTAGGCTCGGATGTCGCTGCTGAAAGGCTCCGCCAGCTAAAAGAGTGGGCTGCTGCTTCGGTTGTTTTCTGCAACCCCGACTACGCTCAAAAACCCGTCAGGGAAAGAGTCCTCAAGGACGGGAAAGCTCTGCTCATGGCTACGCCTAGGCTTAAGGCCGGCTTCCTTTTCATCCCTCCAAGGGACGCAAGAGGCAGGGAAAGCTACCTAGCCACCATCAAGGGGGCCTTCCGCCACGGCACCGCCCTTCCACTGGAGCGGGCTCCGAAACCCGACTTGCTGGTCACTGGCTGCGTGGCGGTGGACTTGGAAGGCTTCAGGCTTGGAAAGGGCGGCGGCTACGGGGACAGAGAAATCAGAGAGATTCAGGAAAGGTTCGGCAGGATTCTCGTGGTCACCACCGTCCACGACTTACAAGTGGTGGACAAGGTTCCAGTGGAAAAGGGGGATGTGAAAGTCGACATCATCGTAACCCCAACTCAAACCTACCGGGTTGACGGGAAGGAAAGCTAAGCTAAGCCGGCCTTTTCTTCTCCAAGCTTCTTCCTCACCGCCTCCACTAAACCTAAGGTTCCCGCCATCATGACATCGCCCCCAGGGTAGGCGAAGTGCACCTTTAAACCGGAGTCTTTCAGCATCCCCCGCCGGGGCCCTGTGGCTGCGACCAGTTCTAGGTTCTTAAACCCTCGAGGCGAGGAGATATAAAAGGCTCCGTGACCGCCGTCAGCTAGGACTTCTTCGGATGTTAACCTCCCCTCCGCCAAGTTCACTGCGAAGGTTTCCAGTTTAGAAGGCGTCAGCAGGGAAGTGTGATGCTCCATCAGCCCCAGCACAGTGCCTTTATCCACCACCGCCATGATGGTGTGCGAGTTTCCCAAGTTCATGGCCAGCACACAGTCAGCGAATTTGACGGCTTCATCTTGAAGACAGCCTAAAACAGCCGCGGGCACGCTGTCCATGACCCATACACCGATGTTTGGCAGCTGCCGTTTAGCCGCCTTGACTCCCGACTTCATCCTATAGTAGCAGTCGGGAATTCTGTCTTCAGAAAACATAAGGCTGGCAAGTGAAGGATCCTTCAAGAGAGGCTCCCTCATTTTTTTCAGCCTAAACTTGTTTCCAGCTTCCCCTCTTGGGGGAACCCCGTGGTCCTGCACAGCCAAGGCCACAGCGTCTAGGTTCTCTAGTTTTTCTCCGAAACTCTGCAAGAACAACGCTAAGGCTTTTATGTTCACTTCTTGAGTTTCAAGACGGGGACCGTTCCAAGTCTCGGGGGCTTTGCTTAAAACTTCCACCCCCAAACGCCTAACCCTGTCTAGGTCGTTGTAAAAGGTGTAGGCTGCAGCCTCCGTGGCGTAGAAACGATATCCCTGCTTCAAGAAGTCTTTCACCACACCTGTTAAGGCGCCACCGCCTACTGTGTCTCCTGTGATGAGAAAGCGCCGCCCTTTCTCCGCCAAGGCTTTTAGTTTTTCAGCCAAAATCCCCGTTGGGCTTGGAAGCACCAGTTTGATGCAGTTCTCCAAGTTTTTGTTAGAGTCGTAGAGTAAAATGTCCTCCGTCCCCGAACCGATGTCTAAAGCCAGAATTTTCAAGGCTTAACCTCCCCGCCGCGGGGAAGACTGTTCAAAAAGCTAGGGGGCGCTCAGAGGTTAAAGAAGGTTTCCCAGCCGCTGGCTATTTAATGAATCCTTTGAGGTGTAGGTCTTCTCGGAAAATTCTTTCCAAAGTGCTGAAGGGCACTTTTAAACGGATTTTTTTAGTCCGCCCATAACGTCCTAGGCTGGCAATTTTGGCATTAACCGCCCCCAGCATGTCCAACTCGTTCAGGAGGCCGCTTATCCTCCGCTGAGTCAGGGCTTCAACTCCAATCCTCTGAGAGAGTTCCTCATAAGCCTCATAAAGTTCTCCAGAAAAGAGGCCTTCTCTCGCCGTCTGCTTTTTTTCGTAGAGCACAAAAAGAATTAGCTTAGAATGAAGGGGGAGAGAGTTTAAAACCTCCAAAACCCGGTCATGTTCTATCTTCCTCTGCGCATCTCGCACATGCTCCTCCGTCACTACACTGGCGCCGTCCCTCTCAGCCACTTCCCCAGCAACCCTTACCAAGTCGAGAGCCCGCCTTGCATCCCCATGCTCAGCGGCAGCAAGGGCTGCACAGAGGTTCAGTGTAGCGGAGGGAAGACTTCCGTTGCGGAAGGCCAACTTTACCCTCTGTTGCAGAATATCCCGAATCTGCTCAGCGCTATAAGGTTTGAAGACCATTTCCTCTTCGCTGAGGCTGCTGAGGACTCTGGCGTCTAACATGTCCTTGAAATAGAGGTCGTTAGATATGCCTATGGTGGTGAGGCTGCTGGATTTCAGCTCTTCGTTGATGCGGGTTAACTTGTAGAGCAACCGGTCTCCATGTTCTTTGACTAAAGTGTCAACTTCGTCCAAAGCAACGATAAAGGCGCAACGAGCATCGTTTAATCCTTCTTTAAACCTGTCCAAGGCTTCTGCCACTGAAAGCCCAGTGAAGGGAATGCTAACTCCTACAGCTGAGCACATGTTTGAAACTACTCTATACTCGGTTCCTGCTGCTCGGCAGTTTGTGTAACAAATTCTCACTTTTTCCCCCCTTTTTTCGCTTTTTTTAACCAATCTCTCCAGAACATACCTTGTCACCGCCGTCTTTCCTGTCCCAGTTTTACCGTAAGCAAAAAGATTGGAGCATTTCATTTTTTTAAGGGAAGGAGCAAGGATGGAGGCAAATCTTAATATTTCTTTTTCTCGGTGAGGGAGTTCTTTCGGTACAAAATCATGTCTCAAGACTTCCCTGTTTACAAATATTGAAGATTCACCTGCATATTTTTCGAAAAGCTGCTCTAGTTTATCTACAGACAATGCCTCGCCTCTAGAACTTTCTCTAAAACAGCGAGAGACAAAATAAATGGTTGACTTAAGAAAAGAAGACATGAAACACAAAAAGAATAGATTAGACATAAAAGATTAACCAGTACACCCGCCGGTTTCCACTGGAAAATAAGTTAGGTGCCCAGAAAAAATATATTACAAATGCCAAAAGATACCTCATACGGTTTATCTTTGTTTCAGATATAAAATTACTCAACCAAACTTTTAATGTTAACCTCAATTTCTCTGTAACAACATCACTTCTTAGAAATTTAACTTTTCCAGTGGAAACATAGGGGTGGAGCAGGCGATATAAGTTCAAATTAAAACCGTTCACAAAATATAATATTTCAACCCCCTTATTTCCACTGGAAAAGGAAGATACGGCCTCTTAAAGGATATTTTCCTTAGAAAAGGTTGTGAAAAGGTGAAAAGAAATTTTTCTTTAGAAACTCCAATTTCTAAATTTTTCCCATACGATCCCTGTTTGACTTCACAATTAAATTTATTACATTGTGAAGAGAAGTAAGTGAAGGACAGACGTTGGAATTGAGAAAGGTAAAAGTGGAGGTCGAAGACATCAAAGGAAACAAGTACACCTTCACGGTTAGTTCTCCCATAAACCGAGATAAAATAATCAAGTTCATCGACCTAGTAGAAATGATGGCCGGTTCTTTGGAAATTAAAAATCCCTCCTCCTCAGACACGAAATTTGAAAAAATCCTCCAAACCGTGAAAGAACACTATCCTTTTCAATGGTTTACATCCACTGAAGTTCAGTTAGCTTATGAAGAAAAATTTAAGGAGCCCATAAGCCTCAGCACCGTTTCCACCTACCTAAGCAGGTACTGGGAACAAAAAATTCTAACCCGCGAAGGCTCTCCAGCCAGTCTTCGGTATAGACTTAACCCTGAGGTTTTAAATTCAGCACCGAAACAAGAACGTAGTGGCTAGAATTCAGAGAGGCTCTTCTTTAACAGAAAACTCAAAACTTTTCCTGATCCTTTCACTTAAACTATAGCTGAAAGGTATTACATCAGTGTTTCTAACCACATAACCTTCTCTGTAAAGTTTTTTCATTAACCTCGCTGCGTGCTCCCGTGTTTTGCCGATGACCTCTCTAATTTCCGGAGCTGTTTTAGGGCCGCTGCGGTACAAAACTTTTAGGACAGCCATCTCTGTGGGGGTTAAGCGAGCGATGGAGACGTTTCCCCCCTCTAGCGTTGGACTCGGCTCCTCCAAACGTGGAGTCAAGCCTCGCATTTTTTTATCTTGGGCATTAACCTGCTGTTCAAGCTGGATACGCTTTTCATCTAGGGCAGATAGTTTATCGTTATGGACTTTCAATATTTTTGCGAATTTTGTCTGAGCGCGGAAGAGCTCTTTGATATTGGCGGTTAATGCTGATAACGTTTCCCTCTCAGCTTCATGGAAAGATTGAAGGCGGTTTAACTCTGAAAAGGAAGCTTCAATTCTGTGCAGAGCATAGGAGACACTCTCCTCAACTTTAGCCATCTTCTTACTTAACTGAACTATGGAAAGCTGAACCAAGTCGCTTAACTCCCCTAGAGAACTCTTTTTAGGCCTTCTGAATAGAAGCAGTGCGAGAAGAAATCCGAAGGCCGCTGTAAAACTCAACAAGCCTAGAAAAAACACTTCTCCGGAAAAAACCGTCATGAAATCTCACTCACCCTCTCACATGTGACCTGAAGAAAATCACAGAAATAATCACCTGTGACCTCTTCAACTGCATAATTCCCACCTGATATCACAAGTGATGCTTTTGTAAGCAAGCACATCACATTTGACCTGACATTCATTCAAAAAATTATTCTCTTTATCAGGATTTAAACCTTGTGATTCCACCTACAAATCATGTGACATCACGTTTATATGATAATTTTTCATTAAAAAGGAGTTATTCGGTGAAAAGAAGCTTATTTTTAGGGCTAAAATTGTTTTTAAACAATAATATAAGTTTTTATGTTAAGACATCACATGTCAAGTCACAGCTGATGTTTATTTATGATTTCAGGCGGTCACGGCATCACATGTAATCTGTGACATCACGTTTGATATTTCAATGACTTGGGAGAAGTCAAAGTATTTAGGGCTTTTTCCAAGGCCTCCCTTACAGAAACAATGGTTGCGGCTCTTTGAAGTTCGTCGGAACTTGATGAGGACTCTTCGCGGACTTGTCTATGTAAATCTAAATAGTCCTTCAGTCTACTGGACAATTCGATGTATTGTTGGAAGGCAGGCAAGTCGAAGATCCCCAGGGAGCCCAGTAATAAAAACGTGTATATTGACTTTATTATGTTTTTCTGAGCTTGTTTCAGGGTTCTATTGAAAGAACCTTTACTAATTTTTCCTTTAATTCTAAAATAAGTTTTTTCTTCAGTTATCATTTTATTTCCAGATAAATATGGAATTATAGTGTCTATTAGAAACGTTTCCAGCTGCGTTTTGGTTAAATGACTGTTTTTAAGTAGAATATCAGTGATGGGGTCTTGGTCGAGGTTTCTTAGCCATTTTTTGAATTCTTCAGGGTCCTTTAATTCCACGCTCAAGGAAACACCCTGAAAGAATACGTTTTTGTATACCAGTATTTAAATCTTCCCGCAATCATAAGGTCTAAGGTTCCAATTTTTGGAGGCTTACCATACCTTTAGAAGCTAGGTGAGCAGGGAAACCCAGGCTTTCCGGAGGCTAAACAGAAATCTTGGCGGAAAAAGGCTTACCGCCAAAGGTTTTTTCACAGACTTCCGCAACTTTTTCACGGAATTGCGGCAAGGTATAGACTCTCACAATGTCCATAAACTGGGTTAGGGATGCTAAAAGAGGAGAAAGCTCCGTGGCTTTTTGAACAATCACACCCGCAGGGGTCTTCCGGTAGACGAGGATGTCTGACCGCTGCCTCTCCACTGGGTTGATGGGTACGGAAAGAACTTGAGGGACGTCGATGACGATGAAGTCCGGGTCAACTCCGGTTTTTTCCCCGATTTCAACCTCAACCTCGCGGCGGATGTTAGGTTTGTTGAGGAGGTTGGAAAAGAAGGTGTCTTTTCTGAATATGATAAGCTCGTAGGTGCTCTTCAGAAGCTTTCTGCTGCGAACCCCCAAAATATATTGGTAGGCTTTCTGAAGCTTTTGGTCGACTTCCTTCTTGAGGGAGAGCAGTCCTTCTAGGACTTTACCGTCGTCCAATCGGAGAAACTCCTCCACGTCTTTGAAGGAGGCGAGGCCCAATTTTTCGCAGGCAAAATCCATGGCCCTTGCAATCATAACATTAGTCGCCCGCACTGTTCGGTGGAAGTAGACAGTGTTAAACATTTCCATCCTAGCGATGATGAAGGATTCCAAGACGCCGAAAGCCCCTGAACCGTCGGCCATCAGCCTCTTCTCTATCAACTCTAGGGATGAGATAAGCCGCTGGGCATCCACCTTTCCATATTCCACTCCAGCGAAGTAGGAGTCCCGAGCCAGATAGTCCATGATGTCTGCGGAAAAGTGGCCGGCGATAACCTGGTTCAGAAAAATTCTCTCCGTACGGTCTAAATGTCCTGTGGAAAGCTGAGCTATCTCTTTCTTGGAGAAGCCATGACTGGAAAGGATGTCCCCGATTTCGCTGCTCTCAATCACCCACTGGGTGAGGTCTTCGTGAGTTTGATGGCGGTGCTTTTCGAGGATTTCTTCGTAGACATGGGAGAAGGGGCCGTGGCCTACGTCATGAAGCAGCCCTGCTAGACGGACTTTTTGAATTTCCTCCTCCGAAATGTAGCCCTTTTCGGCGAGATAGACTCCCAGCATGCCTGCCAAGTGCATAACCCCGAGGGAGTGGAGGAAACGGGTGTGAACGGCGCCAGGGTAGGTTAGCTCAGCTCCTGCCAGCTGCTTGATGTTCCTCAGCCTCTGGACGGGGGTGGAATCGATGAGCTTCTTCTCCACTTCTGTGAATCGGATGTAACCGTGGACAGGGTCCTTGATTTCTCCAACTCCTTTCAATGGAAGGATCAGTTTAACTCACCTGAAGTGAATGCTGGTTTTCGAATTTCCCATGCTCTTAACGAGGTTCATCAGCGTTCGACCTGCTAGGGGATCGTTTTCTTGGGGGATAAACACCGAAGCTAGGGCGGTCTTGCCCCATTTGGCTGCCAAATATTCCGCCAAAACCCTAGCGAGGTGGGAGTTCTTATAGCCGAGGAGAAGGCTTGAAGAATGAGGCGCGGAAGGAGGAATGGGCGGGGTTGCCACGGCTAGGGTGCCCAGTTTAGTTTTCTCCCCTTCGAAAAAGAAGCTTAGGATAGCGTTGTCCAGTTCGAAGATGTAGACTGAAAATTTTCTTCCTTCCAGCTCCACTGTTTTGCTTAGGGCTTGGGGGAACATCACTCCTTTAATCTCCAAGAAATCCTTAAAACATTGTGCTGGAAAAGGGAAATAACTTTTTGCGGAGGATGATAGATAAAGTTCAACCGCTTGAGGCGGCGACGACTTTGAAGCAGGATGCCAGCTGGATGGGTTCAATAATTTCCAGACTTAGGAAACACTTCGGAAAAATAATGTGGGCCAAATCGAAAGACTCTTTCGAGATTCTCGTGGCAACGATCCTAAGTCAAAACACCTCCGATGTCAACAGCCATCGCGCCTTCAGAGAGTTAAAAAAAGCCATGAAGCTTACTCCGCAGGTTCTGGCTGAAAAGCCTCTGGGAGAGATCAAGCAGGCCATTCGAACAGCTGGGCTGGCTGAAATCAAAGCTAAAAGGTTGAAAGAGGCTTCCAAGTTCATCTTGAGGGAACTGGGAGGAAACCTGTCCAAAGTGTTCAACCTCCCTCCAGAAGAGAGTAGAAATTTTCTGCTGAGATTACCAGGTGTCGGAGATAAAACCGCCGACGTCATCTTAGTTTTCGCGGGGGGAATCCCCGTTGTTCCAGTGGATACGCATCTTTTCACCATAGGGAAGAGGCTGGGGCTTACAGCTTCCAGCCGCTACCAAGATGTCAGAGCAGCCTACGAGCGGCTTATCCCTCCAAAGGAAAGGGCGGAGGCCCATGTTCTCTTCATCGAGTTGGGGAAAAAAATCTGCACGGCTAGGAATCCTAAGCATGAAGCTTGCCCTATTCTAGACCTGTGTCCCACGGGGCTGAAATCTGTCTCCCAAGTGGATGATGAGGCTGAGAGGCGGCTTTCTGATACAGGCATGTGACTATTTCCCACCTCCGTGGGGGAAGCTTCAGCATTTTTTCGTCAATTTTTCCTCTCCCAGCAGGCTTTAATCCCGTTTCCAATCCTTCTCTGATGATTGTGAAATTTTATATGATGTCCTTCACGCATAAGACTTGAGGCTGCAAAAGAATTGAAACCGCTTAAAAACTGGGAAAAGAAGGATTCTCTCTTCGGAAAAATTAGCGACCGCTTCCACCGCACTCCGCCTTTGAGGGATAAGGTTTTCAACTCCCTCTACAAACTTAACAGCATCCAAGCTAAACTGGAGCAGTTGACCAACAAACTGGAGCAGAAGGATCGGGAGCTCTTTGGCAAATGCGCTGAATCCATGGCCCGGGGAGATGAGGAGCGTTCGAAGATCTATGCCAACGAGTGCGCTCAGCTGAGGAAGATGGCTAAAACCGTTTTGGGAAGCCAGCTGGCCATCGAGCAGGCTGCTTTAAGGCTGGAGACGGTGAAGGAATTCGGAGACGTGGCCAAGGAGATGATGCCTGTAGCTGGTGTAGTTCGGTCGTTGAAAGGGAAGCTGGTGGGAGTTATGCCTGAAGCCTCCTTGGAGCTCAACGAAATTGGAGAAACATTAAACGAGATCATGTTCGAGGCGGGGGAAGTCTCCGCGTCGGCTCCCAGCTTCCAAGCCTCAGGGGAAGAGGCTCAGAAAATCCTTCAGTCCGCTTCGGTTTTGGCTGAGCAGAAAATGAAAGAGAAATTCCCCAAACTTCCAGTGGGAGAATTTGCGGAGGAGCGTTCTCCCGACCTCGGCTAGTCTTCAAAACAGTCCGCAGCCTAGTCTTTCAAGACTTCCTTCAAGCTACTCCGCTTCCCCCCTCAACAGTGCGAGGTGGTTTAGGATAGAAGGTTATTTCCGATGGGAAGAGAGGAAAGACTTGAAGATGAAGTCCTAAGGATCTTTTTCGTCCTCTTGTCTGTGGTGAGTTGGTTTTTTATTCTCCAGTGGGCAGCGGAGCTTCTAGGCTGGCCCAGCCGGCCGGCGGGGTGGTCCTACCTCGCCGCCTTCTACGGGGCCTCTGCCGCCTATCTGGTGGGAAGGACGAAAGGGCGGCTTAGAAAGGTCGTCTACGACTCCCCTTTTGCCGCTTATATCAACCTCCTGATAATCCTCGTCCCCCTATTCCTCATCTACCTAGCCTTGGCAAATCCCCCGCTGGAGGAGGCTCCTGGAAAAATCAGCCGACTGACGGCTTCAAGCCCCCTCACCTTGGCTTCAGGTTGGCTTTTCTCCTTCACCGCCTACAGGTTTCTGGACAAGCTCTACGACAGGATTTTTGGGGTTTTCGAAAAAACCGGCCCCAGAGTCAGCTTCAAGACATCCGGCCCCATTCAAAGAGATGCGGAGGAGGTAGCGGGGAGGCTTGAGGTTGAGGCTGGAAAGCTGGCAGCCAAAGCCTCTGCTTGGGAGAAGCATGCCCACAGGTTGTACGATAAAGCCTTAGCAGCTCAGGTTTCAGGAAAAGCCGATAAAGCCAGCGCCTACCTTACAGCCTACTGGGAGGCGAAGAAGAACTCAGACCTGCTGGTGAAGGTGCAGGTGCAACTGGAAGGCTTAGTGGAGAGGCTTAAAACCCTCCACAGCTTCGCGGAAACCATGGCCGAGATGCCCTCCGCCTTCAAAACCATTTCAGAGCTTAAAGGGAGACTGAAGGGAGTTATTCCCGCTTTCTCCGGCGAACTGGAGAAGATAGGGCGAACGGTAGAAGAGCTTCTGGCCAAGACGCAGGCTCACGGCGGCAGCCTCCCAGAACAGCTCCAGGGAAAAGAGGCTCAAAAAATCCTCCTAGAAGCCGGCGGCGTAGCAGAGGCGAGGCTGAGGCATGGGAAAGACTAATCTGCTTTGGAACCTGATCCTTAGGTGAAGTTTCCCTGTCCCTCGGAGGGTTTTGGATGCTGGTCAAGAGACTGACGGTAGGGCCGCTGATGGGAAACTGCTACATCGTAGGCTGCGAGGAGACGGCTAAGGCCGCGGTCATCGACCCGGGGGCAGAGCCTGAGCGAATCTTAGAGGCGTTGAAGAAAAGCCGTTTAAAGCCTGTTTACATTGTCAACACCCACGGCCACCCGGATCATGTCTCCGCCAATGCTCCGGTGAAGAGGAGGACCAGCGCCCTGATTCTGATACACGAACTGGACGCCTCCCTGCTTTCTTCCCCCCGCCTAGACTCGGAGATAGAGCTCCTCCTCGATGTCGGGGAGAATTCCCCCCCGCCTGACAGGCTGTTGAAGGACGGGGAAACCATCCGGGTGGGGAAGGTCACGTTTCAAGTCCTCCACACTCCCGGCCACACCCCCGGCAGCATCTGCCTCCTCGCCGAGGGCAGCCTCTTCACCGGAGACACCCTCTTCGCCGGCAGCGTGGGTAGGACGGACCTCCCCGGCGGCTCCCCGGAGGCCTTGAGAAACTCGCTCCAGCGGAAGCTTCTGCCCTTGGACGACGGGTTAACCGTCTACCCTGGACACGGACCCCCCTCCACCTTAGGCTACGAGAAGAAGCACAATCTCTTCCTCAAGTCTTCTTTTCTCTGAGATTGAAGGCACAGGGTTGGAGGCCGCTGGGTTGGTGAGGGTTCTGGGCGTGGAAGATGGCAGTTTTCCCAGCTGGCCGGCTGGGGTTAAGAAGGGAAAGGCTCTTCTCGCCGCGGTCACTCTCCGAGATTTCACCGTCGAAGACGTTGCCCTCGCTTGGGTGGCTGTAGACGGCTGGGATGCCACCGAGGCCGTCATCCAGATGGTGAAGCAGGGAGGGAAAAAACCAGACTTGGTGATGTTGGCCTCCCTTGCCTACGCCGGCTTCAACCTCGTCGACCCGGAGGAGGTTCACCGCCGCCTCCGCCTCCCCGTCCTCATTGTAAACCCCCAGAAACCCGACAGCTTAGCCGTGGAAGCCGCCCTTAAGAAGCATTTCCCCAACTGGAAGCAGAGACTCGCCATCTTGGATAAGGCTAAAAAACCCTACAAACTCAGCTTGGAAGAAGGCGGAGAAGTGTTCTTCTACACCTACGGCCTAAGGGCCTTCGAAGCCCGAAAGCTCATCAAAAAACTGACAGTCTTCGGCCACCGCCCCGAACCCTTGAGGGTCGCCCGGCTGATAGCCCGAGGTCTCAGCCCTTCAAGGCGCGCCAAGCATCCGAGAAAAATCCATCACGGTCAAGGCTAAGGTTTTCAGATTGACCACCGCTGCCACACCGGGGGTGGGCGTTAACCCCAGCCTCTGCTGGTAGAGGGTCTGCTTTTGCCAACACCCGGAATTGATCAGCCTCACCCCCCGGTAGTAGGTTTGGTCGAACACATGAATGTGGCCTGCGTGGTAAACGTCGGGAACCCGGTCCACCACCATCCAGTCCCGGGTCTCCGGGGCTATGGGGGTCCTCTGCCCGTAGACAGGGCTCAAATGCCGACCCTTGAGAAGGCCCAGCATGGCCTTGGCGGGGTTCCGGTGGCTGACGTTGGGCATGGAGACTAGGACGTCCTCCAAGCTTCGCCCGTGGTGGAGGAGAAACTCAACTCCGTGAAGCCTCACCTGCGCCGGGTTTCCCAGGGAAACCAGCTGAGAGCCGCATTTCTCGTAGAGGGCTTCGGCGTATTTTTTAGAAAGAGCCGGCTGGGGTAAAGCCTTTCGAACGGCGTCGTGGTTTCCCGGAATGACAATGATGACAATGTGGTCTGGAACCTGTTCGAGCAGAGCGGCAGCTGCCTCGTATTGGCGGCAAACGTCCTGAATCTCCAACTCTTCTTCCTGCTGAGGGTAGACTCCTATCCCGTCGACCAAGTCTCCTGCCACCAGAAGATACTTGACCTTTCCGGCGAGCTCCCTCTCCCGGCGGCCTCCCCCGCCTCCCCTCAGCCACCCGAGAAAGGCTTGGAAAAGTTTCCCCTCAAAGACCTTGCTTCCCACGTGGAGGTCTGAAATCAGCACAGCGTTTACCTCCTCTGGGGAAAAGCCGGGTCTCCTCTGGGGAACATCCGGCAGGATTAGGTCTTCCGCCACAACCAAGCCGTTTCCAGTTTTAACGCCTACCACCCCTACAACTTGGTCTAAGAGCAGATTTCGAGCTTTGTCCACCAGCATGGGATTGGAGTCTTGGACGAGAACCTGAGCCTCTGCCTCCAAGTCATCCACTCTCAGAAAGAATCTTTTCCCACGGCTGACTTTTTCCGCCACCATGCCCACGAACTTAACCTTAGCTCCCGCCCTACCCTCCAAAGACTCCCTGATGGTGGCTGCGTCCCTCAAATCCAACCTTTGCCTCAGCAACCTTTTCAGCTGCTGAAAGCGGCTTCTGAAATATTCCATGAAGGCTTCCACGCTTCCCTTGGAAGCCAGCTGAAGAGTAGGGTCCATGACCACCTCCACCCTAGCTTCCACATCCTTGGCCTCCGGGCGGAAGATCCCTTTACCCATCTCCACAGGTTCAGCTTCCCGAAGCCCCTCTGTGGCAGCGCGCTTCTCCCTCTCCAGCGTGGAAGCCTCCTCCACCATGGCTTTGCTGACAAAGGGAAAAGAAGGAGGGGCCTCTGATAATTTCTTCAAAACTCTGTCGACAATCTGCTCCGGATCTTGACGTTGGGAGAGGGTTTGGAGGAGGCTGAAAGCTTCCGCCTGCATCTGGTAGCCGGCTTCGTGGACCTTTCGAAGAGCCCGCTTCACTTTTTCATCCGGCTGAGCTTCTGGGGTTTGACGGTAGCCTAAGGTTTCAGCCTCCAACCGTTCAACCTACCTGCCTTGAAAACAGCCGTCCGCATTAGTGTAGATTAGAAAACGATTTAAAACTTGCCAATGCCAGTTTTATGGTGAAGAAGCTGTCTGTTGAGGTTAGGAAAATTCAGAGGACAGCTGACGGAACCTACATGCTTTCCCTGCCTAAAAACTGGGCTAAACGCTTCAACCTCAAGAGAGGCTCCCCCATTTACTTGAGGGAGCGAAGCGACGGCTGCTTAGTTTTAGACCCTGAATATGCCGTGGAGGTTTCTCCGGAGATAACGTTGAAGGCTTCGGAGAGGCTGGAAGACCGCATCCTCAGCAGCTACCTCCTCGGCTACGAGCTTATCTTGGTTCAGGCTCCCAGGGTTACGGAGGAATTAATGAAGCGAATAAAGAGGGTGGTTGCCCGCCTCATCGGAGTTGAAATCATCGAAGAAAGCCCTCAGACGGTGGTTTTGCAGTGCCTCCTCAAGGCTTCCGCCTCGCCTCCGGAAAAAATTCTCCGCCGGCAATACGTCCTTTCCTCCAGCCTCTGCAGGGATGCTCTAAGCCACCTCGTCGACTTCGACGTCGAAAAAGCCGCCTTGGTGAGGGCGAGGGACGAGGAAATCGACCGGCTTTACTTTCTCTTGGTCAGGCTTCTCCGAAGCCTCATCCTGAACCCTCGCCTCAGCGAGAAGCTCAACATTTCCCTCATCGACTGCTTGGACTACAGGCTGATAGCCAGCCTCATCGAAAACATGGCTGACGAGGCGGTGAAGATAGCGGAATCCACCGTGGCCATGGGCGCAGAGGGAAGGCTTCCTCCAGAGTTAACTCAGGCAATAGCAAGCTTTCAGGAGAGCTTTCAGGCTGCCTTTGAAGAGGCCATGAGGGCTCTGTTTTCCAAGGATGAAAGACTTCAAACCTCCGCCCTGCGGAAGAAAGCGGAGTCCCAGCGGGCTTTGGAAAAGATAAAAGAAACCTTCACCCTCTACCAGCAGCAGACGCCCCCCGCCTTCTACAACCTCATCTTTCTCTTCGACCAGATTGTAGACTACCTCACCGACATGATAGATTTGGTCACACCTTCCCCTCCGCCCAAAACCAGTTGAAAAAAGGCGGCCGGGAAACCGTCACCACCCCGGCGGGGAGCCGCGTTCAAAACTCATCCAACAACTTTTCGAAATCCTACTCCACCGGCAAGGAAGAGGGCGATGGAAAGCCCGGCGTAGGATACCGCCGCCGCGATGGAAAAGCCCGGTTGAAAGCCGTAGGCGGAGATAACCTGCCCCAAGAGGGCTGGGCTGGCGGCCATGCCGGCGTAGAAGCAGGTGCTGTAGGCTCCCATGGCTAGGCCTCTTCCCCCCTGCGTTGTGGTCTCGGCGAGGAGGGCGCTGGCGGAAAGGAAGGTCATTCCCATGGCTAAGCCCACCAAGCCCATCAGCGCCGCGAGGACCGGGAGGTTGGTGGAGGAGGTTAGGAACAGGGTGGCGGAGGCTGCTGTGAGGAGGCCGAGGAACATGAACGGCATCCTCCTGCCCAGTCGGTCGGAGAGGGTGCCGAAGGGAAGCCGGATGGCGGCGCTGGCCGTGGACTGGGCTGTGAACAGCAGGCCGATGGCGAAGACGCTTAGGCCGATGCTTTTGGCGTAGAGCGGTATGAAAGCCGGCGTTATCCCCCAGGTGAAAGTCAGGCAGAACGCTGAGACAAAGCAGACGAGGGCTACCCGGTTGGCGAACAGCAGCCTAAACTCTTGGAGGATGCGGGCGGAGGGCAAAGCCGCCTCCTTCCGTTTTGTGCTGGGAAAGGCGGTGAGGCCGAACAGCAGGCCTGCGGTGATGATGAAGCCGGAGAGGGTGAAGGAGCCCTTGAAGCCGGCAAGTCCGGCAATTAGGCCTCCGAAACCCGGCCCCACCGCCATGGCCACGGCCATGAACGTGGTATACAGCCCGTAGGCTCGGCCGAAGCTGAGGCTTCCGGACACATCCCCGACGAAAGCGATGATGGAAGGCGTGTAGGCGGCGATGCCTAGGCCGGCTAAGGCGTAGACGGCTAGGATGAGGTAGGGCTGCCCGGCGAAGGGGAGGAGGAAAGAAACCGCGGCGTTGATGAACGCGCCCAAGAGGACCAGTCGCCTCCGCCCCAGCCTGTCGGAGGTCAGCCCGAAGGGAATGGCCACCGCCGAGGCGGCCAGCATGAAGGCGGCGGTGATGAAGCCCACCTGGGTGAGGGTGGCTCCTTGGGCTTGGGCGTAGAGGGGAATGATAGGCAGCCTCATGAAGGCTCCGAGGTAGACGAGAAAAGTAATGGTGCAGGCGACGAAGAGGGGCGGCAGCCTCATTCTAAACCTCCTATCTTAAATTTCCTCCCCCCTTATCAGGTTGCCTCTCCCAGGTGGGAGGTGCCCGCCGAAAACAGGCTGATTTTTTCTTCGGAATGTCCATCAAAATAGTGGGGAGGCGGATGGAGCGGAGGGACGTCGTCACGTCATTCCTCGAGCATGAAGGGAAAATCCTGATCCTGAGGAGGAGCGAGAAGGTGGGAACCTACCGGGGAAGGTGGGCTGGCGTCAGCGGCTACCTGGAGGAGGGCGAAGACCCTCTCCACCGGGCTTTGCAGGAGCTCAGGGAAGAAGTAGGGCTAACCTCCGAACAGGTTCAACTGCTCCGGAAGGGTAAGCCTTTACTGGTTCCAGACTTGGAAAAGAAAGTCGTCTGGAAGGTTTACCCCTTCCTTTTCAGGGTGAAGTCTGACCGAATTCAGATGGACTGGGAGCACCGGGAATGCCAGTGGATAAGGCCTGAGGAAATAGGCCGGTATGAAACCGTTCCAAAGCTGGAGGAAACTTTGGAAAGAGTCTGGGAGAAACCCGGCGGGCAGCCGTTGGACCCGCAGGTCCTCAGGGAAATCGAACTCATCAAAGCAGACCGCTGGAAGGGCGCAAGCCAACTGGCCCGGGAAGCCCTGAGGGTGGTGAAGCTGGCGGCGGAAAGATACTCCCCACCCAAGGCGGCTGATGCGGGGGACTATCTAGGCTACCTGAAGCAGGTGGGCCGGCTGCTGATGGAGGCAAGGCCCAGCATGGCGGCCTTGGCCAATAGCGTCGGCTTCCTCCTCCATCAACTGCTGGAAAAGGGGAAGACGGAGCCTCCCTTTTCCCTTAGGGCCTTCGCCCTTTCCAAGGCTGAGGAGCTTATCCGGCAGTCGGAGGAGGCCTCTGCGGCTGCTGCCCGGAAGGCAGCGGAGCTGTTTCCGCGGAAGGCCAAGGTGATGACCCACAGCTACAGCTCCACGGTTCTACAGGCCTTCCACCACGCCCTCCAAGCTGGAAAGGGGGTGGAGGCCGTGGTCACCGAGTCTCGGCCCCTCTGCGAGGGAACAGCCACAGCCAAGGCTCTCTCTGAGATGGGTATCCCCGTGGCCTTCATCGTCGACGCGGCGGCCGGCTGCTTTATGGATCGGGTGGACTTGGTGCTGGTGGGCGCCGATAGCATCCTAGCCGACGGCTCCGCCGTCAACAAGGTGGGCACGCTGACGATGGCCTTGGCTGCGCGGAGAAGCCGGGTGCCCTTCTACGTGGTCTGCGAGAGGCTGAAGTTTCACGTCCGCAGCCTGCTGGGGGAAGCGGTGGCGCTGGAGGAAAAGGACCCCTCCGAGGTTGTGAACCCTCAAACCCTGCCGGGGGTTGGGGTGAGAAACGTTTACTTCGACATCACCCCGGCTGACTGCCTATCCGGAATAGTGACCGAGGACGGAGTCCTAAAGCCCCCCAGCGTCTCCGCCCACATGGAGGAGATGCTGAAAAACCTGTACCTAGAATAGCCGGGCCAGTGGGATGAGAGAGGATGGCGCCGGGGAAGGGATTTTCCTGCCCAAGGCATTTTGAACCCCTGAGGACCCGAAGGTCCACTGGATGTTCCGTCGCGGAGGCGATCTCGAGTCCAGCGCGTTACCGCTCCGCCACCCCGGCTAAGCTTGATAGCGCCGGGGTTGTTTTAAACCGTTTCCCCGCCCCCTTCAGGCTAGGTTTATTAAGCTGGCTCTGGGACAGTTTAACCAGCGGTGGCCCGGATGAACCGGAAGGAATTGAAGAAGCTGGCCGCTGGGATCAAAGACCGAAAATTCAGGGCTCAGGTGGAAAGTTTCATCGACAAGACTCTAACTCAGGGTGAAAGAAAGGGGCGGGGAAGCCTAACTTTCTTCACAGCTCCCGCCGGGCGGACTAAGCATCATTCCTATCCCGGCGGCTTGGCGGAGCACACGGTCTCCACCGTCAAGCTCGCCCTCGCGCTGGCGGATGTGCTGGAGGAATGCTATGGCTGGAAGAAGGTGAACAGGGATTTCCTCATCGCCGGAGCCCTCATCCACGACCTCTACAAGCCCGCCGTCTACGTCCTCCGGGAAGACGGAACCTACGACGTATCCCCCCTAGGCCAGCGGCTGGACCACCTGTCCCTCCTCCTGGGGGAGGCTTACAAACACGGCTTTCCAGTGGACTTTCTCCACGTGCTGGCCGCCAGCCACGGGGAATGGGGACCCATATCCCCTCGGACGCTGGAAGCCCTCCTCGTCCACCTCGCCGACCTAGTGGACTCTCGGCTGGTGGGGGAAATTCAAAAAGCCGCCTACTTCGCAGCCAAAGACCTAGGCGAACAGCCCCTCACCCTGACGCCCAAGGAGGCCTTGCGCCTCCTCGAAGACGGGGAAAAGCTGAGGAGAACCCTTCGGAAAGCCGGAGCCGGGAAGGGGCCGTCGGGCTAGAGGGCGGAGTCTTCGAAAACCTGCCCCACCTCCACCTTCTCCACCGGCCTGTCGACAGAGGTTAACACCTTCAAAGTTTTCTTCTCCCAGTCCACATGCTTCAAGACGCCTAAGCCCAGAAACCTCTCCGCGGCATCGTAAAGGCCTAGGATGGAGCCCTTTTCCAAGGAAAAACCAGCCTCCGGAGGCTTCACTTTTCCCAAGGGCAAGACCTTAACCGCGGGAGTCTTCAAGTGTTTCCGATACATCTGCCACCGGAGCTCTTTTCTTTCCTCACGGGTCCGCCGTCTCACCGCCGGAGAGGCTTTCACTCTCATCAGCTCAAGGCCTTCTTTTTCCAAGGCTTCAGCCAGCGTTCCTGTCGTCTCCCTCCCTTGAAGAAGCACAGCGCAGCGGGCTTCAGCGGCTTGGAGGAGGCGAAGCTTGTAGGCTTGAGCGTCCTCCCCATCCACCCAGCCGTCGGTGTTCAGGACGGTGAGGGGGAAGCTCCCCCGACTTTCCCGGCAGAGGACGGAGACGGCTTTCAAAATTTTCCCCTGAACCTGAGACGGCGAAGTGGCGCCCACGAACAGCAAACGGTCCGGGTTTTCGAAGGATAGGTCGTAGACAAGGTGGGTAAGAGCGCAGGAGCCGATGGTGGTGGGCGGCCCTAAGTCCGACTGCCCGGGGTCGCTGTCCACGATGTTCACCTTCAAAGGATGCGGATGGAAGCCTAAGGCCTTGTTGGCCAAGAACATGGTGAAGGTGGTCTTCCCCACGTCCACTCCCCCTAGGACGGCGGCCACGGTGTTTCCCCCCTCCGCCCTCCTCAGAACGGTTTCAGCGGCCCTTTCCCAGTCTTGGGGGATGGAGTTTCCCTCAAACTCCTCCACCAAGCTGCCCTCGCCCAAGGTCAGCTGAAAGCGGGAGGCTTGGACGCAGAAAGCGGGGACGGTTCTCCACCGGCGAACTCTGACCTTCAAGCCCGCTGGCAGAGGCGCGCCCAAGACAGAGACCTGCCCGCTGAGAAGAGTGAGGGAGGCGGAGCCGTGGAGGATGAGGGTTTTCCCCGGGGCTACGGAAACCTCCCGAAGGCTCAGGTTGTTCCCCTCCTTCAAGCCTCTGCGGCTTCACCTTAGCGGAAGGCGATCTCCAAGGCTGAGGCCTCATCCCTCTCCCTCCGCCCTATCCCCAGCCTCCTAGCCTTGGCGGTGGTATCCCTTTCGTCGACGAGGAGGATTTGAGCTTGGACTCCTGTCTCCTCAGCCACGGTCTCCACTACCCTCCTAACCGCCTCGTAGGAAGACCCCTCGCTCTCCGCTCCCAGCCGACCTCGGCCTCCCACCTTGACCACCAGCTTTTTCACACCCCACCCTGTCACTGCCGCCTTTAAGGCTTCCTTCAGCTGAGCGAGGCTGCGGTAGCTGGCCTTCTGCACCACCGTCCTTCCCAGCAGGGCAGCGTAGCCCACGGTTTTCCCCGGGTCGATGCCCACCGTCAAGGCTTCAGGGATGACAGAGGGCAGACCCTTGACGGCTCTGAGGGCTTGAGCAACAGCCTCCTTCACAGTGTCTCCCCGGCAGGCGATGACAGTGTGATGCTTAACTCGCCTCGCCTCCTGCTCCGTCGTCAGCACAGCCTTAACGGTGAGGGGCACAGGGTCCTCGGGTCTTCGAAGAATAAACCCCAGCCCTTGCTTCCTCAGCTCCTCCCTTAGCCGATAGCTGAGCTCTCCGTCAGAGGTGGCCACGGCCACCGCCGCTTCTCCCATGGGTTTAGAGTGCCCGCTTAAACCCATAAAAGCTCCGCCGAAGGAAGGATAGGTTTTTATCAACCTGAAAAACTTTTACATTTAACCCTTCCAACGCCGGGATGGCCGAGCGGTTAGGCGGCGGGCTGCAGACCCGCTTCATGCAGGTTCAAATCCTGCTCCCGGCTCCAAACTCGGTTGACCTTTGTTCCTATTTTTATTATTCAGCTGCTCCCACATGGGCTATTGATTTCCAAGCCAAAAGTTAGGTGTAGCTGCGCTCTTTGGGGTGAGCTTCACCCAGCTTCTTTTTCGAGCTGAGCCATCAGCTTGTCGATTTCCCAAGCCCACTCTCTTCTCCACCGGCGTTTGGTGGGGTCGTCAAGCCAGGAGCCGTCGATGCCGTTGAGGACGAACTCCCTGAAGTCGGCTGGCGAGAATCCCATGTACTCCGCCATCACGATGTACTCCTTTGTAGGGTTGGTCTTGAACATGGGGGGGTCGTCGCAGTTTACCATGATCTTCAAGCCGCGTCTCGCCATCTCCTTGATGGGGTGGTTGGCGAGGTTGTTTCCGAAGTAGACCCAGGCTGTGGAAATCGGGCAGACGGTGAAGACCACGCCTTCCTCCGCGCATCTTCTGGTGAGGGCTTCGTCCTCGATCACGTGGTAGCCGTGGTCGATGCGCTCACAGCCGAGGAGGTCGAGGCATGTTTCCACGTTGCGTGGAGGGGCATCCTCGCTGGCGTGGGCGGTCAGGTGAAGGCCATGCTGGGCGGCGAGCCTGTAGGCTTTCCAAAACTTTTCAGGCGGGTTGTCGGCTTCCGCGTAGTCCATGCCTATTCCGATGAGCTCGTCGCGTGGGTTTTCGATGACGGTTTTAACCATTTCAAAACCTTTCTCCGGGGGTTCCATGCGGTTGATGCCGGCGATCATCTTGCACCGGATGCCGTAGTCCCTCTCCGCGTCGCGGATTCCGTCGCGGATTCCGTCGATGGCAGTGTCGTAGGGTACGCCTAAATCCATGTGAACCTTGGGACTCCAGAACATTTCCCGGTAGCGCACGTTGTGCTCCGCCGCCTCCTGCAGGGTTTCGTAGGTGATCCTCCGAAAATCATCCCGATCCCGCACCGCCCGCGCCACCAAGTCGTATATCTGGAGAAACCTGTAGATGTCCGGGTAATCGTAGAGGTCCTCAGGCTTATCGTGGGGAGGCAGCTTCACCCCATGCTTTCGAGCAAGCTCCACAAACGTTGAAGCCTTCACCGAACCCTCCAAGTGAACGTGAAGCTCAACCTTCGGAATCCTGCGGAGAAAATCGTGCAGATCCATAGCTGTTCCCAACCTAAACTTTAGGTGATTAAAATTTACGCTGAACGTTTAATTTAGCTTTTCGATTGCTTTGAACATTCCAAGAAAGTCCGGTGTTCAAATACTGGTGCGGGGAGTGGGATTTGAACCCACGAACCCCTCCGGGACAGGGTCCTAAGCCCTGCGCCTTTGACCAGGCTTGGCGATCCCCGCTCCTTCGCTACCCGCGGCAACGGGTTTTCTTCCACAAGGTCTCCCCGGTTTTGGTGTTTTTTATTTCTAAGACCCTGTGGAAGGGGATGAAGACCTCGGCTGCGCCCTCCCGGTAGAGGAACCAAGACCCGCCTGCCTTCACCACCCGGCTGCAGGGCACCGTCTTCCTGTCTTCCGCTACTCCCCGGTGGGTGAAGGTTACGGTGTAGTCTTCGGGGTTAAGTCTTCTATCCCACAGAAACCTATTAAAAACATCCCTCAACTTATGTTTTTTCGGCAACCTTTTTGGCCTCTGCCCTTTTTTGGTTTTCACCGGCCCTTCAGCCGAAAAAGGTCTGAAGCAGCGCAGGGGTAACGAAGACCTCGATGACCGCCGCCAGAAAAAGTAAAGGCAAGATTCGGAGGGCGAAGAAGAGGAAGCCTTCTTTCATCACCAAGCCCAGCCCCCTTTCGCCCCTGAGCTTTCGTACGGCCATGAAGCCGAACTTAAGGCCGATGGCGGAGCCGAGGATGACTGCTGGAAGCTCGAGGACTCCGTGGGGTAGGATGGCCGCCAGCAGGAAGAAGAAGCCCTCCCTCTTCACGGTTTCAAAGGCAACCAGTCCTATGGTTAAGCCGTTGAGGGAGATGAAGAGGAGGGGAGGGATTCCGAAGAAAACACCCAGCAGCATCACCAAGAAGCTTTTCCCCGCGTTGTTGATAAAAATGAACACAACAAACTCCACTGCTGTCAGCTCTTGGACGCCGCCGTAAAATTCCCTTAAAGCCTCCATGAACTCCGCTGAAAGCTCTCCTCCGGCAAGGTAGCCGATGAAAGTAAAGGCGAAGAAAAGAAACAGCATAGCTAAGAAAGGCCGTTTCATAGGGTAAAGATATTGCCACCTCTCCAATTTTTTCCCTCAACAACCATCTGGATCAGAAGCAGCTCTAAATCTAGGTAAGCGTACCCATCTTATATATGTCAGCGGAAACAATAAAACCTTTTATGTAAAAAAGGTTCTCCTTGGAATGCTGCTAAGGGAAAAGACCCTTAAAGGCCTCGGCAACCCGTTGCACGGCAAGAATCATAGCAGCGGTTCTCATGTCAACATTTTCTTTCTTCGCCAATTGGTAAACGTCGTTGAAAGCCTTAACCATCTTCCGCTCAAGCTTTTGGTTGACTTCCTCCTCTGTCCACTGCTCTCGGTGCAGGTTCTGAACCCACTCAAAGTAGCTGACGGTAACCCCGCCGGCGTTGGCGAGGATGTCAGGAATAAGCAGGATGCCTTTTTCATATATTATCTTGTCCGCTTGAGGCGTCGTCGGGCCGTTGGCGCCTTCGCTGACAATTTTAGCTTTAACCTCCGCCGCGTTTTTTTCCGTTAGAACACTTTCCAAAGCACAAGGCATCAGGATGTCGCAGTCCAATGTCAGAAGTTCCTCGTTAGTTATCTCCTCAGCTCCAGGATAGCCGAGCACAGAGCCGGTTTGCTGTTTATGTTCCCTTAGTTTCACGGGGTCTATTCCGGAGGGGTTGTAGACGCCTCCTTTGGAGTCGGACGCCGCTATGAGCCTAGCGCCCATCTCCGCAGCGATGACAGCGGCATGATATCCCACGTTTCCATAACCTTGGACGGCAACTCTGGCATCCTTGATGCTCATACCGAGTTTGCTGCACGCTTCTCTGGCGCAGATGGCCACGCCTCTTCCCGTAGCTCCCAGCCTGCCGAGGGAACCTCCGATGCTCACCGGTTTACCTGTAACTATTTCGGGCACCGCATAGCCTTTGATGGTGCTGTAAGTGTCCATGATCCAGGCCATAACTTGGGGATTGGTGTAAACATCCGGGGCGGGGACATCCTTGTAGGGGCCTATCTCGTCGAGGATCATGGTCGTGTACCGGCGGGTCATCCGCTCCAGTTCCCCTTGGGACATTTCCTTGGGGTTGCAGACCACTCCGCCTTTGGCTCCTCCGTAGGGGATGTCCATCACAGCCGCCTTCCAGGTCATCCACATGGCGAGGGCCTTAACCTCGTCCAAGTCCACCTTGGGATGGTATCTTATGCCTCCCTTGTAGGCGCCCCTCCAAGGGTTATGCTGAACCCGGTAGCCTGTGAACACCTTCACCTTGCCGTCGTCCATCTTAACCGGCACTGATACGATGAGAACTCTTTTAGGATGTTTGAGTAACTCCGTGATGTTGGGGTCTAATCCTATCTTCTCTGCAGCCATCTCCAGCTGTTTAATGGCGATGTGGTAAGGGTTAGTATCTTGGCTCACGGCAAATTCACACCTCTCTGCGAGAAGATACGTTATTCAAGTTAATAATAAAATTTTCCACCTTCTATATACATCCAGAAAAACGTTGGTATTATTTATAGGTAGTAGATAGTTCTTAATGAAAACTTCCAAGAAGGCTTCGGCTGGGAAATTTCTCTTCAAAATCCGTAGATCATGTTGTTTAAACCCAGAAGGTGCAGGTTGCCTACGTGCACTCTCCTGAGGTGTTTCTTGGCCGCCTGATAGCATCGTTCCACCTGCTTCTCCGGTGTCACCGGAAGATCCACCATCAAGTGGTCGGGGTGGAAGATGAGCAGTGAGTAGGGTATACCCTCGTCCAAGCTTGAAATGAATCGAGCTATCTCTCCCACTTCCCCCTCATCCACGTAGCCGGGTACGAGGAGGGTTGTGGCATTGACCACCGGCAGCCCAGGGCGCTTGGTGGAAAACTCCCTTGCAACCATTTCGAAGTTTTCGTAAGCCCTCTGGTTGGGGACCCCGCTCAAAGCGAGGCTGAGGATGGGGGTGAAGGCTTTGAGGTCGAACTTCAGGTTTCCCCCGCTTTCCCAAGCTAGCTCCGCGGCCTCCCTCACCAGCTTGGGGTTTCCGCAGCCGTTCCATTCGAAGCAGATCCTCAGAACGCGGTTAGGGTTTTCTTCCCTCAAGGTTTTGGAAAGCCGGAGGGCGAAGGGAAGCTGCGGCTCAGGGGAGCCTCCGAAGAAGCACAGGCACGTGTAAGTGGAGTCGGCGGAAACCCGGCGGAGGAGGTCGCCTTGCTCCACAGTTTGACCTACGTTGATTTCCTTATGGTTCATGTTCTGACAGAAGAAGCAGTCAAAATTGCATCCGTAGAAGAACACGGCCAAGTTAGAGTAGCCTACCTCAGCCCCCGGCCTCCGGGCATACTTGGGATAGCCTTCCCCGGTGCCCCCTGGGCAGAAATAGGCGGCGCAGCAGTTGGTCACGTGAGGGTCCCGGTAGGCGTGGAGAACCCCTCGGTCGGGTTTGGTGAGGCTGACCAGTCTTCCATCTTGGTTCCAGCGGAGGCCGCAGTAACCCTTTTCCCCCGGGCCCATCCTGCATTCGTTGGAGCAGAGAGTACAGGGGATACCCCCTGAGGTCTTAGGTGGGCTTGGGGGTAGCCCCCATTGAAGGCGGCTTCTCCGGTGGGCTTTTAGGATGAGGGGCTCCGCTTCCTCCGCCTTCTCCTTCAGGCAGGAGGGGCAGACTCCCAAGGCTTGGGCTATGAGGCGGTCTTTTCTCCCGCAGAGCATGCAGGTCTTTTCCATCCAACCTAAAGCCTTGAAAGACATGGTTTACATTCAGTATTGTGGAAGTCCGCTTTCTCTAAAAGCCTTATCCCCAAGGCCGCTTGGGTTATGTTTCCGGTAGGTCGCTGCCGGTTATTTGTAGGCTACCAGTTTGGCTCCCAGCTCCTTTTCTAGCTGCTGAAGCTTCTTCAACCTAGCCTTAGACAGTTTAGCGGGGACAGGCGGCTTCTGAACTGCCAGAAGGACAATGCCCAGGCTTTTCTCCAACTCCCTAACCTTCCTGAGTTCGGAGTCAGCCAGTTTCGCGAATCTGCACACGGGCTTCACCTCCCAGTAAAGACAGCGGCATATCCAAATATTAAGGAAGCGACGGCTCAGTAAGGCCTAACCATGGGAAAGCTGGGCTTAGCCTTTTATTGCTCCAGCAGCTTTTCTAATCTGTAACCTGTTTGAGGGGAGAAGGCTGAAGAAAAATTTCCCCCTGCCCCGGGGCATGAGGGACATCGAAGCTGAGGAGGCGGGACGCCGGCTTTGGGTCAACCGCAAAATCCTCGAGGTCATGGAGAGGTACGGCTTTCAACTGGTGGAGCCTTCCCCCATCGAAAGCCTCGAAACCCTAGAAGCCAAATGCGGCCCCAGCATCCGGGAGGAAATCTACTGGTTTGAAGACAAGGCCCGCCGAAAACTGGGTCTAAGGTTCGACCTCACCGTGGGGCTGGCGAGGATGGTGGCCAGCCGCCCTGACTGGGCTACACCCCTGAAGCTCTGCGCCCTCTCCAACATGTGGCGCTACGACGAACCCCAGTACGGGCGCTACCGCTGCTTCTACCAGTGGGACGCGGAAATCTTCGGAAGCCCCCTGCCTGAGGCGGACGCGGAAGTTATCGCCCTCAGCGTCGACGTTCTCGAAAACTTGGGGCTGAAAGACTTCGAGGTCAGGATCAGCAACCGAAGGCTGGTGGAAGCCTTCCTCAGCCAGCTGGGCTTGGAAAACCAGGAAAAGCGGGAAGCCGTGTTGAGGGTCATTGACAAACGCGGCAAACTGGAGGAAAACCGCTTCACCCAAGAGCTGGAAAACCTGAACTTGGCCGCCGAGCAGAGAAACCGTCTGCTGGATTTTATTTCCATAAAGAAGGAGCCCGAAGCCGCCTTGGCAGTGCTGGCGGAGACGCCTTGGAAAAGCCCTGAAGCAGAGCGGGGTTTGGAGGAGCTCCGCCGCGTCGTCGACAGCTTGAAGCTTCTGGGAAAGACAGCTCCCTGCCTCTTGGACATGAGCGTCATCCGGGGAATCGGCTACTACGACGGAGTGGTCTTCGAAATCTACGACAGGATGGAAGCCGCCCTAGGGGCGGTGGTGGGAGGCGGCCGCTACGACGGCCTCTGCCGCGTCTACGGCAGGGACCTCCCGGCCACGGGCACCGCGGGAGGCATCGAAAGGCTTCTGATAGCTTTGGAGAAAGCGGGAAGCATTCCGTCCTCCACTCAGGCTCCCCAGGTCTTTGTGGCTGCGGCTACCTCGGAGGTGAGAGGGAAAGCCTTGGAGCTGGCGGGATGGCTGAGGGCTCAGGGCATCTCCGTGGACTACGACCTCAAAAACCGGCCTCTCAAGGGTCAGCTAGAGTACGCGGATGCCTCCGGCATCCCCTTCGCCCTCGTCGTCGGCCCTCGGGAGCTGGAGAAGGGCTTGGTGAGACTGAGGGATTTGAGGAAGCGCATGGAGGCGGAGGTTAAAATCGAAGAAGTGCCCTCCAAGGTTTCAGGCGTCGAAGGTTAGGGTTAAACTGGTAGTGTTACTAGGTGCTACTATCGCGCATAACCCCGTCCTAGTTTCAGCCGTCGAGGGTTAGGGGTTGAACTGGGAGAGAGTGTAATAGACTACTTCTCCTCTCCTTTCGATGACCCCTAGGATGGCTTCCTTCTTGAGGCTGCGGGCGCTGCTCAGGGTTTTAACCAGCTCCTGAACAGGGAGGGGCTCCCCCTCCAGCATGGTGCTGATGAGGAACTTAGCAGGCTCCTTGCCGTAGGCTCCTCTTTCGTAGACCCGGAAGTGGCTGCCGTGCCCGAAGCCTTTCTTGACGGTGTAGCCTCGGCTTCGAAGGTCTCGGTAGACTAGGTATTTAGACCAGACCCTCCGGTCTTTCTGAGAGAAAAAAGAAAGCAACTCCTCAAAGCTCATCGCCACGCCGGAGTCTTTCTCCACAACCCGTAGCTCCCCCTCCGCCACCAAGTAGAGGGCTTCCCAAGAGGCAAGTTCCAAGCGGCCTCGAGTCTCCTCCCCAAAGCCTCGGCTGACGAGGCGGGCGGCCTCAGGGTCTTTCAAGCTCACGTAAACCTTTTCCCCCTTCACGAACCCTTCCACAGGCCGCTTCTCAGCCGCGGCTTCCTTCTCAGCTCTTCCCTCCTCGGCTTCCATGTACCCTTCTCCCTTTCAAGGAAAAAGTGTTAACAGTTAAATTAAGCCTCCAGTTTGAAGCTGCCTTAAACCTGCGGCTTGACCATTCTGCCCCATCCCGGCTTGCCGACGAGGACGCCTTCTTCCACCACCAACGACCCTCGGACAAACGTCATGACGGGGACCCCTCGAACCCTCCACCCATGCCAGGGGGAAACCTTGCCCCGGCTGTGGAGTTCCTCCACCCTGATAAGCCTCTCCCTTTTCATGTCCACCACCACCAAGTCGGCTTCAGCGCCCACTTGAACGGCCCCCTTCCTCGGGTAAAGGCCGAAGATTCTAGCCGGGTTCTCGGAGAGAAGTTGAACCAGCTTCTCCAAGGACAGCCGACCCCGGTTCACTTGGGTCAGCATAAGAGGGAGCAGAGTTTCCACACCGCAAAAACCTGAGGGGGCTTCCCAAAAATCCCTCCACCCCCGCTCCTTCTCCTCCGGGGTGTGAGGAGCATGGTCTGAAGCCAACGTGTCCACTGTTCCCTCCGCCAAAGCCTCCCATAGGGCCTCTCCGTCTTCGCGGGAACGCAGAGGAGGGTTCACCTTGGCAGCGGGGCCAAGGGTTCGGAGGTTCTCTTGAGTGAGGAGAAGGTAGTGAGGGCATGTTTCCGCGGTCACCCCAAATCCCGAAGCCTTAGCCCACCTCACTAAGCCGACGGACTCCCGAGAGGTTGCGTGGACTAGGTGAAGGCGGGCTCCCACCATCTTGGCGGTGAGGAGCACCCTAGCCGCTTCCGCCGCTTCCAAGGGGCTGGGTTTAGCCTCCGAGTGGGCAGCTGGGTCCCGCCGCCCTTCCTGCCTCAGCCGGTTTTCCAGCTGAGCCGCCAGCCGGGAGTTCTCCGCGTGAACCCCTACGAGAAGCTGGGAGGAGACCGCGGTCTTCAATATAGCGAGGACCTCCCAGCCGCTTTCAGGCACGGAGAAGATGCTGGCTCCTTCAGCTCGCTCGCGGGCGGAAGCCATCATCTTCACCCCCACCGCCCCTGCTTTTTTCAGGGAAGGAGCCTCCGCCAGGTTGTCGGAGGAAATGCCTCCCCAGAGGCCGAAGTCTACGTAGGCTTTTTTCTCCGCGGCCTCCTTTTTGGCTTGGAAGGCCTGACCGTCCACCGTGGGGGGCTTGGTGTTAGGCATGTCCATGACTGTGGTCACGCCCCCGAAGGCAGCGGCTTGGGAGCCTGTGGAAAAATCCTCCTTATGGGTTAAGCCCGGCTCCCTGAAATGCACATGGCTGTCCATCACTCCCGGGAGGATGAGGCCGCCTTTCACGTCCACAATGAGGTCGGCTTGAACCAGCTCTGGCTCTGTGGTGAAGGCTGCGATCTCCCCACCATCCACCACCAAGCTGGCTTCGAAGATGCCTCCGGGGGTGAAGATTTTACCTCCCTTGATGAGGACGTCGGCCTTCATGGCGGTTAAGCCTCGCCTGTCTAAGCCGGTTGGCTCTTTTATATTTAACGACCAACCTTCACCCCGCTTGGGTAGTTTGGGCTAGGGCTTCCAGTTTTTCAACCTCCGCCTTTCTAAATCCCACGTAGAGGCCGTCCCTCTTCCCCCCAACCCAAGTCCTTGTTTTCTCCCCAGCTTTCAGAACCCTGTTTAAAACCGGAGAGAGGACAGTAACAGTTGGAGGCTGAGCTGACTTGCTGCCAGTGAGTTCCAGCTTTATCTCCAGCCCGCCTTTGATTCCTCTCACGGTTAAAAACCGTCCGCCTTTCAAGGGAAGCAGCCCGTCGAGGGCTTCATGCTCCACATCCAAATGCGTTACCCTAGCTAGGGCATAGCCCTTTAAGTGAACGTAGACCGTTGCATCATGGAGTTCAATTCGGTTGCCGCCTTCTTGAAGGAAAACATGGGCTTTAAGATGAATTTTGCCTTCCGCTGGACCTGTCAACCAAGCCATCTCCCCCGCTTAAAAAATCCAAGTGTCAAACGGCAAAGAAGCAGCTTCCGGTGGCGCTGTCTCCTAGACAGATTTGAAAGAGCATATTTTGGTGGGTTCTTCCAGAATTCGGTTGATTGTGACTTCGGCTATGGTCTTGTAGTAGGTTGAAATCTGGATTAGGTTCCCCACGATCTGGCTGAGGTTCAAGCATACTAAGCAAGGGTCGGAGACACCTCGCTTCCGCATCTCTGCGAAATTCCCAGCTATCTTTTCCGTCAGCCTTTTTTCTCCCTTCACGCTTACCTCCACGGTTTCGATGACATCGTTGGCTAGGGCCATGTCCTTGGTGAAAAAGGCTCTGAAAATCTTATCCGAAATCCCTTTGATCACTTCGTTGTATTCGCGAATCTCCTCCAACAGCCGAGACTCTGTTAAACCCCTCTCCAGAAGCTGAAGAACACCATAAGCCATGGTTTCCACAAAGTCCCCGATCCTCTCTAGGCACACGGCGATGACCCTGTTGCCGGAGATGTGCGTCGGAGACTCAATGCCTATCTTCTTAGCCAGCTCCGGCTTCCGCATGGCCGTGAGAAGCTGCCTGATAATCAGCCAGTAGATTCTGTCTGCCTCTACCTCCATATGCAAGGCCTCTTGGGCGAGCTCCGGCCGGCGTTCCAAGAGGGCTCTGACGGTGGCCTCCTGCATGGAGCTCACGATGACATGGAGGCGGCTGATGAGGCCGTAGATGGGAAACTTGGTTGAGTCCACAAAGCTTTGAAGGATAACCTTCTTCAACGTCTGCTCCACTACCCCCAAGCCTGTAAGCTGCTTGACGGTGTTGCGGATTTCTTCAAAATGCCGAGGATGAATTTCCTTGTTCGCCTCTACCTCCATGGTGTCGTGGCCGAGAAGATAGTTTCCTGTGAGGACTCTCGTCAGCATGCCTTCCCCTTCGCAGAGGTCGCTTTTGATGATACATTTCACAGGCTTTTCCTCCGCCATCTTGCTGGGATAGATTCTAAGGGAACCGTCGTCCTCCCTTTTGATGTAGACGATGTCTCCCTTCTTTAAACCGGTCTCTACACTCCAATCTCGAGGTAAGGATACGATGAAGGTTGAAACGCTTACCTGCTGGATTTTTCTAGCCTCCAAACCCCTCGTCCTCCGAGCTCTTGTGATTAAATCCTTATAATAAACATGAATATAAAGATATTATAACCTAATATATTTTAAAAAATCCCCCCGCAATGTAATTATGCTCTCTATACTAAGCCAAAAGTCGACATAGCCGTGAATAAAAAATATGGGAAGCCAAAAACATATATTTTCCAGCAGTCAAAACCTGAAACGCAGCCTCTTGGAGGAAGGAAGGGTTAAACGTAAACTTCTCCTCCCCAACCTAAGGTCGAAGCTGAAGAAGCCTTTAGGCGAACTTTTGAAAGAAGCAGAAGCCAGCGTAGAAAAGAGGCTGCGGAAGAAGCTTGAACAACTCAAGCCCCCCAAACTGGTGGCCGTGGGGGACCAGACTTCCGCGGCGCTGGAGAGAATGGGAATCAAAGCCGACCTCTACATCGTGGACGGAAAGGTTGAAAGACGAAAAACCTCCGAGTTAAAGTTGTATCCCTCCAAGGTTTTGAGGGTCGAAAACCCAGCCGGTGTTTTGACGGAAGCAGCCTTGGTAGCTGTGAGGGAGGCCTTGGAGTCGGAGGAAGCGGGGGTTATCCTTGTCGAGGGGGAGGAAGACCTGCTGACCCTGCCAGCAATTTTATATGCTCCCAAGGAATCTTTGGTTCTCTACGGGCAGCCCGGAGAAGGTGTGGTAGCGGTAAGGGTCACCGCTGAAAGGAAAAAATTCGCTGAAAAGATCATAAGCCGCATGGAAGAGGTTGAATAAAAAATTGTCGGAAAGGGTAAGGAAACCTGAAAAAGGAGTTTGGAGCCGCTACGAAGTCGACTACCAGACGGGAAAAGTTACCTTCAAGAATAAAAGATGCCCCCGCTGCAAGAAAACCATGGCCCGCCATGATAACCCATCCCGCTGGGCTTGCGGCGGCTGCGGATACATGGAATACATCAAAAAAGCAGCGGAAAAAACCTGAAACAGCTACTTTTTGGGCGCGGCGGCTTTCTTCGCTTTTTTCTCCTTCAGAAGTTTTTCCTTTTCGCTTTTGGGCAGTCCTCTCCAAGCAAAATATTTGGGAATTACTTGCTCCGCTTTTTCCGGAGAAAAATAGGCGTGGACTGTTCCCCGAGTTTTCCATGTGCGTGTCTTGGTCTCCATCTTGACGATGTGGACGAGGCTGGGGTCCGCGTTCAGCTTCCCGGCGAGTTTCTCCCGGACCTCCTTCCTGCTCGGCGTGGAGGACATGGTGTGAACGACTTCAAAGACAGCCTCCTTTCTACTGAGGAGAGGGTTTTCTTTTTCTTCGACGATGTTAACCTCAAACTTGGGGGAAGACATTTCAACTACTCAGCCGGCGCTCAAGGTTTCTGGTAAAATAGGAGCCGAAGTTTATATAAACCAATCGCCCCGCCAGAGAAGCTTTCACAAATTTTTCTTCCTTGAGGCGGCCTTGATCTTCAAGGCTAGAGACCGCATATGGCGGGTGCTGGCGACGTAGGCTGCCAAAGCCATCTTGAGGGCATCGCCGGGAAGGAAGGGCAAGACCCCCACGGCCACAGCCCGCTTCAAGCTGAAATCCAGGTAGAAAGAAAGCTGAACAGCTCCCAAGCTGTAGATGATGGCCGTTCCCAGCAACATGGAAAGGAAGACGTAGACGAAGCGTCTCTCCCCCTTTAACTCCGTCAATTTTCCGATGACATAGGCTCCCAGAACGAATCCTGCTAGGTATCCGCCTGTAGGGCCGAGGAGGACGCCGAAGCCAGCCATGCCTCCCGCGAACACCGGGAACCCAACGCCGCCTAAGCCTATGTAGACCAGCTGACTGAGGGCAGCTAAACGGCCGCCTAACACGGCGCCGGCTAGATAGACGAAGAAGGTCTGGAGCGTGATGGGCACAAGGTAGAGGGGGATGGAAATATACGCGCCTATGGCGGTGAGGGCGGCGAAGAGGGCGGCGAGGGTAATTTCGAAAGGCTTCATCCTCATGGTTTTTCTCAGGTTCTAAAATGTAAACTTAAACTTCTTATAAAGTTAACGATTCCTCAGCACCTTCACATCCCCGGCCAAAACCTGCCTCAGCGAGCCGTCTGCAAGCTTCAGAAGCAGCCCCCCCGTCCCATCCAAGTCCACGGCTTCCCCCTCCACGGCTTCTCCTTGAAACTCAACCCTAACCCACCTGCCCAAGGTGTCTGAGAGTCTTTTCCACGCATTCAGGATGGCGGTGAAATCACGGCGGAGAAACAAGCGGTAAAGCTTCTCTTTCTCCTCTAGGAGCACTTGCACAAATGTTGTTCGGGAGATTTCCCTGCCAGCCTCGTCCTTCAGACATGTGGCAGCCTCTCTCAGCCTCGGATCCAAGGACGCCGGGTTGACGTTGACGTTCACTCCCACCCCCACGATAACGTAGTTGATGAGGTCTGTTTCCGCGTTTATCTTGGTCAAGATCCCTGAAACCTTTCTTCCCTCTAACAGCACATCGTTAGGCCACTTGAGCTTTGCCTCCAGATGACAGACCCTCCAAATGGCGCGGGCGACAGCCACCGCTGCCATGAGACTGAGAATGGGCGCATATCGGGGATGAATCTTCGGCCGGAGGATGATGGACAGCCATACACCGCCTTGGGGGGAAAGCCACATCCTTCCCATTCGGCCTTTTCCTCGCTTCTGGGTTTCAGCAACCACCACAAGGCCTTCTTCCCCGCCGGCTTGAGCCAGTTCTTCAGCTTTATCCATGGTGGAATCCAGCTCATCGAAGCGGTGGACGCTGTGGCCTATGAGGCTTCTACCCCGTTGAGCTTGAATCTCCCATGGGAAGAGAACGTCGGGGACACCCAGCAGACGGTAGCCCAGCTTGGGCTTAGATTCGATGGTGTAACCGTCTTTGCGGAGGGCTTGAATCTGCTTCCACACAGCCGCCCTAGTAACCTTCAGCTCCGCGCTCAGCTTTTCACCGGATACGAACTTTCCGTCTTTCTCCTTGAGGCTTTTCAGAACAAGTTCTTTCGCGTTTAAGGCCACCGACGCTTCTCCCAAGATATTTCTCTGATTCAAGGGAATAAAAACGCGCAGTGCGGGCTTCAGCTTTAGACTTCAGCTTCCCCCGCTCAACTGTAATGTTCGTGGTAAGGCCTGCGGGCTGCTGGGATCAGCTTAGTGAAGCCGTCTTTCAGAATTCTGTCAGTATCGTAACCGAAGTGTCTAGAAAATTTTTCCACCAGTTCCCGGAGCAGCCTTAGGTCTTCTCCATTCATCTCAACAGAACGGACGTGATTGTTCAAACCTGAAATTTCCCCTCTAAGATATATGGTTCCCCCGTGCATTCCTGTGCCTAGGAAGTTCGCCTTCCCTTCCCTTTCCCCGCTCCCGTTCAGCCTCAAGAGGACGATGACGCCTCCCGCCATGTACTCGCCTAGGAAGTCCCCCGCGTTCCCGCCTACCACAAGAACGGGTTTCCTTTCCTGAAAGCCTTTCATATGAATGGCAGCTCTGTAGCCTACGCAGCCGCGGATGAAGATCCGTCCGCCCCTCATGGCATAGCCTACGATGTCGCCTGCGTGGCCATGCACCACAACCTCGCCGCCGGCCATGGTATTGCCGCAGCCGTCCTCTACGTTGCCGTAAACGGTTATCCTTGAGCCTCCCATGAAGGAAGCTAGGTCTCCGCCAGGTGTGCCGTGGATTTCAACCTCTACACCGTGGCTTAACCCTGCTCCAATGTACCTCTGCCCGTGAACGTTGAGGATCCGAAGCTTCTTCGCGCCTTCGAAAACAGCTTTCTTGATAAGCCCGTTTAGGACCCTGTGGTGGAGGCCTTGGGCGTCGATGACAGCCGTAGTCTCCTCAACTTTCATCTTTTCATGTTCCACCATCAACCACGTTCCTCCTAGCGGTGGAAACTACTCTCCAGCCATCTTCACCCCTAAAACTTTCAACTCACCCTCCGTCAGCCCTACGCCGCGGAGGTGAAGCCTGTTTCCCCTCAAGCTTTCAACAGAGTTCATTCCCATACCCCCCAGCATCATTTTGATTTCAAGACTCCACGCTTGGAGCAAGTTTATCAGCCTTCGGGAGGCTGTGTCCGGGCTGAGCCTTTTCGAAATCTCCAGATCGGTTGTGGCTATGCCCCATGGACACTTACCCGTGTAGCATTTTTGGCAGAGGCTGCAGCCCATGGCCACTAAGGCAGCTGTGCCTATGTAGACGGCGTCAGCGCCCAAGGCTATTGCCTTCACCACATCAGCGCTGTTTCTAATTCCCCCTCCCACGATGATCGAGGCGCGGTTACGGATTCCCTCATCCCTTAGACGCTGGTCCACCGCCGCCAACGCCAGCTCTAAAGGTATGCCCACATTGTCCCTCACAACTAGAGGCGCGGCTCCTGTAGCTCCCCTCATGCCGTCTATCACCACAGCGTCGGCTCCCGCCCTCACGATTCCACTGGCGATGGCCGCTGAATTATGAACCGCCGCTATCTTCACGAAAACCGGCTTCACGTAGTCGGTGGCCTCTTTCAACGCGTAGATAAGCTGCCGGAGGTCTTCGATGGAGTAAATGTCGTGGTGGGGAGCCGGTGAAAGGGCGTCGGTGCCTTCGGGGATCATGCGGGTTTCAGAGACTTCCCGGGTAACCTTCTCCCCTGGAAGATGGCCGCCGATACCCGGCTTGGCGCCCTGACCGATCTTAACCTCTATGCCCGCTGCGGCGTTGAGGTAGTCGATGTGCACTCCGAACCTTGCGGAGGCCACCTGAACTATGCAGCGCCCCCCATACGGGTACAGCCTCTTGTGGAGGCCCCCTTCCCCTGCGTTGAATAGGGTTCTGAACTCCAAAGCAGCCTGTGCCAGAGCCTCTTGCGCCTCTAAGCTGATGGCCCCGTAGGACATGGCTGCGAAGAGGATGGGAGTCTCCAAGGTCAACTGAGGGGCGATGGCTGTTTCTAGCACAGGCCCATCGCCGCTGTCGCAGACTTCCAAGCGGTCAGGTTTACTTCCCAAGTAGGTGCGCAGCTCCACAGGCTCTCTCAGGGGGTCGATGGAAGGATTGGTCACCTGACTGGCGTTTAGAAGGAGTTTATCCCAGTAGACGGGCATGGAAGTGTCGCAGCCCATTCCTGCGAGAAGGATTCCCCCCTTCTCCGCTTGGCTGACCGTCGCCCGTATGGTCTTCTCCGCCCAGTAGAAGTTCTCCCGGTAGGCGGTGGGGTTCTTCACCACAGCTATGGCTTGAACGGGGCAGAATATTACGCATCGGTGGCAGTTAACGCATTTTTCGCTTCTAACACTGAGCCCTCTGCTCTCTCTGTTGTGAGAGAACACGCCGTAGGTGCATTGGACTACACAGGCTAGACAGAGAGTACAGCGGTCTCCGTCCACCTGCACCAAGTATTCAGAAAGCAGGTAGCTTTTCATCAAACCTCACTGGAAGCCAGAAGTTTTTCAACTGCCTGAGCCCTCAGCCTGCCCACAACCAACTCGCCTCCTTTGGGACGCCAGCATCTCTCCACACTCGGACAAACCAAGCGGATGGCTGCCTCTTCGGAGGACATGTAAATCAGGTCATCCTTAACGCCGACGCAGAGAGGCCGCAATTTTATCCGGTCAGTCAGCCCCACCATTTCACCGCGGCTTGTAAATATCACCGTGAAAGGTCCGTTCATCAGCAAGCTTCCATACACTTGACGGAGCGCTGTGTACAGTTCCTTTTCTTTTCTCTCCATCCTGTCGATTTCAAACCAGAAGGGTGGTGCAAAGACCTTGGAAACAACTTCAAGAGGCAGACCATGGACACGCCTCAGAAGGTCTAAAGCGTAAACCAGAACCTCGGTATCGGTGTGCATGGTGCAAAGGTAACGGTACATTTCTAGGTAGCGGCGGTTGGTGCCATAGGATGAAATTTCACCATTGTGGACCACAGCCCAGTCGAGGACACTGAAAGGCTGAGCGCCGCCCCACCAGCCGGGCGTGTTGGTGGGGAACCTCCCATGAGCCGTCCACATGTAGCCCTCATACTCTTCCAAGCAGAAGTATTCAGCGGCATCCTCAGGGTAGCCGACGCCTTTGAAGACACCCATATCCCGTCCGCTGGAAAACACGAAAGCACCCTCAATGGCATTGTTGACTGTCATTACCTTTTCCAACACGTAGTCATCCCAGGAAGAACGTCCACAGCCTTTCTTCGGTTGCAGAAAGTACCGCCACAGCAAGGGCGGGTTTGAGAGTTGAATGTTGTTGTTCGTGGGGATTTCCTCGGTGAGATGGAGGTTGAAGTGCTTGGCCAGAAATTCTTCAGTTCGCCTCTTCGCCGTCGTGTTTTCATACATCAGGTGGAAGGCATAGTAATCCCTGTAGTCGGGGTAAAGCCCGTAGACGGCGAAGCCTCCTCCCAAGCCGTTGCCCCGCTCCCGCATGTTGGCCATGGCTCTGATGATGTCTTTTCCGTCGAATCTTCTTCCACCGCGGTCCATAACCCCGAAGAGAGAGCAGGCCTCCACCACCTTAGAATCTCGGTAGGGGTTGTTTGCGCAGCCTAGGTTCTCCATTCAGTTCACCGGCATCGGGGCTTTTGTTGCCTTTAAAAGGCAGTAGAAAAGTTTATAACCATTTCCTAAATTATATGTCATAAACATGTCAGAAAAATACTTAAAACTGAGAAAACTTGACAGCCAAGAAAGGCAAATAGTACGATGCCTCATCAAAAACCCCCGCCTCTCCGACAACGCCATAGGCAGACTGACAGACATACCCATCCGAACGGTGAACAGAAAGAGAAAAGAACTGGAGGAAGAAGGCCTACTCAGCTACTACACTTACCTCAACATAGGGCCTGATGGGCTTAAAGAATTCGGCGCAAGACACCTTTACCTCATCAAATTCAAGCTAGGCATTACTCAAGACCAGATCATCAAAGAAATCAAAGAAGAGCCCAATGTTCGAACCGTCTTCACCGACCTCATCTACGAATCCCACATAGCTGAAATCGACGGCCACACAGCCCTCATCATGATCATCGAAGGCCAAACAGACGACGACATCAACAACGGCTTCAACGGAAAGATTCTGCCCTCGTTGGAAAAGAACCATGGGAAAGGATGCGTCGAACAGGTTTCAACCATAAGGCTCAGCAAACCCATCCGAATCTTCCACAACTACCTTCCAATGGTAAACATGGAGAAAGGCTTCATCAAAAGAAACTGGGCTGACGACGCCATCTTTGTCATCCCATAACTCTATCTGAACAATCAGCTACTACTTCAAGCCAAGTTTGTCTAAGACTTCAGGGTTGACCACAGCTTCCTTTGGAGGTGCTTCGCCTCTGAAAACTTTCAAGACGTTTTCAGCAGAGTATTCGTAAAGTTTCTCCGTTGACCTTCTCGCACTGTCTCCGATGTGAGGTGTCACCACCACATTTTCCAGCTGGAATAAGGGATTATCTGGTTTCGCCGGCTCCTCCTCGAAAACATCCAACCCTGCACCGGCGATACGTCCTTCTTTCAACGCCTTGTAGAGAGCTTTTTCATCTATTATAGCCCCTCTGGCCGTGTTGACGATGTAGGCTGTGGGCTTCATTTTTTTAAATTGGTCTTCGCCGATGAGATGCTTTGTCTCTTGGGTAAGCAAGGCGTGGATGGTGATGACTTCCGCCTCCTTGACCAAGGTTTCAAGGTCTACCAAGGATGCGCCGACCTCCGCAGCGCTTTCCTTTGAGACATAGGGGTCGTAGGCCAGAATCCTAACATCGAACCCGCGAAGTTTCTTAGCCACAAGTCTTCCTATGCTTCCCAGCCCGATGATTCCCACGGTGCATTCGGAAAGCTCATCCCCCACCAGCTTACCGCCCCTCCAACCTCCAGCTTTGAGGTGAGCCATGGCCAGAGGAACCTTTCTCATAACCGAAAACATCAATGCTAAAGCATGTTCAGCCACAGCGTTCGCGTTCACTCCCGGAGCACGGACAACTAAAACATTTCTTTGAGTGGCTGTTTTGACATCGATGTTGTCGATTCCAGCGCCGCACTTAGATACAACCTTGAGATTAGGAGACGATTCGATGATTCTTTTAGTGACTCTATCCCGAGCTTTAACGATGATGGCGTCGACGTCCTTAGCTTCCTCTATAAACTCCTCCTCAGTGTAGGGGCGTTCAAGGCCTACCTTGATCTCCGCATATCCTCCCAGAACCTTTTCTAAAGCTCTGTCCCCAGGCGGGAGGACTTCTGGGACAAGGACTTTAAACTTTCTTTCCAACTAAACCACCCACAGCCCAGCATAATTCCTATTCTTCGGTGCTCATATAAAATTTAAGCCCCACGTTTCGCATGGATTCATCTGGCCTCTAAACACTTCGATGTATTTTCCTGTTTTCCATCATGAATAATAAACCGGAATTAATGGCTAACCAGTTCTTGCGGTTGCAAGTTAAAACCTTTAAATTCCCCGCTGTTTTTAAATACACGAAGACAGAGTTATGGATGTTGTTCTTGTCAATCCTCCTGTTGAAGTTTCTCGAGAGTTAGAGGTTACTTCCGCCAGCTATGGCTTAGCCAATATGCCTCCTCTAGGCCTCCTCTATCTTGCCTCTTCACTGAAAGCAAGCGGCTTCCAGGTTAAAGTTGTTGACTGTAATGCGCGTTTACATCTCATAAGGAGCGCAGAGGAGGCTGCAAAGATAGTCACAGCCGAAAAGCCTTCCGTGATCGGGATTTCGGCTACAACTCCTCAGCTGAGAGGTGCGGTTCGACTTGCTAAAGCCTCCAAGCTAACCCTTGGAAAAGATGTTACCATAGTTTTAGGCGGAAGTCACGTCACCTCCGAGCCCAATTTCATTAAAGCCTTCCCAGAAATAGACACTGGCTTCATAGGGGAGGGAGAAATATCTTTTCCGCTACTTGTTAAAAAAATCCTCAACGGGGAAAAGATTAAAGGCGAACATCATGGTATTGCACCTCAAAACCTCGACGCGTTGCCTTTTCCAGCTAGGGAGTTGATAAAAAAATCAGACTACTTTGAACATGGGAAAGAGTTCGCAAACATTTCAACATTGAGAGGCTGCCCCTACAATTGCGTATTTTGCAATGTTCCCGCCACAATGGGTCGAAAGCTCAGATTCCGATCAGCAGCCAACGTCGTGGATGAAATGGAAAAAGTCGGAAAAGAATATGACTGGCATTTTTATTTGGTGGACGATATTGCCACCATTTCAAGGAAGCACATGGCTGATCTATGCTCTGAAATCCTCAAAAGGAACCTAGACGTAGTTTGGGCTCTGCAGACAAGGGTGGACCTTGTCGACAGGCGGCTTTTACTCTCCATGTACGAAGCTGGATGTCGGTACATAAATTTCGGCGTAGAGTCAGGCTCTCAAAGAATACGTTACGATGTTATCGGTAAAAAGTTTAGCGATGAAGAGATTTTCAGAGTTTTTAGGCTTTGTAGAGAGATCGGCATCCGCACACTCTGCAGTCTTATGATAGGTCTTCCCACGGAAACCGTTGAAGATGTTGAAAAAACGGTTCAATTGGCAAAAAAGATCCCGGCTGATGCTGTTGAAATTTCGCTCACAGAGATTTTTCCGGCCACTCCTTTATTCAGGGAGGCGGTGGAAAATAAAACCATCGAACCTAGTGTGTATGCGAGGATCGCCTCAGGTGATATTTCGCCTCCAATTTACTATGTTCCAAAAGGCATGTCTCTCAGTCAGCTTCTAAATTACAAGAAAACCCTGACTGTTAAAAAATAATATTTTCACCTTGCCATATGCCATCAAATTTATATAAATGAAACAAATTACTATGGCTTACTAGTCTGGCGAAAATCTAAAGCTGTTGACAGCTATAATACATGTACTAGGTGCCTGTTGGTGATAGAGGCAGTCGGTTACACGCTCACAATAGGGATGCGACTTATTGTTGCAGGCATCATCATAGGTTCAGCTTATGCCCTTGGCGCCCTAGGTTTAACCCTGATCTGGGGTGGGGCGAGAATAATCAACTACGCCCATGGGGAACTCGTCATGATAGGGGCTTATGTCTCATTCTGGCTTTTCACGGCCTTCAAAGTCCCGCCGCCCTTAGCAATTCCCTTTGCAGCAGGGGTGGCAGCGGTTATCGGCCTCGGGCTTTATCTCGGAACCATAGGGAGACTCACAAGAGCTCCTGAGGAGATGGAGAGCTATGGGTTGATTTTAACTTTCGCTTTGATGATACTTCTATCTAACTCCGTTGCTTGGATGTTCACTTCGGACATTCAGGTTTACAGGTGGATGATGGTCCCCATAGACTTTTTCGCCGTATCAACACTTCTCAACCGTTTGATGATTCCTATAATATGCCTTCCCGTGGCAGGAATAGTATTGGCATTGATGAATAAAACATGGTTTGGCAGAGGCATCTCTCTGGTAATCGACAACGATCAAGTTGCAGGTTTGGTGGGTGTGAACGTAAGAAATGCCTATTTCGGAATTCTAACCATAGGAACAATCACTCCAGCCATTGCAGGTCTAGCTTGGAGCTTTAACTATCCCTTCAGTCCCTTCATAGGCATTGAACACGCCATACTAGCTTTTGTGGTGGTTATCCTAGGAGGCCTCGGAAGCCCCAAAGGAAGCATAGTTGGCGGTCTGCTGATAGGGATAATTGAAACAACTCTCGTTTACCTGATATCTCCGGGTTTAAGGCTGGCCATAGCCTACTCAATCTTTATACTGGTAATTCTGCTTAGACCTTCAGGATTATTTGGAAGAAAGTGAAAGTTTTGATGGCTCTATTAAGCTCAAAACAGATAGCCGCCCTGACCCTGTTTATAGTAGTTACAGCTTCCGTTCCTGTATTCGGAGGAACCTACGCAGCCAGCATACTGATCATAGTCCTTTCGTTTATTGCGCTGGTTTCAGCATGGCAGATAATTTCAGGATACGCAGGTTACATACTTTTGGGCTCAGCAGCCTTCTACGGATTAGGCATGTATATGAGCGCTTTGTTAACGCCCATCTTAACACTTTATGGAGCCATACCGGCTTCCGCAGCTGTATGTTTCGCCGCTGCTCTTGGCCTAGGAGTACCGTTTCTAAGGATTAAAGGTCCCTATTTTATCATCGCAACACTTGCCCTCGGAGAACTCATAAGAAACATCGTCACCTTCACGGAGACTAACTACTTCAGAACATTAGGACGTATAACTATAATGTACGATTTGACAACTATCCTCTACTTGCTGATAATAAATGCAGTCGCAGTAATTTTGGCGGTCTATTTTATCAAAAATTCAAAGTTCGGTTTAGGGTTGATGAGCATTAAAAATGATGAAATCGCAGCTGAATCCTGCGGAATTCCGACCACGAAATATAAGCTTCTAGCCTTCGGTATAACCGCCGTCTTCATGGGCTCCACCGGAGCCATAATGGCTTCCAGAGCCGGCTACATAGACCCCGACATAGCCTTTCCAGCATACATATCGATCTACACGCTTGTCATGGGCATAATTGGCGGCCTAGGCAATCTAATAGGAGGAATCGTAAGTGCAATAATCTTAACCCTCTTATTCGAAATATTCCTCTCCATGGGTAATCCTTACCCCTTCGGCATCTTACTGGGCATCCTCCTGATACTCAGTGTACTCCTTCGAGGCAAGAGGGTTACTTTACTCAGGATTTTCAGAATGCAAAAGATCACTGTTCAGAAACCCTTATCACCAGCAAAATAGAATCCGAGAGAACTCTCTTAGAAGCAGGGAAAAATCATGGTTTTCCCTCGCATGGATGGGAAAGCGTATATAAGCTGTGGTGTTAACTTTTGTTATTGAAAAATCTCCCGTTAAACGTAAGAATCATTTCAGGGATCGATGGTTAAATGACCATTCTCAGATTGAACAAAATAGATAAACGCTTCGGCGGGATTAAAGCGCTGAAAAGTGTAGATTTTGAAGTAGAAGAAGCTAGCATTGCAGGCATCGTAGGGCCGAATGGAGCTGGGAAGACAACTCTTTTCAACATCGTGACGGGCTACTATAAGCCGGACGGAGGTTACGTCATCTTCGACAACAAGAACATCACTGGGTTAAAGCCTCACCAAATCTGCAAGATGGGCATAGCGAGAACCTACCAGATCGTTAGGCCCTTTAAAGATATGCGGGTTTTCGATAACATTATGGTTGGAGCTAAATTCGGTAGACCTCTGGATAAAAGGAACCCTGAGAAATGGGCGAGAGAAGTGCTGGAGTTCACAGGCCTCATCAACAGGGCGAATGAATTCGCAAGAAATTTAACATTCACAGAGTTGAGGAGATTTGAAGTAGCAAGAGCCCTTGCATGTAACCCTAAGATTCTACTGCTTGACGAGGTTCTTGCCGGTTTAAACCCAGCCGAGGTTACGGTGGCCTGTGAAATGATTAAAAAAATAAACAAAGAGTTCAACATCACCATAGTCATCATCGAGCATGTGCTCAAGGGCGTCTGGGCTTTGGCGGAGAAGGTCATGGTTTTACATCATGGCGAAAAAATAGGGGAAGGTAAACCTGAAGAAGTATTTAAAATGAAGCAGGTTGAAGAAGCTTACTTGGGCACTAGGTGGGAAGCTGTTGCTTAGGGTTGAAGACCTTTATGTGGACAGAGGATCCATCAACGTCCTTCATGGGGTCTCAATAAAAGTTGAAAAAGGAAGCATAACGTGTGTCATTGGCCCCAATGGGGCTGGGAAGACAACTCTGCTTTTATCCATAGTCGGGATTTTGCCTCCTAGGAAAGGAAGGAACATTTTCAAGGGCAAGGACATAACATTCCTGCCTTCCTACAAGAGGGTTGAAATGGGTATGTCTCTTGTTCCAGAAGGCCGAGGGCTCTTCCAAGGTAAGACTGTTGAGGAAAACCTTTTGAGTGGAGCCTTCCGAAAGGAAGCCCGATTAAAATGCCGAGATAACTTGGATAGAGTGTACTCCCTTTTTCCAATTTTGAAGGAGAGAAGAAAACAACTTGCCTCATCTTTGAGCGGAGGCGAACAGCAAATGCTTGCGGTGGCCAGAGCTCTTATGTCAAATCTTGATTTTTTAATGTTGGATGAACCGTCCCTCGGTTTAGCGCCTATTATTGTCTCTAAACTCTATGACACTGTTAAAAGTATAAGGGAAGAAGGCGTCACGGTCCTAGTTGTCGAGCAGAATGTTCACCAGATTTTAAGAGTTGCTGATTTCGGCTATGTTCTAGAAAATGGAAGAATCGTTCACGCTGATCCTTGTGATAAACTTATCGAAGCCCCTGAAATTAAATCAGCCTACCTAGGATTATAAGGTGGCTTCTTTTCGAAGTTTTCTTTAAATCTACAACTCTATATGGCTTTTAGTTTTCACAATAGGTCTTGGTAAATATTAAATATATTTTTGTTAACGGCGCAAATTGAGAACCATAAGCTTTTTAGGTGGAGTTCTGATAAATAGAAAAATGGAAAGATTATGGGTGCCTAATAAATGGGAGATTTTCTGTTTGTTGGAAAAAACGTTCCCCGCATAGATGCTGAAGCCAAAGTGAAGGGAGAAGCTGTCTACTGCGACGACATTGAAATGCCCGATATGTTATGCGGGAAAGTGAAGCGAAGCCCCTATCCCCATGCTAAAATTATAAGCATCGACACGAGTAAAGCCGAAGCTTTGGAAGGCGTAGAGGCTGTGGTGGCAGGCAGAGACTTGCCGGACTTAAGATATGGCCTAGGAGTTTGGGACTGCCCTGTTTTCGCTAGGGATAGAGTTAGATACATCGGAGAACCCGTGGTTGGGGTTGCGGCTAAAGACGAAGAAACAGCTCAGCGAGCGATAGACTTGATCGAAGTGAAGTATGAAGAGTTACCTGCTATCTTCGATCCTGAAGAGGCTATGAAACCTGATTGTCCCGTGGTCATCCATCCAGACTTTTGGAAGTATAAAATAGTATGGCCGGGGGGCTGTTCACCCACTCTGACGAAAGCGCTGGAAATACCCAATATCACGAACTATTTTCGAGTTCGAATAGGAGATGTTGAGAAGGGGTTTAAAGAGTCGGACTTGATTGTTGAAAACGATTACACTTATCAATGGGTTCATCCTTCTGAGCTAGAACCGCACTGCTCTATAGCAAAAGTAGATCCGGCGACAGGAGATGTAACTGTCTGGACTTCAAGCCAGTGCCCCTACATGGTTAGAACTGAGATATGCGACGGCCTCGGGCTTTCACCCTCGAAAATAAGGATAATTGTACCCTACGTAGGCGGCGGCTTTGGAAATAAGCTTGAGATGGTGACAGAGTCGATGTGTGTTGCGTTGGCTCAGAGAACTGGAGGTAAACCTGTAAAGCTGAGGTGGAGCAGAGAGGAAATGTTCACAATAACAGCTCAGCCGGCGATAATCCACATCAAGGATGGTGTAAAGAAGGACGGGACACTTGTTGCTCGAGAAATGAAAGTAATCATGAATATGGGCGCCTATGCGGGTTGGACGCAGCTGAAAGTTAAAAATGCCATGTATGGCGGTATCGGAAACTATAAGATACCGAATTTTAAGTGGGATTCCTATGGTGTGTACACCAACAGTCCTGTGACTGCATGCTTAAGAGGCTATGCTGCAAGACAGCCCGTCTTTGCCATCGAGTGCCAGATGGATATCATTGCTAAAGAACTTGGAATGGACCCCATAGAATTAAGGCTGAAGAATTCGCTTGAAGAAGGAGACAGAAATATCATAGGAGAAAAATTGACGAGTGTTGGTGCTAAAGCATGCCTGAAAGCCATAGCGGAGGAGATGAAGAAATGGGGCGCCTTAAAGAGAGTCGACGGCTCGATAAGAAGAGGGAGAGGTGTGGCCATAGGAAACAAATACAGTCTTCTTCCCATAGCAGACAGTGCCATCGTCAAGGTTCACGAGGATGGAACGGTGGAGGTTAGGACCAGCGGGATTGACATGGGACAAGGATATTACACGTTGGCGGCGATGGTGGCGGCGGAAGAGTTTAAGCTACCTCTTGAAAAAGTTAAGGTGGTGATGGCTGATACTGCTATTACGCCCTTCGGCTTCGGAGCCAGCTCCAACTCGCAGACTCAGGCGTGCGGCGTCGCCATCAGGGAAGCATGCCGGGATGCCAAAATGCAAATTTTCAAAAAAGCTGGCGAAAAATTAGATGTGAAGGCTGATGAACTTGATATGGAAAACGGCAAGATCTACGTTAAAAACGATCCCTCAAAATCGATGATGATCGGGGATCTATTCGCCTACATGCCTCTGGCAGGTACTTTCTATGAGGAGGGGGAGATTCTAGGTAAGGCAACCGCCTACTGGAAACCCGCCCCCATGGATCCTGAAACAGGCAAATGTGAGAGGGCCGCAAATTATTATGGATACTCAGCGCAGGCTGTAGAAGTGGAAGTGGATGTTGAAACAGGAGAAGTGAAAGTGGTGAAACTTGTTAATGCTTTGGACTGCGGTAGACCCATTCTTCCCTTTGCGGTGGAAGGGCAAGCGGAAGGCTGTGCAAGCATGAACTTAGGCTTCGGCTTATTCGAAGAGATCTATCTAGATAAAGGGAAAGTTCTTAACCCAAACTTTACAGACTACAAGATCCCGACCATTCTAGACCATCCTTCAGTTGAGTATTATAAGGCTATACTTGTGGAAGCACCCCACGAGCCTGAGCGAGTTTGGGGAGCTAAAGGGGTGGGCGAAGCGGCTAACACCGTAGGAGCACCAGCCGTAGCCAACGCGATAGCTGACGCCCTAGGAATCAGAATCCATGACCTCGCAATAACGCCTCAAAAAATTCTCCGTGCGTTAAAGGCCGGAGGCAGGTGAAAGGACGATGTGGGCTGGGTTTGAGTATTTTAAGCCGGCAACCTTGAAAGAAGCCTGTCTCCTTCTCGCCAAGTACAAAAGTGAAGCAACGGTCTTCGCAGGCGGAACAGACTTATTGGTGAGTATGAGAACAGGTGGGACTAAGCCAAGATATCTGATAGATATAAAAGCGATTCCGGAGCTCAGTCGAATAAAATATGAAAACGAACAGTTAACCATCGGGGCCGCAGTCACAATCAACGCCTTGGCGCAATCGGATGTTATCGGAAAAAAATTCGACATTATCACCGAAGCTACAAAGGTTTTCGCCTCCGTTCAGATTAGGAATAGGGCAACAATAGGTGGAAATCTCTGCCGTGCATCTCCCTCCTCCGATATGGTGCCACCGCTCTTAGTCTTGGATGCTATGCTCACAGCGATAAGCGATAAAGGAGAAAGAGATATTCCAATCAAAGATTTTTTCATAGGCCCTGAAAGAACATCTCTGGAGCAAGGTGAAATGCTGAAAGAAATTCGAGTACCAACTCCTCCCCAAAACATGGGCGCAACGTTTTTGAAAGTTAGGAGAACAGGGGTTGACCTTGCTGTAGTTAATGTTGCTGTAGCTGTGGAGCTCAGCGAAAACAAATTTAAAGATGTTAAAATCTCTCTGGGCGCTGTTGCTCCAACGCCGATGAGAGCTTTAAAGGCTGAAGCGTTGCTCAAAGGTGAAGCATGCACGGATGAAAACATTGAGAGAGCTGCGGAGATGGCGTCCAGTGAAACCAGCCCCATAACCGATGTGCGTTCAACCGCAGAGTACAGGAGGGAAGTAAGCAGAGTGCTGGTTAAGCGGGCTCTAAAAAATGCAATTCAAAAAGTGGGAGGTCGATAAGCATGGAAATAAAGACAACTGTGAATGGGCGTCTCTATAAGCTTGACATACCTCCCAATTGGAGTTTGGCTTATGTCTTGCGGAAAAAACTCGGATTGATTGGAATAAAACTTGGCTGTGAAACAGGTGAATGTGGTTCATGTACGGTTCTTCTCAACGGGGAACCAGTTAACTCTTGTCTTGTGCTGGGGGTTGAAGCTGATGGTAAAGAAATACTGACGATAGAGGGTCTCTCGAAAAATGGTGAACTTCATCCCTTGCAAAAAGCCTTCATCGAGCATGGAGCCGTTCAGTGTGGATTCTGTACGCCTGGAATGATCCTATCGGCTAAGGCTTTGTTGGATAAAAATCCAAATCCCACAGAACAGGAGATCAGAGAAGCTTTGGCCGGAAACCTTTGTCGGTGCACAGGCTACGTTAAACCAGTGAAAGCTATTCTTTCGGTGAGAAAATAGGCTCCTATTTTTTTCCTCAGGAGAATACGCCCGAAATTTAGAAAAAACCCTCTAGAGCTCAATGATGGATGAGATTGAAAACTGAGCCTGAGCTGCCTTACGCTTAACTAAAAGACGTGAAAATCGAATAAGTCCCCTTCTCTTAGTTTAGGTAAAACTTAAATTTCTAATGTAGTTATGGAAAGACGAGGACTTGGCGGGGATAACTGGTGAAGAGAAGTTTCAGAGTTAACGTTGAAGGAAAGATATTTACTGTGGAGGTTGAGGAAATAGGCGGAGAAGAGGCCGCGGTTAAGCCTATTTCGGTGGAGAAACCCTCACTGGAGGCTCCAGCACCTTCAGCCAGATTGGTGGAGGAAGCTCCTGCCCCTCCTTCCGCGAAGGTTATGGAACGAGTGGTTACAGCTCCTCTAGCTGGAGTTGTCGCCTCCATAAAGTGTAAGGTTAACGACAATGTGAAAGCCGGAGAGCCTTTACTGAGTTTAGAGGCTATGAAGATGGAAAATGAAATCCTATCCCCAGTGTCAGGGATTGTTAAGAGAATAGCCGTGGCAGAAAAGCAGGATGTAAACGAAGGCGACGTTCTGGTAGAGATCGGATGATACTGAAGTAAAATTTTGCCCTATAATCCAGCTGGATGGAAACCATGGATTGGAATTTTGCCTTACGAATAATGAGTTCAGGGCTTTCTGCTGTTTTTATCACCCTTTTCCTCCTTTACTTGGTGATGAAGGCAGTGGAGAAGATTTTCAGCAAGCTTGAAGCCCCCGCTGCTCCTCCGGAGCTGGAAGCTGGTGAAGTGGTGGTGGACATGAAAGAAATCGCAGCTATAACCGGAGCCATCTACGCCTACTTGGAGGGGAAGGAGAAAACACCTTCCAGTTCAGCTCTAGATAGGAGGTAAGAATCTTGGTTATCTTAGTTTTTTCGGAAGTAGATACAATCTGGGAGAAGTTTATGATGGAAATAGAGCGGTGCGAAGAGAGGAGGGCGAAGTAGCTTGTTTGGGGTTTTTGAGACAGGCTTTGAGGTGTTAACCCTAGGCCAGATAATAATGCTTCTCATCGGGTTGCTTCTCATCGGGTTGGCGATTAAAAAGGAAATGGAACCCCTTATATTGCTGCCCATAGGGTTCGGAGTAATCATAGCCAATCTGCCTCTCACCGGCCTCACGGAAGAGGGGGGGCTTCTTCAACTCATATACAATTATGGGCTTGCTTGGAATTTCATACCACCCCTCATCTTCTTGGGACTAGGTGCCTTAACTGACTTTTCCCCGTTGCTGGCCAATCCGAAGACAATTCTTCTCGGCGCGGCTGCGCAGGTTGGAATCTACGTTGCCTTCTTCGGAGCCTTGCTATTGGGCTTCTCTTTTGGAGAAGCAGCTTCTATAGGGATAATCGGCGGCGCCGACGGGCCGACGACGATCTATGTCACGTCAACGCTGTCTCCGCATATTCTGGGTGCTACCGCTGTGGCTGCCTACTCCTATATGTCATTGGTGCCCATAATTCAACCCCCCATCATGAGGGCGCTTACTACGGAGCGGGAGCGGAAAATTGTAATGAAAAGCTTGCGCCCAGTTAGGAAGACTGAGAGAATAGTCTACCCGCTGGTGGCGACTGTAATAATTATACTGCTGGTTCCCCACTCCGCGCCGCTCATCGGCATGTTGATGTTCGGAAACCTCCTGAGGGAAAGCGGCGTCGTGAAAAGGCTTGCGGAAACAGCGCAAAATGAGTTGATGAACATACTGACTATTTTCCTCGGAATCGCCGTGGGAGCGTCCATGTCAGCTCAAGTTTTCCTAACGCCTCGAACCATCCTCATCTTTGCCTGGGGCATCGTTGCCTTCGCTGCCAGCACCGCCGGAGGGGTGCTTTTCGCCAAACTGATGAACCTCGTCTGCAAAGAGAAGGTGAATCCTCTGATAGGCGCGGCGGGAGTCTCAGCCGTGCCCATGTCAGCTCGAGTTGTGCAGAAGGTGGGCCAGAAAGCAGACCCCGACAACTACCTGCTGATGCACGCCATGGGGCCCAACGTGGCCGGGGTTGTAGGTTCAGCCATAGCCGCAGGTATCTTTCTGGGAATGATCGGGTAAAGTTTTTTCTTATCTTTTCATGCATAATTTTATTCAATTAAACCAGATTGTCATCGAAGTAGGTGTCGAAAACAAATTTGTAATGAATTGATAACAATATTTAGATACTAAAACCAAGTTAAGTTCTTTTTGGTGCTTTAAGCATGTCCGAGAAAGTTGATCAGCCACGTAGAAGTGCGTTGAAATATGGTGTTGCGGCTATCGTTGCTGCTGTAGTGGCAGGNGTTGGCGGCTATGCCGCTTGGCAGGCTACAAAACCTGCGCCAGCTCCCACTCCTACCCCTACTCCTACTCCTACCCCTACACCTACACCAACCCCTACACCCGCGCCTCCGGTCGAAGCTCCTGAAACAATAAAGATAGGTTTAAGTCAAGCGTTAACCGGTTGGCTGGCTGACATTACTCGAAGGGTTGAAACTATCAGGTCGATGATGATCGAGTACATCAACACGGAGCGGGGAGGGGTTTATGTTGAAGAGTACGGGCAGAGTATACCGTTGGAGCTTATAATGCTCAACGACGAAGGAACAACCGAAAAGGCCATAAAAAACGTTGAACGCCTCATCACCGTGGAGAAGGTTCATCTCCTTTTCCACTCCTACGGAACCTTCCAGTCTATGGCAGCTTACCCTGTGGTTCAAGGATATGAGGTACCGATGATTCTAGACGACCACTGCCCCGTTCAGGTAAGCTGGCGGGATATCGTTGAAGAAAAGAAAGTAGTTCCCAAGAGCATGTTCTGGACGATGGACCATTCTTATAGGGCTATGGAGGCTTTGATGAACTTCATGAAGGAAGTAGGCGTTTCTGATATAGCCATTCTGGAGATAGAAACGCTGTTCGGAGCAGTTAACAGGGAGCCGCTGGAATACCTATGCGAACAGGAAGGCATTGACATAGTTCTCCACAAAACTTACCCCATCGACGTAAAAGACTTCACAGGTGTACTTCTGGATATTCAGGCCAAAGACCCAGACGGCCTTGTAGGGTTAACTTATCCAAGAGATGGGTGGTTAATGACGGAGCAGCTCATCGAGTTAGACGTGAACCCCAGAATGTTTTACAATGCCCTTGGAGTGCAGAATCCTGACTTTGTGAAAAGGTTCGGTGAGCAAGGAGAAGGCATCATCGGAATGGGCGGCTGCATGTACGCTCCCTTCGCCCCTTGGAAGAGCCCTACAGGCCTGGGCTGCAAAGATGTTTGGGACATGTACTTGGAGAAGTTCGGCGAAACCTTAGAATCCCAAGACGGGGCATGGGTTCTGATGTCTCTTGACGCTGCGGTCTCAGCCATCGAGAAAGCCGGCACACTGGACCCCATAGCGATCTCCGACGCTTTGAGAAATTACGATCATGAGACATTGGGAGGCATCTGTCACTGGAAAGATACCGAGTGGTCCAACACGGGCTATAACGTACCTCAGTACATGAGCGCTGAAGCGGCTGCTCAAGGAATCTTCGAAGTGGTGGCGCAGTCTTGGAGCTACGCGGGAATCGATACCACAACCGCTAAGCCACTGTATCCGAAGCCCAAGTGGAAGAGGTAGTCTCAATCTATCTCCCCTTTTCTTTTTTTTAGAAAAATTTTTTAGCTGATGCCAAGATACTGGTTTCCCAGATATAATGGGTGTGAATCATGGCTGTCAAGGTAGGTGTTTCCGGTTACGGGACCATTGGGAAACGTTTGGCTGAAGGTGTTGTGGCTCAGAAGGACATGGAGCTGGTGGGGGTAGCCGATGTAGCTCCCACTCTACCCGTCAAGTCGTTAAAAGCTAGGGGAATGCCCTACAAGCTCTACTGCGCAGACAAAAACAGGCTTCCCGACCTAGAGAAGGCCGGAATCCCCGTTTCCGGCATGCTGGAAGACCTCCTGTCGCAGGTGGATATCATCTTGGATTCTACACCTGCGGGAGTCGGCGCCAAGATGAAGAAGTTCTACGTCGAATACGGCGTCCCCGCGATCTTCCAGGGAGGCGAAAAGGGTGAAGTTGCAGATGTTTTCTTCCACGGCTACGCCAACTATGAGAAGGGTCTGGGGAAGAAATATCTCCTCCTAACCTCCTGCAATACCACAGGCCTCATCAGGGCTGTGGACTGTCTGGATAGAGCCTTCGGCGTCGAGAAAGTAGCCATCACCATCATTCGCAGGTGTGCGGATCCAGGGGACCTTCACCGAGGGTATGTGGACTTGGCTAAGGTGGACCCTGTTCCAAGCCACCAAGCCACGGATCTCATGGAGATCATGCCGCATGTCAAGGCTACGGGGCTGTTGGTGCATGTTCCCATAACTCACGGTCATATCATAAATGTGGTGGCAACGCCGAAAAGGAAAATCACCAAGGAAGAAGCGTTGGCGGAATTCCACAGGCATCCCAGGATCCATGTGGTTAAGATATCTGAAGGTTTCGCCTCTAACACAGCGCTCTTTCAGTTCTCTAGGTTCACCCACAGGCCTTGCGCAGACATGTATGAGATAGCTGTCTACGAGGAGACCATAGGCTTTTCCGGAGATGACATAACCTTCGCCATCTACATACCGCAGGAAGCTGTAACCATACCTGAAACCATCGACGGCATCAGGGCTTCGCTGCAAATGCAGAAAGACCGTCTTGAGGCTGTATCCGCAACTAACAGGCATCTTGGACTGGAGCCCAAAAAGCCCCTCTATTAACCAGCTCCCTCAGGTAGCCGTTAGGAAGACAGTTTCTCCGCAGGGGGAAACAGCTTTTAAGAGGAGCGGCTCAGATATCTTTTCGCCGCTTTCTTCAGCGCGGTTACCACCGGAAGCTCCTCGCCTGAAAGGTATCTGACTAAGGCCCCTCCGCCTGTGCTTACGTAGGAAACCTTATCGCGGAGGCTGTATTTTTCCAGAGCAGTTACGGAGTGCCCGCCTCCCACAACTGAGAATACTCCGGATTCCACTATTACTTTCAAGAGTCTTTCTGTGCCGGAGGCAAACTCTTCCCTTTCAAACATGCCCGGGGGGCCGCTGAAGAAAACTGTCTTCGCTTTCTTGATCATCTCCGAATATTTTTCAACAGTCTTCTTGCCTATGTCCATCACAGGACTGTCGGTGGGCAGGGAGGAAGTTTCTATCTCCATCCTGCCGTTCTTGTCGACGGCTAGGTCCGTTGGGAATTCGATTTTATCCCCGTAGGTGTCCAGCAGGTGCTTGGAGGCTGAAACGTATTTCTCGTAGTGCATTTCCTTGATAAGCGACTCCGTGGGGTCGCCTAGGCTATATCCTGAAGCCTTCAACATCAGCAAGCCGATGATTCCGGAGGTCAGCAGCTTATCGGCCACGCCTCTCTTAAGGACAGGTTCCATCATGACGTATCTGTCGGAAATCTTGCTCCCGCCTAGGAAGAAAACACACGGCCTTTCAGGGTTATCCCTGATCTTACTGAGGGCTCTCAGCTCGGCCTCCAATGCTCTCCCCGCCACCGCGGGAAGAACCTCCGCAAAGCCGACGAGGGAAGGCTGGGATTTGTGAGCCGCAGCGAAGGCGTCGTTGATGAACACATCCGCCAGCGGGTAGAGCTTCTGAACGAGCAAGGTTTGAGCCTGTTCCTCTGGAGACCGGGTGATGGTGTCTTCGAACAGCCTGGTGTCTTCGCTGAAGTATCTGGTGTTCTCCAACACCAGAACCTCCCCCTCTCCCAGTTTCCTTATCGCCTCCCGGGCGGCAGGCCCGAAGATGTCGTCGATGTACTTCACCTCTCTGCCCAGTATGCCGGAGAGAATCCGCGCGTGCTGCTCCAACGGTATGAACTGGTCTAGAAACAGGGGGTCTCCTTGGTGCGCTAAGATTACCACCTTGGCTCCTTTTTCCAGAAGCTCCTTTATGGTTTTTTCATGCGCCCTGATCCGGAAATCGTCTAGAATTTTTTTAGTTTTAGGATCTAAGGCGGAGTTGAAGTCCACCCTGAGAAGCACGGTCTTACCGTGGAAGTCGAAATCGTCCATGGTTAAAATTTCTCCGTCGATCATTCTTCGTTTACCTCCAAGATTTCAAGGCCGCATGTTACATGGTTTATTGACAGCTTCTCAGATTATAAAAGTTGCCATGGTTTATGGCGCCCACTGTAGCGGTATCCTATTGAAGTGTTTCCTTTCCTAGAACTGTTGAGGGAAAGGTACATTTACTATCTTTTTTGAGGTTTCTGGGTTTTCTCTAACCGCCTTCTATCGGTGCTAAGATTTTCACCCATTCTCCGTCTTTCAGTTTTTTGGTAGGCTTATCGATTCCCGCTATCAGTTCCCTGCTGATCACAAAAGGGTACATTTCTAGGTATTTTTTGGCTTCAGCTCCATACTTTTCACCGAGATGCTCTATCAGAGTCTTCACGGTGGCTCCGGAAGGCAGCGTAATGCTCTCGCATTTAACGCCCCCTACTATAGGTGAAAACCATCCGTACTCTATGAACACTTTAATCTGTGTTGGACCGCTGTTTTCACCCAATCTATTTTCCCGGAGGCCGTAACCCGCGAGAATTTTCATTCTACCCTCTTATTAAGGTAACGTCCGTTTTCTCTTGACCTTTCAGCTTGTGGGTGTGCAAGAATTTCCCAGGCTGTGTTCAGAGGGCGTAGACGTCTTGGTTTTCGTCGACCTTGAGCTCTATCTTGGTTAAGCTTTTGTTCAACTCGAAGAGGGAGCTGTGCCTGTACACGGAGCCGTCTTCTACGTTGAACAGGGAGAGATGGCATTCGCAGAGCATTTTGTTGAGCTGTTCATCCCATTCGATGTTTCCCCCTTCATGGGGGCAAACGGTAAGGTAGGCCACCAGCTTGCCCCCTTTGGTTCGAACGAGAATGGCTTTTTCGCCCTTATAGTTGAAGGTTAGAGAGCCTCCGGGTTTAACGTCCTTAAGGTTGGCTATTTTCTCCAAGGATCTCCCTTCTCCCTCAGCGCTTCTTAGCGAATAAAGATAAGGATGTAACTTAAAAGGTTCCCTATAAAACAAAGACTGCTTGGGCTCCGTACTTCAGCAGAAAGTATGCACCGAAAAAGAACAGCGCTCCAGCGCAGCCTAACGTTAGAGGTTGATGAAGACTCGAGAGCATGCCCCTCCCACGCCAGACAACTTGGGAGAGGCCAGAGTACCAAGCGAGGTCGGCGAGAAAGTGCCCCGCCACCCAGAAGCTCAGGCCTAGGACAGCGGAGACAGCGTAGGCTTCCATCATCATCGCCAACCCAACGGTGGCCCACCAGAGAGCGACACTGGGATTCAGCGCGGTGCTGAAAAGGACGCCGCCTACCACTGGGTGGGTTCTCAATCCGAGGCTCTGCGCGGGAACAAGGAGGCTGCGCTGCCTTCCAGCCTTCAACAGAGTGAAGAGCGCGAAGGTAATGAGGAGAATACCGCCGATGATGCCCACAGCGGTTTGGAAAGCCCAGACGCTGAGGATGAAGCCGAGGCCGGTGAAGATAAGGGCGATGATTCCCCCTTCTACTAAGATGTGCCCTAGGGCTGTGAGGGGCCCTGCCTTGGCTCCGTAGGAGGGGGTTTTAGTTAGGAGGAAGACGGAGAGGGGGCCGGGGATGAGGGCGCCTGAAAGAGCCACTACGAACCCTATGCCTAGTTGGTATATTTCTATCAACGTAGGGCCCGAGGCGCTTTCGTAGGCCGGATTATTTTTTTAGAACTTCCCTGAGGGGGACTATTTCTATTCCTTCTTCTTCCAGCCTTTTTCTCACGGTTCTGACGACTTCAGGTGCGTTGGACGGGTCTCCGTGCATGGTTAAGGTTTCTGCCTCCATCTTGATGATGGTTCCGTCTATGGCGGGGATTTTCCCTTCCTTGACAACCATCAAGGCTCTCTCAGCCACAACGTTCGGATCCCAGTTTTTCTTCACCCTTTCGATGATCCAGTCTCCCTGCTGGCTGTAGTGCAAGTCGACCATGGCGTCGCGTGCCACCCTCACGCCTTTTCTTTTAGCCACCACATGCGCCTTAGATCTTTCCTCGCTTTCCGTGATGAATATGAGCTCCGGGTCGACGTCTCTAACGCCCTCGATTATCGCCTCAGCTAAGGCTTCATCTCTTTCCACCATGGCGTAGAGGGTGCCATGGGGCTTAATATGCTCAAGCTTAAGCCCCTCCGCTTCTGCGAAAGCCTTCAAAGCACCCAGCTGGTAAACGATGTAGTTTCTCAGCTCATCGGGTGTTATTTTAATCTCTCTCCTACCAAAACCAGCCAAGTCCGGAAGCCCAGGGTGAGCGCCCACGGCTACGCCGTATTTTTTTGCAAGCCTGACTGTAGCCCTCATGACCATGGGGTCTCCGGCGTGGAAGCCGCAGGCGATGTTCGTGGAGCTCACATACTTCATGACTTCTTCGTCATTTCCGATCTTGTATCTTCCGAAGCTTTCACCCATGTCGACGTTTATGTCAATCCGTTTAGCCACTTCAATCCACCTATCTTTCACTGGTCTTCAGCGAATTTAAATCTTAGCTCACGGGTGTGCCGCAAAACAGGTTGCGGATGAAGTTAAAGATTTAGAAAAAATATTAACCTAAGAGGTAGGCTTGGAGGCCCAGTTTTTTCGCAGCCTTTACCAAAAAGTCGCTGTGGTCTCCGTAGCTTAAAACTTGATGGTTGCCTGAGTTCTCCAGAAAATCTCGGGCTTCACAGTCCAGTTTAACGTCGGCTTGAGTTCGGCAGAGCTTCCAGTGGCCGAGCTGAGACTCGGTCAGCCTTCCAGTGGCAATCACAAGCTTCGGAGGGTTGAGGGTCAGGTGGGCTAGGGTTACTTTCCCCCTTCTCATAGGGACGTCCAACGCCACACCTGAGCCGGATTCGAAATGGTTTCGGATTCGAACCAAGCCTGCTGGCTCTGAAAGCTTGAGGGGAGCTGCGCAATGGGTTAGGGCTACAACTCCGTTTATCTGGTCGAGTTTGGCGGCGTTGGCCATCCACAGGGGTTCGGGGGTTACGTATCTGAGGAGAAGCATGAGGAGGAGGGACGGAAAATCAGCTTCGCAGACTCCGGGGATGCCTTCGTCGCTGAGGAATGCCAGGGGGACGCAGGGGTTCATGCCGGTATGCCTCAGAAACCTGTAGCAGTCCACGGTTACCGCTTTCAGGTCTTCCTCCAAGGCCACCTGCCTCATGGCTAGGTAGAGTTTAGCCATTTTCTCTAGGTCTTTCCGAGAAGGCTCCACCACCTCCGCATTCTTCAGTTTACTCTTCAGAACATGTTCAGCAGACTCGGCTGGAATCTTCGAGGTTGTCGCCTTCAGCACCTCCACGGAAACCGGAACTGTTTCCACTTGAAACCGGTCTCTGAAATACCGGATCACAGCTTGATAGGGGGGAAGTTCTTCTTCCTCCACGAAAAACCCAACCTTGATGTTTCTGAGGGCCTTCGCCGCGCCGGAGGCGTAGGTTTCTGAAACTATCTCCCGGGGGGCTGCGGACAGGTTGTTGTAGACGAAGGTGGCCTTCCAAGCCTGTTTCTCCATCAGCTTCTCTCTGGCGTCCAAGGCGGCTGGGAGGCTGTTGTTTTCATGATAGCTCCACATCGTCCATTCCTTACCGGCCATGAGCTCCGTGGCTAGGGTGCTGGTGCCGCCGCTGGCGATGAAGATCACCACCGCGTCGAACTCTTCGGTTTTGGCTGAGGGAAACTCCCCAGCCTCTCTGATGGGCTTCCGGGGGCCGAAGACTTTTATTCCCGATTCCTCCAGCAGAGACCTAGCTCTGATGATGGGGCCGGGAACCCTCTCCACATGTAGTGGGGAGGCTATGGGTATCAGGTAAACAGAAGGCTTTTCCAACCTTGGGCTCCCTCGGTTATCCTTCCCTTTTAGAGGGTTTCAGTTTTAGGTCTTTCAGCACTGCGAGTAAATAAGGTTTTTCAAGGCTACTTTTTTGTCGATGGTAATTTTTAAATCGTTGAACCACAGCTTAGCTAAGGATTGAAGGCGGAGACGCTTTGAGAAAGATCATCACCATAGCACAGCCCATCATAGGGAAGGAAGAAATAGAAGCCGTGGTCGGGGTTTTGAAAAGCGGCATCCTCACTTCTTCCCGCGGAGATGGGCCTTATGCTAAAAAATTTGAGGAAAGCTTCGCCAAGTATGTGGGCGTAAAATACGCGGTGGCCATGAGCTCCGGGACGGCGGCCTTGCATGCTGCCCTCCTGGCCGCGGAGCTGAGCCCTGACAGCGAAGTGATCGTTCCCAGCTTCACCTTCACGGCTACTGCCTCCGCTGTGGTTTTGGCGGGGGCTAAACCTGTTTTTGTCGACATCGACCCTAAAACTTTCAACATGGACCCTGTCTGCTTCGAGGAGGCCATAACCAGCAAGACTCAGGCTGTCATCCCCGTGCACATGTACGGGTTGATGGCGAACATGGAGGAGATTGTCAGAATAGCCAAGGAGAACGACCTAGAGGTCATCGAGGACGCAGCCCACAGTGTGGGAGCTGAGCTGAAGGGTAAAAAGGCGGGGTCCTTCGGAGACTACGGCTGCTTCAGCTTCTATGCCTCCAAAAACCTCACCACAGGGGAGGGAGGCATCGTCACCACCAACCGGCGGGAGAACATGGAGGCTCTCTGCTCCATTAGGGCCCACGGCTTCGGAAGACATCAGTCCAGCGAAATCCTCGGCCACAACTACAGGATGTCCGAGCTGGCTTGCGCCATCGGCTACTACCAGCTTCTGAAGCTTCCCAAGTTTCTGGAAGCCCGGAGGAGGAACGCTGCCAAGCTGACCTCCCTTCTGGAAGGGTCCGCTCGGCTGGAGCTTCCCGAGGAGCCGGAGGGCTACAAGCATGCTTGGCACCTCTACACCATCAGGCTTCGGGGAAGCAGGGCTGGGGAGAGGAACAAGATCGTCAACAAGCTGGTCAACGCGGGCATTCAGGCGGAGGTCTTCTACAGCACGCCCCTCCATTTGGCGCCCTTCTATCGGAGGAAGTTCGGCTTCCGACCTCGCTCTCTCCCCCGGACGGAAACCGCGGCTAGGCAGGTTTTCTCCTTGCCTGTGCACCCGGAGCTGAGCGATGAGGACCTCCGCTACATGGCCCAGCGGCTGACCAGAATCGTCAGGTAGCCGGCTGGTTGTTTCGGGTTTTCTTTTTCTTTCCTTCCTTTTTGGCGGTTTCCCGGACCTCGCGGAGGGGTTGCCTGGTTTCGAGGGAGATCCTTCGCACGTCTTCGAATTCAGGTTTAACCTGCACTGTTTTCCCTTCCCGGTCTTGGGCTATTTTGACGTGGGCGGTAAACTTTTTCCCCGCCACCTCCACTTCCACTAGGCGGGTTCGACGGGAGAGCGTAAACCTGCGGACGGGCTGAACCCGGATGCCTAGGGTGCCGGTTTCCCTGAAGACCAAGTCCGCCAGCCGGTCTAGGTTTTCCCTCCCAGCTAGGACGCCTAGGAGGTGGACGGGTCTCCCCTTCTTGCCCGTGCATGGGATGATGTAAAAGTCTCTGGCGCCCTCCTCCATCAGCCTCTCCCCCAAATAGCCTAGGGTCTCCCCGCTGACGTCGTCCAAGTTAGTTTCGAGGAGGTAGACCTCCTCTTGGGCGAAAGGGCTCTCCCACCGTCGGCCTAGGTAGACCCTCAGAAGGTTGGGGACGGCTTCAGGGTCCCGGGCTCCAGCTCCGTGGCCCACCTTGTAGGGCTGAGTCAGAGGGAGCGCCGCCGCCGGCTCAGCAAGGTTCACGAGGAGGGCGACGCCGGTGGGGGTTGACCGCTCCTCTCCTGAGCGGCCTGTTTCGAAGGGGAAGTTTTTCTCCCTCAAAATCTCGAGGACGATGGGAGGCGGCTGGGTTAGGATGCCGTGGGAGGTCTTCACCTTGCCGCTGCCCACCACCACTGGAAGGGAGTAGACTTGGGTTTCCAGCAGGCCTAGGTCCTCTAGGGCGGTGGTGACGCCTACGATGTCGGCTAGGGTGTCGGCGGAAGCCATCTCCCCCAGGATGAGCTGCTCCTCCGAGGTGGCGTGGAGGTAGGTTTCCCCCTTCAGCAAGGTGGACAGGGTGCGGAGGGCGTAGGCCTTAGCCTCGTCGGAGAGGGTGGAGGCGGCCAAGTAGCTCTGCAGGGCTTCCTTCAGCTCCCGCCCTGTTCTACTATCGAAGCGCTCCTTGACTTGGATGTCTGCTCTCACACCTCTTATCCCATGCCTCAGGACTTGGGAGACCTTCAGCTCTAGGTCTTCGCAGCCGGGGATAACCGCGCTTAGCCTCCGGAAGGCTTCTTGGATCTTTTCAGGGGAGGCTCCTAGGTCGATGAGGGCTCCTAGGAGCATATCACCGGAGACACCGGCCAGCTGGGGGTCGATGACGGCCACGGTTTTCCTGCTGGGCAAGGGAACCATCACCTTAAATTGAAGGTTCCCCGGATTAAAATACGTTTATAACACGGGGAAACGCAGCATGAGCCTAAGGGACCTGCTGAGGAAGGTGAAAAACGGCCGGCTGTCGTTGGGGGAGGCGGAAGCTCGGCTGAGGCTGGACATGGTCAAGGCTGTGGAAGACTACGCCAAGCTGGACGTGCACCGGCCTCTGCGGAGAAGAGTCCCAGAGGTCATCTTCGCCGAGAACAAAACCCCTGCGGAGACCGCTAAGATCGCCTCCGAACTCGCCGGCCAGGTGGGCGCAGCCTTGGTAGCCCGACTGTCCGAGGCCCACTGGAGGGAGCTGAAGAGGCTGGGGAGAAGGGGCTTCAAGGTGGAGCGCTGGGAAAGAGCCCGCATGACTGTGGTGCGGAAGAGAGGCGTAACCCCGCCGCCCAGTAGCGGAGGCCGGGTGATGGTTCTCACCGCCGGAACAGCCGACGTGCCCGTGGCCGAGGAGGCTCGGGTAGTGGCGGGGGAGATGGGCTGCGAAGTCTACACCGCCTACGACGTAGGCGTCGCCGGCTTCCACCGGCTTCTCCAACCCCTGAAGGAAAGCCTCCGGAGGAAGGTGGACGTCATAGTGGTGGTAGCGGGAATGGAGGGCGCCTTGCCTTCGGTGGTAGCCAGCCTAGCCGACTGCCCGGTGATAGGCGTGCCCACCTCCACCGGCTACGGCCTGGGAGGCGGAGGCCAAGGAGCCCTGATGTCCATGCTCCAGTCCTGCACCTTGGGGCTGGCGGTGGTGAACATCGACAACGGAGTGGGCGCCGGAGCCCTCGCAGCCCTCATCGCCAACCGGGCGGCTGAGGCCCGAGCCTCCGCGTCCGGGAGAAAAAAGTGGGGCTGAATCTCGGTGTCCGGGTCTGGTAGGTCTGCGCTGTTCTATTGTTCGCGCATGATTTCGTCGGGGGTTCTGACGGATTCTCTCATCCACTTGAAGTGTTTCTTGTTCTGGGTGACTAGGACTGCTCCCTGCTGGAGGGCGGTGGCGCCTATGAGGAAGTCTCTTCCGTGGTGTTTGAAGGGTAGCCTAGGATTCTTCACCGCCTCGTCTACGGCTCTTTCACCCGCCGTCCTATCCAAGGGAGTGACGGAAGCTCGGATGCCGAGTAGAACGGTCTTCAACTCCTTAAACAAGCTCCGTCGAACGCTGCGAAGGTAGACTTCCACGTAGGCGACGACGGGCACGCATACGTCGATTTCGCTTCTTTTCCTGAGCCAAGCTAAGAATTTTTTATGGTGGAAGACATTGGAGTCTAAGAGAAGCCTAATCCTATGCATCTAGGCCACCCAAGGCCTTCCGCAGCTCTGCCGCTTCCTTAACTTCCACGTCCCTCATTCCCGGGCAGAACCTTGCAAGAGCTTCTTCAAACTCCTTATCGCTCACTCCAGAAGGCTTAGGGGCAAGCTCCGTCAAAAGGCGAATGGCCTCGTTGAGGGAGAGGTCGCGGCCTAGCTTCGACTGGGCTTTAAGCCTGCAGCTTAACAGCTGAGCGTAGGTTTCGTCATCCACCTTTATCGTCGAATATCCCGCCAACCTGCTTCACCCTCCGCCAGACCCAGAAGATAGCGTAGCACATCGCTGTAGCTACATTTCCTCCCCCACTGTAAAGACATTTCCCTTTTAAGCCTCCCCAGCCGCTTTTTAACCTCCAACTCCACCGTTACAGTTTTCACGGCATCCACGGATAGTTAATACCATTAATACTTTAAATACTCTACGGAACACGTTTTCAGCAAAAACTTGACAGGATCCGGCATCGATACTTATTTATGCTTGTGTTGAAGTTTATAGCTGATCCCAGAGCCTTTAGGGGATAGGTTAAAATGAGGGTCCTCCTAGTCCAGCCTCCCACCCCCTTGGAGGTGGAGACCCTCTCCTCTATCGACATGGTCGCCCCCTCCATGGGCCTCGCCTACCTGGCCGCGGTGCTGGAGCAGCACGGCTATGCGGTGGAGATCCTCGACGCCCCCGCCCTCCAAGTCACCCACGAGCAGCTTCCCCGGGAGCTGGAGCGACGTAAACCCGACCTGGTGGGGGTCACTGCCACCACAGCTGTCATAGGCAGCGCGCTGAAAACCGCGGAGACAGCCAAAGCCGTCCTGCCCGAGGCCACGGTGGTGCTGGGCGGAGCCCACCTGACTTTCACCCAGGAGACCACCATGAGTCTCTGCCCCTCCGTGGATGTGGGGGTGGTGGGGGAAGGCGAGTACACGCTGCTGGAACTGGTTCAAACCCTTGAAAAGGGCGGCAGCCTCAAGGATGTTAAAGGAATCATCTACCGGGAGGACGGTAGGTTGGTTAAGACGCCGCCTCGGCCTCTCATCGCCAACTTGGATGAGCTTCCCTTCCCAGCCCGCCACCTGCTTCCCATGGACCAGTACCGGGCTTTTGGCAAGAAGCGAATCCTAGGCACTATCTTCACCAGCCGGGGCTGTCCTTTCAGCTGCATCTTCTGCTCCTCCTCCCTCCTCTTCGGCAAGAAGTTCAGAGCCCGAAGCCCCAAGAACGTGGTGGACGAGATCGAACAGTTCCAACGGGAGTACAACAGCAAGTTCGTGGAGATCATCGACGACATCTTCATCCTCGACAGGAAGAGGGCAGAGGCCATCTGCCGCGAGCTGATGGAGCGGAACCTAGGCACCGTCTGGGTCTGCTCCGCCCGCATAGACCTGATGACCAAGGAGCTGATGCAGATGCTGAGGAAAGCCGGCTGCGTCATGATCTACTACGGCGTGGAATCCGGCGTCCAGAGGGTGGTGGACCTGATGAAGAAAGGCATCAAGGTGGACCACGCTTTCAAAGTCATCCAGTGGGCTAGGGAGCTGGGCATGGAGTCCGTGGCCTCCTTCGTCGTGGGAATCCCCGGGGAAACCTGGGAGGAAGCCGTGCAGACCATCAAGTTCGCCAAGAAGCTCAACGCTGAGTACGCCCAGTTCGCCATCGCCACCCCGTTCCCTGGAACCGAGCTCTATGAAATGGCGAAGAGGGAAGGCCTCCTCCTCACCGAAGACTGGTCCCAGTACACGGTGTTGAAGCCTGTGATGAGAACCCGGGAGCTCTCCGCGGAGCAGCTTAAGAAGCTCATCCGGAAATGCTACCTGGAGTACTATCTCAGGCCCCGGATCATGTGGAACTACATCCGCCGAGGTCACGCCAGGGAGCTGCTGGTGAACGTCATCGGCCACTACCTTTGGCAGGCGGTGAAGGCTGGGGTGAAGGGCCTCTTCAAACCCGCGGCTTCCACCCCGCCTCCGGTGGACTCCGAGCTGAGGGTGAAAACCTAGCCGGCTGCCAAACCTAATTATCCCCTGCGAGAAACCTTAGAGAAGGGCGTGGTGAGGTTTGTTTGACCTTGAAGGCTACGGGATCCTCAGCCTTTTCCTAGTGGCCTTCGCCGTCAACCTGCTTCCCTTCACCAGCCCCTCCAACCTTTTCATCGCCTTCAACTTCGCCCTCCTCACTCCTGTTCAGCCTCTGGCCGTCGGCTTCCTCGTGGCCTCCGCGGCCTCCGCAGCCAAGCTTCTCCATTATTATGTGGTCTTCTTTCTGAGAAGCGCCATGGGAGCCTCCCGGAGAGCCTCCTTGGAGAGGCTGGGCTCCGCCCTCGGGCGTTGGAGTCTCCTAGCCGTGGTCGTGGCAGCTGTGACGCCCATCCCCGACGACCCCGTCATCCTACCCTTGGGCCTGCTCAAGTACAGCCCTCTGAAGCTGGCCCTAGGCTACTTCGCCGGAAAAATGGCTGTGGCCAGTGTAGGCGGCTACTTGGGGAAGGTGGGTGTAGCGGTCTTCCAGCCGCTGGTGGGAGGAACCGCCCTGATGGCCGTCTCCCTTGCCTTAACGGTGGCGGCTGCCGTGGTTTTGGTGAAGGTGAACCCGGAGGAGCTGCTGAGAAGGCTGAAGAGGCCTCCTGCAGGGAGGGGGGAAAAAGCCTGAGGCTAGGCAGCCCCAAGATAGTTCTAACCGCCCCTGCCACGGAGATGAGCACCCACCACCGGAAGGTCTTCCTAGGCTTCGGAGCCTGCCTTTCCAACCCCCCCTTTCCCCCCTGGTTTGTGAAGCGGCTTTTCTATCCGCCCGTCTCCCACAGCCGGGGGAAAGCGGACTTCGCCCCCTACAACCTGAGGAAGGTGGAGGCCTGTCTCTTGGAGAAAGGAGGCTTCCGGGAGTCCGAGGTGGCGACGGTGCACCCCCAGAGGCTAAGCCGGGTGGTGGGGTCTGAAACCCGGGTGGTAGGTGTCACGGTCATGGACCCTCTAGGCCTAGGGCCCACCAGCCTCACCTTCGCCTCCCTCTTCCGAGGGGAAACCGCCACCTGCCGGGAGTTTCGGAGGCTGATGGCTCAGGAGCCCCTTGCCTCCCGTCGGCTGCCCGTGGTGGTGGGCGGTATGGGCGCTTGGCAGCTCTATTACACGCCTGGGGCTCGAGAAAAGTACGGTATCTCCACGCTGGTCTTGGGGGAGGGAGAAAAGGTGGTGCCGGAGCTCTTCGCCAAGGCCGTGGAAGGAGCGCCTCTGCCCCCGGTAATCTTCGGAGAAGACGCGGAGGTAGAGGCTATTCCCACCATCCGGAAGCCGGCGGTAGGGGGCTTGGTGGAGGTGGCTCGGGGATGCGGGAGAAACTGCCAGTTCTGCTCCCCCACCCTCCGGGGGAGGAGGGACATGGCCCTCGGCCAGATAGTGGCGGAGGCCAGGCTCAACGTGGAGGGCGGCTGCCCCCGGCTCTGCCTCCATGCGGAGGACGTTCTGGGCTACGGCTCCGACGGCTGGAGCCGGTTTAAGCCCAACCGGGAGAAGGTGCTGGGGCTTTTCCGGAGGCTGGCGGCTGAGGTCGGCGCCCACCGGCTGGGGGTCAGCCATGTGACCCTTTCCTCCATAGCCGCGGACCCGGGGTTGGTGGAGGAGGTTTCCCAGCTTCTCCAAGTGGGCCCGGGGGCGCCTCTCTTCGGCTATCAGACAGGCATTGAAACCGGCAGTGTGAGGCTTATCAGGAGGCTGATGGCTGGGAAGCCTCTGCCCTTCAAGCCTGAGGAATGGCCTGAGGTGGTGGTTCAAGGGTTCGGAGTGTCCAAGGACTGCAGCTGGGTTCCCGCGGCCACCCTCATCATGGGCCTCCCGGGGGAGAGGGAGGAAGACGTCAACGCCAGCCTCGACCTGCTGGACGGGCTGAGGGACTGTCCATCCTTCGTCATCCCCCAGTTTTTCATGCCCATCACCGAAACCCTGCTGGAGAAGGCGCCGCGGTTCGATGTGGAGGCCATGGGGGAAGCCCACGGCCTGCTACTCCTCCGCTGCTTGGAGCATTCCGTCCGCTGGGCTGACCACCTGAGGCAGCGGCTCTTCCAGAGGGACGCCCCCTGGCTCAGGCTGGGCTACTGGCTGGGCTACAGGCTGCTCTACTTCTTCGCTTGGCTGGGGGGAAAGAAAATAGCGGGGAGGCTGGGGCTGAACTGGCGCCGCCTCCAAGCCGCCGGCCTCCCACGGGAAAGCGGAATCCAGCCTTCCGGAGATTAGAGCTTCTCCCCGCTTGGAAACTCCTCGGCCAATTCCCGAGCTAGGCGGCTGCGGTTGTCCGTGGTGACCTCCAAGAGGCGGGCTGCAGGGTGGGCTCTGAGCCTCTGGATGAGGGAGTCTCGAGCTCGGTGGTGGACGGTGACCACCAGCGGCTTCCCGCTTTCCACCGCCTCCTCCACGGCCTGCTTGAAGCTGGGAGAAAACAGCTCCATGGGGCCGACTTCGTCGACGAAGACCACGTCCGCCTCCGCCACCGCCCTCCGCACAGCCTCCACGCCCACCGCCTCCAAGTCGGCTAGGTTGACCCGGTATTTTCCCAGCCGCGGCCCCTGAGCTTGGTGGACGTGGGCTAGGACGCCCCGGCGGCCGGTGGCCAGGTCGGTGACCTCGAAGCCTAGGCGGGTGGAGCCTTGTCGGATTTCGCCGGTGGCCATGCCGCCTACCCGGTAGCCTCTCTCGGCTAGGAGCTCGGCCAGTTTCCTGAAGACGGTGCTTTTCCCCACGCCGGGTAGGCCTGTGAGGAGGAGGATGCGCGGCCGCATGGCTTGGGACCGAGAATGTTTAGTCTGAGAAAACATAAAAACCAACCTTCCGAGGATGTTTTTGTCGCCGCAAATAATTTCAGGAGTTTGACCGTGAATTCAGGGGTCTGGTTGGCGGTTTATGGCTTGTAGATTTTCTTCCTATGCCCGACGGCTATGAGGGTTATGGTTTTGGTCTCTTCGTCGACGGCGTATATGACGTTGTAGTTTCCGATTGTCAAGCTGTATCTCCCTTTTAGGTCTCCGTGGAGGGGTTTGCCTAGGTGTGGGTTTTCTTGCAGCTGGCGGATTTTCCGGTCAGTTCTCCGCTTGGATTCTAGGCTTAGTTTTCGGAAGTCTCTTTCAAAACTCTTCGTGGAGAGCAGCCTATATTTCGTCGGACTTTCTGAGCTCCTCGACGAATTCTTCGTAGCTTCTCGTCCGCCCGGCTTTAAGGTCGGCCTCCCCCCTCCGAATGGCCTTCACCATCTCACGGTTGGCTAGGATGTCCAGTGTCTCGATAAGTTCCTCGAGCAGGTTTTTTGTCCGAACCAGAAGCTCCGTCTGCTCGCGGTTTAAGACCACAGAATCCATCTCGATCAGCATTCAAAGCGTTAATCTTGTTCATATGTTATTGTTCTGTTTTCTCCGGTGATGTCTGCAAGCGATTCAGGAGGCTGTTAGCGGCTGCGGCTTTTATTTCTCTGGCTATTTCTTGGGCCAAGGCTTTGGCTAGGTTTCTTCGGGTGTTTATGATTTCGATTCCCGCAACCTCGCCGTCCCTGCCGTATTCCAGTCGGATGTCTTCGTCGTTCTCCTTGCTGTCGAAGACTCGGCTGTCTCTGGCCACGATGTACAGGCTGTCTTCTTCCGGGTTGTAGTTCACCTTTAAAGCCGCGTTCCCTTTTATTGGGAGGCTGCCTCTTCGATTTTAACGTTTATGAAAGGTTTAAGCTGGTGTTGAAGCAAACCTACTTGGAGTGTTCTGGGTGGGCGAATCTGTCACGTTGGAGATGGTCTACAGGGAGGTTAGAAGCATCAGGGGGATGCTTGAGAAGGTTCGGAAGGGAGAGTACGTGGCGCTCGAAGAGGCTGAGAAGAAGCTGGGTTTTACTCGGATTTGACTAGGCCGGTTTTGGGGCCTAGGATGATGGCGGTGGAGTGGGCTTTGAGGAGGGCTGGAAGCAGCTTGGGTTTCCCTTCTCTGGCCACTACCTCCGAGTCGTAGGCGCAGATGGCCGTCAGGGGGATTTCCAAGGTCCGATGGAGGGCGCGCTCGTAGGCTACCAGCTCTTTGACCATTCCGTGGTTGAAGAAGCAGGCCATCTCCCCGGCGACCCGGAGGCCTTGGAAGCCCCGGGCTTTCGCCTCCTCCAGCAGCTTCTTCCACAGCCTCAGGGTTTTGGCCATGTCGAACTTTCCGTCGATGATGTACCATTCTTGGTAGGGGATGACCTTCAATGCGCCTTTTCTCTTGTGTCTCTCCACGTCGATTCCGAACTTCTCCATAGCCCGCCTGACCTGGTCGCAGGCCTCTTGGCCGGCCACGTAGGCGGCGGCTTCCTCCTCCTCCAGCCCGGCTTTCAGGTAGGTGAAGAGGACGCGGTGCTTGTCTTCGGGGTCTGTGTAGAAGAGGGCCACGTGGTCGGTGGGCTTCATCTTCTTGACAAACTCTAGGATTCCCGCCTTCTCCATCTTCGCCTCCCGGTCCCTCGGAGGGGCTGGAAATGGGAGGTAGGCGGTTTGAGTCCAGAGGCCCCGGGCTTGCTGTACGTAGTCGGCGAAGGCATAGCCTTCTTTTTCCTCGAAGTTCAGCCCCATCCTCCGGTAGAGCTTTCTGAGGATGGCTCTCAGGAGGACTGGAGCTCCGAGGCCGAACAGCCTTTCCAGCCCTTGGGCGAAGGCTTCGGGCTTTCGGGGAATATCCCTTCTTCTGAGGTGGAGGTCTCTCTCCAGATGGTAGTAGATGGCTTGGGCGGGGGGCTTTCCCACCACGGCGACTAGGCCTTCGTCCACGACCTCCAGCAGAAGCCGTCGGAATTCAGTTTCCCTCCTCCTTTCCACTGGTCTGTGCTCAGACAAACCCTTCATCTCCCAGACTATATCATGGGTGTCAGCTTCACCCCGGAGATGCCTTCCCGGGTGACCACTTGGAAGTAGTAGAGAGGCGTCTTTGGCTTGACCCCGTACATGAAGAGGGCTCCGTCGATCTCGTCGACTTTGAAGTAAAGGTCGGATACGGCTCTCAGCTGCTCCGCTAGGGCGATGGTGGGTCTGATGACGTTCACCCTCACGTCTTCAAGGTTTCTGACTAGCGTGATGTCTTGGCCGAGAATCTTCAGTCCCTCCTCCCGGCCGTAGATGTACTCGAGAGAGTCGAAACCCACCACCGACAACACCGGCTTCCCGGTTTGCTCCCTGAGCTGGGAGGCTCCGTTCCAGAAGGTTTCTATATCCTCCTCGATGGACTCGCCCTTCAACTTCAGGATGTAGGGGTCTTCGACATCGTCGCCGAAGTCCGCCACCCTCACCAGCTGCTGGAAGGTTTCCTCCTCCAAGGGAGGCACCAGCCGGGTTTTTATTCGGGGGGCGCTCAGCCCTCGGGGTGGGAGGATGAGGACTCCGTGGCCTTGGTTGGTGAAGTTGCAGACGGTAGGCCGCACGAGGCGGATGAGCGGAAAGGCCACATCCCGCCCGACTTCGACGAGGTTGTAGGTGCCTTTCCTTATCCCTCCGCCCAGCGCCTTGTCCATGTCTGGGATGCCTGTGGACAGGTGGGTTTGGGTGGAGGGTATAACCTCAAACTTCACCGGTTCCTCCACAGGCCGGAGGGTCAGTGGGGGGAACACTTGAAAGCCTTCCTTCAGGGTGAAGGGAATCCGGTGCTGGGTTATTTCCGCTCCCCTGAACTTCAGCACTTCTATCTCCCTCACCAGCCGGTCGTTGTGTTCGCGTCTGTTCAGCTTCAAGGTTGCGTCAGCTACAAACTCCTCCACCCCCAAGCCCAGTCTTTCCTCGCCTAGGGGGATCTCCACCACCATGAGGGTGGTACATCCGATTTGGCGGACGATCTTCCCCAGCACGGTGTGAAGGATTATTCGAGCGTCGATGCGGTTCTTGAAGGCCTGAACCAAAGCCGTGAAGGAGTCCATCACCAGCCTTCGAGCCTTCAGCGAATACACCTGGTCCAGTATCTCCTCCAGCAGCGTGGAGACCCCTTCCTCCCTGACGGTGAGCGCGTCGAGAAACTTGAACTTCCCCTCCGCCTCCAGCTTCTGGAAGTCGAAGCCGAAACTTCGCATGTGCGCGTAGAAGCTCTCCCGGCTCTCGGCGAAGCTGACGTAGAGGCCGTTCTCCCCGTGGTCCGCGGCGCCGGAGTGGAGGAAGCGGGCTGAGAAGATGGTCTTTCCCGTCCCCGGGTTTCCCGCCAGGAGGATGAGGCTGCCTCGGGGGAAGCCGCCTCCGATGAGGAGGTCGAGGCCGGGGATACCTGTCCCCACGCGTTTTAGGCTCAAAAACTGGCACCCTCAGCAGTCTATTCTCACCAGCCTCTTATTATCTTTTATTTCAGCCTCCGCGCGGCTTAGTTTCACCTTCCTCTCAAGGCTATCTAGCGGAAGGACGCTAGAACTCTGAGGGGTCCCTTCCATGCCTGTCCCCAAGGGCTACCCTGTGAGGATCACCCGGTGGAGCAGCACCAGCCGGGTGAAGAGAGGCCGGAAGAAATACTGGAAGCTCGTCTTGAACTTCCCTCAGAAGATGGCCCCGGAGCTGGAGGACCTCTTGGGCAGGCCGGCTGTGGCTTGGAGGGAAGGCAGCAGGGTCATCATCCAATTTCAGCTAGCTGGGAACCCCTGAGGGAGAACACCCCGCCTCCACGCCTCCTTCCACACGTCCATGTAAATCCCCCTCATATCCTCACACCCCTCCCGTTTTCCCAAGGGGGCTTCTCGCTAGCGGAGGCAAATTCCCCCAGCCCCCGACTTCCCCACCCTTCACAGGGCTGTGTCGAAAACCCTAAAAGCCCACCCATGCCCTAGGGAGGTTGCTGAAAAGGGTCGGGTGCACCGGAAACCCAGCCGCTGGAACCCGCAGGCCTTGGGGCCGGCGGGGCATGGGGCGGCCTTCCGCCTAAGCCAGCTTCCTTTCTCACCCGGCCTTCAGGGTTTTCTCCGAGGTGACGGCTTCTGGGAAGTCATCGGAACCTCTACCTCCGCCACCTCCGCCGGGAGGCGGAGAGGCTGTTCAAGGAAGCCTACCACGACCGGGAGAAGGCGGAGCTGGTGGCCCTAGCCGACTACCCGCTGCTGGACATCCGGAGGGGGGAGGTGCTGCGAAACCCCCACTACGTCAACCCCAGCCTGGAGCGCCTCCTCTGACAGCCCGGCCCAAAGGCCGGTGGGGTCTCCCCCACAGGCTTTTCCAAGGCCCCGCCTACCAGGGCGCCGCCGGGCCCGTGGCTGTGGAGGCGGACGAGGAGAAGATAGCCCTCCGTCTTCAAGCCTACCGGCTCTGGCCCCAGCGGACGGTGGTGGACCTCTACGCGGGGAAGGGCTTCCTCAGCTGGCTCTACGCCCGGGAAGGCTGTGAGCGGCTCATCTGCGTGGAGAAGAACCCTGAATATTTTGCGGTGTTGAAGCGGAACTTGGCGGAGTTCGGTGAGAGGGTGAAGCTGGTCCGGGCGGACAACCTCCGATGGCTGGAGCGAGGTGGGCTGTCCCCCGAGGAGCCGGTGACCTTCGTGGACTTCGACGCCTTCGGCATCCCCGCCCGGCTGCTGCAGCGGTTCTTCACCGTCCACCCCATTCGGAGGGCTTTGGTGATGGCGGTCACCGACGGGCTGCTGTTCAACTTCCGGCGGATGAGCAACGCTGACCTCCGTAGGCTTTACCTGCAGGATTTTTATTTGGGCGGCGAAGCCGGGCGGCCGCTGAGCATCCAAGACCTGGGGGAGTACGCTTTCCAGATCCAGCGGACGCTGCTGGACATCTTGGCCATGCGCCACGGAGCCCAAGCCTACCCTCTCTATTTCAAGGTGAACCGCCGCTGCACCGTCGCCTACTCCGCCTATTTGGTCCTGCCCAAATTCGTGGGCGCTGTGGACTTTAAGCGCTATGTAGGTTTGAGGAGGGTGAAGACGGGGAGTGCCGCAGTATCCTTCGAGGGAAGTCTTGGACAGGCTGGCTAGGCTTCAGCCGGACCACTACGTGGAGGTCACGTGGAGCGACGCCTGCGAGATGCGGGACGCGACTCCGGAGGACATCGAACGCGACTACCACACCACCATCCTGTGCTCAGGCCGGGTGTACGGGGTCCGAGGCGACTACCTCATCCTCGTCAGCGAGGAAACCTTCTACGGCTACCGGTTCCTCAGCATCCCCATCGGCGTCATCCAGAAGCTGCGCATCCTCACCCGGAAGCCGCGGAAGAGGCCCCTCCGCATCCTCAAGGCCGGAGTCGCCTACAAGGTGGTCTACGTCTATGTCAAGCCCGGGGAAAAGTCTCAGGTTGACGTTAAAGGACTTCGCCTTGTACGAGCATGACTGGAGGGGCATCATCGCCCTCACCCTCGTCGCAGGGTACATCCTCCTCCTCTGGGCTCAGGTTCCCGGCATCGAAGTCCTCTCCGTGGCCGTCGGCCTGGTGGTAGGCTGGTACTTCGGCCTCCAGCAGCACCCCCAGCCCCGGCCGTGGGCGGAGCCGTCGGTTCCCCTCAAGCTCCGGCGGGCGACGGTGAAACATCCGGCGTTCAAATCCATCAAAACCCGACTGGTCGAAGCCCTCCGGCAGACGGGCTGCTACGACCCTGCCTTCGACGATATGGTGGTCGACGAGGTTGTTAAGTCCATCATCGACATCCGCACTGTTGACCGCTATGTGGAAGGCGCCAAAGACCTCCGGGAGCTCGCTGAGGCCTTCAACGCCAAGGCGACTATAACCCGAATACTCTACCAAGCTGTGGAGCAACTGGCCGTAACTCGGCGAGGCCGGCTGAAGAGAAAAGACATGGAAGGCTTCAAGGACACTCTCTTCACCCGTCTCAGGGAGCTGACATCCGCATCCGAGAACAATGCGCGATAGTGGCATATGGTGGCATGGTTTTGGGCGGAAAGACGAGGGTTAATTTAACGCTCGACAGCCTTCTGGTCAAAGCCATCGACCAGGTTCGCGGCCCCATCAGCCGGAGCAGCTTTATTCAAGCGCTGATCGAGGAGGCTCTGAAGAGTGTTCCCCGTGAGCGTCGAAGAGGCTTGGCTAAGGGCGAGGAGAGATCCAAGCTTCTTCGCGGGGTGGCTGCTCAGGCTTAGGCCCACAGCCTACCAGGCCAGGTTCCTCACCGACATGAGCAAGCGGCAGGTGTTGAAGTGGAGCCGGCAGAGCGGAAAGTCCACCTGCCTCGCCGTCAAAGCCTTGTGGTTCGCCATCTTCCACCCTCAAACCACCACCCTTATCATCTCTCCGTCTCTCAGGCAGTCGATAAACTTGAGGGATATTGTCGCCGGCCTCGTCGAAAGGCTGCCCCAAGATGCCAGGAAGAACTTGGTGGAGAAAACCTTGAGAACGACCCTCTACCTCTGGCGGGGCAGCCGCATCCTCGCACTGCCCGCAAACCCAAACACGCTCCGCGGCTTCACGGCTCACATGGTCCTCGTCGATGAGGCGGATTTCTTCCAAAACCCTGAGGCCATCTTCTACGGCACCGTTTACCCCATGCTGACCACCACCGACGGCTGGCTGATAGTCAGCTCCACCCCATGGACCACCAAGGGCTTCTTCCACCGCATCTGCCAGCCCGGCAGCGGCTACACGCACCACTTCATCAACTGGCGCGACGCGGTGCAGGCGGGAGTGGCCCGGGAGGCGGTTATCCGCGAGGCCATGGAACGCAACCCGCCGGAGGTCTTCCGCAGGGAGTACGAGTGCGAGTTCGTGGAGGACGTCGACGTCTTCCTGCCCTCGGACCTCATCGCCCGCTGCATCGACTCGCAGCTGGAGTACACGCCCTTCGAGGCTGAAGCCCGGGGTGAGTTCTACGTGGGATGCGACTTCGGCAAGCACCAGGACTACTCGGTGGTGGCCGTGGTGGAGAAAAAGGACGACGTGATTTCCCTAGTCCACCTTCACAGGTTTCCACTGGAGACCCCCTACGCCTCGGTCATCGGCTACGTGAAAGCCCTGTGCGACCGGTGGCGCAGCGTCGCCGCGGTGCGCCCTGACATGACCGGGGTGGGCGACTTCATCGTGGAAGAAATGCAGCGGGCTGGAATCCCCAGCGTGGAAGGCGTCAAGTTCACCCGCGAAAGCAAAGAGGCCATAGCCGTGCCGGTGAAGCAGGCTATGATTTCAGGGCGTGTTCGCATCCCCTACGACCGGGACCTCATCGCTGAGCTCAACGTGGAACGCTATGAGATGTCGAAAGACGGCCACTATGTTTTCAGCCACCCCGAGCGAAGCCACGACGACCGCTTCTGGGCCTTCTGCCTCGCCGCCCACGCCGCCCTCGGCAGGGGCGAAGGAGGAGCCATCATAGGGGGTGTCCGTCGATGACCCTGTGGGGAAAAATCAAAAACTGGTTCACCGCCAGCGAAGCCCAAGGCTTGGAGGAGAAAGCCCGAGGCCTCGTCGCCGGGGTCCCTTCCGTCTGGGGCCGAGGGCAGAAGGCACCCTTCAGCTTCCAAACCTGCTTCGAACGCTACGAGAACGTAGGCTTGGTCACCGCGGCTGTGGACGCTACAGCGGAGATGATCGCAGGCCCAGGCTACCACACCGAGGGCGTCGGTGAAGCCAAGCGTGTGGTGGACGACTTCGCGGAGGAGGTCAACCTCGACGGCCTGCTCATGGACGCGGTGCTGGACTGCGCCATCTGCGGCAACTCGTGGGTGGAGAAGGTGGTGGAGGACGGCCTCATCGTCGGCCTCAACTACCTCGACCCACTGAGCATGGAGCAGAGCATCATCCTCAAGAAGGCCCCCGGAGGCTTCGACCTCTACCACAACCAGGTGGAAGGCTACGTGCAGACCGTCCGAGGCAGGAAGACAGCCCAGTGGCCTGCGGACCGCATCATCCACTTCACCTGGAACCGGCCCCGCGGCAGCCTCTACGGCACAGGCATGGTGAAGCCTGTGGAAGCCTACCTGCAGACCATCCTCGAAGCCGAGCAGGACATGGGCAAGATCATCAAACGCTACGCCGCCCCCAAGGTGGCTTGGATGCTGCAGGACGCGGGGAAGACGGTTTTCGACGAGGTGAAGCGGCAGCTCCGCACCGTGCAGCCGGACGAGGACTACGTCATCGCCACCACCGGGAAGACGAGAATCGACGCCCAAGTCATCCAGATTGACCCCCGCAGCCGCTTCGAGTACTTCTTCAACCACATCACCAACGCCATCATGGCCGGGTTGGAGTGCCCCATCACCTTCCTCTTCCGCGGCGACGTGAGGGTCTCAGACGCCTCCGCCACGGCCATGCTTCAAGCCTTCGACCGGAAAATCCGCATGAAGCAGCGCCGGTTCAAACGCATCATCGAAGCCCAGCTTTTCCGCCCGCTGGTCCGGCAGCACGGCCACAGCGAAGTCCCCCGCCTGGTCTGGGGACCTGTGGAGGTGGAGACCTTGGAGGACAAGCTCAAGAAGTGGACGGAGCTGCTTTCCAGCCGCCTCAGCCTCAGGGATGAAACCCGCCGCGCCCTCGAGGATGAAATGATGAAAGACCTAGGCCTTCAGTCTACCGCAGAAGAGAGGAGTGAAGATGCCTAAGCATCCTGACTTCGAAAAAATCCACCGCGACTTCCTAAGCCGCTACGGAGCCGAGGAGGGGGAAAGACGCTACTACGCCTGGCTCCGCAGCCGCAGCCTCGACGACACCCAGCCCTTGGGCTCCCAGCGCGCTAAGCTGGAGGAAGGCACCGCCTTCCAGTGGGCTAACACCCTCGACTGGGTGGGGCAGCCCAACCGCATCCGAGGCCTCGCCCTCACCCCCGGCTCCAGCCTCAACCGCAACCTCTACCCGGAGGAGGAGCTGGCCAAGGCAGCCAGAACGCTGGCGGGGAAACCCATCTACGTCAACCACCTCCACACCGGGACAGCTGTCCCCGGGCAGGCTCAGCCGCAGGTAGGCCGGGTGCTGGACGCGGAGTACATCCCCGGCCGAGGCATCGAATACGTGGGCGCCGTCGAAGACCCCGCTGTTTGGAGGCTCATCCGAAGCGGCCTGATCACAAAGGTGAGCGTGGCGGGAAGATGCCGCTCCGCCCTCCCCGTCGACGGGGTGAAGCCGGAGGGGCTCATGTTCGAGGAGCTGAGCCTCCTCTGGGGGGAGGAACAGCCCGGTGTCCCCGGCGCCTACGTCCAAGTTTGGGAAAAGCTCAGCCCCAGGGGAAGGGCGAAGCCGCTGGGCCTAGGCCTCCGGGAAGGCCCTGAACCCGCGCAGCCGCCCACTCCAGACCTTTGGGGGGCTAGGCTGAGGGACGTGCTGCCTTCCAAGGCAAGGCGGTGAAGCTGATTTTTCACGGTCACAGCCATGACGGCAGCCCAGCCGCGTCGGTTGGGCCTACGCCGGAGCTTGACGGCTGAGGGGGATACTCCCCTGCCTTAGTGTGGGAGAGCAAAAGTTTGGGAGAAAGAAACATGACCAGTCAAGGCGACGTGTACACCCTAGGCATCGTGCTAGACCTCAGAGCCGGAGGAGCCATCGCCAAAGGAGAACCTGTCAAAACCGGCGCCGCCGACGGCAAGGTTGTCGCAGCCTCCGACGGAGACGACCCCGTAGGCGTGGCCCTGAAGGCCGCCAGCGCCGACGGAGACCCCGTGCCCGTCATGGTTTCCGGAGCCGTCTACCTGACGGCCGCCGCGGCCATCAGCCGGGGGGAAGCCGTTCAGCCGGCGGGGTCCCAGAAGGTGAAAGCCCTCGCCGACCAGCCGGTGGACGAAGGAGGCACCGCCACCTACACTGTCTACTACCAGAAGAAGCTGGGCATCGCCTTGGAAGCCGCTTCCGCGGACGGAGACGTCATCCTCGTCCAGCTGGCCCTCTAAGGCGGTGAAGCGCCGTGCAGAAGATTCTAGAAACAGGAGTTAAGGTGGCTAAGGAAGACATGGCTGTTCGAAGGCTGGAGGAAAAACTTCAGACTCCCCTGCTTTCAGGGCGGACCCTCCACGAAGCCCAGCGGGTCCTCCACCAGCGCACCGAAGCCATGCTTAAAGACCGACATCTCCGCGAGGTCCTCCTAAGCGACCAGTCGCAGGCCACGGCCAAGGTTCTGGACATCGTCTGGGAGGCGGCCAAGCCCCGGCTCATCGGCCGGGAGCTCTGCGCGGTCTTCGTCAAGGAAGACCCGTCCCTGAAGGTGCCCCGGCATAAGACCTTGGTCTCAGCCCGCTACCCGGTGGCGGAGGGCGCTGACATCCCTGTGAACGTGGGAGCTTTCGACTCGGTGACCCTGACCCCTGAAAAGTCCGGGGTAGCCGTGCCCATCAGCCGGGAGATGATCGAAGACGCCGCGTGGGATGTCGTGGAGTTCCAGCTCCGCGAAGCCGGCCGAGCCATGGCCGAGGTGGAAACAGAGCGGATCATCGCCCAGATGATCGCTGACGCAGGGAACTCCGCGGCTGCAGCCACAGCTGGGACGCTGGCCTACGACGACATCGTGGGCATGATCACCCTCATCCAAGCCGACAACTTCCTCCAAGACTACATCCAAACCGGCCGAGGCTACTTGGTGGTGCACCCCGACCAGTACGCCGACCTCCTCAAGGACTCCAGCGTGAAGCAGGCTCACTCTTGGGGCGGCATCGCCGTGGCGCCCACAGGCCGCTTGGAGACCATCTTAGGCCTCAACCTCCGGGTGACCACCAAGATCACCAGCGGCACCGCCCTGGTCGTCGACGCGGAGCACGCGGGAGCTCTGTTTATCCGAAGGGACATCACCGTGGAAAACTACGAAGACCCGATTAAGGACCTGGCCGGAGCCGTGCTGACAGCCCGGTGGAAGTACGCGACGATGCAGGCGAACGCCATAGGCAAGATCACAGGAGCCTAAGCCTAAACCACCCGTTTTCTTCCGGCGGTTCTTTTCCCGTGAAAAAGCAACCGCCCCTTTTTTTATCGCTTCCAAAAATCACGTGAGTTAGGTTGAAGGTTAAAACCGGCGTCTGCCCCCGGTGTGGAACCCGCTACTACCAGCGAGGCGACCGCCTTTACATCTGCGACTGCATGCTCACCAAGCCCGACGGGTCCCTCATGGCCGCCTACGACCCCGCCGTCGACAGCCTCAGCTACGGCTCTAGGGCTATGCAGAAAATCCGAAACCCTGAGGACCGGAGTCGGAGAAGTTGGAGGGTTCACTTCTGGGACGGCGGCGAGAAGAACGAAGAAAACCGCCCGGTGGAGGTGAAGATGAAATGACCTCCCCGAGGGAAAAAATCTTTAAGCACAACCCGCGGATATATTACCCAGCCGGGTGAAAAATTCTGGCTAAGAAAAAAGCTAAGAAAACCAAGGCTAAAGGCTCCGCTAAATCCAAAGGCAGAAAGTGCTAGCCGGACCGCCTTCAACCTCCCTCCCCTATTTTTTTTCTTTCCCCGTCCACTCGAGGTGAACTCATGGGCTATTCAACTCTGAACGCTGTCAAAGAGCGCTTGGGCATCGACCCAGCGGACACCACCCAGGACACGGTGCTGACCAACAAGATCGCCGCGGCGGACGCCATCATCGACAACGTCCTCCAAGCCTACACGGACGTACCTCTGGCTTCGCCGCCTCAGCTCATCCAAGACATCAGCGCCGACCTAGCCGCAGCGCTCTACCGCGAAGACCGAGGCCCCCCGGAGGCCGGCGGCGCATTCCGCCAGCGGGCTGAGAAGGCTTTGGAAGCCTACATCACCCAAACCTACCGCCAAGTAGGATTCGAAAAAACTTAGACGGCTGAAGGCTGAAGATGGCCACCGTCAAGGTTGATGCCTCCGCAGCCCGCCGCCTGCTGGAGGCCTTGAAAGAACACTCCGACAGGGTTCAGGCTGAGTTTCTCCGGCAAGGCGCCCGGCTGACGGTGGAGGAGATGAAGCGGAAGGCTCCCGTGCGAACAGGCGCCCTGAGGCGGTCGATAGGCGTCAGGGCGGTGGAGGGAGGTAGGGTTGCCGTCAGCCCCGCGGTGCCCTACTGGCACGCGGTGGAACGAGGAGCCAAGCCGCGGGTAATTCTCCCCAAGCGGGGGAAGGTTCTTGCCTTTGAAGTCGACGGCCGGCCGGTGTTCGCCCGCCGGGCCCGGTGGCCAGGGTTTCCGGGGCGTTTCTTCGTCAGGGCGACGGAGCAGGCTGTGAGACCCAAGCTCCGGCAGCTGCTACTCCAGTTGATGAAGAAGCGTTGACATCTTCCGCATGGTCGGATGAAAATTTCCTTTCGAACATACTAAACAGTTCTTTTCCAGTGGACGGGAGACATCATGTACAAGGAGATTGTGCAGAAAATCATCGACCTGCTGAAGGCGGACGCCGCCCTCTCGGAGCCGGCTAAGGTGAAAAAGTATTACTTCGGCATCCCCCCCGGAGGCGAAGGCCGGCTACCCGTGGGTCAGCGTCCGCTGGGCGGGGGGTCCCGTCGAAACCGAGACAGCCCGGAAGGAGCGGTACCAGATGGATTTTGAGATCAGGGTGGTGGACCAGTCCTACCGGGAGGACACGGCGGAGAAGTCGGTGATGGACCTGGTGGAGGACATCGACCGGGTGCTGGACGCTAACCCCACGCTGGACGGGCTGGTGGACGACTGCCGCATCGTCAACATCGCCTCAGAGACCATGGCCTCAGGCTCCTACGCCCTAGTGGGCGCCCTCATCACCCTCACGGCTAGGAAAACACAGCTCTAAAAGGAGGTGAAACAGGCAAATGGCTGAAAGATACATAGTAGTAGGCGAAGAAACCACCTTCGGCTCGCCGGTGACCCCTGACAAGTACATCGACATCCGCCGGGAGGCTGTGGTTTTCGACGTCGGCGTCATCCCCGTCGAAACCGTGTACAGCCGGGACACCCGCAAATACGTGTTCGGCAAGGCCCTAGCCCGAGGGCCCATCGACTTTGCCGTGGAGCCGGAGAACGTGGCCCACCTGTTCAAGTGGGCGCTGGGCAGTGTGACTACCAGCGGGGCAGGACCCTACACCCACGACTTCACCCCGGCGGACACCGTGAAAAGCTTCACCGCCATCATCAACCCGGAGCAGGAGACCTACGGCTTCTTCCGAAAACTCAGCGGCTGCCTGGTGGAGCGGCTGACCCTCGAATCCGCCCTCGACGTGCTCACCGGCTCCGTGGAAATCGTGGCAGCAAAGGAAGAAAAAGACACAGCCTTCACTCCGTCGGTTTCCCTCTCCCCGCTGGCGCCCTTCGTCTTCCACGAAGCCACCCTGACACTGGGCGGTGCCGACAAGTCCAGCGTCCTCAAAGCCTTCAGGCTGACGGTAGGCAACAACCTGCCCGTCGACGACATGTACGCCCACGGCGACAAGCATCTACGCCGCATCCTCGTGGGCCGGCGGGAGGTGGAGGTGCAGATGGAGCTGGCCTTCGAGGACTCCGCGGACTACGACCGCCTGCTGGCGGGGACGGAGGTGGCGGCTTCCCTCAGCTTCGTCAAGACCGCGGGCAGCGCTGAGCTGCTCATCGACCTCCCCCGCATGGTCTACCACAGCGACGTGGCGCCGCACATCGCGGGAAGGGACCCCTTCACCGTCGTGGCCCCCTGCCAAGTGCTCTACGACTCCGCCGCCGGCTATGAGGTGAAGATTCAGGTCAAAAACAACGTGGCCGGCTACTGACCGCCAAGAGTTTTCAGGTGAACGGACATGTCTGCGGAGACGCCTGCAAGAAGGCTCAGTGTGAAGGAATGGCGGGAAAGCCTAGTCCGCACGGTGGAGGCGCCCAGCGGGCTGACCTACCAAGTCCGCCTGCTGACCTCGCCCCTCCCCTTCCTGAGGCTTCTCCGAAAGCACGGCTTAGAAGGCGTGGGGGAAGCTCAGGCGGAAAGCTTGGATGTGGCTGAGAAGTCCGACGCCCTGCTGAGGGACCTCTTCGCCGAATACGTCCTAAACCCCAAGGTGGCGGAGGGCGGGGGAGCTGAAGGCGAAGAACGCTTGGCTTTCTCGGAGATGCTGGAGGAGGACAAGGCAGTCCTCTTCAACGCCATAGCCGAGAAGTTCCGTTTTCTTCGCAGCGAAGACAGCCAGCCCCCTCACCCCAGCCCTGCTGGGGGAAGCTCTCCTCCTCCTAGGCGGGCTGCTGGGGGAAGCCTACCACCGCCTCCCCAGCCGGGTTCTCGCCCTCCCAGCCGAGGAGCTGGCTCTCAACTGGACCTGCCTCCAAGAGGCTAAGAGGGCCTTGGCCCAAGCCTCCAGCCTCAGCGCTGAGATCCGTCGACGCCGGGGGGAGCTGGGCCTCTAGCAGGTGGACGGTGGAGGATGTGAAGCTTCGAACCGGCTTGGGAGCCGTCTTATGGGCGGTGGGCGTGGGGCTCATGGCGGAGAAGCTGCTTCGCTACGGGGCTCTCTACACCTATCCTCCCCACCTCTTGGACCACGGCCTCTACGGCCTCATTTTGGTCGCCTTATCCCTGCTCCTGCTGTCCAAGCAGGAGAAGCCGGTCCGGGGTGGGGCTCTCCGAAGGCCGGAGGACGGAGTAACCGCGGCCGGAGGCTAGGTTTTCAAGTCTGGAAACCAGATGGCGTAGCTTCCGCACTTCCAGCAGCGGCTGCCGGTGACGACGAACAGGCGGCCGCCTTTGATTTCAACCTTGGTGTCTCCTGGTATTTCCCTGACCTCCCCGCAGGAGGCGCATTTGACCTTCATGGCCTCCCCTAAAATGATTCGCGAAACTCAGCCCTTTAACTCTTTCAGCAACCCCGGTCCTTGGGTGGTGAAGACGGCCGCGGAGCAGATAGGTGACATTCTGAAAAACGCCAGGGACCTAGGCTACAGGCTGCTGGTCATCCAAACCCGCAGCCGGCTGTTCGCTGTCCCCCTCAAATCCATCCGAGAGGTTAGGCTGGTGAAAAAATGAGCGCAGAGCAAGCCCGCGTCGCCATCATCCTCGAAGCCCAGAACAAGGCCAAAGCCGTCCTAGCCGAAGCCCAACGGGACGTGCGCAGCTTCAGCCAGCAGGCACAGGCCTCAGCTCGAGGCGCCGGCCAAGCAGCCGACCGCATGGGCCAACGCATGGCCGCGGCCGCCCGCACCAGCCAAGTCAGCTTCAGCCAAGTCTCCATGGGCATGACCACGCTGGCCGCCAGCGCCATGAACCTCTACAACGCCTACGACCGCATCGGCACCGTGCAAGCCCGGGTGGCCGCCCTCCAAGCCAGCTACAAGGCGGCTCAGGACGCTGTGGCCGCCGCCCAGCTGAGGCTGAACAAGCTGGCTGAGGCGGGAAAAGAAGGCAGCGAGGAATACCGCATCGCCCAGGAGAAACTGGCCACCGCCCAGCAGCGCCTCGCCGCCTACGAGGTGAACAAAGCCTACATTCAGATGGCCATGTCGGTGCTGCCGGCGGTGATGGGCAGCATGCAGGCGCTGCAGGGCATGAAGGGCATGGGCGGCCTGGTCTCCGTCGCCCCCAAGGTGGTGGCGGCCATGCACAGCATCCGCACCGCCTCCTACGGAATGCTCGGCCCCTTAGGGCTGCTGATCGCCGCTGCTGCGACCCTCTACCTGGCGTGGACCCAGAACTGGGGTGGGATCCGCGAAAAGGTCGGCGCGGTGGTGGAGTGGTTCAGCAGCGTCTACACCCACTACATTCAGCCGACGTTGGAGGCGATTGTGGGTGGTTTCCAGTGGCTGGCGGACAGGGTGACGTGGCTTTGGGACCGCACCCTCGGCCCCATCGTGGAAGGCGCCAAGAGGCTCTACGACGCCTTGGTTGGACGGTCCGTCTTCCCTGAGCTCATGCACCGTCTCGAAGCCGTCACCGCCAAGGGGCTGGGGGAAACCGTGGCCCTCTGGCATTTCGCCTCCCACCGCATCGCCGCCTACACCCAGGCCATCTTGGCCAAGATGACCGTGTCCCAGAAGGCAGCTAGGTTCTTCGCTGAAACCGCTGTGGCTCCGGCCTTGGCTCGGGGAGGCTTCGCCGGGGTCACATCCCGCGGCCAAATCCTAGCCGCCAGCATCCCTCGGGCTGAGTATCTCCGGGGCTTGGAGGAAAGCCTCCGCGTCAGCCGGGAGGTCTACGGCTACGGCCCTGAGCATCCTGCGGTGCGGCGCTATGAGGCCGCCATCGCCGAGGTCAGAGGCATCACCATCATCATGAACAACCAAATTCAAAGCCCCGCCGACGAGGTCCGCCTTGCCAAGCGGGTGGGCGTGGCGGTGGTGGACGCTGCAACCCTCAGGAAGGGACCCCTCTAAATGGCCCGATTCACCGTCAAGATAGCCGGCGTGGACTACCCGTTCACAGCCCTGACCCTCCGCCAGTCGGTTGACCCCCCTGACGAGTTCACCGTGGAGCTGCCCAAGGTGGAGGCAGCGCCGGCCTTCGAAGACCCCGTGGACATCTACAGGGACGGGGTGAAAATCTTCAGCGGCCTCCTGGAACGCCGGCAGGCGGTGTTCGGGGAGGAAGGCGAGAGGCTGGTCCTAGGGTCTAGGGACCTCAGCCAGAAGCTGTTCCGCCACCTCACCGGCGCGCAGACGTGGACTGAGACCAAAGTCCGCACCATCCTCCAAGACCTCATCGCCGGCACAGGCCTGACCGAGGGGGCGATCGCCGACCCCTTCCAAGTGTGGCACCGGTGGCTTCAGACCACGGACGCAGACTTCGGCGGCGACGTCCTGACGGATGTGGAGGTTGCTGGGACGGGGACGGCGGCTAAAGTCGTGCTAACCTACGCGGGTGCAACCAAGACAGGAAACATCAAGTCGACGTTGATAGCGCCTGTAAACTGGCAAAGTTGGATTGAATTTAATGCTGCTGTGGATGAAAAAAACCAAACCATCACCTTCGACATCTTGGATTCGGCGGACAACACGCTTGTAGGCGGCATCACACCAGCTCAGCTGCCCTACGACCTATCCGCCCTAGCAGAGTCATCCCTAAAGGTCAGATGCAACCTGACGGCAGCCCCTTGGGTTGATGGAACCGCCCTAGAAAGCAGCACGGGTGTCATTTACGCATCATATCCTCGGCGAGGCCAGAAGATTACTGTGCCCAACAAAACCCTCCACACAATAATTTTCGCCATCCACAAGGAAGGCAGCCCCACCGGTACGGCGTATCTGAGGATAAGAAGAACCTCAGACGATTCGATTATCTACGAGGAAAGCTTCGACGTTGCCTCTCTTCCTACCGATTCTGGGAATTGGCAGGTTTTCAAACTCACTAATCCTCCTACCGTCAACGAAGAAGTTAGAATTATGGTTGAATATTATGGCGGCTCCACTGACAACTGGATCAGGATGAGACGTTACAGAAACTCCTACGGGGAAAACTGGGAAGGCGTCGAAACAAGCTACGATGGAACAGCCTACACGGACGACAGCACCGCCGACAGCAACATCGTCATCCACGACAAACCCAGCCCCGAACTCCTAGAATGGTCCGTCACCCACCACAGCGACTACACCGACTTCACCGTGGACTACGAATACCGGTTTGAAGCCGTCAACCGGCTGGCCGCCATGCTGGGAGCCGAATGGTGGGTGGACTCCGCGGGAGCCCTCCACTTCCAACCCCAAAGGGGCTCCGACCTTTCTGGGACGGTGCGCTACCAAGCGGAGCGGGATGTAACCGTCTCCCGGGTTACGGAAACCTTCCAGCTGGCCAACCGTATCACCGTCATCGGAGCCGGGGAAGCTGCCAGCCGGGTGGAGGAGACGGAGGAAGACCCGGCTAGCCAGGCAGCCTATGGGCTGCATGAAGCCGTCTACGTGGACAAGGAAATCGACACCGCGGACGCAGCTAGGACCACGGCTCAGAACCTCCTAGCCAAGTACAAGGACCCCGTGGAGAAGATCGTCCTCCAAGTCCTCCCCGTCTACGACTTCCAAGTAGGCGACATCATCACCGTCACCGACCCCCACACCGGGCTGGAGGGCAGCTACCGGGTGAAGGTCAAGACCATCAGGTTCACAGCCGAAGAAGGGGAGCAGTGGGAGCTGGAGCTGGCCACCCGCCTCACCGACCTCCCCGACGAACTGCTCAAGACAGGCCAGCTGCAACGCTGGCTCAAGGGGTTAGCCTGAGTTGAAGCTCCGCAATCCCCGCAGCCGCCCCTACCAAGTCACCGTCCGAGGCCGAAGGTGGGTGATCCCGGCTAAGGCGGTGGTGGAGGTCCCCGACAGGCTGGCGGAGGCCATCCTCGCCACCCGGGCCTCCCGCTTTCTCCAGCAGGAGAACCCCCCTGTCTCCGACCTCCAAGAGGAGGTAAGGAGGATCAAGGCCTACCTGAGGTTGAGGTAGCATGACGGCTCCCAAGGTCAAAATCGGCATGGACAGCAACACCCTCGACCTGCTGGCCGCGGGCAACGTCCACCGCCTAACCCGCCATCCGCTGAAGACCTTCAGCCGCCGGAAGGTGGCCGGAGGCGAAGTGCACCTGCCCAGCCTAGGCCCCGCTGAAACCCTTCACATCCTCGAAGGCTGGCTGGACGGGTCGGAGGCGCAGGCCAACCTCCAGAAGCTGCTAAACCTCTACCACAGCCAAGAGCTCACCGCCTTGGAGACGGCGAAATACGAGGCCTTCGGCAAGCTTACGGACTTGGAGATTCCCTACCAAGGCGGAGAGACCGCCGTCCGCTACCGCCTCGAACTCACCGAGCTGCCGGCTTGGGGCCGCACAGCGGTCAACCAGGGCACCGACGCCTACTTGGCTGACTTAGACTACGCGGCTCTGCGCAGCCAGCTGTTCAGCCCCCTCTGGGCCCGGCATGGATGGAGCTGGGACCGCGGCGGGAAGAAGTTCGCCTACGAATTCATCCTCGTCAACGCCCTCGAGGAAACCTCACCTGCGGTTCTCTACGACGACGATGAGGCGTTTTGGTCGACGACGGGATGGGGCTCAGGCTCCAGCGCTGCCTCCCTGACCGAGGAGTCAACCGTTGTGAAGAAGGGAACTTCGTCAGCCAAAGTCTCCCAGACATCCGGCTCCTACGATGTGTTCGGAATCTACCACAGCTGGGCCGCAGGGCAGGACTGGTCTGGCTACGAGTTCGTCGCCCTCTGGCTTTACGGCTCCAACAGCGGCGGAAAGATGGCCCTAGACATTAGGGCGCCTGATGCCTCCAACAAATACTTCGCTTACATCGACGACACTTGGACGGGGTGGAAGCGGCTGGTTTACCCGTTGAGAGCTATGCCGAAAGTCGGGTCGCCGGATTTGACAAACGTCAAAGCCGTCTATCTCACCACCGACGAGGGCAACCCATGGGCTCCCTTCTACCTCGACCGCATGGTGCTGGACGTGGGCCAGTGGGTTGCGGTGGAGGTCTTCGTCCCTGACACGCTAAACACGGCCGATATTAATGTGCGCCTGTATTCATGGGATGGGTCCGGCTGGGTCGTCGGCCCCGGGGTGGAAGCCACAGACCTGAGCCCTTGGTCTGCCGGCGTAGACCTGTACTTCCTCGACGGCACAAAGGCGAGCGAAGCCTACGGAGGCAACTGGTACAACGACCAATTCGCCTACTACTCTCTAGGGGAGAGAGGCCAAACCCCCGGCAAATGGTCTTCACCGCCGCCAGACATCACCTACTCCCTCAACTACGGCTGCCTGAAACGCCTAGGCTTCGCCGTCAAAATGCCCCCCAGCACGCTGGCCCGCGACACCAGCGGCAGCCAAGCCGTCAACAAAACCCAGCTCAAGCTGGAAATCACCTACAACTCAGAGCACACCACCTACGTCGACGGAAGCCTCTAGCCCCTCCGGGGACAGCGGAAAGGTTAAATTTTCCACCTTTTCACCCTTAAGTTGGGGCCGGTAGTTCAGCGGCATGAAAGACCTGAAAAAGGCCTGCGCCAACGCTCGGTTTGCAACCGAGAGGTCCCGGGTTCAAATCCCGGCCGGTCCACTAACTCTTAGCACATGATTAAAAACAGCCACAGTGGAATGCGGACTGTGTTTCCTGAAAGTTCGAGTTTTTCCCGTGTGACAACTAGGCTGAAGGGTGGTCTGTGTTTTTGAGCGAAGTCCCTTAAACCTCTCAAGTCCTTTTCGCTTATTCTGTCCTTGTATTTCACTTCTATGGGGATTGGTCTTTGAAGTAGCTCTATTATGATGTCGGTTTCGTATCCTTGGCTTTTCCAGTAAAAAAGTTGCAGCTCTGAGGCAGGCTCAAGGTTGAACTTAAGCCGTTTACAATGGTCTGCCACCACACTTTCAACTACTTTTCCCAGTTCCGCGCTGTCTTTCAGAAGGTATTCACTAAAGGCTGCAACAGTAACATTTCGTATACCAGGGTCGTTGACGTAGACTTTCTTTTCCCTTCGTATTCTCTTCATTCGGCTGCGAGAGTAGTACTCGGATTCGGATATTAAAAAAGCAGTTTTGAGATAATAGAGATAGGCTTTCAAGGTTTGCCTCTTAAGCCCTAGGGTGTTGGCCAGTTCAGAATAGTTCATCCGGTGGGAGCTCTCCTTTGCTAAGACCGTGATAAGTTCTTCGAAGGCTACTGGGTCTCTGATATTGAACGTCCGAACTATATCTCTGTATATTGTCAGGTGGAGATAATTCCTGAGGTTCTCCGCGGATTGGTACAAGTCCTCGGCTGCTACAACTTCAGGATATCCTCCTTTTACTAAATAATCCTGTAAAGAGAGGATGAAGCGATCTATGTCTCTTGCTAAAATGTTAGCATTATCTTGAAGCGCGGAGTAAAAGATGTACGGGTTCTCTCTGCGAATTCCGTCTTGAAGTGATTTTCTGACCTGCCAGTTGACATTATCGAGGCGCTTTTCAAAGCTCTTCTCTTTCACGCGAAACCTAACTGTCTCTAAGAATTTCATGGGGAAAACTATTTGAGGAGCAATTCTTCCGACAAGCGATTCTGCGGTCCCCGTCAAAATGTTAACGCTTGAGGAGCCTGATATGAAAAATTTTACATTATATCCTAGGTCAAACCAGCGTTTCAGGACGCTTTCCCAGTTTTGGAGGAACTGTATTTCATCCAAGAAAAAATAGACCGGTTTTTCTAAGCGGAAAAGGGATTCCTTAAGGATGTATTTTGAATACAGGTCAAAAATAGCTTTCAAGGATTCGATCGTGATCTTGAGATACAGGTCGTCCAAGGAAACATACATAACTCTTGACGGTCCAACCTTTGAAATAACGTGCTCGATTAACTGATACATTAAAGTGGTTTTTCCGATCCTTCTTGCTCCCACAATGGCTGTTATCTTTTGATTTTCAACCGTTTTGAGAAGTTTATAATAGTCCCGCCTTTTAAATTCTGGAGCTTTGGTGGAAGGAACTTTCCCTGAATCCCACCAAGGATTATATATGTACAGGACCCTTAACAATTCAATTTCATCGAGCTTACATGCCTCGCTGTTTCCGCTTCTAACCAAATCCCTCACCAATAAATTGTACAGTATAATGGTCGAGACTTATTGTAATTTGACCATTATAATGGTCAAATTACAATATAAACATGATCTGTGTAATGGCCAAAACGAAATCATCCAGATTGCAATGATTCTCAGTACTGTCTAGAAGGCTTGATAATTTAAATGGATGCCTGGGGAATCTATGTTTCTCCGGCAAGTTATAGGGGCATGTGGTCTTTTCGGTAGACCCAGACCACCAAGGGGATTGCCACCGCCAGGTAGGCGAGGTGGACGATTATTCTAGCCCATTCCGCGTTGGTGGTGTAGCCGAACATCACCGCCAGCACCGAGCCTAGGATGCCCTTGTGGTGCAGCAGGCTGCCTTTCGCTATGTTCAGGGTGTAAGCGTGTTCCCCCAGCCAGCCTGCTTCGACGCCGGTTTGCTCGTAGAACTCCAGCAGTTCGTGAACCCCATAGCCAGCGAGGCCTCCGGCTAGGAGGATCAGGAGGATGCTGGTGAAGTAGAAGAACCTGTGCAGGTTGATCCTCATCCCGGCCACGAAGATGCCGTAGGATAGGATGAGCGCTGTGGCTGTTCCGGCGGCGATCCCGGCGAAGGTGCCTAGGGCGTCCTTCAGCAAGAAAGGCGTCAGGAAGAGCACGGTTTCCAGGCCTTCCCTGAACACGACGATGAAGGCTATGGACACCAGGCCGAGGATGGCGCCTTTGGTGACAACAGCCTCGATACGCCTCTCCATATCCCTTTTGATGTACTTCCCTTTGGCGGCCATCCAGTAGACCATGGAGGACAGCACCACCACGGCGACGAAGGCGGCGGTGGCCTCGAAAAGCACCTGAACGGTCTTGGGCAGCACCCCGTAGGCAAGCCAGATGGATGCCCCTAAGCCTAGGCTCAGGGCCACTGCCAAGTAGGCTCCGTACCAGATGTAGCGGGACAGCGGCCGCCTGCCAGTTCTGACCAAGTAGGACAGTATTATGGCTGTGATGAGCGCTGCCTCAAGGACCTCTCGAAAGGTTATCAAATACTGTCCAAGCATAGGCGTTCTCCCTTCGACGGTGTAGCCGGACCTGTGAACCCGCTGGCTGTTTTTGGTTAGGAATAGTTAGGCTCGCCTAATATATAAATATTTAGGTTAACCTAACTTCTCGGCAGGAAAACTAACGGAAGAAACCCTGCCTACGTCTAAGCCTTTGCACGTCAGCCAAGTAGGGCCAACGTTTCCGAACTCTGTTCACGGAGGCTAGGTCTAGTTTCACCTTCAAGCATTCCTCCCCCCCGCCGGCTTGGGCTACGACCTGCCCTTGGGGGGAAACGATAAAGCTCCCCCCCTCCACCCTCCTCCCGTCGGAGTAGGCTGTGGCGGTGTTGTTGACGAAGGCGTAGAAGACGGTGTTCTCCGCCGCCCGAGCCGCAGCCACATGCCTCCAGAGTGCTAGCCTGTCCTCGGGGATGTTGGAAGGGTTGAGGAGCACCCTCGCCCCCCGAAGAGCTAGGCTTCTGGAAACCTCCGGGTACAAAGCGTCCACGCAGACCACAGCCCCCACACCGGTTCCCTTCACTTGAAAAACCGGAAGCCTCCGCCCCGGGGAGCAGAAGGCCCTCTCCCCCACCGCCTGGGAGGGAAAAAGCTTGTCCGAGAAGCCTAAAACCTCCCCCTCCCTACCTAGGAAAGGCGCTGTGGAATACACCTGGCCTCCCCGTCGGAGGAAGAAGGCTCCGGCTAGAAGGTGAAATCCGCCTGCCTTAGCAGCCTTTCCCAGCTGGGAAAGAAGGGAGGCAGCGTCCCGCGGGGAGAGGATGTCTCCTCCCAGCCAGACCTCCGGAAGGCAGACGAGGTCTACGCCTCTGATTCCTCGGAGAGTCCGCAGCATCTTCTCGAGGTTCTCCCGTTTCTCAGGAAGTCTGGCAAACTGGACGAGAGCTATCTTCAGTTTCACCGCTTCCTTCCCCTGGTTGCCGGTAGTTTTAAGGCGGGGCTCCGCTAATCCTTTTACGTTTAAGGGGTTTAAACCTTGGAGCTCTCCCAGTTTCAGAGGATGATGCACCGTATCTACTTTCACAGGGACCGTCGGAGGGGCCTCATGCCCACCTACATGTGGCTGCTGGAGGAAGTCTCAGAGCTGGGAAAAGCCTTGGTGGAGGGGGACAGAGAAGCGGTGGAGGCCGAGTTCGCCGACGTCGCCGCCTGGCTGAGCTCCCTGGCCAACGTGGCTCAGGTGGACTTGGAGAAGGCAGCCCTGAGCAAGTACAACGGCCGGTGTCCCCGGTGCGGGGCTGAGGTCTGCCGGTGTCCCTTCCGCTAAGGGAAGCGCCGCGTTTCAGGGTGAAGGCGGAGGGGGTCTAAGTTTTTCTGTAGAGGATGAGGTCTCCTTGGCAGGTTTCTTGGACGGTGTACTCGGTTTTGACGGATTCTTTAAGCTTCACCCAGTACTCCCGGTTGAGGATGCAGCCGGGGTCAGGGGCTAGGACGTCCTTATAATAATTGTAGGCTCGAGCCCTGCAGCCTCCGCAGGTGTAGCGGAACCGGCATGAGCCGCAGTAGTCAGCCAGCCGGTCCTTGTCCCTCACCTTCCAGAGGAACTCGGAGTTTCTCCAAAGCTCTTCGAAATCATCCTCCAGAAGGTTCCCCACCTTCACCTGCTCTTCGTGGGGGAAGAAGACGCAGGGATAGAGGTCTCCGTTGGGCTCCACGGAGAGGTAGAACCTCCCGCAGCCGCATCCCCCGATGAAGTCGGCGAGTCTCCTCAGCTGGCCTGAGAGCTTGGGGTTGTAGAAATGGGTGGGCACCACGTCGCTGTCTCCCCCTCCTCCCCCAGCCTGCTGGGCCATGCGGGCGAGGAGTTCGTCTTGGCTGAGGTCCCCCAGCTCCGTCTGCTGGGCTATGCGGGCGAAGTAGGGAGCCGTGGATAGAACGTCGATCCTCATGGTCTTCATCTTATTCCAGCAGAGGGTTAGGATTTCCTCCCGCTCCTCAGGGCTGAGGTCCGCCTCCACCATCTCCGCACCCCGCCCAGTGGGGACGAAGTTGTAGAGCATGAACCAGTCGGCTCCCAGCTTGTCGGAAAACTCGATGAGAGCCGGGATCTCCTTGTAGTTCTGCCGGGTCAGGGTGGTGGCGATCTCCACGAAAAGCCCCTCCGCGACGCAGTTTTTTATGCCCTCCACGGTTTTCTCAAAAGCCCCGGGAACTCCCCGAAACTCGTCGTGGGTTTTGGGGTTGACTCCGTCGAGGCTTATCTGGGCGAACTGGAGGCCGGCTTGCTTGTACTCCTTCAGCCTCTCCCGGGAGGAGAAGACCAAGCCGTTGGTGGCCATGGCCACGTACATGCCTCTCTCCGAAGCGCGTTTCACAAACTTGAGGATGTCGGGGTGAACGGTGGGCTCCCCCCCGGAAAAGGCTAGGATGAGCACTCCCGCGTCGCCTAGGATGTCTATTCCCCGGAGGATCTCCTCAGTGGAAAGTTCATCCTCTCCAGGGGCCCCTGCGTTTTCATAGCAGTGAACACAGCGCATGTTGCAGGCTCGGGTGATGTTCCAGACTATCTGGAAGGGGGCTCCCGGCACGTAGGGGTGGGTGACCCCGAACCAGCCGATGCCCTTGATGACGTTGACGAGGCCCCGCCGCCAGTAGGGGTCCTTAAACTTCTCCTTCAACCTCTCCTCGGTGACTCCGAAGGCCTTGGTGGCGGCCTTGAGGACGGGCATGAGGAGCTTCTTGGCCACCCGGCATCGGAAGCAGGCTTCGGAGCGCACTCCGGTGTAGAGCTCCAAGGCTATTTCCAGCCTGTTTCCCTCATCTCGGCTGCAACGCTTGGAGAGGGCTGAGAGAGTCCGTCTCATGATGGGGTTGTCGGCCACCAGCTTGAAGACTTGAACAGCGTCGGTGGTGGTAGCTGATTCTCCCATTTTCCTATCCTCCTACTCCGGAAAGAAAAAAATGTCTGAGGGTAATTCGGTATAATATTTTTTAAAGAAAAGCTTGTATTTAACGTTAACCTTCAACCGTTAACTCACGATGGACTGCTGACCTAGCCCTGTGGCAGTCCACACCGTCTTCCCCCTACCCGCCGGCACCCTCCGAACCAGCCTGTGCTCCTCCAAAAGTTTCAGGTGGTAGTTGAGGGCTGAGGAAGTGAGCTGGGTTTCCGAGCGGAGGTCCCTCAGGGGAAGCTGTCTTCTGTCCAAGGCGTAGAGGATGAGGGTTCGGGCTCTAACCCCCGCCTTTTTATTCCTCCACCGGGGGAGGTACGCGTTGGGGTGGAAATGCTCCTCCGACATGCTTCCACCGGCTTTCCCCGACGGCGGCTACATGAACTCCGTCAGCTCCAGGGTCTTTTTCCCCGCTTCACCTTCTCCCTCCGAGAAGACCGCTGCGATCTCCTCGGAAACCACTTCTATCCGCTGCCGGTAGTAGTCTTTGATCCCGTAGGTTTCAGCCAGCCACTCTGCTACTTTGAGGTATTTTTCCACGGAGCCCTTGTAGACGGTTAGGGATATTTCGCCTCCGCACTTGGAGCATCTACCCCTCAAAGGGATGCGCCTGTGTTTTGCGTTGCATTTTTTACACCGGAAGGCTTGGGAGGCGAAGACCTTGAGGTTGCCGACGATGTCCCTCATGAAGTGAACGGCCAAAACTCTTTTGGCCACATCCTTCACGTCCACTCCCTCGATTTTCTCCATCAAGGCCATCTGCTGCCGTAGCTTCTCCTCCATGGTCCCCAGCTTCTTGTAGACGTTCTCCCCAACCCCCGAGTTGATGTCGGAGACCTCGTGGGAGAAGCCGTAGCCCTCATACTGGGCTGGGTTTCCCAGCCTGAACTGAACCATGTCTAGGAGGTTCATGACAAACCTGGGCGGCAGCTTCTCCCAGGTCCTCTGGAAGAATTCCAAGGGGTAAACATGGGAGAGGTCTAAGCTCCAAACCTGGTCGTCCACCTCCAAAGGGTTGACCAGAGGCGTCAGGAGGAGCGGCGCGTCCATGATGCCCCCTATCTGCGCGGGCAAGTAGTCTCGGGAAAAGTTGAGGAAGGCGTCCAACGCCAGCATCACGCAGTCTTCGTCGCCGTCGCAGTCCCTCCGCTTGGCGGAAATCCAAAGGGGATGAGCGTAGCAAACGTTCAGCTTGGAGAAGCCGACAATTCTGCCTAAGACCCCGGCTGAAGTGTGAGGTGAAAGCCCCACCACCAAGTGGCCTAGAAGGTCCCGTCTCTCTTGGGCGTTGTAAAACCTCGGAAGCCCGTAGAAGCGTTGGAGAAGCTCGTCCACAAACCCAGCTACCCGAACAAGGTAGTCGCCGCATTTCTCAGAGATTACAATGTCCTGAACCTTAAGCTCGCAAAGCTGGTCTGGGCCGGTGAGAGGGCGGCCTTCCCTGTCCACGGTGTAGCCCAGCCTCCGGAGGTCCTCCGCGGAAACCCCCACCTCCGAAGGGCGGAAGTGGGTGAGGGGAGCGTTGGTGAGATCATATCGGACGGTTCCATCCTTGAAGACGGTGAGGCCGTATTTCGCCCTCAGAAGCCCCTTCTCCAAGGGTTCAGGAATCCTAGTCTCGTTCATCAGCCCCTTAACTCCCTTCACCAGCTGGGGGAGAGACATCCCCAAGCGGGAGGACGCCTCCTTCAGCCAGCCCTCCAAGTCGATGTTCTGCCTCTCGTAGAAACGCCCCTCCACCCCGCAGGCTGCACACCTGTCGCCGGAGAGGGGCCTCCGGCATCGGGGGCAGAACCGGTGGAGGCTAGTCTTGGAGCCGCAGCTGGGGCAGAAGGGCAGGGGTGTGAGGCCGCCGCAGCCTCCGCATTTCCGCTTAACCAGCTCCACGTTCACCGCCTTCCCAGCTCCCTCCACGAGGTTCCGCTGAGCTCCCCCGCTGAGGCCTACGGGGAAGAGCACGTGCACAGGAGGCTTCATCTTTCTCTCCGCAGCCTTTTCAGGCCGCCCCATTCTGGCCCCTACGAAGCAGGAGTATTTGTCCCGAACCTCAAAACCCGCGGTGACGCTGACAGCTTGGAGAACCGTCAAGCCCTGTTCCAGCCGGGGGATTTCCCTGTTTAAGCCCAGGCACCAGGCTAGGGCGGCAGCGTCCCCGTCGGCCGCGATCAGCTTACCCTCCTCAACCCGGTGGGGTAGAAGCAGCCTCTCGAAGATCGTCTTAACCTGAGCGTCTAGGTCTAGGGTGATGGTCTCAGCCAGCTCTCCCCTCGTTTCGATTTCACCCTCAGCCAGGCGGCTTCTCAGCCGTAGGAACTCCTCCAAGCATATGTTCCGCCAGAAGTAGGTGTAGCGGGGGTGAAGGGGCACCCCCAGCTTGGAGGAAATTTTTATGGCCTCCGCCGCGCTGGGCTTGACAGCTAGGGGGCTGTCTGCTAAAGACTGGAGGCGGAGGTAGGGGATCCCTAGGTTTCCAGCGGTCTCCTCTCCCCTTTCTCCAAGGGCTTTTTTCAGCTCCCAAGCCCACCATTCCTCCACGAACCCTGAGGGTGCGAGAGGTTTTCCGTTCTCCAGAAACTCGGAAAAAGAAATAAGAAGGTCGCCTAGGAAGAGGATTTTGTCCACCTCCCCCTTCAAGGCTTGAGCCTTCTCCACGGTTTCCACCCTCACCACCGAGCCTGACTTCAGCCGGACCACAGGCGGCTCAACGGTGTCCACAGCGCTTACAATCCCCCCTTTCTCAGGGAACTCCAAGCGCAGCTGGGTTCCCACAGCCATGAAGCCTCCCAGCACCGTCATAGTAGCCGGATGCACCCCCACGCTGGTCAGGCCGGTGTTTCGGGCGCGGCCGTAGCGGAGCCTAAACCTGCTGCCGTACTTGGAGGTGGAGGGGAAGGAGAACACCGGCCGCCCGGCGATGATGTCGTGGAGGTAGGGGGACTCTGCTTCCTCCTCGCTTCGGCTGGCCGTGATCTTCCTCAGCCAGTCCCACCCTGTGAGGTTCAGCTCCCTGACCACCTTCCAAACCTTGGAAGCCCTGCCGACGATGCCGTCGTTGACCACCCGGAGGGCGCCTCCCCGCACCGCGTTGGTCTCTATCCCGGGGATGTTCCTGAAGTCCGCTACCTCCACCGGGTCTGTTCGGATGCCGGTGACCTCCACGGGAAGATGGTGGAGGACGTAGGTGAGGGTTTCGTCGTCCACGTGAAACTGAAACCGGGAGACCTCCCGCTCGTAAAGCCGGAGCTCCTCGATGAACCGGGAGACCTCCTCGTCCCTAGCCCTGTAGGCTTCCAGCCCCAGCAGCCTCCGAACATAATCCCCCAGCACAGCCACCAGCCCCAGCTCCGTCCCCCCCGCCGACCTCATAGGGCCTGCGAAGTAGATGGCCAAATGCCTCAGCGCCCGGCCTGGGCCTCCGCTCCGCTGCTTCACGGCCACCCTGTCTATGCCTTGGATGGGCGCGGCGGTGACTCCCTCGGTGAGGATGGCGGTTCCCGTCTTAACCGCCTGCTCAGCCGCCTGCTCAGGGGGGAGGACGCCGAAGGCGCCGTAGACGATTTCCTCCGCGACCTTGAAGGCCATGGGCGCTCTGTCCAAGCGTCCCAGCTCCCTGATCTTCCTGCCAACCCCCGGGGGGCCTACCATGTATTCAACCCGGTCGGCTAGGTCTCGGGATACGCGGATTTCCTCCTCCACCGAGCCTTTAGGGTCGAAGCCCTTGGCCTTGGCGGCGTCGGCTGTTTCGAACAGGCCCTTGAGCTGAGCCTCCAGTCGGCTGAAGTACTCAGCGTAGGCTGGGCTTCGGTCTTGCGTGGGCATGGAGGTCCCTTCAGGCGATTTTTCTCGCGTAGAACATGTCGCTGAACTTGCAGTAAACGTCCACAGGCTGGCTTCCGGGAGGCGCGGGGACTTCCCCCGTCAAACCGCAGAGGCTGCAGCGGACTGAGGCGTTTCCTTCCCCTGGGCTTATGGTTACGTGGATGGAGCGTCCTCCGCACCGGGGGCAGATGAAAAACTTGGGAAGGGTTCGCTTGATTATCTTTACTACTTTCTTCCTCCGCCTTCTACCCAAAACGATGCACCTAACCTTGCCATGTAGAATGTGGAGGTTATCTGAATTAAGCTTTAACCGGAGGCTTCCCCTGTTCACGGATCAGAACAGGCTGTTCTAAGGTGTAGGATTAAGGGCAAGCGGGCCGCTGTTATTTTCCGTGAGAAAGGGAGAAGGAGGTGAAGTCTTGAGCCAGAAAACCAACCGGTTTACCCTCACCACCGTGGCGGTAGCAGCCCTCATTCTCTTGGCTGCCAACATATCCCTGATGATTCCCCTCTACGCTGAAAGAGCAGCAGCCCCCAAGGGGGAGTTCCCCGCAGCGCCTTGGCAGCCGACCCAACTGGCGGAGCAGCGGGAAAATATCATATCCCTAACAGGAACCGGAACCGTCAAGGCGGAGCCTGATTTGGCCGTGATCCAGCTGGGCGTCGAGACGCGGGCATCGTCGGCGGGGGAAGCCCAAAGGCTGAACGCAGAGCGGATGGCCGGGGTGATCGCCGCCCTCCAAGAGGTGGGAATAGGAGAGGAGGACATGTGGACTGCGGGTTTCACCCTCACCCCTCTGACCAAGTATCCCGCGGGGGGAGGTGTTGCTGAAATCTTAGGCTACCTCTGTCGAAACAGTCTCACCGTCCAGTTAGACGACATGGAAGCTGTGGGGCGAATCCTCGACCTAGCCGTGGCCGCTGGAGCCAACCAGATCTCCTCGGTGTATTTCACCCTCTCCCAAGACCTGAGGAAAACACTCCAAGACCAAGCGACCACCATGGCGGTAGAGGACGCGGAGGCTAAGGCGCAGCTCCTAGCCGAAGCCGCTGGAGTCCAGCTCATCAGCCCTACCAGTCTCTCCCTCAGCGTAGGCTACCAGCCTGAATACAGGGTTTTCATGGAAGCCGCGGTGCCGATGCCTACTCCGGCTCCCACGCCCATCCTGCCGGGGGAAGTGGAGGTTACCGTAACCGTCTATGTGACCTACGCTTTCCAGTAGCCGTTTAAGGCTTCGCGTGGGAAGCCTACCCCAAACTTTTTACATCCGCTCCGTCCAGAGTTAGGAAGAAGGCGGACTCAGAGGGTTTTTGATGTCCAAAGACGAGGAGGCTTTCTTGGAGGCGGTGCTTCGCGGCAAAACCCTGCGGGTTTACTGGTATCTCCTCAAACGCGGCGGAGACCATCCCATCGGAGTTCGGGAAGTTCAGAGGGCCTTGGGCTTCAGCAGCCCCAGCGTGGCCTTACACCACCTGGAGAAGCTGAGGGACCTGAAGCTGTTGGACAAGACCGGAGGCGAATATCTTGTGGCCCGGGAGGTCAAAGTAGGCTTCCTCAGGCTTTTCCTCAAACTGGGCCGGCTGGTCTTACCCCGGTACCTGTTCTACGCCGTCTTCCTCACCACCATGCTAGCCGCCTACGTGGCCCTCTACCCTCAAAGCCTCTCCGCCCACAACCTCGTGGCTCTGATCTTCGGCGCCGCCGCCTCCCTCATTCTCTGGTATGAAACCTACCGCGTCTTGAAGGAGGCACCGTGGTGAAGGAGGCTGCCGGTTTGAAGCTCAACCTCAAGCTTTTATCCTCTGTTCTCCTAGCGGTAGCCCTAGGCTTTGGAGCCGTCGCAGTCCCCTGGGCGCTCCAACCCGGGGAAATAGTCTACAAAGAACCCTTGAGGGAAGCCTTCGAAACCGTGCCCGAACCTGTGCCTGCCCCTCTCCCCGCCCCCGCAGCCCCAGCTCAGCCTCCTTCACCCACCCTGCCGCTTCCCACCGTCCTCCTCCTGCCGCTTCTAGGCTGCCTAACAGGCTTCGTCGCCGCGTTCGTGGCGAGGAAACGTCTGAAGCCTCACCCATCCTAGCCGGGAAACACCAGCCCCCGTCCTAGACCATGAGGATGGGAATGTGGCTTCTCTTATGCTCGCTGGAGGCTTTGAGGCTGCAGACCCTCAGGACGGTTTTGAGGGGAAGCCCAAGCCTGCGAGCCACCAGCCGGGGGGACAGGCCTCGCTCCAGCCCGTAGAGAACCAGGTCCAGCGTCTGGTAGCGGATTCCCAGCTCCCCTTCATCCGTCTGCCCGGGCCAAAGCCCGGGGCTGGGGGTTTTCCGAAGGATCTGCGGGGGAATATCCAAGTACGCGGCCAGCTGGTAGACTTGGGTCTTGTAGAGGCCTCCGAGGGGGAGGACGTCGGAGGCTCCGTCTCCGTGCTTGGTGAAGTAGCCGGTTAAGATTTCGCTCCGGTTCCCGGTGCCCAACACCACGCCCTGAAGCCTGTTGGCGAAATAGTAGAGAACCAGCATCCGCATCCTAGCCTTCAAGTTGCCCTTGGCCAAGAGGCTGGAGGGATTGAAAACCGGCACCGTCTCGGAAACAGCCTTCAGAGGGTCGGAGATGTCCACGAGGAAGTATCTTATCCCCAGTCTGCCGGCGAAGCGCCCCGCATCCTCCACATCCCTCAGGTTGACGGTTTCCTTCTCCGGCATGGAGACCCCCACCACCCGGTCTTTTCCCAAGGCTTCCACAGCCAGCTTGGCCACCACCGACGAGTCGACTCCGCCGCTCAGCCCTACGACGGCGCAGGAGGCTTGAGCCTGCTCCACGAAACGCTTGAGGAGGGCGGTTAGCCTTTCCGCCGCGGCTTCAGGGTTTATCCTCAGAAGCTTCTCCGAAAGCTCGAATCCGTGAGCCAAAAGTATCCCTCCGGCTGCGGTGTATTTTCAACCTCTCAGGTTTTCTCGAACAAGATATTTAACCTCCTCTCACCGTAAAGGTTTACTGACCGGCTCGAGGGTCGGTTCCCGTTTCTCGGAAAGCGGGAGGCAGCGCTGTGAAAAAGAAAGGCGTGTTCATCGCTGTGGAGGGCATAGACGGGGCGGGCAAGACCACCCAGGCCTGCATGTTGGTGAAAAAGCTGAGGCAGATGGGCTATGAGGCAGCGTACACCACCGAACCCACCTACGGGCGGGTAGGCGACCTGCTTAGGCTTCACGTTTCCAAGCAGAAACCCCGCGCTCCCCTCTACGAGGCTTTGCTCTTCGCCGCGGACAGGTTTGAGCATGTGAAAAGGGAAATCCAGCCTAAACTCCGAAGGGGGCTGGTGGTGGTTTCCGACAGGTACCTCTACTCCAGCCTAGCCTACCAGGGAGCCGCGGGAGTCAGCCTCCCCTGGCTTCGGGAGGTTAACTTCTTCGCCCCCAAGCCGGACCTAACTTTTTACATCGACATATCCCCTGCCAAAAGTTTAAAGCGGAAGGCGGGGAAGGTGGGCGCCTACGAGAGCCTGAGCTACCAGAAGAAGGTTCGAAAAATCTACTTGGACATGGCTGAGGAAGAAGGCTTCACCGTCTTGGAGGGGGAAAAGGGGGCGGAGGAGCTTCACAGGGACATGCTTTCCAAGGTCTTGAAGCTTCTGCCCAAACCCAGGAAGGGCGGAGGCTAGAGGCTCTTCAGTTCGATGAGCTTCAGGGGCTTCAGTCTCCTTTTTTCAGCCTCCTCGTTTATCTTGGCAACCAGCCGCTCTATCAGCTCGTCTAAGGGCAGCCTCCGGGTTCCCTTAAAATGGCTGACTTGGATTTCCAAGGAACCCCTCTCTTGGAAAAGGAAGCGGACGAAGTTGAAGTCTCCCCAGAGAGGCGCGCTCTTCCCCCCGCTTTTGTTATGCCGGTAGACGATGTGGACGAAGAAATCCAAAACATCATTCTTTCCCTTACTGAGGTGGCGTTTGATCCTTTCAACTTCCTCCTCCCTGAGGAAGATGAAGCTGTTGCTCTCGGCAACTCCCACCTCGTAGGCGGTGGTCAAGCCTAGGGCGCTGCCCTCCGGGGGGAGGTTTTCCTTCTGGGAGTTAAGCCGCCCCATGGCTTCCACCACCAAAACCTGAAGCTTCGCAGGGGAGAAGCCGTAGGAAAACTGGGCGTAGGCTTGGATCACGGAGGGAAAATTTTCAAAAACACCCAGCATGGCTTCTCCCGAAGGAGATTTCTCTGGGCTGAAGTATATAAGCGAATTTGCACCCTTCTTTCAAAATGGCGGAACCCTGCGGTAGAGCATGTTGCTTGAACATGTAACACATCCCCTCCTCCGGCCGAGGACGGTGGAGAGGAGATCCTACCAAGAAGCCATAGCAGCCACCTGTCTCCGAGGAAACACCCTCGTCATCCTCCCCACCGGCCTCGGCAAGACCACCATCGCAGCCTTAACCGCGGCGGAGAGGCTGCGGCTTCACCCCGAAGGCCGATGCCTCATCCTAGCTCCGACGAAGCCTCTGGCCCTCCAGCACTACCAAACCTTCAGGCGGGTTTTCAACCTAGAGGACTCTGCCTTCTGCCTGCTGACCGGGGAAAACCCTCCCCAGGAGAGAAGCACCACCAGCGGCCGCCTCATCTTCATGACCCCTCAGGTTTTGGAGAACGACCTCGTCGCGGGAAGAACCACCCTGCGGGATGTGGTTCTTTTGGTTTTGGATGAAGCCCACCGGGCGGTGGGCAACTACGCCTACGTGTTCATAGCCAAAAACTACGCTGAGGCAGCCCGGCATCCGCTAGTCCTAGGCCTAACCGCCTCCCCCGGCTCCTCGAGGGAAAGGATCAGGGAGGTTAAGGAAAACCTGGGCATCAGGTTTGTCGAAGCCAGAACCGACCGAAGCCCCGATGTGAAGCCCTACGTTATGCCCACCCAGGTGGAGTGGGTGAGAGTCCAGCTTACGCCTCCCCTGGAAAAAATCCGGGAAAAACTTCAGGTCTTCTTCAGGGAGAAGGTCAGCGCCTTGAAGGAAGCCGGCTTCCTCCCCACAGCCTCAAGGTTGCACCTGAAGTTCAGGGACATCTCCCAAGCGGAGGAAAAGCTCAGAAAAGAAATCGCCCGGCAGCCCAGTCCTCTCCCGGAGCTCCGCCGGCTTCTGGTGGACCTGCACAGTGCGAGGAAGGCCTCCCATGCCTTGGAGCTGCTGGAAACCCAAGGCCTAGCCGCGCTGGGAGAATACTTCCGCCTGCTGGAAACCCGGGCGAGGCGGGCGGGAGCCCCGGCTTCGGTGAGGCAGATGCTGCTGGACGGGCGGATTCAGGAAGCCCTAAGCCTGACCTTGGTCTACGGTGAAAAGGGCGTGGAGCACCCTAAGTTTGGAAGGCTCGTGGAAACGGTGGAGCGTTTCCTAGCCCAAGGAGCCCGCCGCGTCATCGTCTTCACCAACTACCGGGAGACCGCGGAGAGGCTGAGGGTGAGGCTGGGGGAAAAACCCGGGGTCCGGGTTGCGAAGCTCATCGGGCAGGCGAACAGGCAGGGGGAGCGAGGCCTCAGCCAGCAGAAGCAGACTGGGGTCCTAGCAGCCTTCAGGGAGGGGGAATTCAACGTCCTCGTGGCCACCCAAGTGGCGGAGGAAGGCTTGGACATCTCGCAGGCGGACGCTGTGGTCTTCTACGACAACATACCCAGCGCCATCAGGTTCATCCAGCGGCTGGGGAGAACAGGGAGGAGAGCTCCGGGGAAAGCTGTGATCCTCCTCACCGAGGGAACGAGGGATGAAGCCTACCACTGGATTGCCAAGCATAAAGAAAAAGCCATGATGGAGGCGGTGAGGGAGCTGCAGATGCAGGGGAAGGAGAAGAGGGAAAATGGTAAACAGCAGGAGCTGGGAAAGTTCATGGCCGCCGCAGCCTCCAGGGAGGAGAAGGAAGAGGGGAAGCTTCAAGTCTACGTGGACACCCGGGAAGCCTCCTCCCCGGTGGTCAGGGAGCTGGCCTCCTTCGGCTTGAAGCTCAACCTGACCAGCTTGGAGGTAGGCGACTACGTCCTCTCCCAGGACACAGCGGTGGAGCGGAAGAGTGTTCGAGACTTCGCCGCCTCCATCGTCGACCGCCGGCTTTTCACCCAGGCGGAGAGGCTGGCCTCCGCCTACCGGAAGCCTCTCTTCATCGTGGAGGGCGAGGGCCTCTACCAGGCTTCAGGGGTTTCTCCCCCCGCGCTTCGGGGGGCTATCCTCAGCCTCATCTTCGACTTCCGAATTCCCGTGCTCTGGACCAAAACCCCCGGGGAAACCGCTCTGATGATTTATTCCCTAGCCAAAAGGGAGCAGGCGGAGAAGCCCGTTCACATCTCCCTCAGGGAGAAAAAGCCCCCCACCTTGGCGGAGCAGCAGGAATACATCATAGCCGGACTCCCCAGCGTGGAGGCCACCTTGGCCAGGAAGCTTCTCGCAGCCTTCGGCTCGGTGGAGAAGGTCATCACAGCCGGGGAGGAGGAGCTGAAAAAAGTGAGGGGAATAGGCCCTAGGATAGCGGAGAAGATAAGGGAAGTTGTCACAGCTAAGTATCCCCGAAGCTCGGAGGATGCGGAGGAGGAGAGAGGGAAAAACCAGGCTGAGGCTGCGGAAGACTGATCAGCCCTGCTTTCTCACCCTCCTAACCCTCTCCAAGGCTTCCAAGAACGTAACGGCCAAACCCGCTAAGGTTTCCAAAGCCTCAGGCTTCTGCTCCCCCCTCAGCTTGGCTTCCAATTGTTGAAGTTTGAGGAGCAGAGTTTCCTCCAAGGTTGTCAGGGCTGGGGGGGCAGCCAGCTCCACTGCCTCTTCGTCGGATTTCACCACAACGACTTTCCGCTGGCATTTTATGCAGTAGATTTCACCTGAGGCGGTTTTGAAGAGGGGAGAGCTGCAGCTGGGGCAGGCTTCGCCAAGCATGGTCGCCCCGGATTTCAAAATCTCCGCCATTTTTCTGATGTCTTCGCTCATGGTTAACCGTCACCAACTATCTAGCCGGGTTTGGATAAAAAATATATCGGAGGAAAGGTATAGAATACACTGTCGCCTTGAATCGGCTTCACTCCGAATTCAGCCGCAGCCCTCACGGTGGTGGAGGATGGTTAAGCGTAAGCGGAAAATCGAAGAATACGAGCAAAGCCTCAGCCAAGCCACAGGCGTGCTTAAGGAAATCTCCGAAGACACCACCACCCCCAGAAACATCAGGAGAGCTGCCAAAAGTGCCATCGAAGCCCTCCATGACACTTCTCTCTCCCACGCCGTGAGGTCGGCTAATGCCATTTCGATTCTGGACGAAATCTCCCAGGACCCCAACATGCCCCCCTATACGCGGACCCGCATCTGGAACGTGGTAAGCATCCTCGAAACCATCAAAGACTGACCCCGCCCTCGTTTCTCACAGAGGAGCGCGGAGGGCTTTCTGGATCTCAGCCAAAAGCAAAGGGTTTCCCGCGGCGATGAAGGAAACCCGCTGCGTGGGGGTGTCAGCTGAAGCGTCTAAGATGCGACCCTGCTCATCGACTATCAGCCCCCCCGCCTCCCGGAGGATGTGGTAGGCAGCCGCCAAGTCGGTGACCCGCAGCCTCCCCCGCACGTCCACGAAAGCGTCCAACCTCCCCGAGGCCACATAGCAGACTTCCAAGGCGTTGGCTCCGAAGTGGCGGCTGTGCTTGGCCCGGCGGGCAAGGGAGGAAATCTTCCTCATCTGAAGCCTAGGAATGGGAGGGTTAAAGTTGATGCCCACCAAGGCCTTTTGGAGGGTGGAGACCTCTGAGGCCTTCAAGGGCTTACCGTCAAGGTAGCTTCCCTTCCCCCTAACCGCCCAGTAGGTTTCCCCATGGTAGAGGTCCTGAACCAAGCTGGTGTGGACGGCTGAAAGCCGGGGGCGGTCGGCGGCGGCGAGGGAAACCGCGTAAAAAGGAATCCCCCTGAGGGCGTTGTTGGTTCCGTCCAAAGCGTCGACGATGAGGTATCCCTCCCCCGGCCCTCTCTCAGGGGCGACGAAGCCTTTTTCCTCGCTGACGACGGTGCAGGAAATCCCCCACTTTTTCAAGGTGGAAAAAACAGCGTCCTCGGACTCCGCGTCGATAAGCCGCGTTCGGTCGCCGCCTGCGCCCACACCCAAAGGCTCCGCCCCCTCGGAGGTCCCGGCCAGCCGCAGGGTTCTCCGTCGAATCTGGGAAGCCATCTCCTTCAGCAGCTCTAGGTCCAAAACCATGCTCCGCGACCCTGCTTGAAAGCGCCTTCAAGGCTGGAGAGGGGCGACGCTTTTCAACTCTTCACTTAGAGGCGGTGGGTCCTGAAGGTTGACGTTCACACCTCACGCCGGCCTGCAGTTTCCCCTCATGCCCGCGCCCCTCCAAGCGTTAAACGTCCAAGCTTAGGTTGCTCCCTCCCGGGCCTAGCCGGGTTCGCTTGGCAATGCCGCCAACCTGCCCCTACGAGCAGGCTGAGGGCATCCGCCAACCCTAGAGGACAGGCACTCACGGAGGCGCCTGCAGGTTGAACGTGGGGCTGAGGGCGTCTCCCTTCAGCTTTCGGCCCGCCGTGTAGGGGATTTGCGGTCAAACCTGCCGGAGCAGGTTTTCAGGGAACCCCTAGCTCCCCGCCTAGACCCACCGCCAAAGAAAGAAGGGCGCCGATCTAAGTTAAATTTTTTCAACGCCTCCGCTGGAAGCCGATAGCTTTTTATCGAATTTTCAGCTTCCCCATGGGTGATCAGAGCTCTGCAGGCGGCTGGCTTCTTGAAGGACGGTTTGACCTCTGTTCCCGAGGATAAGGTTCTTGTTCTGGATTTCGGAGGGCAGTACTCGCACCTCATCGCCCGGAGAATCCGGGAGTGCCGGGTTTACTCGGAGCTGATTTCCTACACGGTTTCGCCGCGGGAAGTTCAAACTCTCCAACCCAAGGGCCTCATTCTCTCCGGAGGGCCTACCAGCGTTTACGAGGAGGACGCTCCCCTCTGCGACCCTGAACTCTTCAAGCTGGGCATCCCCATCCTAGGCATCTGCTACGGCCTCCACGCCATGGTTCACCTCCTCGGAGGCAGCGTAGTCCGGGCGGCCCGAAAGGAGTATGGAAAGACGGAGCTTTTCATCGGCGACCGCTCCGACCTTTTCCAGGGATTGGAAAACCGGACGGTCTGCTGGATGAGCCACGGGGACATGGCGGAAACCCTCCCCGAAGGGTTTGAGGTCATCGGCCGCACGGCCAACACCCCGACGGCCGCCATTCGGAGGAGAGACAGGAAACTCTACGGAGTTCAGTTTCACCCTGAGGTAGCTCATACGCCGCGGGGGCTGGACATTCTGAAAAACTTCGTCTACCGGGTCTGCGGCTGCAGGCCTACGTGGACCATGGAGTCTTTCATCGAAAACGCTGTGAAGGAGATCAGAGAAACCGTGGGGAAAGACCGGGTTCTCTGCGCCCTCAGCGGAGGCGTGGACTCCTCCACGGTGGCGGTCTTGGCCCACAAAGCCCTAGGCGACCAGCTTACCTGCGTCTTCGTCGACCACGGGCTTCTCCGGAAAGGCGAAGCGGAGCAAGTCTTGGAGATGCTGGAAAAGTTCAAGATGAACATCATTCATGTCAGCGCCGCGGAAAGATTCCTGTCGAGGCTGAAGGGCGTGGATGACCCTGAGGAAAAGAGGCGGCTGGTCGGAGAAGAGTTCATCCGCGTCTTCGCCGAGGTGGAGCGGGAGAAGGGCCCCTTCCAGTGGCTGGTGCAGGGAACCCTCTACCCCGACGTCATCGAAAGCGCGGGGGTGAAAAGCCCCGCTGCCAAGATAAAGACCCACCACAACGTAGCCGGGCTGCCGTCGTGGATGAAGTTTAAGCTTCTAGAGCCCTTGCGGTGGCTTTACAAGGACGAGGTCAGAGAGGTCGCAGGCCTGCTGGGTATCCCCCGGGAGATCGTGAGAAGGCATCCTTTCCCAGGCCCAGGCCTCGCCGTCAGGGTCTTAGGCCCTGTGACCCCTGAGAAGCTGAGGATATGCCGGGAGGCCAGCTTCATCGTGGAGGAGGAGTTGAAGAAGGCCGGCTTGTACGACGCGGTCTGGCAGGCTTTCGCCGTGGTCGGCGAGGATAAAGCCGTGGGGGTGCTGGGGGATGAGCGGAAATTCGGCTACATCGTCACCGTGAAGGTGGTGGAGTCGGTGGACGCCATGACCGCGGAGTGGAAGCGGCTTCCCTACGAGCTCTTGGAGCGAATAAGCAGTAGGATCACCAACGAGGTGGACGGTGTCACGTGGGTGACCTACGCCATCTCCAGCAAGCCGCCTTCCACCATCGAACCCTGCTGAGCCTTCAAGGCTTCTTCAACCTTTGAAATCTGGCTGCCACTTCTTCCACTTCTTCCGAGGTCAAATTTGCCGAGGCTGCCTTGAAGAGAACATGGTCCTCCCGGTAGATGTGGCTTCGGAGGAGGTCAATCAAATGTTGCGCTTTACCCCTCACCTCCGCAGCCTCCCCCCGGTTTAAGGCTTTTTCCAGCAGTTCCACGATCATTCTGATAGACTTGTGCTCCGCCATCATCACTTGCACAGGCCCGCCGGGAGGCCGCACCGGTCCACCCATGGAGGTGGCTGCCTTTTCAAAATACCTGCCCAACACCGGGAACAGACCCTCCTCTTCCTTTCTAAAATGCGGGGCGGAGTAAGCTTGGATTTCGGAGAGAATCTCCCGCACGCTTCCCAGATCCAAGCTGGCTGCGGAGGCTTCGAGAGCCCTAAGCCTATCTAAAACGTATCTGTGCTCGCAGCTCAGCTCGCCTAATGGATTGGAAGACGGCACAAGACACCGCCCCAGAGGCTGGTTGAAACGGTAACAGGGGGCTTATTCGTAGACAACGCCTTCTCCCCCCCGAGGGTAACGCCACTTTATGGCCTCGGTTTGGCAGAGGTGATAGCAGGTGCCGCATTCGAAGCATCGTTCCATTCCATGCATCCAACGGGCTGTTCCTTCGCTGAGAACCCAGGAGCCTGAAGGGCAAAGTTTAACGCAGAGGCCGCAGCCTGTGCATTTTCCCTCCAAAACTTCCACGTGGACTTTGGTTTTAGGCTGCCTCCGCGTCAGCTTAGCCCAGCTTCTCTCCGTCGGTTGGTTTTCCATGAGGAGGCCCCCCTTTCCGGCAGGCGTTTCTCTCCGCTGAGAGGGATGCAAAACCTTAAAACATTCAGGTTAAATAAAGATTAAAGAAAGAGAAGTAAAGGGTGCTTCCGCTGAGCGGCGACTACGTAGCTTCTTCAACCAGCTCGGTGCCGGAGGATTTCCTAACTTACCTTTCGGAGGCGAAGAGGCAGGTAGATGAGGAGCTCCGGCGGCTGATTTCATCCCTCCGAGAGCTGAAGCTCCACCCCCAGATGGCGTATGCCGCTCTCTCCCAAGGGAAAAGGCTTAGGCCCATCTTAGTGTTGATGAGCGGGGAGGCGGTGGGTGGACGCCGGGCTGAGCTGATGCCTCTGGCTCTGGCCTTCGAGCTAATCCACACGGCCACACTGGTTCACGACGACATCATCGACGGAGACCTCCTCAGGCGGGGAGTTCCCACCCTTTACCAGCAGTGGAAGGACAAGGCCATCCTGGGAGGCGACGCCCTGTTCGTCCACGCCATCAACCTCGTGGCGGGCTTCGGCCCTGAGGTCATGAAGAACGTCTGCAGGGCGACGTTGGAGGTCTGCGACGGGGAGTTCATGGACGTCTCTCTCAACCTTCCCACAGCCACGGAGGAAGAGTATCTTCTGAAGATCAGGAAGAAGTCCGCATCCCTCTTCGGCACCGCTGCCCAATGCGGCTGCATGGCGGGCGGAGGGACGGATGTGGAAGTGAAAGCCCTAGCCACCTACGGGGAGTTCTTCGGCATGGCCTACCAGGTCAGCGACGACCTCCATGAGCTGGAGACGGAGAAGACGGTTCCCAGCGACCTCAAGAACAGGAGGGTCATTCTCCCCTACATTCACCTCTACAGGCATGGCAGCGCTGAGCTGCGAAACCTCCTAAAGGAAACCTTTGAACGTCGGACAGCGTCCCTCAGCGACGCGGCTGAAATTTTCAAAGGCTTAGAGGAATTCGGCTCCCTCGCCTACTGTCGGAGGAAGATAAAGGAGTACGCTGAGGTGGCGGAGAAAAGCTTAGCTCCCCTCAGGAACAACCAATACAAGGACTACCTGCATCACCTGCTCCGCTACTTCACCTGAAAACGTAGGCCAAAGTTTAAATTTCCCCTCTCCCTCATAAGCATCCTCACAGCTTCACCGACAGAGCCTTCGCGAGGATTCTGAGGTTGGAAGCCGAAAAGCCTAAGCTCATCGCCGTGGTGGGCGACAGCAAAGCTGGGAAGACCCACCTAGCTGGGTTTCTGATAGCCCACTTCACCCGCAAGGGCCTCCGGGTAGGTTCGATGAAGCACATCCACGACGCTCAGCTGACGTTGGACAAGCCTGGAAAGGACACCTGGAGACATGTGCAGGCAGGGGCGAAGGTCACCGTGGGCGTTGCCAGCCGGGAGTGGGTCCTCTTCAAGCGGGAAGATACCTCCCAGCTCAGCTGGGAAGAGCTGTTAGCTCCCCTGAGGAGGGAAAAGCTAGACCTCGTGGTGGTGGAAGGCTTCAGATACGCCCTCAAGGACAGGTCGGATGTTCCAAAACTTTTGGCTGCAAAAAACATGGAAGAACTTAAAAGGGCAGTGGAACAGCTGGCTCCGCCCCTTCTGGCTGCGGTGGGCAAGGTGGCGGAGGCCGCCTCCTCCTACCGGGGGCTTCCCGTCTTGGAGCTTCCCAAGGATGGAGAAAGGCTTCTCGCCTTGGTGGAGCGGTTTCTCTTCCCAAAGCCTCCCGGGTGAGGGGGGTTAATCGGGGATTCCGAAGAAGGGGAGAACGTCCTCCCTCAGCTTCTTCTCCACCTCCCCCCTCTTCAACGGAGGTATCCACATTTCCCGTTGAGGTTTGATCAGTCTCACCACCTCGCCGGTGGAAATTTCCCCCTGCAGTTTGCGGGAAAGCTGAACCGCGGTGAGATATTTATCAGGGTCGTAGGCTAGGAGGCGGCTGGGCTCCACGGCCAGCACCAGGTCCAACTTCCGCAGCCCCGGCCAAGGTAGGGCGATGTTGCCGTAGCTTTCGATGACCACAACCTCATGGGCTTCGCCCACCCGTTTGTAGGCTAGGTCGGAGGCGAGGTTGTAGTATTCCATCAGGGAGTCTTGGCCTTCGCCGTCCCTGACCCTGTAGACCTTGGAAGCTCGGCTGCGGAGTCCCTTCCAAAGCTCCTCCAGCCGGCTGTCGGATGCTGCGGAAATGTTTTCCACCAAAATGGTTTCGGTTTTCTCCCCGCAGAGTGTGATCCTGTCCAAGATGAAGGGGGGAAGCAGGGAGAGGGACCTCTGGAGGGTGGGCTCCCCCCATATTCTGTGCACAGGGTTCACAACCTCCACCGGCAGAGAGGTGTGGGAGGCTTGATGGAGAAGCTTGGCGTCCTTCCCGTAGAGGGTTCCCCGGCTGAGGGCTTCCTCGAGGACGTCGAAGTCATACCAGAGATTGTTGCCGGCCCTGGGTTTGAACCCGCAGACATCCAAGCCCTTTCCCCGCAGGTAGTCCAGCAAGGCTAAGGTCAGAGTGGTCTTCCCCGCGTCCACCTCCTTAAGGCCTACGACCAAAATTCTCTCCAAGGCTTCAATCCCCCGGCTAGGCTTCGGTTTTCTTCGAATCCTTCAAGCCGCCTTCGCCCACCTGCTCATGGTGAACTCTCCTGATCCGGGTTGAAAGCGGGTTTAATTTTTTCCTCCACGTAGCTCCAGAACTCCGCGGTTTTTCCTCGAAATTCGGAGGCAGCTTGGGTGAGGTGCAGAAACTCTCCCCTTGGGAGCATCCTAGGTATGAGGATGAGCGCTCTCCCCAACTTCGACACCTGGGGTGCGAGGTTGAGGCTTCGCTAGCAAGATGGCTGCGTCCTTATATCTGTTTTTCGAAGGCCTGATTCAAAATCTTTAATTTTAAGCCCCCTCAACATCCTATGCGGCAACCCTCATGAAAAAGGCTGGAAGACAGATGACCATGCCGGTAGTCTTCGTCGAAGTCAGCGTCCTCTCCCACGCCACCGAGGACAAGGAGAAAGTCTTAGAAGCCTTCAAGCATGCCCTAACCGAGGAAGTCTACGGAGAAACTGAAATAGCCGAAGACAGGCTGGAGGGACACTACGGAAACCCCATCACCCTCCTCAAAGTCCGGGTTAACAGGAAGGCTCAGGTGAGAAAAATCCTCGAAAACGTCTTCTCCAAACTGGAAGACCCAGACCGCCGCCGGTTGCTCTCTCAGGCTGAAAACCACATCGACGAAGGAGGCAGCTTCTACCTGAGACTTGACAAGCAAGCGGCCTATGTGGGGAAAATGAAGCTGGCCAACGCCGACCCCCTCCGCCTCCAAGTTAAGCTGTCCATACCCAGAAGGCAGAGGGAAAAACTCCTAGAAGCATGCCGAAATCTGATCCACGGGCAAGCCGATTAGGCGGTGGGATTTGGCGAAATTCGTCGACCTCCACCTGTCCCCCTCCTGGGGAGACGCAAAGGAAGCCGGTAGACTGGTGGCGGAGACCGCCCGCTTGGGCTTCAGGGCTGTGGCTTTAGCCACCACCAGGGCTGAAGGCCCTCAAACACAGCGGTCTGTCTTCGAGGAAGACCTTTCAACCCGCGGCGTGGAAGCAGTCAGGAGGCTTAACCTACAGCCTTCCACCCCAGAGGAGCTTCTCAAAGACCTTAGAGTCCACCGGCGGAATTTCGAGGTGGTCTCCGTCACCTGCGAAACCGACTCCCTGGCGAGGTTGGCGGCTAGAGACTCCCGGGTTGACCTTCTACGTTTTCCCCTTTCCCCTCGGCTTCAGCTTTTCGGTGAGGTGGAGGCGGAGCTGGCCTCGGGCTCTAATGCCGCCTTGGAGGTTGACATGGCTTCCGTGGTGGGGGTGGAGGAATACGCTTTGCCCAGGGTCCTAAGGGAACTCCGTCGAAGGCTGAGGTTGGCTGAAAGGTTTAAAGTCCCTGTGGTGGTCTCCAGCGGGGCTGCTGACGTCTATGGGCTGAGGTCTCCCCGGGACATGGCAGCCTTCCTGAGGGTTCTGGGGCTGCCTCCCCAAGCCGCCCTTAAGGCGGTGTCCCGGAACCCAGCTGCCATCATTCAGAGGAACCGGGAGAAGCTTGACTCCTCCTTTGTGGGGGTAGGCGTCCGCTTGGTGAAAGAGGCTGAGGGGAAGGATGGATAAAAAGGCGAGAAAACGCTACCTGCTCTTCCAGGTTCTCTCAGACTCGGAGAAGTTGGAGAAAAAAAAGGTAGGGCAGGTTTTATTCCACAGGTTCCGGCTTCTTTTCGGAGCCTTCGGCCTAAGCCAATCCGACCTCTCCTTCCTCGCCTACGATGGGGAGAAGAAGCTGGGAGTCCTCCGATGCTCCCACGAGTATGTGGAACATGTCCGCGCAACCCTAGCCCTCACCGCGGAGGTTCAAGGCTCCAAAGCCCGCTTCCACGTGGTCCGGGTTTCAGGCACCCTCAAGACTTTGAAAGAAACCGCTCTTCTCTCTTTCGGGTCGCCGCTGAAACCTGAAGGGAAATAGCTACGCCACCCTTTAGGGAGCCAAGCTGGCTTATCTTCGAAATCTAACCTTGTCGCTTTCCTTCTTCCAGTGGAAGGCGGCTGCATGGGCTTCCTCATCGGAGCAAAGCCTGTCGCCTTTGATGTTTAGAATATGCAGTTTACCGTCTTCAACCTGGATGTTGAGAGGCCCGTGGCCTTTGAGGTAAGCCATGGTCACAGCGTCGTGGATGATGCTGCCGAGGATCCTCTCCAGCTTGCCGAGGTCTTCTTCATCCCTAACCCTGCGCAGCATGGACTTCAGCTTCACCGAGTGGAAAGCTACTTCCTTGGCGTGAATGTCGATGCACACATCGCAGATGGAAACCTTCAAAAAATTCACCTAAATATGGTTTCAACCCGAGGTCACAAAAACATTTCTGTTTATTTTTTAAACCCTCTCCATCCCCTTTTTCTCCACGGAAAAGTTCACTTCCCCATCCCGCAGCCTTCTGCCAACACGGTTTCCGGCTAAGCTCTGCAGCTCAAATTCTATCCAAACATTTTTATTGTGCAAGCTTCAGATGTCAGTCATAACGGGAAGAAGCAATGTACTCCGAAGAGTTTGACGCCAGATGCCGAGACAGCGCCTGCGTCTGCGGAGGTTCAGGCTGCCTCATGTGGGTGGTGGACTACCACCGGTGGAGCCGGCAGCTGCTCTGCAACATAGGCGGCCTGATCTACATGGAAGTGGAAGGCGACTTGGAAGTCTACGACTACGTGGGGGACGTGCCGGGTTTGAAGGGGAACCCCGCCCGCCATACTCCGCCTGTGCCTTCCCCAGACGACTACTTCCGCTGCGCCGACTGCAACAGGCTTACGTTGAAGACGGGAAAACACCACCTTTACTGCCCCGCCTGCTCCGACTTCCGAAGGCGGGAGCGGAAGCGAAAATGGATTCAGCAACGCAGGAAATCTGCGAAGCAGGCGGAGACAGCAGGGCAGAAAACCGTGTGAGTCTGCTTCTACCCGGGAAAAGTCCTTCTTATCGCCATTATTATTAGTCTGGCAAAAAGGTCTACAGGGGTTTCTGGGGAAAACTTGTTAAGCTTCAGCGTCCCCTTAATTAAGGGCGGCAGCCTTAAAACCGAATGGGAATGACCCAGCTTGACTCGATGTTCAGTCTGCGGGAGGGAGGTGAACCTTCCCTTCCTCTGCAATTACTGCGGCGGCTTCTACTGTGCAGAGCATAGGCTGCCTGAATACCACAGCTGCTCCGCCCTCGGCACCCTCCAAAGGCCTGTTATTGAGGGGAGAATAACCTCCATCCCCTTTGAGGCTCCTTCCTTTGAGCGGAGGAGGCTGAGGCCGTCGGCCAGCAGCCGGGAGTTGAGGGACTTGGGCATCGCCTTGGGGGTGCTGATGCTGGTGGGGCTTTCCTGGCAGAGGTTCATCTTCGCCCTGTCCCCGCTTATGCTTCTGGGAGTAGCCTTAGGGGTCGCCCCCGCCTTTCTCCTCCACGAGGTGATGCATAAGCTGACGGCTCAGAGGTTTGGAGCCTGGGCGGAGTTCAGGCTTGACCCTTTTGGCATGATGATCACGGTCATATCCATTTTTTCCCCTTTCTTCAAGGTCATTGCCCCGGGGGCGGTGATGATTTCAGGCTACCACCTGACGAGGGAGGACATGGGGAAGATCGCCCTCGCAGGTCCCCTGACCAACATCACCCTAGCCATGGTTCTCCTCGCCTTGCCCTTCCACCACTGGATAATCAACCTGGCAGTAACCTTCAACCTCTTCATAGCCTTCTTCAACCTCCTCCCTTTCTCCATCCTCGACGGCCGGAAGATCATCAGCTGGAACAAGCTTGCATGGGCCGCCGCCTTCGCTCTGACCGTTTTCCTCTTCGCAGCCCGGGCCTTCGTCTTCTAACGGTAAGCCTTTAAATCCCCGGGAAGGGCGGGTGGTGTGCAGAAAACTTATAACTGAGGCCTCCAGTTTCTGGAGACAGAGAGCGGGTGGTTGACTCCCTCCGTTCCGCTGTGACAGAAACCCCAAAAGGGAGGAAAAACCGGATGGAATCAAGAGACCTAACCTTAGCTGCCATTTTTGGCGCCCTCTACGCCGTGGGCGTCGTGGCCTTGGCGCCCATCAGCTTTCTCCCCTTCCAGGTTCGAATCGCCGATGCCCTTCTCCCCCTGACCATGCTCTTCGGCTACCCCGCCATCTTGGGCGTGACCCTCGGATGCGTGGTGGCCAACAGCTTCGGGGGGCTGGGACTGGTGGACATGACCCTCGGACCCTTGGCCAACTTCCTCGCCTGCTCCGTGGGCTACCGGCTGGGGAGAAAAAGCAAGCTCGCCGGCTCCGCAGCCATAACGGCCATCGTAACCCTGATAGTAGGCGCCTACTTGGGGGTTCTCTTCCACCTGCCTCTCACCGTAACCTGGACGGGGGTTCTCCTCGGCTCCATTGTAGCCGTCAACATGGTAGGGCTGCCTCTGACCTACGCCCTGGACCGGAGGAAAGCCTACCTTTTCAGGCAGCCTAGGAGAAAAGGGTAGATTCACTGGGCTTCAACAGGCTGCGGTCAAATAGGTTCATAAACCCTCAGCCCTTATAGGATTAGGCAAAAGCGACGGGAAGCGCTCATGACGGACAGAGAGTTCTTCCAGAGGTCTTTGAGGCTTATAGAAGCCAGCAGGGCGCATGAGAAATACCGGGAAAAAGAATGCATAAACCTGATAGCCAGCGAGGGGTTGAAGTCCCCCGCGGCCATGGAGATGCTTCACCTCTGCCGGGACTTGGAAGCTCGATACTGCGAAGGTGAAAACGACCTGGAGGGGCATGTGAAGGAAAGACACTACCAGGGGCAGAGGTTCATAACCCAGATTGAAAACCTCACCGCCGACCTGGTGAAGGACATCTTCCGATGTAGCTGGGTTGAGATCAGGCCGCTTTCAGGGACGCAGGCGAATCAGGTTACCTTCTTCGGGCTTTCATCCCTCACCAACAACAGCAAGATGGCCGCGGTGCCCCTCAGCGCGGGAGCGCATATCTCCCACGACTATACAGGGCTGGCAGGCCAAGTGGTGGGGTTGGAGATCATCAACATGACCTACGACCATGAGGAGTTGAACATAGCCGTCGACGAGTCTGTCAGGATAATCAAAGCAGCTAGGCCGGGAATAGTCACCTTGGGCGGAAGCCTCTTCCAGTTTCCCCCTCCCATGGAGGAGCTGGCTGAAGCGGCGAGGGAGGTAGGCGCCTTCGTCGTCTATGACGCTGCACATGTCCTAGGCCTCATAGCCGGGGGGCAGTTCCAGCAGCCCTTGAAGGAGGGAGCGGACTTTGTCACAGGGTCGACGCATAAGACTTTCCCCGGGCCTCAAGGCGGCTTGGTCTTCGCCGACCTGAGAGAGCCGAGGCAGAGGGACGCGGCTAGGGAGATTCAGCACGCAGTTTTCCCCCTCTCCACGTCCAACACCCATCCCGGGAGGTTTCCCGCCTTGGCCATAGCGGCCTTGGAGCTGAAGCTCTACGGTGACCAGCTTGCCAAGCAGACGGTCAGAAACGCTCAAACAGCTGGGGAATGCCTCTTCGAAAACGGACTTAAGGTTTTGGGGGAAAAGCACGGTTTCACCCAGTCCCATCAGATAGCCGTGGATGTTCAGGAATACGGCGGCGGGGCTAGGGTTGCCAAAAACCTGGAGAAGGCCAACATCATCATCAACAAGAACCTCCTCCCCTACGACAGCCAAAGCGACCGGGCGAGGCCGTCGGGGATCCGGCTGGGCTTCCAGGAGGTAACCCGAAGAGGCTTCAGGGAAAGCGACGTGAAACACCTCTGCAGCCTAATCTTGGACGTGGTTAAAGGCAGAAGAGACCCGCGTTTGGTGAGGAAAGAAGTGATGGAGCTCAGGCAAAGCTTCCAAGGCATCCGCTACGGTTTCAAAAGCCTTGAGGAAGTGGAAAACCGCCTCAGGAAAAAACTCGGCTTAGTTTAAACTCTCCAGAAACTTCTAGGGACCTAACGCTTATTAGCCTCAGGGAGTTTTTTCTTTTTCAACGTTTCAAAGGACGGGACGCTGTTGAGTGAAGATGAAGAATTGGAGAAAATCAAACAGGAGAAGATGCGAAAGATGCTGGGTGGAAGCAACCCTGAAGTCGTCGATAAACCTATACCCCTCACCGACTCCAATTTTCAGGAAACCCTCCGCCAGCATCGGTTACTCTTAGTAGACTTCTGGGCTCCTTGGTGCGGGCCCTGCAGGATGGTTGCCCCTGTCATCGAGGAGCTGGCCGGCCGATATGCCGGGTCCGCTGTCTTTGGAAAGCTGAACACTGATGAAAATCCCAAGACAGCCATGAAGTACGGAATATCCGCCATCCCCACCCTCATTGTTTTCAAAAACGGAGAAGAAGTCGACCGCATGGTCGGGGCTGCGCCCAAAGCTGAGATCGAGGCTCTTCTGCAGAAGCATCTTCAAACATAGCCTCGGTTTCTCCGTGAAATCGCAGTCGTAAAAAAGCATATCAACTGGCTCCGCTATACCTCTGTGTGTAAGAGTTTTATGCGGAGGACTGTTGCGTGGGTTTGGTCCCTGAAAAGGAAAGAGTAAAGCTGACGGAGAAATTTGCCAGAGAGCTCACGGGAACCGTCACCTTGGTGCTCTTCACCCAAGAGTTCGAGTGCCCCCACTGCAAAGAAACCCGGCAGCTCGTCGAAGAGCTGAGTGAACTCTCGGAGAAGATCAACGTGGAAGTCTACGACTTCGCCGCCGACGAGGAGAAAGTCAAGGCTTTCAGCGTCGACAAAATCCCAGCCATAGCCGTTGTGGGGGAGAAGGACTACGGCATCCGATTCTACGGAATACCCTCCGGCTATGAGTTTTCAACCTTGGTGGAGGACATTGTGGACGTGTCCAACGGCTCCACGCGGCTCTCGGAGGAGGTTAAGAAAAAGCTCAGAGAAATCACCCAGCCTGTGCACATTCAAGTGTTCGTCACCCTCTCCTGCCCCTACTGCCCTCGCATGGTCCGGCTGGCTCACCAGGCGGCTGTGGAAGGCCCCAGCATCAGGGCGGACATGGTGGAGTCGATGGAGTTCCCCCATCTGGCCAACAAGTACGGTGTCATGAGTGTTCCCAAAACCGTCATCAACGAAACCGTGGAGTTTGTGGGAGCTGTTCCCGAGGAGCATTTCCTCCACTACGTCCTCAAGGCCTCCCAGCCTTCTGGCCTAGTGGTCTAGGCTTCTTTCCGTGTTTGAAGGGCGGAAGCTGGCTGTTTAAATCTCGGTGGAAAAAGGGAGGCTTAAAAGCGTCGGTTTTTGTCTCTGCCAATAAAAGTAATGCTTATATGAGGCCCCCTTCTTAACCTATTTTGGAAGTTCGAAAGAACCGCCCGTGACCTTTAGCGGCGGCGTCGAACTGACGATGAAGGCTTTTGTCCGAGGATGAGGCATCCCGACCTCCGGTCACGGGCACATTATGAGGACCTAAGCAAGCGGAGTCTTTAGGTCTGATGCGGGTTTACCGCTTACCGCCAATCTTAGTCGAAGGCCTTTAACCGTACTCTCCATCGTGAAATCCGGTTGATCCTGCCGGACCCCACTGCTATCGGGATGGGACTAAGCCATGCGAGTCAGCTTCCCTAAGCCATGGTAGGGAGGCGGCACACGGCTCAGTAAAACATGGCTAACCTGCCCCTAGGACGGAGATAACCCCGGGAAACTGGGGCTAATATCCGATGGGTGAGCTGGCCTGGAATGGTAGCTCACCGAAAGGGCGGTGGAACCATGCTTTCCACCGTTGCCTAGGGATGGGGCCATGTCCGATCAGGTAGTTGGTGAGGTAACGGCTCACCAAGCCTATAACCGGTACGGGCCGTGAGAGCGGGAGCCCGGAGATGGACCCTGAGACAAGGGTCCAGGTCCTACGGGGCGCAGCAGGCGCGAAACCTCCGCAATGCGCGAAAGCGTGACGGGGCCATCCCGAGTGCCGCCTGCTGAAGGCGGCTTTTCCACGGTCTAAAAAGCCGTGGGAATAAGGGGAGGGCAAGCCTGGTGTCAGCCGCCGCGGTAATACCAGCTCCCCGAGTGGTGGGGACGATTATTGGGCCTAAAGCGCCCGTAGCCGGCCTGGTAAGTTTCCCGTTAAATCTGGCGATCCAATCGTCAGGCTGCGGGAAATACTGCCGGGCTAGGGAGCGGGAGAGGCCGGCGGTACTCTTGGGGTAGGGGTGAAATCCTATAATCCCAGGAGGACCACCAGTGGCGAAGGCGGCCGGCTAGAACGCGTCCGACGGTGAGGGGCGAAAGCTGGGGGAGCGAACCGGATTAGATACCCGGGTAGTCCCAGCTGTAAACGATGCGGGCTAAGTGTTGGAATGGCCTTAGAGCCATTCCAGTGCTGCAGGGAAGCCGTTAAGCCCGCCGCCTGGGGAGTACGGCCGCAAGGCTGAAACTTAAAGGAATTGGCGGGGGAGCACCACAAGGGGTGAAGCTTGCGGTTTAATTGGAGTCAACGCCGGGAATCTCACCGGGGGTGACAGCTGGATGAAGGCCAGATTAAAGGTCTTGCCAGACTAGCTGAGAGGAGGTGCATGGCCGTCGCCAGTTCGTGCCGTGAGGTATCCCGTTAAGTCGGGTAACGAGCGAGATCCACGCCCCTAGTTGCCAGCGGGTCCTTGGGACGCCGGGCACTCTAGGGGGACCGCCACCGATAAGGTGGAGGAAGGTGTGGGCCACGGCAGGTCAGTATGCCCCGGATCCCCCGGGCCACACGTGAGCTGCAATGGCGGGGACAATGGGCTCCGACCCCGAAAGGGGAAGGTAATCCCCAAACCCCGCCTCAGTTGGGATCGAGGGCTGGAACTCGTCCTCGTGAACATGGAATCCCTAGTAATCGCGTGTCATCAGCGCGCGGTGAATACGTCCCTGCTCCTTGCACACACCGCCCGTCGCTCCAACCGAGTTGGGTTTAGATGAGGCATGGTCCCCGTTGGCCATGTCGAATCTAAGCTCAGCGAGGGGGGAGAAGTCGTAACAAGGTGGCCGTAGGGGAACCTGCGGCCGGATCACCTCCTACGAAACCCTTCGACTAAGGGCGAAAGGGGAAGCGGTAAACCCGCACTTTTTCCGCGTAACCAAATGCAATTCCCGAAGAGAATCTTCGTGGGATGAAGGGCGGAGCAGGCCTCCTTTCAGAGGCTTGCAATGGTCGCCGTGCAGAGTTTCGCAAGCTGGACGTGGCTTCAACGAGAACCCGACATGATACGCTGCCTGGTGGATAGCTGGGCTCAGGCGCTGAGGAAGGGCGTGGCAAGCTGCGATAAGCCCCGGGTAGGCGCAAGCGGCCTTCGATCCGGGGATGCCCGAATGGGAATCCCACCGCTGGACTTCGGTCCAACGGTGCTCCTTCACGGAGCGGGAACCCCCCGAAGTGAAGCATCTCATTAGGGGGAGGAAAAGAAACTAACTAGGATTCCCCTAGTAGCGGCGAGCGAAAAGGGAACAGCTCAAACCGAAGACCGTGGAGAAATCCGCGGCCGATGTGGGGTTGCGGAGCCGACTGCCTCCTAACCGGCGAAGCTGAAGTGGCATGGAAAGGCCTGCCGGAGAGGGTGATAGCCCCGTAAGCGTAAGCTGGAAGGAGTTGGGTCGGCTTCCTGAGTAGCATACCTTGGTTTTGGTATGCGAAGCTGGGAGAAACCAACTTCCAAAGCTAAATACGTCCTGAGACCGATAGCGCACTAGTACGGTGACGGAAAGCTGAAAAGGACCCCGGAAGGGGTGTGAAAAGAGCTTGAAACCAGGCAGCTACACCGCGCACCGGCCTGAAAGGGTGGATTCCAGCCAAAGGAATCCGCGGCAACGCGGAGGACGAGGCTGGAGGACCAGGGTCGGGCGTTCCGTCTAGAAACACGGGCCGGGGAGTTCACGGCTGTGGCGAGCTTAAGGCTGTCAACGCCGAAGGCGCAGGGAAACCGACAGGCCTGCAGCCGAGCTTAGGCTCGGTGAGGGGCGAGGTCTGAAAGGGCCTGGAGTCACAGCTGTGAGACTAGAAGCCGGGCGATCTAGCCCTGGGTAGGGTGAAGCCGGGCGAAAGCCCGGTGGAGGCCCGCAAGGGTGCTGACGTGCAATTCGCTCCCCTAACCTGGGGCTAGGGGCTAAAGACCAATCTAGCCCGGAGATAGCTAGTTCCCTCCGAAGTGGGTCGCAGCCCAGTCCCCCCGGAGGCTGTTGAGGGGGTAGAGCACTGATTGGGAAGCAAGGGATCGAAAGGTCCCACTTTCCTTTCAAACTCCGAATCCCTCAACGTCGGAGAAGGGGGGAAACGGGTTCCAGGGGGTAAGCTCCTGGACCGAGAGGGGGACAACCCAGACTGAGGTTAAGGCCCCCAAATGCCAGCTAAACGTCAAACCAAAGGGCGTTCTTGGCCTAAAACAGCGGGAAGGTTGGCTTAGAGGCAGCCATCCTTTAAAGAGTGCGTAACAGCTCACCCGCCGAGGCCAGGAGCCCCGAAAATGGACGGGGCTAAGCTGGCTGCCGATACCTCAGGGTGCAACTTAGGTTGCAACCTGGTAGGAGGGCGTCCTGACTGGGGAGAAGTTGAGCTGTGAAGTTCAATGGACCGGTCAGGAGTGCAGATCCCGGTGGTAGTAACAGCCAAGAGGGGTGAGAATCCCCTCCGCCGAAGGGGCCAGGGTTCCCCGGCAACACGTCGTTGGCCGGGGGTAAGCCGGTCCTAAGGTCTAGCTTAACCGCGACAGACCGAAAGGGAAACCGGTTAATATTCCGGTGCCTGCAGGATACCATGCGGCAACGCAGGCCTAGCCTCTGACACTTCAAGGTAGGGGAAGCAGGGTCGTCGCCCTGTTTAACCGGCCGAGGGCCGGGGAGCGCCGTAATGGCGAGAACCGGTTCGAGGCGGGAATAGCCGCCCCCTTTAGGGCGGTTTCCCCGATCCTTGGAGTCAATGAAAAGGAGGCTGGGAAAGGGGATTCCTGCAGACCGTACCGAGAACCGACACTGGTGCCCTAGGTGAGAAGCCTCAGGTGTGTCGGGTGTACTCCGGGGCGAGGGAACTCGGCAAAATAGCCCCGTAACTTCGGGATAAGGGGTGCCTGCCGTTTCGGCTTCGGCTGGAACAGCAGGTCGCAGTGACAAGGGGGTCCCGACTGTTTACTAAAAACGTAGGGAGCCGCAAGCCCGAAAGGGTGTGTACGGCTCTTGAATCCTGGCCAGTGACGGTACCTGAAACTCGGGTACAACCGAGCTAAGGGCCGTTAAACGCCGGGAGTAACTCTGACTCTCGAGCTTAAAGGGAGTCGTTAAACCCGGCTGTATGCTGGGAAACCGGAACCCAGCGCCCCCGAGAGAGGGAAAAGAGCGTTGGGCGTTGAAGGTGACCAGCAGGGAACCACCCTCCAGAAAGCCACAAAAACTGCGCATGCAACACCATAACAGGGCGTGAGAGTCCATGGTGCTCCATGAGTTCAGTGACCTAGCCGACGTTAAGGCGCTGCCGAAACGCCGCAAATACCTAGCCTACTACCTAGCTGGCTTCGCCGACGGTGAAGGCTGCTTTTCAATCTCAGTCAAAAGGCAGAATGACACAAAATTCGGATGGGTCGTCGACCCTGTCTTCCATGTGACGCAGCATAAAGACAACCGGCTGGTGTTGGAGTTGTTTCGGAGAATGCTGCAATGCGGTCGAATAATATCGAAGCCGGGCCAGGAGAACCTTCTCCAATACGTTGTCGACAACAGAAGGCAGCTGAAAGAAAAGGTCATACCTTTCTTCAGAAAGCATCGCCTCCTAGCCAAAGCCAAGGCCTTCAGCTTCTTCGCCGAGGTGGTGGAAAACCTTGAAAAGGGAGCTCATAGAAAAGCGTCGAGTTTCAAAGAGCTCATAAGAAACGTTTACGAGCACTCCGCCGACCGAAAACATGAGCTTGACGGTATACTGAAGGAGATCGATGAAAGGGTGGACGCCTCAGAGACCATACGCCGGGCACCCCAAAGCCAGCCTTCAGCCTAGAAGGTTGGGGTGAAGATATGGTCCAGTATCCCCATTTCCCAAGATGGTGGATGTTGCTTAAGGTAGCCAAATGCCTTGTCGGGTAAGTTCCGACGTGCATGAATGGAACAACGAGGGCCCCGCTGTCCCCGCCCGGAACCCGGTGAAGCCACATAACTTGGACGAACAGTCCAGGAACTTCCAACGGGGAGAGAAGACCCCGTGGAGCTTTACTGCAGCTTGTCGTTGGGGCATGGCTCTGGATGCAGAGCGTAGGCGGGAGCCGTTGACCTTGGCTTCTCCGGGAGCCTTGGGAGGCGCCGATGGAACACCGCCCTTCTGGGGCTGTGTCCCTAACCGGGGCTTGGGCCTCGGGACACCGGCAGGTGGGCAGTTTGGCTGGGGCGGCACTCCCTTAAAAAGATATCAAGGGAGCCCAAAGCTCGGCTCAACCGGGACAGGAATCCGGTGTAGAGGGCAAGGCCAAAAGCCGGGCTGACTGGATTCTTAAAAGCAGAGAATCCAGAGGCGAAAGCCGGGCCTAGCGATCCTTCATGTCCCCCTTGGTGGGGGCTGGAGGTGACAGAAAAGTTACCCCGGGGATAACAGACTCGTCGCGGGTGAGAGTCCCCATCGACCCCGCGGTTTGGTACCTCGATGTCGGCCCTTCCCATCCTGGCAGTGCAGCAGCTGCCAAGGGCGGGGCTGCTCGCCCATTAAAGGGGAACGCGAGCTGGGTTTAGACCGTCGTGAGACAGGTCGGACTCTACCTGTTGGAAGTGTTGGCCGCCTGAGGGGAAGGTGCCCTCAGTACGAGAGGAACGGGGTGTCGCAGCCTACAGTTTACCGGTTGTCCGACAGGGCAAACGCCGGGCAGCCGCGCTGTCGGGGATAAGAGCTGAAAGCATCTAAGCTCGAAGCCCCTCCCGAAAATAGGCGGCCATTTCGCGGCCTACGCCGGCTTGGCAACAGGGCTGGTTGCCGCGAACGAGGGCTGGGGTAGAAGACCCCGTTGATGGAGTGGACGTGTACGCGCCAAGGCCTTCGGGCCGAGGCGTTCAGCGTGCCACCCCCAACCGCCCGAGGTGTCGGGTTTAAGTGCGAAGCTACGTCTGGGCGAAAAATCCTCTGCACGGCGAGTGCTCTTTTTTACCAGGTTTTTCTCTGCGCTTTTCCTTCTTGGGGGAAAGCTTAACTGGGAGGGTTGAGCTGTTCTTTTGGGTTGGCGAGCAGGTGGGCGACTTCCCAGCCCCTAGGAGGGGTTGGAGGAAACTCCGCTCACACGGTGGAGCTCGCGGTGCCGCAAGGCATAGGACGAGAGTCCTAACCCCAGAGCAGAAACGGAATGTCCCAGCCTGGCATGGCGATGGGGCGTGCTAAGTCGCCGAGGACGGGCTGGGAAGCATTGAAACGGCTGCTTCGCGAGGTGCAAGGGCGAATAGGCGTCGATGAACCTCCACCTGAGACGCGGGTGGCCCGCGTAGCCGCATGTCGCCTAAAACAGAAAGCGGGTTACGGCCTGCACGCCAACCCATCAAATGCATACGCCAACTTTCGGTTTGAAGCATTCACCCAAAGAATCCTAGAACTCAATTTTTTGTTTTGTTTCTTTCCTAAAGCTGAACTAGCTTTTCATTGTTAAACCATAAACACGAAATAAAGGAGAATTAACACAGTTGCAACAATTCCACTTATAATGTAAGCGATTTTCTTGCGTTTTTCCCTTTTATGTGTCCAGGTGTACGGATGACGCATATTGGGGGACAATTTAATTTCGTTTACACCTGGAACAGAGTAAGTGTCAACTAACCACTCACTCAGCTTCTTCTTTTTCTTTGTCAATCCTTAAGCATCATCCTCTTGAGATTAATATAAATCCAAAGGCGTATATTTTTTATGCGTGGTCATAAGCAGTTTGGTTTAGTCCGATTTGGCTATACCTACTTCAGTTTCACTGCTTCCTTATTTTTTATAAGGACAGTTAACATAGTAAACCTATTTCTCCTTCCATTGATGTTAAATCCAGAAAGCTGGTCGAAGGCGGAGGTTTGGGGAGTTGAACGGTGAGCATCCCCCCGTCAAGCTTTACGCCTACATGCTGGAGCAGGATGACCCTCGGAAGTGCACCTCCGCCAAGCTGCTCAGGTTCCACCTAGCCCGGGGGATAAGGCGGGCTTCCCAGCTTCCTCGGCAGGCGGTTCTCCTAGACCCCTCGTCCCCTGTCCCCTTGGCCTCCGAAGACAGGCCGAGGGTGGAGCGGTGGGGCCTCGTAGCCGTGGACTGCTCTTGGAACAGGGTGGAGGAGGTCTTCACCCGGAGGCTCCGAGGCGTAGGCCGGCGTCTCCCCTTCCTGGTGGCGGCTAACCCTGTCAACTACGGGCAGCCTGGAAAACTGAGCTCCTTGGAGGCCTTGGCCGCTGCGCTTCACATCCTAGGCTTCAAGGCTGAAGGCGAGCGGCTTCTGGCCCTTTACAAGTGGGGCTCCAGCTTTCTCTCCCTCAACCGGGAGCTGCTGGAAGCCTACCGCCAAGCTGGAAGCCGGGAGGAGGTCTTGAGGCTTGAGGAATCCTACCGCCCAGCCCCGGCTTAGGGCTTCTCCCTGAGAAGCATGGGGTTCTCCATGAGGCGGGGCACCTCCTCCAAAAGGTCCGTGGGCAGAATGTGGTAGCCTTTCCTCTTCAGGGTCAGGTTTCCCGCCTCCCCGTTGACGAAGGCTCCGGCCACCGAAGCCTCAAAGGGCTTGACGCCTAAGGCCATGAGCCCCCCCACGATGCCGGAGAGGACGTCGCCTGTGCCCCCCACGGTCATGCCCGGGTTGCCCGTGCGGTTGAATTTGACCCTCCGGCCGTCGGATATGATGTCCACGTTTCCCTTGAGGAGGACCACGGCCTTCAGCCTCGTTGAGGCCTCCTTCACCTGCTCTCCCCTTTCTCGGAGGCCGCTGTGGGGCTTCGCCCCTGTGACCAGCTCAAACTCTCCCCCGTGGGGGGTGAGCACGCAGGCTGTTCTGGCCTCCCGCCTCAGCGCTCCGAAGAGCTTCAAGCCGTCAGCGTCCAGCAGCAGAGGCTTAGCCAGCCCCTCCACGGCCTTCAACAAAAGCTCCACAGCCTCCTTGGTCCTTTCCCTCGTCTCCAAGCCCGGCCCTAGGACGACGGCGGTGGCCCGGTGGAGATAGGACTCTAGGGTTTTCAAGTCCTCAGGGTCCAGGTAGTCTCCGCTCAGCTTCACCGTGATAAGATTGGGGGAGTAGGAGGAAACCACCCGAGCTGTCTCCCGGGGAGCGGCCACGTAGACTAGGTCCACTCCCGTCTGAAGAGCAGCCATCCCCGCCAAGGCCGGCGCGCCCGTGTAGGTTCCGCTGCCTCCCACCACCAGCAGCCTCCCGAAGTCTCCCTTGTGAGCGTCAGCCGGCCGGGTCCGCCGAGTTCTCCTCACATCCCCAGGGCCTGCGTAGGCTTCCGCCTCCGGGGGAAGACCGATGTCGGCTACGACGACCTTTCCCGCGTAGGCTGAGGCCTTGAGGAGGCCTGTTTTGGGGGCGTGGAAGGTCACAGTCATGTCCGCCCTGACGGCTTCCCCCAGCACCTCCCCGGTGGAGGCGTCGATGCCCGTGGGCACATCCACGGCCACCCGGTAGGCGGAGGCTTGGTTGATGGCCCTCACCGCCTGAAGGATGGGCTGCTGGATTCTCCCCCTAACCCCCGTGCCCAACAGGGCGTCCACCACCACCGCCGCCGCGGCCTCCGCCTTGGGGACGAGGGACGAATCCCTGGCGGTGGAAAGTCGGAGGCTTAAGTCCATGTTTTTGACGGCCTTCCAGTTGAGGGCGACGCTGGGGTCGGAGATTTTCTCCTCCCCCCCGACCAGGACGGCTGAGACCTGAAAGCCCCTGGAAGCTAGATGCCGGGCTGCCACCATGCCGTCGCCGCCGTTTCGCCCTGTTCCCAGGTAGAACATGCAGGTTTTCCCCTTCTTCAAGGCGGCCACGGCTTCGGCCACGGCTTTCCCGGCGCATTCCATCATCTGCGGCTTGGACACGCCCAAATACTCAGCGTTGTCCTCTAGGGCTGCCATTTCCTCGGCTGTTACGCTTTCCCGGTTCACGGGTTCTCCCTTCTCATCTTTGTAGAGGGTCTGAAGGCCTTAAAGATTTTAGTGGGCGGCGGGGGGTAGTTTTATAACCATGGTGGTGGAAGATTCTAGGTGGTGAACACCTTTGCCGACGGCTTACGTGCTGATCAATTCGGAGATAGGGTCTGAAGAAGCTGTTCTCCTAGAGTTGAGGAAGATAAAAAACGTGGTGGAATCCTACGTGGTCTACGGGGTCTACGATATTATCGCCAAGGTGGAAGCTGAAACCATGGAGAAACTCAAAGAATGCATCACCTGGAACATCCGCCGCCTGGAGAAAGTCCGCTCCACCCTCACCATGATCGTCATCGAGCCTGGAACATAACCCAGCTGGCTCTCAGCCGAACAGAACCCTTTTTTCCCGGCTAATTTTATCTCTGAAGTAGGCTAATGGGAGATGCCATTAGAGGTTCATGTGGGCTTCGACGACACCGACTCCCCCCTGGGAGGATGCACCACCTACATCGGAGCCCGGCTGGTTGAAATTCTGGCCGAGAAAGGCTTCGCCTTCCTAGACTACCCCAACCTAGTGAGGCTGAACCCCAACATTCCCTGGAAGACCCGGGGCAACGGCGCCGTCTGCCTCCGCCTCTCCGTAGGCGGCGAAGGCGACTACGAGGAGTTGAAGGAAACCGTTCTCGCCTTCATCCGCAGCCACTACGAGAAAGCTTGGAAGGACACGGAGCCGGCGGTCGCCTTCCTCCGGGGAAGCGTCCCCCCGATGTTGAGAAGCCTCTCCCAGAAGGCCCTGCGGAGGGTGGTGGAGCCGAGGGAAGCCCTCAGGGTTCTCCGCGCCTGCGGGGGGGAAGCCTTGGAGTTGGAGGGAAGACAGGGTGTCGTGGGAGCTGCGGCTGCCGTCGGAGAGACTTTGGAAGGAGACCACACCTACGAGGCGGTGGCCTACCGGCTGCCGGAGCGCAGGGGTGAGCCTCGGGCGGTGAGCTTCGACTCGGTGGTGGAGATGGACAGGGCTACGAGGCCGTGGACCTTCAACAACCTCGACCCTGAAACAGGCCGGGTGCTGGTGACTCCCCGAGGGCCGGACCCCGTCCTCCTAGGGGTGCGGGGGGAAACCCCCGAAGCCGTCAAGAAAGCCCTGAGCATGGTTGAAACCGGGGAGAAGCCGGAGCGGTGGGCGGTCTTCAGAACCAATCAGGGCACCGACGCCCACCTGGGGGAGACGGTTAAAATCAGGGACATCCCGCCCTACTCCGCGGTGGTGGTGGAGGGCTTCGTAGCCCAGCCGCCTCAGACCGCGCCCGGAGGCCATGTTATCTTCAGGTTGAAGGATGCCACGGGTGAAATCTTCTGCGCCGCCTACGAGCCCACAGGAAACTTCAGGAACACCGTCAGAGCCCTGAGGGTGGGGGACAGGGTCAAAGTCTACGGAGGCCTGAGGAAAGCCCAGCCCTTAGGCCCTAGGACCGTCAACCTGGAAAAACTGGAAGTCTTGGAAACGGCTCCCGTGGTGGAGTTCCGCAGTCCCCTCTGCCCTCGGTGCGGGAAAAGAATGACCTCCATGGGAGCCCACAAGGGGTTCCGGTGTGAAAAATGCAAACACCGCAGCTCAACCCTCCGCAGGGTTCCGTTCCCCATCCCCCGAAGCCTGTCCAGCGGGCTCTACATGCCTCCGCCTCGAGCTCACAGACATCTAACCAAACCCCTCAGCCGCTACGGGCTGGAAAAAGCCGGGAAACCCGGCTCCCCACCCCGGCCTGAAGCCTTCTGGGGCCTAGGGCCTCCGGCTTAGCTCCGGAACCCGCCCGGCTGGAAGGAGGCTGGAGAGGTCGTAGCAGCTGTCGAAGACCATGAAGCCCGCCACACTGAAGACGGTCAGCTGCCCTGTCAGGCCTAGGGACACAGCGCCCACCTTCATCAGTCCCCGAAGCCTGAAAAACCAGAAGGCCGTTCCTCCGCGGCTGCCCCAGTGGTCGTGGAGTTTCTCGTCCAAGAAGCCCAGCGCTGTTAAAGCCGCCAAGAGCACCGGTTTAGGATGCTGAAATCCCAGCCCTGCTGAAAGGGCAGCCAAAAAGGCGAGGCCGAAGACCAGGTTCAGCCTGTCCACCTTCAGGGAGGCCAAGCTGCCCAACACCACGGCGACCATGAGGGTGGCTGTGGAGCCGTCGGTCTGCAGCAGCAGCCAAAAGAGGAAGGCCGCCGCGGCGGAGGCCCCGTAGGCGGGGAGGCCTTTTTTCCTCTCCCCCCAAACGTCCGCCACCTTCAAGGTGAAGCCCGCGGAGGCGAAGGTGAGAAGGATGAGGGGGTTGAAGGTCAAAGGCATTCCTTCCGGGGGTTCAGCGGCCTTTGCCGTCGAACTTGGCTGGAGGGTATCTTGAGTTTATCCCACTAAAGTTTTATCCATTATGATGCCCCTTTAATGGGGATAATCCTTTGGCGGCTGGGCTGTTGTGGAGAAACCCTCAAACCGCCGGAAGCCTGCCTCCCTGCCGGGGGAAGTCGCTTGGCTGTTGGAGGAAGGCTTCTTCGGCTATCTTGGAACCTCCGGGAAGGGCATGGAGCCCCATGTTACTCCAGTGATCTTTGTCTTCGACCGCGGTTGCATCTACTTCCTAACCTCCAAGGTGGCTAAGAAGCTTAGGAATATGAGGGAAAACCCGAAGGTAGCCTTCTTGGTAGACATTCGAGACCCCTCTGACCCCCACAACAACAGGGCTGTGCTGGTTAAGGGGCGGGTGAAAATCTACGGCCTGCTAGACGGGCTGCTTCACTTGAGGGAGTTCTGGAAGGTTAGAAGGCTCTTGGACGAGAAATACCCCAAGTACATGAGGGTCTACCGGACGGAGAAGGCTAGGATTCCCAAGGAATGGGGGACAACCATCTTCCTCCGCAGGGTTCTCATCCGGTTGGATGTTGAAAGCTTCGTCTACATGAGGGAAGCCCGGCCGGTTTCGGTGAGGTTGGAAGGACGGTGAAGACCACGGCTCTAACCCCCCAGCTGGAAGCCCTGCTCAGGGACTCCCCTTTCGCCTACCTCTGCACAGTGGACGCCTCCAACCAGCCTCATGTGACTCCCATCTTCTTCACCTTCGACTTCTCAGCCTCCTCCCTCTACTTCGCCGCGTTCTCCGCCACCAAAAAGCTGGCGAACCTCAGGGTTAACCATCGCCTGTCCCTCACCGTCGACATCCGAGACCCGGTGGACCCCCTCAACAACTTCGGCGTCCTCATCCGCGGGGAGGCTGAAATCCTAGGCTCCATGGCCTCCTTGGAGGAGAAAGAGCTGGAGGAGTGGAAGCCCCTGCTCAGCCGCTTCGAGGAGAAGTACCCCCGGTTTAGGGAGTGGCTGAGGGGAGCCCTAGCCGACGTCAAACCCGCCTGCCTCTGGTGGGTGAGAGTTAAGCCTTCGAAGATAACCGCGTGGAAAGGCCCTCGGTTCGAGGCGTTGGCCTCCCGCTGGGAGCAGTAAATCCTATATGGAGCCTCTTCTCCCAAGTTTTCCGGGGATGAGGTTGAAGGCTAGAGCCCACGTCTTCGTCAGCGGCCGGGTTCAGGGGGTCTTCTTCCGCTGGGAAACCCGGGACGAGGCGGTGAGGCATGGGGTGAAGGGCTGGGTGCGCAACCTCCCCGACGGAAGAGTGGAAGCCGTTTTCGAAGGGGAAAAGGAAGCTGTGGAGAAGCTGGTGGAATTCTGCCGGCGAGGCCCCCCGGGGGCTAGGGTGGAAAAAATCCAACTCATCTGGGAGACGCCCGCCGGCGAGTTCGAAGGCTTCCACATCAGACGGTAAAGGTTTAAAGCCTTCTTGGCGCCCTCCCTTGTGAAGGGAGGTAGAGTTGGGAGAAGTTTTCAAGCCTGAAAGGCTGACCCGCGCTAGGAAGAAGCCTCTGCTGCCCGACGCTCCGAGGGTTCCCTCTCCCCCGCAGCCTTTAACCCTCACCAGCCTCTACCAGGAAATCCTAGAACTCAAGGAGGAGCTGGAGAAGATCAAAACCGCCCTGAAAAGGCAGGGGATACTCCTAGAAGACTAGGCAGCCTCAGAAAAGGCTTAAATAAAAAGGCCCCCACATTCTCCCGTTGATGATGAATTCAGCCTTGGCTGAGCCTTTGCGATGAGGAACTTCGATGGGCGGACTGACCTCGTTTCCCCCATCCAGCCGACACGTAGACGATGGAGCCAGCTTCCAGCTTCTCCCAGAACAAAAACTTGAAGCTTGGCTGAAAAATAGTGTGAAAAAGTGGCACATATGAGCATTGTTTTTTAAGCCTAGAAAACAGGTGGAAAAAACTCCTCGATCCTGATGAGGATGTTCCCCCCGTGGATGATGTTGTAGGTCTTGGAAAGCAAAGACGTGCCTTCCCCAACTCTGAAGGACCTAGCCAACACTCCGGAGGCGGAAACCATGCGGATGCTCAGGATTTCCCTCCGAACCTCCAACCGATGCCGGGAAATAATCCTCCCAATGGGCAGGTCGGTGCAGGTGAGGTCCCGGCGTATCCCAGCGGCCAGCCTGCTCAACGCCGTCCACGACCGAGCTACGGCGAGAACCCTTGGGGGTCGAGGGTTCCTCAACTCCACCATCCTGTAGTTAACTCTGCTTCCCTTCGGCACCTGAAGCCACCGGGCAGTCTGGGCGTCGGCGGGGGCAACCCTGCGGCTCAGCGTCTTCACCACCACCGGCTTCCCGGTTAGGATTTCCAGAATCCGGGTGACGGAGCCGTCGGTGGTCAGGAGGATCTTCTGGCCTTCCCCCAGCTTCCTTCCCAGCTTCCTCTCCACGCGGCTCAGAGCCTTCAAAAGCTTAAGGTGGGTGAAGGTTTCCATAATCCCAAGGCACCCCTGTTTCCCAGCGCATAGATGGCTGTCGAACGTCCTTAATGTTTCTCTTCCCCTTCGAGGGAGAAAAGATAATAATCCGGAAGCTTCATGTATTTAACCACGCACGGCATCCTTCCATATGCCGGCTCAGCAGCGGGGTGGGGTAGCCAGGTTTAACCCGCGGGGCTCATAACCCCGAGATCCGTGGTTCAAATCCACGCCCCGCTACCACTAAACTTCTGCTGTTCGGGCATGATTTGGATTTATTTTTGCTAAATATCTTGTTAAATGTAAATTTTATTCTATTTTTAAATGATGTTTAAATCTAATATTCTAGTTTGTAATTGTTTCTTTGAATTAATTAAGGCTATTAATAATAGTCCTATAAAGTCATATGTGTCCGTCTGATAAAAAATCTTTCATGCACCCCTCTATTATAGGCAGGTCAAATTAAATATGACATTAAAGCAAGTTAGCTATGATCGACATGCTCGAAATAATATTGTTCAGTATTTTTTTATTCGTTCTCCCCATTGTTCTTTTTATTATTCTATGGAAGTATATTAGACTAAAGTCCGAATTTTCAAGGATGGTTGCTGAAGGCGCTAACACTCTCGCTTCTAAAATGTATCAGGAGTGGGTTGAAAAAAAGATCGGCGAAGTTGAACAACAGAAAGATAGCGAGTACAAGTTATTATTTGAACAGTGGAAAGTTGAGTGTGAGAAAGACATTAGAGAGGATGCGATCAGGAGGTCGATAAGGACATTATTAGGCAAGGTATCAGAACAAATAGCCCCATTCCTCATAGCTACAAAGCTTGAAGTTGACCTAAGAGACCTAAGATTCTTGGGGACTCCAATAGACTTTGTAGCATTTAAGGGTCTCTCTGAAAATGACCTTGAAGAGATAATTTTTATCGAAGTTAAAAGTGGAAGTCCCCAGCTAACTAGGAGAGAAAGAATGGTGAAGGAAGCTATTGAGACTGGCAATATCTCATGGACATTGTTCCCTCTTAAAGAGGAGGTAGCCGAGGTCGGAGAGATAATCGAAGAAGAAATAGAAAAAGAAAGTGAAAGACAAATTAAACATAAGGAGGAGGAAGATGAAGAAGAGCTATAATTACAATATGAATTATCTGTATTGAGTTTTTGTTATTTGAATTAATTATTTTATTAAATAATTGTTGGATGATAGTCTTGTGAAGCTATATTTCATTATTTTAACCATTTTATTCTTATATGAATCAGCCATTCCTTCTCTGTCTTTAACTTCCAATGTCTCACAGTTAGATGCCAATTCCTCGAATCTTCAACTCAGTTTGTCCCGAGCATATCTTCCCTCACTGTATACTTTCAATAGGTATACTGATCATGAACCTCATAAAAGCCTTAGAGTTCTAAATATTCAGTTTTACGTAGCCTTTCTTTTTAAGCCAGTATCTCTGGTTTTTCATGTACCGCCAGACGATGTCGCCGCGTTTGGAGTCAAACTCCCATGGAGAAACCAAAACGAGGTCGCCTACCCTTATCCAGACTCGGCGTTTAAGCTTCCCCACGATGCGGCAGAGCCTCTCCTTGCCGTCTTCGCAGTTAACCAGAATGCGGTCGTAGCCGTACATCTTGACGGCCATCCCGAAAACCTGGCCTTCGCCTGGGAGGATGAGGTCTTGAAGCTCCTCTTCGCTCAGCACCTTCCTCTTCAAGCCGCCTCAGCTCCCCCTTCCCGCCTGCGGCTAGGCCTCCTTGGAGGCCGGCGGCTTCCCCGCTTCCTGTAGCATTCCCGGCAGTAGGTTGCCCTGCCTTCTAGGGGCTTGAAGGGAACCTCCGCCTTCCTGCCGCATTCCGAGCAGGTAACAGGGTACATTCTCCTTTCTTTCTGTTCGCTGAAGCCCAGTATTCTGCCGCAGTCCGCGCACTTGCAGAGGTTTCCCACGGTGAGGAAGTTGACCCATCTTTCGCATCGGGCGCAGTATTTCTGGATAGAACTACTGGGAGACGCTTCCCCCCCTTCCCGGTACGCCGGCTTTATAACCGCCGACGTGCGGTCCTGTATGCGCGTGAAATCCTCTAGCTCCCTGGGGGAAACTAGGATGAAGGACTTACCTGCACCCCCTGCCCTCGCCGTCCGGCCGACCCTGTGAAAGTAGATCAGCGGATTCTTCGGGACGTCGTAGTTTATGACAGCGTCCACATGCGGGATGTCCAATCCTCTGGCTGCGATGTCCGTGGCTACGAGGATTCTGAGCCTCTTCCCCCGGAACATCTCCATGACCCTGTCGCGCTGGTTTTGGCTGAAGCCGCTGTGAAGGGCCTCCACGCCGGGAAACCGCCTCCTAAGGCTTCCAGCCAGCCTGTCGACGCGGGCCTTTGTGGCGCAGAAGACGATGGCGGTGGAGGGTTTTTCCCGGCCTAGGATTTCAGCCAGCGCGCTCAGCTTGGATTTTTCATCCGCAGTCGCATATCTCTGGTCTAAGGTCTCCACAGAAGGCTCGTCGGAGTCCACCAGTACCTTCTCAGGGTTCTTCATGTACCTCCCGGACAGGCGGATGATCTCCCCGGGCATGGTGGCTGAGAAAAGGCTTAACTGCCTTGAGCTGGGGGTCTTCCCTAGGATATATTCGATGTCCTCAATGAATCCCATATCCAGCATGGTGTCCGCCTCATCCAAGACCACAAAGTTCACTCCCCCCAACGAAACAGCCCCCCTGCGGATGAGGTCGATGGTCCTTCCCGGGGTTCCCACCAGAACTTGCACGCCCTCTTCCAGACGGCGAAGCTGAACACCAATGGGCTGACCTCCGTAGACTGCTGCGACCTGGATGCCGGTGTATTTTCCCATCCGCCTGATTTCACGGGCAACCTGAACGGCTAACTCCCGCGTCGGAGTGAGAACCAGCCCTTGGATGCGCCTGTCTCCAGCGTCTAATCTGTGAAGCATGGGGACGGCGTAGGCGGCGGTTTTACCTGTGCCAGTTTTCGCCTGGCCTATGAGGTCTCTTCCCTGCAGCAGGGGGCTTATCGCCCGCTCCTGGATGGGGAACAGCTCCATGAACCCTAAACTGTCAAGCCCCCTGACTATTCTGGGGTCTAAGCCAAATTCTTGAAATTCACTCATTCTATTTTGACACTCCTCGGCAAAACTTAGTTTTCTTCCAACGGCATCAGAACCGAAAAGAAAACGGCTTTGCGTGCAAAACTATTAGCTTGGTGGCTATTAAACGTTTAGAAGGAAAAACAGGGATGCTAATTAAAAACAGCCTCCCGCAGGCTCTGTTTCCCCTGCTATCCGGAGCTGAGGGCTATGTCCCTGATGACGTCAGCCACATCCTCGCATCTGTCAGCCACGTTCTCCATCTCGTCTATTATCTCTTTCAGCAGCAGACACTGGCCGACAGCCTTCCAGTCGTTACACCAGCTTAAAAACTCCGGAACCACAGACTCCACCCTGAAGTCGTCGATGCGCTCTTCCAGGTTCTCAACCCTCTGAGACATCTGAATGGCGAGGTTAGTTTTCTTCGTCAACGCCTCGAAGGCAGCGTTCACATCCCCGGTGATCTTCAGAAGGTTGTCGGCGAAGATTTTGAGGATCTCCCTCAGATTTGGAGTCAAGTTTTCCGGGGATATGAAGTTCAGCTTTCTGGCAGCGGCCTTCGCGTAGGCGGCTATGTCGTCGGAGGTCATGGTAAGCCGGATGATCTCATCCCGGTTGATGGGGTGAAACAGGCCCTTGGAAAGCTCTTCTAGGATGGCTCTTTTTATTTCGTCAGCTTCCTTTTCACGCTCGAAAACTTCGTTGAAACATTTGTCCACTCCTTTTCGGTCGAGCTTGTGGAAGGCTTCGAAGGCCTTATGCATCTCCTCCACCACTTGGAGGATTTTTTTGAGGTGAGTTTTACACAGCTCCAGAATTTTCTTATCCCTCTCCCTGCCCAGCCATATGATGGAGCTTGTGGATTTGAAACGGGACATCCTACTCTGACCTTATAATGTTATGAGGACGGAAGCCAATTTAAACATAGACCAACTTATAAGGATGACGCAGGGAATAGTTAAAACCCACGTCAAAACGATTTTAACGATAACCCTAGGGCCCATCGTCTTCAACCCCGTGACCAACCCCACGCCGATGATGGCCCCCACACTGCTGTGGGTGGTGGAGATGGGCAGACCCCAACCGAAGAGGACATAGGGAACGGTGGTGAAACTCCAAACTACGAGGGCGTTGGACAGCTCCGCAGCCAGCCCCGAGGTCAACGTCAACCGGGTGATGCTGTAGCCCACTGTGCGGATAACCCTGTAACCCCAAGTGAAGCCGCCCAAGGCAATACCTGCACTGCCAAGAGCCGCCAGCAGAAGCATCGTCTCCGCGGTGGGCAGCCCGACGAATTCTTCAGTCACCGAGACGTAGACGCCTGTGGCATTACCCACGTCGTTGGCTCCGAAGGAGTAGGCTGAAAAAGCCAAGGCTCCTATTAGCGAGTATCTGACGACCTGCTCCATTCTTCGGGTGGATGAAAACTTCCCCAGCAGCGATCTTAACCCCAGATAAAGCAAAGCAGCGCAGACAAGGGAGAGAAGAGGAGACAGAAGGATGCCTAAGAAAACCTTGAAGAGAACCCCCCAGTTGAGGTTCGCTCCGTAGGCGATGAGCCCGTAGCCGATGACGCTGCCGACGGTGGTGTGGGTGGTGGAGACAGGTATGCCCTTCCAAGTGCAGAGGACCAGCCAGAGGACGATGGAGAGCACCACCGTGAAGGCCGCCAGCGGGTCGATGTGGGGAACTATCCCCCGGGAAAGAGTTTTCATCACCATGTGCCCCTGCAGCAGAGCGCCCAAAGCCACAAACACCGAGAAAAGAGCTATGGCCTTGCGCAGCGTAATAGCCCCGCTGCCCACGGCGCACTCCGTCGGATTAGCAGCGTCGTTGGCGCCCAGAGACCACGCTATCGACAGAGCGAGCACAAGTCCGACGATGAAAACCCAGACCTCAATCAAGGGGCGTTCTCCTCAGAAGGATGGACGATGAAATCTGCATTGGAGGAAAAGGTTGGTCTGAGAGGCTTAGAGCAAAAGGATGCGCGGCGGCTTGCACGCGGGGATTGGAGACGGTAAGGTATGCAGCCGGCTTTTTTTATTCTTCCACACCTTTGGAGGCGTGAGTTAGACTTCGAGGGCTGAGAGGGTGGTTTAGATATATAGAGATTTTCGACGTAAACTCAATAGGGGAAAAATAGATATATAGGCTCTATAGACTATATCGACGAGGCACCCGTCATGAACCACCCGTCTGAATGGAGAAAAATCCAACTCACAGGGGGCTCCACCTACGTCGTCTCCCTGCCCAAAGAATGGGCCAAGGAAGTCGGATTAACCCCCGGAAGCCCCGTGGCCTTACTCCGCCAACCAGACGCCTCCCTCCTCATCGTCCCGGAAGGAGACACGAAGCGAGAGAGCTTTGAGGAAACACTTCTCGAGGTATCCCCCAAGGTGGACCCGGAGGTGGTTGTCCGCGATTTTATAGCCCGCTACCTTGTCGGCTACGACCTCATCCAAGTGAAGTTCGGGCTTCAGACCACCAGACACCGGGATGCTTTGAAGAAGATCATCAAAGGGAAACTGATGGGCGTAGAGATAATAGAAGAATCCGCCGACGGGCTGACGGCGCAGTGTCTGCTAGGCTACAAAGAACTCCCAGTGGACCGGGCGTTGAACCGCATGAGCGTGCTGGCCTCCCTCATGCATAAGGATGCCTTGGCAGCCTTGACCAACTGGGACCACATGCTGGCCCATGAGGTTGTGCTCCGCGACGACGAAGTGGACAGGTTCTACTTTTTCATGGTCCGGCAGCTGAAAAAGGCAGTCTACAACAGGGCGATGATCAGGGAGTTCGGCTTGGCGACTCCCCGGGACTGCCTCGGCTATAGGCTTATAGTGAAAAGCATAGAGAGGGTCGCTGACCACGCGGCCAGAATAGCCCACACGGTCCTGACAATGGACGGCTTGCCCGATGAGAAATATTTGAGGGGGATAACCGCCATGAGCTCCCTGTCTCAGGAGGTCTACGCCGACTCCCTTAAGGCCCTCTACAAGGCGGATATAAAGCTCGCCCACGAAACCATAGCGAAGACCCGACAGATAGGGGCTTTAGAGGACGAGATCGTAGAACAGCTGCTGAACTTCAGACTGGCGAACACGCTTCTCATCAAGCTGCGGGTGGTCATAGAGAGCATCAGGAGAACAGCTGAATACGGAGCTGACATAGCTGAGATAATCCTCAACCTCAACGCGGATAAAACCGTCAAATATTGAGCCGCCGGCTTCGTCTTCAAGTTGGCAGGGAAACCGGCAAAATAGGTTTGCAGGTAAGGCTGAGAGAGCTCAAGGGTCGAGGCCGCCGTTCAGCTTGTTTTGTGGATGGAGTACAGAAGTATAAGGAATCCGATCAGCGTGAAACTCGACCTGAAGGCATGGGCTTCACCCAGCGACAGTCCTGCCACCTCGAAGAGCACGCCCTCCAACAGGGAGGCTATTCCTAGTATTCCGAAGCCTAGGGCGGCTGAAAGCATGGCTTTGCTGCGGCTTTTCCGGTAGCCTCCGTAGGCCAGAGTTACGAGGACCAAGGCGACAGCAAGGGACAGAAGCTCCACCAGCCTGATGTACCAGAAGAGGGCTGAAGCCATTTTCTTTCACCTACTCATGTACCTCCAGAACCTCATGAACCTGTCCAAGAGGTCTTCGTTGGGCACCAAGTCCACCTCCAGACTTCCCCCTCCATACTTCACCGTGACGGATTTGACCATGCTCCTATACAACGTGTATCTTCCCCCACTGTTCATCAAGACGGAACGCTCACCCGTGAGAAGACCCAGGCTGCTCAGCTCTTCCAAGTACCGATAGACGCTTCGAACCGGTATTCCGAGCTCTCCTGAGAGTTCGGAGGCGGATTTCGCCCGAGCAATGGTGGCGGAAACTATCTCCCGGACATGGCGGTCTGACACGGCCTTCGCCACCCTTTCTTTCATAGCCGGGTCGTTAATCTGCATGGCGGCATTCCGCCAACTTTTGGCATAGTGCTAATTGATTTTTATGTTATTTATAAAAAATATGTTTCGAGGGAAAAGTCCTGGTAAACTCCTCGAGTAGCCGGGGTTCACGTTTCGCCCGGGAGCAGGGAAGCGACGCCCTTCGTTTCCTTCCTCTCAAAAGGGGGTTGGAGAAAATAGGCCATACCTTTGGTTGCAGGGTTTTAACGGAGGATTGTTTAAAATGGGTTTGAAGAGGAGGGACTTTGTTAAAATCTCTCTGGCCCTAGGGGCGTTTACAGCCCTAGGCAGCATGCTTCCTTTAGGAGCAGGTTATCCGCTGGGAACGCGGGCGGAAGAAGCAGAGCTTCCCTTGGAGGAATGGATACCCACCACCTGCTGGATCGGTAAACAGGACTGCGGAATACTCGCCCGCCGGGTAGGAGGCCGAATCGTTAAGCTGGAGGGGAATCCCGCCCACCCCCTGAACAGGGGAACCCTCTGCCCCAAGGGTCAGGCCCAGATAATCTCCCTCTACGACCCCTACCGGGTTAAGGCACCCCTCAAGAGGGTGAACGAGAAAGGCGTGCCCGGGAAATGGGTGGAGATTTCATGGGAGGAAGCCCTGTCCTTGGCGGGGGAGAAGATCAAGGAGGCTAGGGCTAAGGATAAGCGGCTCCTCGTCTGGCAGAAGGGCAGGAGTAAGGCGAAGAAATTCTACGATGCGGCCTTTGTAAAAACCTCAGGGGCTACCAAGCTCCACCACGGAGCCTTCTGCTCTGACGCCGGATACCGGGCTGCCGAGTACACCGTCGGCTTCCACGGAGTCCTCCACCCTGACTTTCGCCACTGCAGATACCTTCTCTCTTGGGGCTGGAACCTGACTAACGCGGGAGGCAACAAGTTCTGCTGGATCACCTGGCCTCAGCAATTCTTGGATGCAAGGGAGCGAGGCATGAAGGTGGTCACCGTCGATCCTCGGCTCCGGGGCATGGGCCCCCACACGGATGAATGGCTGCCCATCAAGCCCAACACCGACCTCGCCTTCTTCCTGGCCGTAGCCCACGTTCTCATCAGCAAGGGCTACGTCGATGAGGAGTACTTGGTGAGGCATACCAACGCTCCCTTCTTGGTCAAGGACGACGGATATTTCCTCCGGGTGGACGGTAAGGAGCAGGTTTGGGACACCGCCACCAACTCCCCCAAGCCCCATGATGTGGAAGGGATCAAACCGGCCTTGGAGGGGGAATTCACCGTCCAAGGGGTGAAGGTGAAGACGGCCTTCCAGGCCTTCAAGGAGCATGTCGCCGACTACACGCCTGAATGGGCTGCTGAAGTCTGCGACCTGCCTGCGGAGAGGATCAGGCGAGTTGCCGAGGAGCTGGGTGAGAACGCCATGATCGGCAGCACCGTCGTCTTGGAGGGGGTGGAAATACCCTATCGTCCCGTGGGCATAATGGCCTACCATGTGACTCAGCAAGAGCTGGGCTTCCAAGCCATTCGGGCTGCCATCATGGTGTTCATGTTGCTGGGGGCCATCGAAGCCGTAGGCGGGCTGCGCGTGGACTTGGGAAGAAAGCTGCATAAAAACTTCAAGAAGCTGGATGAGATAGAAATCAAGGACCCCCCCTACAACATCTACCTGAAGGACAGCAAGTTCTTTCCCATAAACAGCAACAACTCATCCCTCGTCGCCCGCGTCATGTTAAATCCGGAAAAATACGGAGTAGACTACACGCCTGAAGTCCTGATAATCCACATGGCTAACCCGGTTCTGTCGTTCCCAGACCAGGAAGCCATCATCGAGTCGTATAAGAAATTCAAGTTCATCATCGTCATCGACCCTTGGCTGAGCGAAACAGCCGACCTCTTCGCGGATTTGGTCCTTCCCGCCGCCACCCTTGAAAAGTACGAGGGCCCCAAGAGCGTGAATGACCAGTATGTGGAGGCTAAAGCTCTCAGGCTGCCTCCCATGCCGCCTCTCTTCCAGAGCAGAGGCGACATCGACATCTACATCGACCTCTGCGAGAAGGCTGGTATACTGTACGGTGAAGGAGGCTACATCGACCACCTCAACAAGGAGCTTAAACTAAAGGAACCCTACATGCTCGACCTGAACACGAAGCCGGATGTCAGAGACATATTCGACCGTTGGGCGAAGTCCACGGGCATCTCGGAGGGCTTAGGCTACTTTGAAAAGCATGGAGTGACCGAGGCGAAGCCCATTCCCGCGAATAAGCTGTATGCACCAGCCTGGGACCCACCCTACGGGGGAATCAAACACCGACTTTACGGAGAGTCGCTCAAACGTTACCAGGATGTGATGAAGGAGAAGGGCGCCCCAGAGATTTTCTGGAGGGACTACACGCCTCTCCCAACTTGGAGAAATCCTACCATGGAGCAGTCCCCCTCTGAGTATGACCTTTACCTTATTTCTTCCAAGAAAATTGAGTTCAAACAGTCGAGGTCCACCTTCATCCCCCCCCTCAATGAACTTGCACCGAGACAGAGCTTGGAGATAAATCCTGCAACGGCCATGGCGAAAGGCATTCGGGATGGGGATGAACTCTGGGTGGAATCCCAGAACGCAGTGACGGGGGAGACAAAAAAGTTGAGAGTTAAGGCACGGTATTTGGAAGGCATAAGACCTGATACCGTATCCCTCTTCCATCACTACGGATTCTGGGTGCACCCTTGGACCAAGGGAAGCGGGCCGACGCCTAACTCGATCTTCTACACCGGCGAAGGCTATGTCGCCAACACAGCCGATCAGGCTTTCCATGTAAAGGTGAAGGTGTACAAAGAGTAGGGTGAGGGCAATGGTTAGATACGGTTATGTAATCAACCTCAGGCGGTGCATGGGATGTAGGGCCTGCGTAGAGGCGTGCAAAGTTGAAAACAACACACCTCAGGGTGTCTTCTGGATGTACGTTTTCAGGTTTGAAGAAGGCAAGTATCCGAACGTGAGATACACCTTCCTACCCAGACCTTGCATGCACTGCGATAACCCGCCTTGTGTGAAGGTGTGCCCTGTTGGGGCGAGGTTTAAACGGGAGGACGGCCTTGTCTTGACGGATTTCAACCGTTGCATCGGCTGTCGATACTGCGAAATCGCCTGTCCCTATGGGGTGAACTATTTCAACTGGAAAAAGCCCGAGGATAACCAGTACTACAACTGGAAGAATGTTACCGTCCGGAAGGAGGTTGAAGGCGTTATCCCACCCTACAGGAATCCAGACCATGACAAGCTTCACGGAGAAGAAAGAAGGCTTACCTCAGGAGGCAGCCACAAGGTTGGAATAATAGGAAAATGCACATTCTGCGTACACCGCTTAGAGAAGGGTTTGAAGCCCGCCTGCGTGGCGAATTGTCCTGTTCATGCCTTACACTTCGGCAACCTCGATGATCCCAACAGCGAAGTTTCGCAACTGTTGCGCAAAAACGGCTGGTTTCGACTTTTGGAGGAACTTGGCACAGAGCCTAGGGTCTTCTACATAGGCTATCCGCCTTCAGATAAAGCTCGAACTATAGAAAGCATCAAACGCGAGTTTGTTGAGAGGGAGGAGGTGGCAGTCTGATGGGAAACAGGTTGGATGAAAACATCCTACGTCCTCTCACCTACACGAGTAAGGCTTTCTACGGCGTTGTTGCCGTGCTACTCGGCTTGACGGCTTTGTTCCTCTATGCTTGGGGCTTTCAACTGACCCAGGGGCTGGGTGTCACGGGGCTTCGGGATGTGGGTGCACCCTACGCGGGAGCTCCTTGGGGCCTGTACATCACCAATTTCATCTGGTTCATCGGCGTCGCCCACGGTGGCATAGCCATGTCGGCGGCGGTGCGGGTTATGAAGGCGGAGAAGTACCGGCCCGTAACTAGGATTGCAGAGGTCTTAACCCTCATCAGCCTAGCCATGGCCGGGTTGAGCATCGTCCTAGACATGGGGAGACCGGATAGGCTGTATCTCATGCTGGTCTTCTACTTTGAACGAATAGGCCAGTCACCGATGACTTGGGACATCACTGTCATCTTCCTGTACTTCACCCTCAGCGCCGCCTACTTCACCCTCTCCCTACGGGAGGACCTAGCCGCCTACATGGAACATGCCCCCAAAAGGTTGAGGAGGCTCTACAGGCTTCTCCTCATAGGCTACGATAAAGGTGAAAAGCCTAAGGTTGAGCAGATAACCTGGTGGCTGGCCATGGCGATCCTGGGACTCATCACCCTGCTAAGCGGCGGAATGATAGCTTGGATCTTCGGCCTGATACCGGCTCAAGCCTTATGGTTCGGAGCCTTCTCAGGGCCTTACTTCCTCTCCGCAGCCTTAGCCTCGGCGCTGGCAGCGGTCATCGTGATAGCCGCCATCTTTCGAAGCGTCTTCAAGTGGCAGGACTACATCAAGCCCGAGGTCTTCCGCGGCCTTGGCACGCTTCTGGGCATCTTCAGCCTAACCTACCTGTACATGATGCTTCAGGAGCAAACGGCCGTAAGATACGCGGGGCCTGTGGCGGAAATGCGAATATCTCAGGCTCTGTTTTTAGGGGAGTTCGCAGCCCTGTACTGGCCGGTGGTCTTGGGGTTGGCGATTCCGTTCCTCTACCTGTTCGCCCAGACTGTCTATCCGAAAATCTTCAGTCTCAGATTAACCGTCCTAAGCGCCGCAGTCATGGTGGTGGCCTTCTGGGTGAAACGGTACCTCATCGTCGTGCCTTCTCTTCTGTTTCCGCGGATGCCCTATCCTCCGGGGACATATACGCCCACGTTCGTCGAATGGTCTCTGGTGGTAGGAACCTTCGCCATCGCAGTCCTCCTCTACATGCTCCTAGTGAAGACGTTTCCCATGATGGAGTTGAAGGAGAAATGATAAACCCAGCTGCAGTCATAACCCTAGCCACATTCGACTCGGTAGCCGCATGGTACGCCGGCTCAAAGCTGGTCGGCCATGTCCTGATTTTCGTGATACTGATGCTGCCCATCTACGCCTTACTCGTAGCAGCAGCGGTAGGCCGGCCGAGGATGATGAAGCTGACGGGCTTCTTCTACGGCTTCGTCGCAAGCACTCTCCTCCTACTGGTGGCGTCGGTGTTCATCCTGAGCGGCATCCTTTCCTTGATTGTTCCATGACACTGAAAGGTCAGGGAAACTCATGGCTTCCAGATGGCTGGGAAAAGGCGGAGGCGGAAACCGGGATGCCGACACAGCGACCTTTGCGGAATTAGCCCAAGTGGCTGAGAATCGAAGCAAAACCTATGATTTTTTGAAGGCTTTCTACATTCAACCTCCAAGCCGAGAGTTTCTAAAGTCTTTGATGGGTGAAGACTTCCTTCCACTTTTGGGCTCCGTGAAAAAGCTTGAAGGATTACCGGCCGACGCTGCGGAAGGGGTAGAAAGCATCAAACTCTTCATCGGCCGGTTGAAGGACGCCGGCTTCAAACTTCATGAAAGTCTAGCCGTGGAATATACCCGGCTTTTCCGCGGGATAAAACCCTCCTACGGTCCGCCTCCCCCATACGAGTCGGTGTACAGGGAAGGTACAGTATGGGGCGAATCCGCCGCTCAGGTACTACGGACATACCGGCAGTTCGGCTTAGGTCTTCAGGACGAGTTCAGAGGTGAGCCCCCTGACCACATCGGCTTCGAACTGGATTTCATGCGCCTCTTGTGCGGTAGGGAGGCGGAGGCTTGGAAAAACCGGAACCGAAAAGAAGTCTTAAGATGTTTAAGGCTGGAGGAAGGCTTCCTGAACGAGCACCTGACGGCATGGGTCTACGATTTCTGCGACAAGGTCGTGGAGCAGGATGCACTCGGCTTCTACCGGGGCATCGCCAAAATAACAAAGAGCTTCATCCGGTTTGACCACAGCCAAATCAACGCCTACCTGGACGTGGCAGAGCGGAGTGGGTGAGCAACGAAGATGGAGACGCTTTCAACCCCCCGGAGAACCGACCTCAAAAGAACCCTGAAGCTCAAAACCCTCCAGGAGGCTCTTCAAACTCTCCTCGCCCAGGTCAAAATCAGGCCGTTGGCAGAGATGGTGCCGGTGGAAGAGGCTGTAGGCCGAGTGCTGGCTGAGGATGTGGTATCGCCCCTCAACATCCCCCGTTACACCATGACGTTCATGGACGGCTACGCCCTCCGCTCCGAGGACACAGCCCAAGCCGTGCCTGAAAAGCCGGTGGCTCTGAGGGTCGTTGGCGAGGTTTTCCCAGCTGATTTTCCCATCTCCACCAAGGTTTCCTCCCACCAAGCGGTCTATGTGGCCTGCGGAGGCCCTGTTCCGGAGGGAGCGGATGCCGTGGTGAAAGTTGAAGAAGTCACCCCCGACGATGGATGCATCAAGGTCAGCCGCCCGGTGAGGGTGGGGGAAAACATAGCCTCCGCCGGGGAGGAGGTAAAGGAAGGCAGCGTAATCCTGAGAAAGGGACAAATCCTCAGGCCGCAGGACATGGCGCTTTTGATGGGTGTGAGAAAGGAAAGCGTCAGGGTTTGGAGAAAACCCAAGCTGGCCCTGATCTCCGTGGGAGACGAACTTGTCGAGGCCGGAAAAGCCGACCCCACCAAGACGGTGAACAACTACGCCTCCCTCATAGCAGGTTTGGCGCTGGAAGCAGGGGCGGAGCCCCTCAAGGCTGAACTGGTCCCCGACGATGCGGTCCTCATCGAGGCTAAGCTTAAGGAAGCCATCTCCAAGGCTGAGATCGTTGCCACCATAGGCGGCTGCTCGGTGGGAGTCAAAGACCTGGTGCCCGATGCGGTGAATGCCCTCGGAAGCCCAGGGGTCATCGTCCATGGGGTGGCAGTGAAACCCGGCCACGTGGCCGGTGCAGGTGTAGTTGACGGGAAACCCGTCATCATGCTTCCCGGACATGTGGTCTCGGCGACGATGGCCTTCTACCTCTTCATCGCCCCCCTCATAAACTGGCACCTAGGCCTTGGCTCCCGGGGTCTGCTTCCCACTGTAAAGGCAACCCTAAACCGGGAGGTCAAAAGTAAGACAGGCTCCCTTTTCCTGCGCGTTTCCATAAAGAACGGAGGCGACGGCTTTGTGGCCGAGCCTGTGCATGGCGGCTCCAACGTCCTGGCGACCCTCGTCAAGGCCAACGGCTTCGCCTTCCTTCCCCCCATGGAAACCCTCAGGGAGGGCGATGAACTGGAAATCACCCTTTTCAGCAAACATGAGTACGCTCACCTAGGGCTCCAGTAGAAGTTATCTTCGGCCAAAAAGTGTTCATGGAAACAGGCGGTTTTGAACGGATAGATGGAAAAGCTGCTGGCAGACTTAATGATCGACGTCAACCAAATATGTAATTCTAATTAAACCAAAAATTCAGCCGTCGATCCTTAACAGGCAAGCCTCATATAACTCTGTCGTCTAAAAGACGTTTAGATGGAGCTGGAAAAGGATTGGGTGGGATTTCTGAGAAACAGCGGAAAAAGAAGATAATGAGGGACATCATCCGGAGGCTGCATCAGGGCTTATCGGTGGAGGAGGCCAAGCAGCGGTTTGAGAGGGAGGTTGGCAGCATAAGCTCCACGGAGATAGCGGAGGTGGAGCAGTCCCTCATCGACGAGGGGCTGTCCCCCGAGGAGATAAAGAAATTCTGCAACGTTCACGCTCTGCTCTTCCAGTCGGCGCTGGAGAAAACGGTTTCCAAGGAAGAATCTCCCGCCCACCCCGTGCACTTGTTCAAGCTTGAGAACAGGGAGATCGAAAAACTCACCGCCGCCCTGAAGGAAGCGGCGGGAAAGGTGGGCGGTTATGAGCTTTCCGGGTTGAAGCGGGAGATAAAAGACCTGCTGGCGAGGTTGAAGGGTGTAGACGTTCACTACACGAGGAAGGAGCAGATTCTCTTCCCCTTCTTGGAGAAGCATGGTTTCTTCGGGCCTTCAAAGGTCATGTGGGGGAAGGACAACGAAATCAGGGAGCTGCTGAACAAAAGCCTGGCGGACATTGAAGGTGTAACCACAGAGGCGGAGTTCAGGGAGTATGTGGAAAAGACCCTCACCCCCCTGGTGGAGGAGGTGGAGGGCATGATCTTTAAGGAGGAGCGCATCCTCTTCCCCACGGCCTTGGAAAAGCTGGCCGCCGACGAGTGGGTTACGGTTTTGAGGGAAAGCGACGACGTGGGCTATGTCTTCATCCAGAAGCCCAAGGAAACCGAGGCCCTCGTCGAGGAGTTCAGGAAGTTTGTGGTGGAGGAGCCTTCGGTGAAGGAGGACGGCGTGGTCTCTTTTCCCACCGGGGAGCTGCATGTGAAGGAGTTGATGGCCGTTTTGAACATGCTGCCTGTGGACCTTACCTTTGTGGACAAGGACGACAGGGTCCGGTATTTCTCGGACACCCGGGACAGGATTTTCGTCAGGACGAGGTCGGTTTTGGGGAGGAAGGTGCAGAACTGTCATCCTCCCCAAAGTGTCGATGTGGTGGAGAAGATTCTGGCCTCTTTCAAGGACGGCAGCAGGGACTTTGTCGACTTCTGGATCAACCACAGGGGAAGGTTCGTGTACATCAGGTACTTTGCGGTGAGGGACAGGGAAGGAAACTATCTGGGGACGTTGGAAGTCAACCAGGACATCACGGGGATAAGGAAGCTGGAAGGGGAAAAGCGGCTGCTCGACGAAAGAGGGTGAAGGCTTAAATGGACCCGATGAGCAAGCTTCAACTTCGGAGGTGAAACCATGTCCACCTACATCATCCTAGGCAGGTACACCCGGGAGGGAATCACGAACATAAAAGACCACCCCAGGCGGCGGGAGGAAGCTCAGAAGGCGTTCAAGGCGGTGGGAGGGGAGATCAAGGACTTCTACTTCACCCTAGGCCGGTATGACTTCGTGGCCGTGTGTGAGGCCCCCGGCGAGGAGGCTGCTCTGAAGGCTTTGCTCACCATCGGCAGCGTGGGGGCGGTGAGCACGGAGACGCTGGTAGCTGTGCCCCGCGATAAGGCGGCGGAGATCATCCGAGGTCTACCCTGAGAGCGGTGCAAGGGCTTAGTAGAAGATTTTCTTCCGAGGCATGGCGACGATCTCCCTGATCTCCAAGCCCTTTTTCTTGTCGAAAAACCTCCCAGAGGTGGAGGGGCGGACGATGAGCACGGTGTCGGCTCCCCGGTCGCTTCCGGCTATGGTGACGACCTCCCGGTTAAGGGGAATCGCCCCCGCATCCGCGGCCATCAGGGCGATTTCCACACCAACCTTCGTGCCCTAGGAAATCCTCCTGAGGGTGTCCTCGGCAACCCCGGCTATGCTGGCTCCCCCTCGGAGAGCCGTGTAGGATTTCTCCACCCCATGGAAGGCGTGGACGCCTCGGAGGACGGTGGCCTTCAAGGCCTTCAGCTTCCTCAGGCTGGCCTCCTCCAGCTCAGCCCACTCCGGCGACTCAGCTACCACCACAACCTTGACCCCGGTGCCCCGGAAGGCTTGAGCAGCCTTAACTCCGGTCCGGCCTCTGGCTGAAGCGACGACCACATGTTTTATTCCCTCTTCCAAAGTCCTCTTCTTGGCGATTTCTACGGCCTTCCCCGTGTTCTTCTCTCCAGGCTCACGGAAGAGGTAAAGAGTCCTCTTAAGAACAGACATACCAAGCTCACCGCGCATAGTCCTTTTTCCGGAGATAAAAATTAATCTCAAACATTCTAAGCATTCAACTTTCAAGAAATTAAGGCTTCAGAAATTTATTAATTTCTTCCGCAATTAGTTCAGACCTTTTCTCTATAAAATCTTTATAATTTTGCAGTTTCCAAAGATTTTCATCTAAGGGTATTAACTGTTTTTGTAATTCACTTTTATCAATACCATATTTTTGAATGTAGGTATAAGGTTGATATCTGAGTCTTTTATTTGTGCCCGGATTAATGAAAGTTATATTCCCTAACAGTTCTCTTTCTTCTTTCTTGATTCCTACACTTCTTAAGAGACTTCTGGGAAAGAAGTGATGCTCTTCGATCGTAAAATCCTTATTTATCTCATTGTGTGTTGTATAGCCTATCCTGACCCCTGTAAACCAGTCAACTGCTTCGTTTCTATAAGTAATTAGGTAAAGGAGTAATTTAAAGAACCTACCTTCTCCTTGATAGTGGATCGCGTTTTTAATAGCCTCCTTGTTAATTGAGTCAACTCTTAATTCACCGATTAACTGGTTCACTGCCTCCCCAAAGGTTCTTGAATTTTTAATCTTGTTTATATCCTCTTGTAAGGTAGTCTCCGCAGAACCGCTATATCTTCCTTGCCACAAAGCTAATAGGAAAAAAAGAAAAGCCTTTTTAAATTCAAACTGATTTTCGAATCTACAACGCAAGTATATTAAGGGTATTATCGTATTTTTTGCATAAATTAATTCTGAAGATAGAATTCCAATATTTCTAAATTCTAATATTAGTCTATTAAGACTATTTTTAAACTTTGAAAAGGCATAGTCTAATAAGTTATTTTTATTTCTCAGAAAGTCATCACTTACTTCTCTTAAAATTGCTTTGTCTTCTCCTACTGAGGTTATTGCTCTAACAAGAAGTGTAGGATCAAAGTAAAAACCTCCCTCATCTAAACTATCAAGGTATCTAGAAAATTCTTCTCTTACCCATCCTTCATTGTATGCAGCAACATAAGCTAGAGTTATATCCGCTTGTTTTATCCTTGTGCCAGAACTATTTAGCCTTTCAAAGATAGTGGCTATATTTTCTAAGGATGTATTTATCTTAATTACCGGAATATCCATATTTAAAGCGGCCTTAATCTTGCTAGCATTATCGTAGATTTTTGTGAAAAGCTCTGGTCTATTTAATTTGTAAGATAACTCTTCAGCTAACTTTTTTATGTCCTCAGCATTAAAAATATCATACGGAGATACCCACTCATGGATTTGCTTAATCGCTGGATACTCGAGTGAAACTTCCAAAGTTAGTATGTTAATTTTTACTCTATATTTTTTGACTAAATCATTCCATATATTTATATCAAGCCAATAGGGTTTTCTTAAATTCAGGATGCAGAGTGCAACTATTCTTTGCTGTCCATCTACCATCCATTCTTTTGACTTATTTTCATAGACATGTTTACCTTGAGTATAATCACTCAAGTCCCAAACCAGAATAGAGCCTATCGGATAACCTTTTATTAAAGAATCAAGCAAGTCAGCAACTTGGTTTTTTGTCCAAACAAATTCTCTTTGAAACTCGGGTATATCAATTTTTCCACTTGCTGCTTTTTCGATTAGCATATGTATAGGTTCCTGACCAAGACCCGGCTTAGATGAACTCATTCCTTTCACCAAACAAAGTTAGTATCTTTGTTCATCTTTTATTAATTTGTGAAATAGTATTTTAATTACTTTTGGAGCATAACATTTTTCTTCTAACTTCCACGACTTATTAAATAACAAAACTGTAAAATCAATAATAAAAATTTATTTTAGGACTCATCAAAGTTAATATTTCAGATATTTATAAAACACCGAATAAATATTAAAAAACTATCTTGTTGTTTGGGTTTGGAGGAGTCGGTTGAGGCCGTTGACCATGGCTTCGACGCTGGCTTTGACGATGTCGGAGCTGGCGGCTCGGGCGGAGATGACCTTCCCCCCCGCGTCCTCGATCTTCACCACCACCTCCGCCAGGGCGTCGGAGCCCCCTGTCAGGGCCTCCAGCCTGTACTCCTTCAGCCTCACGTTGATGAGGTTGTCGGTGATCTTCCGAATGGCCTTGATAGCCGCGTCCACCGGGCCTACGCCGGTTTCCGAGGCCACATACTCCCTGCCCTTCACGATAAGCCTCACCGAAGCGGTGGGAATGACGTCGGTGCCCGTGACCACGGCGAGGTCCTTCAGCTCCAGCACCCTCTCCTCGGCCAGCGGCTGACCGCAGACGGCGCTGGCTATGGCCAGCAAGTCGGTGGTGGTGACGTATTTCCCCCGGTCTCCCAGCTCCTTCACCCTCTCCACGATCTCCCTCGCCTGCTGCTCGCTGGGTTTGAAGCCCAGCTCCTCCACCCTCCTCCTGACCCCGTGCACGCCCGCATGCTTCCCAGCTACGATGGTGGTCTCCCTCCCCACCAGCGCAGGGCTGATGGGCTCGTAGGTGAGGGGCATGGACAGGACCCCATGCGCGTGGATGCCTGACTCGTGGGCGAAGGCATTCTCCCCCACAATAGGCTTGTTGGGGGGCACGGGCACCCCCGTCAGCCGGGAGACCAGCCGGGAGGTCTCGTAGAGAAGCCGGGTGCGGAGGCGCAGCCTCCTCCGGTAGAGGGAGTAAAGGGCCATGGCCACCTCCTCCAACGCAGCGTTGCCGGACCTTTCCCCCAGGCCGTTGACGGTGACGTGGACCTGGGTGGCCCCCGCTTCCACGGCGGCCAGGGAGTTGGCCACGGCCATGCCGAAGTCGTTGTGGCAGTGGATGCTGATGGGCACTTTGACGGCTTCAGCTATCTCCCCCACCAGCCGGCGGGTCTGCTGGGGGGTGAGGACACCTACGGTGTCGGGGACGTTGACCCTGTCGGCTCCGGCTTCCACCACCGCGGTGTAGACCTGTTTGAGGTAGGCGATGTCCGTCCTGGTTGCGTCTTCGGCGGAGAACTCCACCTGCAGGCCGTGGGCTTTGGCGTACTCCACGGCCTCCACCGCCTTCCTGAGGGCCTGCCCGCGGGTTAGGTGGAGTTTGTGGCGGAGGTGGATGTCGGAGGTGGCGATGAAGAGGTGGAGGCTTCGGAGGTCGCACTTCAACGCAGCGTCCACGTCCTGCCGGGTGGTTCGGGCGAGGCCGCAGACCTCCGCCTTCAACCCAGCTTGGGCTATGAGCCTGACGGCTTCCATCTCCCCCTTGGACGTGACCGGGAACCCGGCTTCGATGGCGTCCACCCTCAGCCTGTCCAGTTGGCGGGCGATGTGGAGTTTGTCCTCGGCGGTGAGGGCTACTCCGGGGGTCTGCTCTCCGTCTCGGAGGGTGGTGTCGAACAGTCTCAAGTGTTTGGGGGGCATTTGCGCCGCGGTCTCCGTGTAATGGTTATCTCGCTGCCCTGTATTAAGGGCTTTCCGCCTCCTGGGTGAAAAGGTTTATGTAGTCGGGGAAAACATGTTTAGCCCCACGGTGCCATCTCTGAGGTAGGAGGTTTGGCGGTGAGGTATCGGATTGCCGTGATCCCCGGGGACGGCGTAGGCCCTGAGGTGGTGGAGGAAGGCGTCAAGGTGCTGACCGCTGCGGGGGACGCCTACGGGGTCAGGTTTGACTTCAAGTTTTACCCCTTCGGAGGCGACTATTATCTGGAGCATGGGGAGGTGCTCCCCGACTCCGCGTTGAAGGAGCTGGAGGGAGCGGACGCCATCTACTTGGGGGCCATAGGCCACCCGAGGGTGGCTCCGGGGGTGCTGGAGAAGGGGCTGCTGTTGAGGTTGAGGTTTCACTTCGACCAGTATGTGAACCTGAGGCCGGTGAGGCTCTATCCCGGGGTTGAGACCCCCCTACGTGGGAAGGGCCCGGGGGACATTGCCTTCTACGTGGTCAGGGAGAACACTGAGGACTTTTACGTGGGGGTTGGGGGGAGGTTCAAGGGTGAAAGCCACAGGGCTGGGTTGGAGGTGAACCGGAGGCTCTACAGGCTGAGGTTCAGCTTGGACGTGGCGGTCCAAGGGGCTCCCGGCGAGGTAGCCTACCAGCTGGGGATAGCCACCCGCCGGGGCGTCGAAAGGGTGGTTCGCTATGCTTTTGAGCTCTGCAAGCGGAAGGGTCTCCGCCGGGTTACCTCCGTGGACAAGGCTAACGTGCTGGGGGATGTCTACGGCCTCTGGCGGGAGGTCTTCTCGGAGGTTGCCCGGGACTATGAGGGTGTGGAAGCCGAGTTCGCGTTCGTGGACGCAGCGGCCATGTGGTTTGTCAAAAACCCTGAGCGCTTCCAGGTGGTGGTCACCCCCAACATGTTCGGGGACATCCTCACCGACCTGGGGGCGATGATCCAAGGGGGCCTCGGGCTGGCTCCCGGGGGTAACATCAACCCGGGGGGGGTGTCCATGTTCGAGCCCATCCACGGGTCGGCGCCCAAGTACGCGGGGCAGGGGGTCATCAACCCCATCGCCGCCATCTGGGCTGGGCAGATGATGCTCAGCCACCTGGGGGAGGAAGCCGCTGCGGAGGCCGTGGACAGGGCTATAGGCCAGGTGCTGAGGGAGGGGAAGACCCTGACCAAAGATTTGGGAGGGTCCTCCTCCACCTCCCAGGTCGGAGACGCCATCGCAGCGAAAATCCATTAGCAAACGTTTTAATTAAACAGGCCCCTAGAAAATACCCGTAGGGGCAGAGTTGGGTTTTCAGACGCCGCGTTATGCTTCTGAGCGGGATTTTGTTGCGAGGTTTCTACTTCCGAAGCTTAGGGAGGCTGCTGAACGGCTCGGTGTGGCTGATGTGGTTGACTTCTTTTTTGAGAAGCCTATCAACGGGACACCTGACTTGACAGCTGAGAAAGGCGGTAGGGGTCTGTTTGTTGTTGAGGCTAAATTCAAGAAGAAGGTAGGGCGAGTTCAGAGGGACATTGAGCCTAGGGACCCTGAGGTGGTGAGGCAGGCTCTTGACTATGCGGGGTGGGGTGGTTTTCCTTATTATGCAACTTGCAACGTGCGGAGGCTCATTCTGTTTCAACGTAAGCCTGAGGCTAAGGCTCTGGAGAGTGAGATTGCCTCCTTTGAGTATGAGCGTAGCCCTGACTGGGCTGAAAGTCTTCTTAAGACGGTGTTGGAGCTTGTTCCCGTCCGCCTTAAGCCTTTGGACGACACGCTTGTGGATACGTTGCATGAAGCTTCCTCTGACCTCTACCCGGAGTTTCTCTCCGCCCTGAAAGGAAGGCTTCGGGATAAGAAATTTCGGGAGCGGTATGTTGACTGGCTGGAAAGTCAGGGTGTTAAGTTTTCGGATGAGACCAACCGGTTGATTGCGGAGCAGACTACCTACCTCCAGCTTAACAAGCTTCTCTTCTACCAGGTCATAAGGGCGATTTACCCTGACAGGTTGAGGCCGCTGAGGATAGGGGAGGAGGAAGATGTTTCCGAGGCTTTGGCTGGTTTCTTTGCGGATGCTCGGAAGATAGACTATGCGCCCATCTACCAGAGTGATGTGATAAGTGAGATACCGCTGACGCCGAGGGCTCAGGAGCGGATCAGAACCTTACTGGACACTCTCAACGAGTTTGATTTTTCCAAGATGGAGAGTGATTTTATCGGGCGGATCTACGAGAAGCTCATACCGCCGTTGGAGAGGAAGAGGCTTGGGCAGTTTTACACGCCGCCGGGGATCGTGGACTTTATCGTGCAGTTGACGGTGACGAAGCCTGAGGCTGTGGTTTTAGACCCCGGCTGCGGTTCAGGGGGTTTCTTGGTCAGAGCCTACCACAGGCTGAGGGAGCTGAACCACATCCCTAGGGTGATAGAGGGCCCTCTGGCTGAGAGGTTTCACCAGCAGCTTTTGGAGCGCTTATATGGGGTGGATATAAATCAGTTTCCAGCCCACCTTACCGTCATAAACTTGGCTGTTCAAAACCCCAAAGCCAGAATTGAGAAGGTGAACGCTGTTGTCAGCGACATCTTCGACGTCAGGCCGGGGCAGGCGACGCTTTCAGGGTTCGAGAGCCTCACAGCTGAAGGTAAGCCCACGCTGGTAGAGATGCCTCCGGCCTTCGACGCTGTGGTGGCTAATCCGCCTTACATCCGTCAAGAGCTGCTGGGTGAGAAGGAGAAAGCGAAGATCAAGTCGCTGATCGAAAGCGAATATAAGGGTAAGCTGTTCATCGGTGCTCCCCAAAAGAAGGTGAAGGGTGCGGTTATCCTCGACAGGCAAAGCGACATATACATCTACTTCTACATTCACGGACTAAGATTTCTGAAGAATGGTGGAAGGTTAGGTTTTATCTCTTCTAACAAATGGCTAGAGGTAGGCTACGGAGAACCGTTTCAGCAATTTCTTCTAGACAGCGCTAAGATTCTCTACGTGGTTGAATTCGACAGAGCCGTATTTCCCGACGCTGAAGTGGATACCGCTATAACCATAGTTGAAAAGGAGTCAAATAAGGTTGCTAAAAAGGCTAATGAGGTAAAGTTTGTCCGCGTCAAGAAGCCAATGGGCATCAGGAATATGGTTCAGACTATAGAAAATATCAGTCAAAGCTTTGAGAATGACACCTTAAGGGTTAATATCATCAGGCAAGGCAAACTAAAACTTGGAAAATGGAATACGTACCTTAGAGCCCCACCGGTGTACCCGAAAATTATTTCGCATCCAAAGGTGAAGAAACTTGGAAAAATCGTTGAGATATTTCGTGGACCAACTTCTGGTTGGAACGATTACTTTATAATATCTGTTGAAAAGGCTGAAGAATGGGGTATAGAAGACGAGTTCCTGATGCCCTGTGCTTCATCACCTAAAAAGTTTGGGAGTTTAATAATCAAATCGGATGACATAGATGAATACTTCTTTGCTGTCGATAAGCCTAAGCACGAACTTCGTGGAACCAATGCTTTGAAATATATAGAGTTTGGTGAGAGACTAGAAATCGAAGTTAGAAGAGGTTCTCAGCGTGGCAGGCGACGTTTACCGGAGTTGGAAACTGTAAAGAATAGGAAGCCGTTTTGGTATGCACTTCCAAGGTTTGCGTCACCACATATCTTGTTCCCGAAGCTGATTAGAGGGAGGTTTATAGCCTTCTACAATGAAGCTAAAGCTCAAGGGTCAGACGTCTTTTATTATGTGGTTGTAAAAAAAGGAGAACCCACGGTTCTTGCTGGATATTTAAACTCCTCTGTCGCCATGCTTCTAGCTGAATTGTATGGGCGACAGTATACTGGTATGCTTGACCTTAAAGTCTATGAATTAAAGCAACTGCCTACCCTAGACCCTAATACGCTTACGCATGAAGAACGACTGCGTATTTCAAATGCGTTTAAACAGTTAGCAAACAAAATGGATAAACGGGTAATGGCTGAAGAGAAATTGCAGAGCGTTAAAGCTAGGTCGAAAGCTGATCGGGATGTAGGTTTGTTTGAGGCTGAGGCTCGGAGGGAGTTGGAGAGGGCTGTTAGGGCTGAGGAAGAAGCGAGGAAGAAGCTGGACGAAGCAGTTTACGACGCTTTGGGGTTAACAGAGGAGGAGCGGAGACAGGTTGAAGAGGGCCTCCGAGAGCTTCAGAAGCTCAGACGCCTGAGAACCCGAGCATAATACAGCTCCCCTTACCGTCGGCTATCTTCTTTGTTTAAATGCTCAATAAGGCCTCCGCATCTGAGGATTCTCAGCGAAAATTCGGGGAACGGCCCAGCCTTCAGGGTCTTCCCCGCAAACCCTAAGTCAACCTCCTCCATGGCATGGTAAACTTTTGGAATTACCTCGTTTAGGTTGGATATTTTTTCACATCCACCTCACTTTGCAAAAAGCTTTACATAAGTAAAGTTAAGGAATCTTGAGTAGCTTGGTTTGCACTAATTTAAGCTCCCCGATCCTAGAGTCGGTTGTAACCAAGGTTCCTCCCAGCGTTTTTGCAACTGCCACAATATAAGCGTCTGCCAAAGAGAGCCTGCCTTTATGAACGCACTTCAGCCCCCCTGCGGCGCGCGTAAGCCTCTCATTTATAGCTAAAATCGACAGCTCAGAGTTTCTGAGGGACGCATGTCTCACTTCCGCAGCTTCACGGCCTAATTTTTCACAAGTTTTATAGTAAAACTCGGCGAGGTTAATCTCACACGTGCAACCCTCCACCCTCCCCCTTGCAACCTCGTCAAACATTTCTTTGACACGCTTATCTTCAGCAAAGTAAAGAAAGAGAGGCCCTGTGTCAAAGACGAGCCTACTTTTCCTCAGACGCCTCCTTCCTCCTCTCCTCTTGCAATTCCCTTATCATCTGATATACTGTTTCCTTTATGGCTTTATCCGCGCCGAAGAGCTGCTCCAACGGAATGGCGGGAACAAGTAAGACCCCTTCATCAGCTTCAACAAACTTAATACGGGAGCCCCTCTTCAGTTTGTACTTTCTCCTAATCTCCACAGGGATGGTCACGGTGCCTTTCTGCGTAACAGTATAACTCAAGACACTTTCACTATACTTCTATTAAAAAAGTATCACATATAACCATTATGTAATACTAAAACAACCTCTTGAGACATACACCATTGAACCGTAATAGACGCCAGAATGTCCAATTTCCTGTGATTAAGGGACATCCCCAACAACCATTGAACGTCCGAATAATTATGCTATTCAGACACGATTTGCGCGTTTATCCGCATAATTTTCTTAAAAAGGCGAAGAAACACCTTGCCTTGAGGGTTTTCCTTCGCCAAGGCTAGGTTTGTTTTCGCTGTGTTTTTTGTTTAGGTGGGGGATGAGGCCTCCGTCTCGGAGGATTCCCAGCAGGAATCCTGGAAACGGCTTGGCCTGCAAGGTCACGCCTTTAGACTTGTTGGTGACCAGCCCCTTCTCTAGCTCCACCTCCAGCCGGTCGCCCTCCTCCACTTTGGAGGATATCCCCGGGCAGGCCACTGCGGGCAGGCCGTTGTTGATGGCGTTCCTGAAGAAAATCCTCGCAAAGGACTCCGCCACCACGCAACGAACCCCCGCATGCTTGAGGGCCAAGGCCGCATGCTCCCGGCTGGAGCCTCCTCCGAAGTTGACCCCCGCCACCACCAGCCCATACTCCTGAGCCTTCCGGGGGAACCCCGGGTCCAACCCCTCCATGGCATGGGCCGCCAAGTCCTCAGGCCTGGTCAGGACCAGGTATTTCCCCGGAAGGATGAGGTCGGTGTTGACGTTGTCCCCAAACTTCAGAGCCCGACCCTCCACCCTCACCGCCCACCCACCTCCCTAGGGTCGGTGATCCGGCCGGTCACCGCGGAGGCCGCCACCGTAGCCGGGGAAGCCAAGTAGACCTTCGCCCCCGGACTGCCCATCCGCCCTGTGAAATTCCGGTTCGTCGAGCTGATGCAGACTTCACCCTCCGCCAGCAGGCCGAAGTGCCCCCCCAAACACGGCCCGCAGTTGGGAGGCCCCACCGCCGCGCCAGCCCGGGCGAAAACCTCCAGGAGCCCCTCCTCCAAGGCCCGCAGGTAGATTTCCTGCGAAGCAGGAAGCACGATCATGCGCACACCGTCCTTCACCCTCCGACCCCTCAGCAGCCCCGCTGCCTCCCGAAGGTCGTCCATCCGGCCGTTGGTGCACGACCCCAACACCGCCTGGTCCACCGGCAGCCCGGCTACCTCCCCCACAGGCTTGACGTTGGCCACCCTCGGCGGACAGGCCACCTGAGGCTCCAGGGAATCGACGCTGAAAGACAGCTCCCCCTCATACTCCGCCCCCTCATCCGGGTAGAGCGGCCGCAGAGACCCCGCCACCCGGCCTTCCAAGTAGCGGAACGTCACCCCATCCGGGGGGACAAGTCCAGCCTTAGCCCCCAACTCCACCACCATGTTGCACAGGGTCATCCGCCCGTCCATACCCATCTTCCCCACAGTCGACCCGGTGAACTCCAAGCTCTTGTAGTTGGCGCCGTCCTCCCCCAAGCAGCCGGCCATGTGGAGGATCAGGTCCTTGGCGGAGACGTACCTCTGAAAACGGCCCTCCACCACCACCCGCACGGTCTCAGGAACCCGAAACCAGAGGCGGCCCTGCGCCAGCACAGCCGCCACGTCCGTGGAGCCCACCCCCGTGGCGAAGGCCCCCAAAGCCCCATAGGTGCAAGTGTGGGAGTCAGCCCCCACCACCAAGTCCCCGGGCTTCACATGACCCTTCTCCGGGAGAACCTCATGGCAGATGCCCCCCTTCCCCACGTCGTAGAAGTTCCTCACCCCATACTCCGCCACAAACCGGCGGAGCCTCCGCTGAAGCTCCGCCGACCTCACCGTGTCCGCGGGAACCTGATGGTCGAAGACCACCACCACCCGGCCGGGGTTCCAAACCCTCCGCTCCACCAGCCTCTCGAAGGCGTCCAAGGCCAGAGGACCCGTCAGGTCGTGCATCATCACCAAGTCCACCTCCGCCTCCACGTAGCCCCCAGCCTCCACCCGCGGCAGGCCGGAGGCTCTGGCCAGAATCTTCTCCGTCAAAGTAAGCCCGCTGCTCATGCCGCCTACTCGGACTCCTCCAACCCCGACATCTTCCTGATGAACCTCCCCACCTTCTCGATGGGGTGGTCTTCCATCTCCTTAAGCATCCTCTGTAGGTTCTCCCGGCCGCTCCGGGCTTCCTCAATCCACTGCCGGGCGAAGATGCCTTCCTTCACATCCCTAGCCGCCTTCCTCATGTTCTCCTTGACATGCTCGTCCACAACCTTCGGGCCTACGGCCAGACCTCCATACCGAGCGGTCTCCGACACCGCGTGCAGCATCCCCAAGATGCCCTTCCGGTAGATGATGTCCACGATGAGCTTAGCCTCGTTGCAGGCTTCAAAGTAGGCCAGCTCCGGCGGGTAGCCTTCCTCCACCAAGACCTCGAAGCCCTTCTTGAGAAGCTCCACCAAGCCGCCCACCAGCACCGTCTGCTCTCCGATGAGGTCGCTCTCCGTCTCATCCTTGAAGGTGGTCTTCAGCACCCCCGCTCGGGTGCAGCCTAAAGCCTTAGCGTACTCCAACCCCACGGTCTCTCCCTTTCCTGTGTAGTCTTGGTAGACAGCCAGAAGAGCTGGGGAGCCGAAGCCTTCGAGGTAGAGGCCTCTCACCGTGGGGCCCGGTCCCTTGGGAGCTACCATGAACACGTCGATGTGGGGCGGAGGAACGATGAGCTGGAAGTGAATGTTAAATCCGTGGGAGAAACCCAAGGCTTTACCCTCCGTCAGATGCGGCTTAATCTCCTCGTAGACCAACGGCTGAACCATGTCCTGGGTCAGCATCTGAACAACCTCCGCCCTCTCAGCCGCCTCAGACGCCTTGAAAACCCTGAAACCCTCTTTCTCAGCTGTCTTCCACTGGAGGCTCCCAGGCAGGTCTGATACGATCACATCTAAGCCTGAGTCTCGCAGGTTCTGCGATTGAGCTCTCCCTTGGCTTCCGTAGCCTATCACAGCCACGGTTTTGTTTTTCAGGTAGTTTGTGGTCACATCTCGGTCATAATATACTTTAACCACGGCTGTTCCCCCTTTCACACTTTTATGGCTTCGCTTCCCCTGAGGAGAGCTGTGATGCCTGTTCTGGCCATTTCTTTTACACCGTATTCTTTTATGAGGTCTAGGAAAGCGTCGATCTTCCTAGGCTCCCCTGTGATCTCGATGACCATGGAGTCCGCGGTCACGTCCACCACCCTCGCCCGGTAGATGCGGGAAAAATGAATGAGGTCCGACCGGGCTTTGGAGTCTTTCACATGAACCTTGATGAGGGCCAGCTCCCGGAGCACCGACTGCTTAGGATTCAACCGGGTGACCTTGACGGTTTCCACCAGCTTGTAGAGGTTCTTCACAATCTGCTCCACAGCCCACTCGTCTCCCCTGATGACCAAGGTCATCCTAGCCAGCTTTCCCCCCTCAAGAGCGCCCACGGAGATACTGTCGATGTTGTGGCCTCTCCGACGGATCATGTTCGTAACCTTGAAGAGGACACCCGGCTTATTCTCTACGATAGTGGCTATGATCTGGCTTGAGGGCTCTTGGCTCACGCTTCCCCACCTCTCCTCAGGGCCGCATGGGTTCCATGCGTTTAACCTTTGCACACGCATAGCTTAAGATACTGCGGCGATAATTAAAATTATGCCTCCTCACATTTCAGGAAGCCTTAAAATGCGTAGAGGAGTATCCAGTTAGAGCCATGACGGTCACATGGGATGAAGAGAAACCTCCAGCCGAAGTAGCAGCCCGTCCTGCCAAATGGGTCTACCTAGGCGTCGTGTTAATCGCCTTTGCCGTGGTTGCCTCCGGCTTCTCCGCCTACCTCTACCTGAATTTTCAGTCGCAGGTGGAGGATTTCCACTCCGACTACGCAGCGCTGGAATCTCAGCTTTCCAGCCTCCAGTCGCAGGTTTCCAGCGTGGAAGCTGAACTGAGGAGGCTTCGCTCCCAGCTGGAAGCTCTCCAGCCCCAACCCGCTGAAGCGGGCGCGCTGCTCACCCCCCAGCAGGTCTTCAAATTGGCTGAGCCCTCCGTCGTCCTCATCAGAGCGGAGTCCCTAACGATCTTCGGTGTTGAAGTATCAGAGGGCTCCGGCTTCGTTTACGACTCCCAAGGCCACTTAGTAACCAACAACCACGTGGTGGAGGGAGCCGACGAACTGGAGGTTGTCTTCCCAGACGGAACGGTCGTCGAGGCTCGGCTTGTGGGCGCTGACCCCTACAGTGACTTGGCGGTTTTGAAGGTAGACCTGCCGGCTGAGAAGTTGAAGCCTCTGCCTTTAGGAAACTCCTCCGAGCTTTCGGTCGGAGACCCCATCGTGGCCATCGGAAACCCCTTCGGTTTAAGCAACACCATGACGGCTGGGATAGTAAGCCAAGTGGGAAGAGAGTTAAGAGCTCCGAGAGGCTACATCATCATCGACGTCATCCAGGTTGACGCCGCCATCAACCCCGGGAACTCCGGAGGGCCTCTGATGAACATGAAGGGGGAAGTGGTGGGGGTGAACACGGCCATCATTTCAGGTTCAGGAACCTCCGCCGGAGTCGGGTTCGCCATTCCCTCCGACACGGTGAAAAGGGAAGTGCCTGTCCTCATAGCAACGGGTGAGTATAAGCATCCGTGGATAGGCATCTCAGGAACCGACGTGACCCCTGAGATCGCGGAGGCCATGGGGCTGAAGGAAGTGAAAGGCTTCCTCATCACCGACGTCGTCGAAGGCAGCCCAGCTGAGGCGGCGGGGCTCCGGGGGGGCAGCAGAACCGTTACCATCGAAGGCTTGGAGGTCAAACTAGGCGGCGACGTCATAATAGGCGTGGACGACGTGGAAGTCAGGAAGCTGAGGGACGGCATCGTCTACATCGAGAGAAACAAACAGCCCGGGGACGAGATCACCCTCACCATCATCAGGGAGGGACAAGTCCTCACCGTGGAGTTGATGTTGGGGGAGAGACCTCCGCCCTAAAGCATCCCGGCTTCTCAGCCAAGTCACCTTCAACCCTCCCGGAGAAAACTTTTCCTCCTATTCGAAGAGGCCTTGCCGACAAAACTATTTAAAGTGAAACCGCTAGCTATACTCTAAGCCGGCTGATAGGACCGTTTACCCTTGATGCTTCCCCCCAGAGGTTGAGAGAGGTTTCGAGTGGAATGTTCCAAGAGGAAGTCAAAAAAATCCAGCAACAGCACAGAATCATCGGCCGTGAGGAAGAGCTGAGTTGCGCTCTGGCTGCCGCTTATGCTGGGAAACACATCCTCTTGGAGGGTGCGGTGGGGGTAGGTAAAACCGTCATAGCGTTGGCGTTAGCCAGACATCTTAACCGAAAATTTTACCGGGTTGACGGGGACGAACGCTACACCGAGCATAAGCTCACCGGCTGGTTTGACCCCTCCGCGGTGATGGCCAAGGGCTACTCTTGGGAAACCTTCATCCCAGGACCTTTGACGCAGGCCATGATGGAGGGCGCTCTCCTGTTCATCAACGAGCTGAACCGAATGCCTGAAGGCACTCAGAACGTCCTCCTTCCCGCAATGGATGAAGGGCGGATAAACATCCCTAAGATCGGAGTAGTGGAGTCCAAGCCAACCTTCCTCATCATCGCAACCCAAAACCCTGAAGAATTCGTGGGCACAAGCAGGCTGGGGGAGGCTTTAAAGGACCGTTTCGTTTGGATTCGCCTCAACTACCAGTCGGGGGTGGAAGAGTGCGAAATAGTCAAAAAGGAGACAGGCTGCGAGGATGAGGCTTTAATTTCAACAGCCGTTAAAATCGCCAGAAAAACCAGAGAAGACCCTGACATAAGGCGGGGCTCCTCGGTTCGAGGGGCCATCGACCTAGTGGACCTTGTCAGAAAGTTTGCAGGAGGCTTCACCGCGGACGTGGAAGTTTGGGTAAAAGCCGCCATGATAGCCCTGCCGACCAAGATAGAGCTTCAGGACCAAACCACGCGAAAAGTCGACGAGCTGATCAAGAAAATAGTCACCTCCAGCCTAAGTGAAGTGAAAGCCGAAGCGCCGGTGAAGACATCTTCCCAGCCGGAAAAAAGTGACCGCGGAGGCCATGCTGGGGGACAAGGTTTTCAACAAGCCCTAAAGGACAGGCTTACAGGTAAAAAATTTCAACCCCCACTGAACATGTTAGCTCCGAAAAGGTCGGAAACGGTAGGCGAACTTCTTCTCGAAGGAAAACTGTTTAAGGAAGCGGTGGCCGCCATTACAAAGGCTGAGCCGAGCTGGCTGGGTTTGCATCTTCTGGCTTCGGTTAAGCCTGAGCTTGAGCCGGAGTACCAAGAGCTTGCGAAAAGGCTTCTGATCAGGATGATCGTAAGGCTTGCGGCTCAAATATCTTGGAGAGGTCTCTCCGCCACCTACTATGGCTGCGTGCCCTTCAAACCGGGAATGGAAGAGTTCGACGTGGAGCAGACCTACGAAAACTGGCTGGGTAACCCTTGCCCCGGCCCCGAGGACATCGTGGGGGTTGAAAAATTCAGGAAGAAAAACGCCGTGGCCATCATGTTTGACACCAGTAACTCTATGCAGATGAGTAAGATCGTAACCGCCGCCTTGGCGGTGGGGGTTTTAGCCTACAAGCTGAAGGAAGACCATCACTCCATCATCACCTTCAAGGAAAAGCCTGAAGTCCTAAAAGGCATGACGGAGAACTTGGAAATCGAAACGCTGGTGGGCAGAATCCTAGACCACCAGCCCGGAGGACTGACCAACATCCGGGACGCTTTAGCCAAGGGTTTGGAGGAACTGGAGCGGGTTCAAGTCCACAGGCAACTGGGCATCATGGTGACAGACGGATGGGTTACCTACGGAGGAGACCCGGTGGAGATCGCTGAGAAATATCCCCGTCTTCATGTGATCCAGGTTCCTCTGGGTGTGGGAGGAGGAGACCCTGACATGTGCCGAACCCTCGCCAAGGCTGGGAGGGGGAAATACTCCTATATGCGAAGTTTCTACCATCTCCCCCAAGCCATCCTCTCCATCTTGTGACACTTTTTTGCGGGAGCCCGGATTAAGGTCAGTCGGCTTTGAAACCTAGGTTCAGGCAGGTTTTTCTCGCGCTGGGGTGGAGAAAATGTTTTTAAAATAGTAAATATAATAAATATAATAATAAAATTTTCTGAGGACTAGGTCATGAAGAAAAT
>Ga0180923_123_pt1 | contig 27997 bp, 24 predicted proteins | sample Deesub1362A_J573_FD_124163 | JGI IMG/M metagenome (GOLD analysis project Ga0180923, IMG submission 124163) | Candidatus Bathyarchaeota archaeon JdFR-10
CTCCTCATCTCCGAGGACCTGGACGAGGTCATGTCCATGAGCGACCGCATCGCCGTCCTCTACGAGGGCGAAATCATGGGAATCCTCCCCGCGGAGAAAGCCAAAGTGGAGGAGGTAGGGATGATGATGGCTGGCGCTAGAAGGCAGACTGAGTTTGAAGCTTGAGAAACCTACGCTGGGCGGTTGAGGAAATGGCGCCTTTAAAATTGAAGATGAGAGAGAAGCCTCCTGCCCCCGCAACCAAGGTTCTGTACTTGGTTGCAACGTTGACACCGATGTTTCTGATAGTGGCTGTTATAATTTCTATGGTGGGAGCCAACCCTCTGGTTGCCTACCGGGAGCTTTTCACAGCTCCTTTCAGAAACATCCACAATGTGACCGAGATTCTTGTGACAACCACCCCTCTGCTGCTCATAGCCCTAGGTTTGAGTGTAAGTTTTAGATGTAAGTTCTGGAACATCGGCGCGGAGGGGCAGCTGTATGCCGGTGCGCTGGCCTCCACAGCCACGGTGCTTCTTCTGAAAGACAGTGCCACACCTTCAGCGGTTTTCATCCCTCTGCTCTTAGTGGTTGGTTTTTTAGGCGGAGCCGCTTGGGCGACTATTTCTGCGGTGTTGAAGATTAAATTTCAGATCAACGAGATAATCACAACGCTTTTGTTGAATTTTATCATGTTTTATTTCCTAAGCTTCCTCCTTTACGGGCCTTGGATGGACCCCATCAGCGTCATGCCCCAATCTGAGCTTTTCCCCCCAGCGGCGAGACTTCCGAAGTTGATTCCGGAAACGAGGCTGCACACAGGCCTCTTCCTCGCCGTTCTGAGCATCCCTCTGGTTTATCTGATTTTGAACAAGACTGTCTTAGGCTATCAGATTAGAACCACAGGCAGCAGTCTGAGCGCAGCCCGTTTCGGAGGGATAAACGTGGGCAAGGTCTTTCTGCTGGTTGTAATAATAAGCGGAGGCCTCGCCGGCCTCGCTGGGATGGGTGAAGTTTCAGGCATCTACTACCGTCTGAGGGGGGATATCTCCCCCGGATACGGCTACACAGCCATTCTGGTGGCTTTGCTTGGGAAAAACCACCCGGGATGGGTGACCTTGGTGGCGTTTCTTTTCGGCGCCCTCTTGGTGGGAGGATACGAGATGCAGGTTGCCACAGGGATACCCACGGCTCTGGCGCTGGTCACTCAGCCTTTAATCTTCTTCGGTGTACTCTGCGCTGAGGCTCTCAGCCGTTATGAAGTCAGTTGGAGAAAGTGAAAATGTCTCTGGAAGTCTTCCTCACAGGCCTCATAGCCGCTGGCTTCCGCATTGCCACACCCATCTTGTTGGCAGCGCTGGGGGAAACCTTCGCTGAGCGAAGCGGCATCCTCAACCTTGGAATCGAGGGGATGATGATCATGAGCGCCTTCACTTCCTTCTCCGTCACCTACGATACTGGAAACCCTACGCTGGGATTGTTGGCGGGCTTAATCACCGGGGGAGTGATGGCTTTCATCCACGCTTTCATGTCCATCACCATCAAAGTCGACCAGATTGTCAGCGGGCTTGCGCTCACCATTCTCGGGCTGGCTCTCTCCACTTTCCTGTTCATAAGCTACTTCAAACGCACCCAGCCGGCTGTGGAAATCTGGGAACCCACCGCCATCCCTGTTTTAAGCCAGATCCCCATCATCGGGCCGGCCTTGTTTCAGCAGCACGTAATCACCTACTTCGCCATCATCCTATTCATTGTTTCCACATGGTTCCTCTTCGGTACTACTTGGGGTTTAACCATCAGAACAGTGGGGGAGAACCCGGCTGCCGCGGACACCGTAGGCATAAGGGTGGAGCGCGTGCGCTATCTATGCACCATCTTCGGGGGGCTGATGGCCGGCATAGCCGGGGCCTACCTGACGTTGGTGGTCTTCAACTCCTTCTTCGGCGGAATGACTGCTGGGCGTGGATGGATAGCCATAGCCGTGGTGATCTTCGGTCGCTGGACTCCTTCTTGGGTTTTCGGAGGGGCCCTCTTCTTCGGCCTTGTGGATTCCTTTCAGCTGAGACTTCAAGCTTCAGGGATCCCTATCTCCCCACAATTTTCTCTCATGATCCCTTACCTCTTCACTCTCATAGCCCTCATAATAGTGGGTAGAAAACGTTACGCACCGGCAGCCTTATGTATTCCCTACAGAAGAGGGGAACGATAAACCCGGCGGCTTGGCATCGCCTAAGCTGCATTCAGCGGGCATGAAAATATTCAGGTATGCCGTTACCCCAGTTAAAAGCTTCCACACGTGTGGAGGCTAGCTTAGCATCTAAGGAAAGGTCCATAAAAAAGGGTGGATAGACGGGTTGTGCCTATTTTTATAGGCCCCAGTGGTCTTCCGGCTGTGTGACGATGGGCTGAATTACCAGTTCCCCGGCGAGGATCCGTTCTTCAAGTACTCTGAGCTCGTCTTTGACTTCCGATGGTACGACTTCAGGGAGGTTTATCTTGAACTTCGCTCCCCCTTCAGCCATGCCGGCGTAGTATTCTTTAGCCTCGAATCTGTCCTCCATGACGCTGAGGATTATTTCTTCGAAGATCCCGTCGAGGACCCAGTTGGAGCTGGCCAACACCACCTCGGGAGCCCAGTCTATGTCCGGCCTCTCAAACTGCGCTGCGATGAAGTGTACTCCTTTCTCCGCAGCTCCTGTGGAGGCTCCGGCTGCGTCGGAGAAAATGATGTCGGCTCCTGCTTCGATGAGGGATATGGCAGCCTCCCTTCCCTTGGGTGGGTCGTACCACGTGAAGATCCATGTTATCTTCACGTCGACGTTGGGGTTGCGCTTTTCACCCCAAGGTATCCCTCCAAAGGCGTCGTAGACTCCTTGGATGAATCCGTTGAAGTACCTGTTGGCGTTCAGCACAGGATACTGGCCCACGACCCCGATGATGTTGGTCTTAGTCATCTTCCCTGCAAGGTAGCCGCACAGGTAGGCGGACTCATGCAGGTAGCTGTCGTAGTGCCCCACATTGGGCGGGATTTTCTCCGGAGGCGGGTAGAGGACATGGAGCTCCGTTCCTCCACCTGCACCCAACACGACGATGTGGGGATAGTCTCTGGCAATCGCCTTGATGGCGTCAGGATACCAGCTTGTGAACATGATGATGTCGAAGTCTCTCTCCGCGTAGGACCGCCCCACACGCTCACCTTCCGGAACAGTGACACCTTCTGTAAATTCATAGACGAGACCGTACTTCTCCTTCAGCCTCACCATGGGCTCGTATTGGGCTAAGTCCCAAGAGTGGGATGTAACCGTCGGCTCAATGTGTATAGCCGCCACCTTCAGCGGCGGTTTCGGCGTCGGAGTCGGTGTAGGCGTAGGAGTCGGCGTTGGAGTAGGCGTCGGTGTTGGAGTGGGCGTAGGAGTGGGTGTTGGAGTTGGAGTAGGCGTAGGGGTCGGCGTTGGAGTAGGCGTAGGAGCCGGAGGTCTTGTAGCCTGCCAAGCAGCGTAGCCGCCTACGCCAGCTACCACTGCTGCGACAACCGCGGCGACACCGTATTTGAGGGCGCTTCTCCTAGAAGTCTGACCGGCCAATTTGACAGAAAACCTCCTTCAAGTAAGGAGGAAGGTTCTCTTCTGCTATTTATCATTTTTGGAGGCCTGAATTTGCTCATCTGCCAGTTTTCTATAACTGATATCCAAAAAAAAATGGATTGGAAGGTTTCTGAATACCAAAAGATAGATAAAGTCAAGATGAGAAAACTCCGAAGCGGTGAAAAGGAATGACTCTGCTCATAGAAGGCGGAATGGTGATCACCAACAACCCAGCCCAGCCTCTTTTGGTAGAAGGCGCTGTGGCGGTGGAGGGAGATAAAATTGTGGCAGTAGGTAGGGCGGAGGAGGTGAAACGAAATTACACGGCGGAGGAAATTGTAGACGCCCGTGGGAAGCTGGTGATTCCGGGAATGGTGAACGCCCACACTCACCTATTTCAGGTGCTCGCCCGCGGACGGTTCGCAGAGGCTACCGCGGCTGTGGCAAGCGCCCCCACCGCGGACAAGGACATGTGGCTGTGGAACATACTGAAAAAATCCATGTTCCCTACCTCAGCAGTTTTAACGGTGAAAGACTTGGTCGCTGGAACGCATCTCGCCTGCGTTGAAATGGTGAGAAGCGGCATCACCTGCGTGGTGGACAACCACTACGGGCCCACGGATAAGGCCACAGTGGTGAAGCTGGCCGAGGCCCTGGAGAAATTCGGAATGAGAAGCGTGATCGCCAGAGGAATAGCCCCCAAGGAAAAACCTCCGCTGGCTGACAAGGTGAGGATTCCCGGGCATGTTTTCAAGTACTCCTCCGAGGAGGAGCTGAGGATTACGGAGGAATGCATCTTGGAGGTGAACCGCCAAAGCAGCCTCATCCAAGTCTGGCCGGCGCCCCTTTCTGAAATGTACATATCCCCTGAGTTTTACGCTAAAACCCATGAGCTTGCGAAGAAATACGATGTGGGCATCCATACGCACATGGTCGAAGGCACCGCTGACCCTAAGCTGTATGTGGAGGAATACGGTAGGAGGCCGGTGGAGCTGCTTTACGAGCTAGGCGTCCTGTTCCCGAAGTTTCAAATGGCCCACGGCACATGGCTGTCAGATGTCGAGATCGAACTGATAGGGAAAACCGGAGCCACCGTGGTGCACAACCCCTTCAGCAACGCCCTAGGTTACAGTCCGGGAGTGGCTCCGATACCTAAGCTCTTGGAGAAAGGAGGCAACGTAGCCCTAGGAACCGACGGGGTGTTCGAAAACATGTTCGAAGCCCTCAAGATGGCCATAGGCCTTCAAAGGGTAACCCACCTCGACCCCTTCGCTCTACCAGCGGACAAGGTTTTCGAGCTGGCAACCTTAGGCGGGGCGAGGGCTTTGGGGCTTGAAAAGCAGCTGGGCTCCCTGGAGCCGGGAAAGAAAGCAGATCTAGTGGTCGTGGACGTGAAAAAGCCGTATCTTACTCCTCTTTCCCGGGAGGTAACAGCCTGCGGCCTGCTCTACCACCTGATCCTCTTCGGCACCGGCACGGAGGTTGATACAGCCGTCATCAACGGAAAGATCGTCTTAGAGGAGGGAGTGATCAAGCCGGTTGACGAGGCTCGCGTGCGGGAGGAGGCTCAAGAGGCAGCCGACGACTTGGCTCAAAGGTTCACCGAAGCCGATGTGCTGTGAGGCTTGCGGAAAGCCCTATTTTCAAGCCTGTAAGGGTACGCCTAGGTCTGCCAGCTGCCTTTTCACTTCCCTGTAGAGGCTCAGCCACTCCTCCGTTGGCTTAAGCGTCTTCAGGTTGTAACATTCCATGAAGGTCTTACCTAAAGGCGGGTTTCTCAGCTTCTCCTCGTATCTTGGGAGAATGGCCTTCACTACGTCATTAGCCTCGGTGCGCTTCATCCCCGCGCATGATTTGGAGACCTCCGCTGCGAACTTCTGCTCCAAAGGAGTGATGTGATCCACATGCTTCCCGCCCGCTGAACGGTTGCCGCATTGAACCGCGCAGCCCGAGGCGACCTGCTCCAAGGCGCCCGCCGCCATCTCGTAGAGAACCTCGCGAGTGCATGGGCCTGAAACCTGACTGGTCACACCTCCTATAAGAAGATGAGTGTTCCTGCTCACAGCCTGCTCCGCCACGCTGGCCGCCCAGAGGGCGTCCCGGCCTACGTTTCCCCCATACCTGACGTCGTAGATCACCCCGGAGATGAGAGCGCACCTGTGAACTAGAAGCTGAAGTAGCACAGCTGCCACCGCCGCCAGAGCTGCCCCCTCAGGGGGGCCCACGTAGCCTCCTATCATGGACCAGTGGCCGCCGTAGATGTAGCTTCCGTTACCTTGAATCCTCACAACCTTGTGGAGCAAGCCGTAGGAGGTTTTTAACTCCGTGACGGCGAGGGCGAGCCCCATGTCGCTTCGCGCGTAACCGTGGAGGGCACCGTAGCCGCCTAAGAGGCCGTACTCTGTGGGGCTGAGGGCGACTCCTATGATCGGCGCGCCTAGCCTGCCGGCTCTTCTGAGGGCTTCCTTCACCTTGGCTGCCTCGTTTATTCCGGCTAGGCTTTCATAGGGTGAACCCGCTAGGATAGGCCGCCCGTGGAGGGTGGAAGTTGTCAAGGGGGTCACCAGGTCGATGATTTTTAACGACGCCATGGCTTGCATCAGCTCCATGTAATGCTCCTCTGAAACCACTCCGAACCCGGACCTGAAGAGGGGAGGCTGAGGGTCTTCAGGCTTCCTAGCCTTGACCACCAATTTCTCCGTGCCTTCCCCGATGGTTATTTCGCTGGGGGCTTGGTAGCGTATTGCCTCCTTCAACTCTTCTTCGGTGAACTTGATCGTTCTCTCCGTGTCCAAGCAGAGCATGCCTGTGTCCGCGGCGAATTCGAAGCCGGCTTTCCAGAATTCGTCTGCGAGGGTGTCGTCAGTGTTTACGGAGTTCGCGGGGTCGCATGTCTTAGTCAGGCCGTGCTCCCTAAGCTTTTCCTTGACATGGGTGGGTATGATGTGCTTGTCCCATTTTTCAACTTCGCAGACAGGGCCCGAGTGCGCCCGGTCTAAGACTTCTAGAAAACTCACCACGCAGACCACCGGTGGGAAGGTTATTTTGGACGATTATATAAACTCTAACAGCAAAGCTTAAACACCTAAGGCTGAAAAACAGTAGGTCGAAGGTGGAACGGTGAAAAAAGCATGAGTATCCTGGTTGAAGGCGGAATCATGGTTACAAACGACCCTTCCAAGCCCGTGGTGAAAGACGGCGCTGTGGCGGTGGAGGGAGATAAAATTGTGGCGGTGGGTAGGGCGGAGGAGGTGAAACGGAATTACGCGGCGGAGGAAATTGTAGACGCCCGTGGGAAGCTGGTGATTCCGGGAATGGTGAACGCCCACACTCACATGTTCCAAGCCCTCGGGCGCAGCATGTATTCTTCGCTGCTGGGCAGCATGGACACTGTGGATAAGGACATGTGGCTGTGGAACCTGCTGGAGAGGTTCCTGTTCCCCCTTTCCCAAGTTCTAACAGTGGAGGATGTAGTCACTGGAGCGAACCTTGCCTGCGTTGAAATGGTGAGAAGCGGCATCACCTGCGTGGTGGACAACCACTACGGGCCCACGGATAAGGCCACAGTGGTGAAGCTGGCCGAGGCCCTGGAGAAATTCGGAATGAGGGGAGTAATAGCCCGGGGATTCGCAGGGGACGAACCTAAACTGGCGAGCAAACTGAGGATTCCAGCTCATGTTTTCAAGTACTCCTCCGAGGAGGAGCTGAGGATTACGGAGGAATGCATCTTGGAGGTGAACCGCCAAAGCAGCCTCATCCAAGTCTGGCCGGCGCCTCTTAACGAGATGTACACCTATCCCGAAACGATAAGGAAAGCCTACGAGCTCGCGGAAAAACACGGCGTAGGCCTGCACACCCACATTCAAGAGGCCGGTAATGAAACAAGGCTGTATACTGAGGAGTACGGGAAAAAGCCCGTGGAGCTCCTCTACGAGCTGGGTGTTCTTTCCCCCAAGTTTCACATTGTTCACGGCATATACCTCACGGAAGAGGAAATCGACCTCGCCGGAAAAACCGGAGCCACCGTGGTGCATAACCCTTGGAGCAACGCATGCTTCGGCACAGGAGTAGCTCCGATACCTCGGCTGGTGGAGAAAGGCGCCAACATCGCCCTCGGCACGGATGGGGTGTACGAGAACATGTTTGAAGCCCTCAAGATGGCTTCCGGCCTTCAGGGAGCTGTCCACGCTAACCCTGTGTTGATGCCCGCGGACAAGGTTTTCGAATTTGCAACGCTGGGCGGGGCGAGGGCTTTGGGGCTTGAAAAGCAGCTGGGCTCCCTGGAGCCGGGAAAGAAAGCAGACCTAGTGGTCGTAAACGTGAAAAAGCCGAATATGATGCCCTTCCCTTGGGATGCATCCGCCCGCGGCCTAGCCTACCACCTCATCCTCTTCGGTGTAAGCGCCTACGTGGACGCTGTCATCATCAACGGAAAGACCATTATGGAAAACGGGGTGCTTAAAACCGTCGACGAGGACTCTGTGCTGGAAAAAGCCCAAGAGACAGCCGAGAGCCTGAGAGAAAGAGTGTCATCGGTCACAGCCGGTAAACTCTGATACGCAGAGAAAACCGATCGGCTTCCAGCTCTTTCCTCCCACTCCAAGACTTGGATGAGTTCGATTAGAGCCTACTTGTAACGCCCATACTTCTCTGCTGATTCAACCATTTTTTTGACGTTCACGGCGGGCGTTCGGTAGGGGATGATGTAGCTGCTTGACAGCAGATAGGCTCCTCCCGCGCCGCCTTTTCTTATGGCTTCCTTGCACTGGTCTTCAACCTCCCCTGGAGAGCCGTAGAGTAAGGTTTCCTCTTTGATGTTGCCCATCAGCGCCACCCGTCTCCCGACCTTTTCCTTCGCTACACCTAGGTCGGTTTTTCCAAGGCTTAACACGTCTGCGCCCACCTCCGCCATCCTTTCAAGGGAAATCTCAGCGTTTCCGCAGCAGTGGAGAATGTATCCCGCTCCAGCCTCGTGCACAGCGTCTGCCAGCTTCTTGGCGTAGACACCGTTCACCTCCCAGCCCAAGTCAGGGCCTAGCACGTTTTCCGCAAACCAGTCTTCCGCGCTTATTATCCACCGGCATCCAGCCTCCACCTGCGCCTTGCAGAAGGCTACGGCGCATTCGGTGACGAATTCCATGTACCGACGCTGAAAATCCCGGTTTCGAACCACGTCGACCATGACGTTCTTCGGCCCCCTGAGATATTCAGCCCAGTAGCTCAGCCCTCCGAATCCTCCGAGGACCGCCGCCTGAGAGCCTACCTCACGGCTGAGAATCTCAGCAGCCTTGATCCGGGAGGGCATGGAGCCGTCTTTTCTGGGGTTCGGCTTCTCAAGGTCGTCTAGGTCCTCCTCCCTCGTGAGCAGGGGTTTGGAGCAGTCCACGTAAGGTTCACCCCTCTCGGATATGACCACTTCAAGGCCGAAAGCGTCTACTCCGCAGACAGTCCAGAGAAAGCTGCAGACGTTGTCGGATCCGAACATCTCCCGCCCTCGGAGCATCGCTTTCGCTATTCCTTCCGCGTCCCAAAAAATATCCTTCCAAGTTAAGCCTAGAGAATCAAGCACAGTATGAGCAGCTCCTAAGCCGTAGTACACCACAGGAACCCTGTCGGGGATACCTCTCTTCGCAGCCTTCTCAAACCGCTCCCTGCTGCTCAGCATAAGCCCGCGATCCCCGGCTGCCAATTACCAAAAAAATCGATGGGCGAGGCTGGACTTCAGCCGATGCCAGCCTCAGCGGCGCCATGCGCCTTCTAAGCGGAGGTAATGCCTTTTATCACAGGCTTTTTCAGCTCTCGCCCTCTTTCTATCAGGCTTCTGCAGAGTTCCGGGGCGTCCTCCGCGTTCTTACCCCAGCCGTCCGCTGCTATTTCCTCCGCCCACCTAGTTGTGACGGAGGCTCCTCCAACGATGACGTAATGGTCTTCCCTGATTCCCATATCTTGAAGCAGAGCCACCGTCTCTTTTTGGTAGTAGAGGGATGAAGTCAGCAGGCTGGACATTCCTATGATGTCCGCCTTCACCTTCCTAGCTTCCTCAACGAATTTTTTAGGGTGCACATCCACCCCAAGGTCATGGACCTCAAAGCCGCCGCTTTCCAGCATGGCCACGACAAGGTTCTTCCCGATATCGTGGATGTCACCGTACACGGTGCCGATGACCACGACGCCCTTCCTCATATCAGCCATCTCCTCCTTGGAAAGGCGGGACTTTAAAACCTCCAACCCAGCCTTCATGGCGTCCGCTGCCAACATGACTTGGGGCAGGAAAATTTCGAAGTTGTGAAACTTCTCCCCTATCACAGCCATGCCTTTGGCGAGGCCTTCATTTATGGCCTTGGTGGGGCCTACTATGTCCGCTGCTTCCTCCGCCGCCGCCTTTGCAGCTTGCTCGTCGCCGTTTATCACAGCTTCTTCGAGACGTTTTAAAACAATCGATTCATCCTTAGCGCTCATGGTGTATATTTTTCAGCCATGGGTATTTAAACATCACCGCATCGATAATGAAGCACACACCCGTCTTCCCGGGCAAAAAAAGGGTTATAACATACATATATGGCCATAGGTTTTCTGGGCGAGGCGCCCGCCTTTTCCAGCTTGATAACGACTTGGATGCATGCGTGTGTCTAACCGTATCCCGGCGGCTTCTTTCTAGGAGTGGGGGAGGTTACCTGTAGCAGTTTTTCTTCCAGTTCCTCTGCCACTTCTCCCAAGCCCAGCTCTAAAAGTTTCTGCTTTGCGGGCAGGCCGCTTTCAATATTCCATCCTCGCAACGTGTAATATTCTCTCAGCATCTCTTCCAACTCTACCACCTGCCCCTTCGCCGGACCCTTCGGGGAGGGCTCCTTCGTCAGACGTTCAGGCAGAATGTCGTCCTTGCGGCTTATTCCTTCCCGAGCATTGAAGGCTCGGTTGAGGTTTACGATGCGTTCGCCGATGAGGCGTAATCTTTCCTCAGAAACGTTCATGCCGCAGGTTAGTTTCAGAGCTTTGGAGATGTCATCGTAGTAGTAGACGGGGGGAATCTGGGTTCCGTACTTGCACACTCCCACGGACTCAACCACGACCATGTAATCCTCGCATTCCTTGACCATCAGCCCCTTGTACTTCGGGTTCAACCTATCCGCTATTTCCGGCAGGTACTCTTTTCCAAACCTCTCCTCTATCGTATCCTTGAAGCTCACTTCGTCGAGCACTGGGAAAGCGTAGAGGTGGTCTGCGCCCCTCGCCGCTGTGACGGCGGCCAGCCCCATGGATTTCTGGGCTCTGGGCTCCTGGGCTGCTATCTCCTGTTTCTTAACGTGCATGACATATTTCTCCGAGCCTCTCCCAATTTTCCTAGCCGCCCGGTAGCTTCCCTCCGCAAGCAGGTCTCCGAAGCCTTTCCGCTTGGCTATCATGGTGATCAGCTGGATTAGGGTTTCATAGTTTCCCCAAGAGAGGTCTATTCCGCCTGTGTCTTTCTTGGTGAGAATGCCTACGTCGTAGCATTCCATGGCCCACGATATAGTTGCACCGGTGGATATGCCGTCCATGCCGTAGGCGTTACAAAGGTAGTGAGCGAAGAGCACAGCTTCCACATTCGACACACCGCACCGGGAACCTAGGCTGCTCTGAGTTTCAAACTCCGGGCTTCCGCCTATGAAGGCGAAGGGCCCCTTATCCACTTTGGTGTAGCGGCCGCACCGCTGCACACAGGAGAAGCATGCTCGAGGTTTCACCAAGTACTTCTTTCGGATGGTTTCGCCGCTGATTTTTTCATATTCTTCGAAGACTCCCTGACGCATGTTGTAGGTGGGAAGCCGGCCGATCTCCTGCATGAGCTCGATGAGGTAGGTGGTGCCATACTTCACCCGCCCCTCGGTGAAGGGGTGGGCGAGCATTCTTTTCTGCAGCTCGTCAATGAACTCCAGATATTTGTCAGCCTCAGCGACCTCGATATCTTTGCTTCCGCGGACAACTATAGCCTTCAGTTTTTTAGACCCCATCACCGCCCCGAGGCCGGAGCGAGCTGCGCAGCGTTCTCTATCATTCATTATGGCGGCGTAGCGCACCAGATTCTCGCCTGCAGGGCCTATGGAGGCTACTTTAACATAGGGGTCCCCCATGTCTTTCCTCAGAATGTCGTCGGTTTCATGGGTGGTTTTACCCCAGAGGTCCCCTGCCTCTTTAAGCTCCACCGCATCGTCGTCGATCCTCAAGTACACAGGCTTGGCTGAGCGTCCTTCAACGACGATGGCGTCGTATCCCGCATATTTCAGCTCCGGCCCCCAGTGGCCTGCAGCGTGGGACTCCCCCCAGATCTCTGTCAGGGGAGACTTCGCAGCGACCACATACCGTGAAGCTTGGGGGAACAAGGTGCCTGTCAGAGGGCCTGTTGCAAACATCAGAACGTTCTCCGGGCTTAGAGGGTCTGTTCCGGGTTTAATCCTATCGTATAGAATCCTAGAGCAGAACCCTGCTCCTCCCAGGTACTCTAAAGCCAGCTTTTCGTCGAGGGGAACTTTCTTCAGCTTCCCGGTGGTGAGGTTGACGTGTAGAAACAGGCCTGCGTAGCCTTTAAACTTCACAGCTCATTCACCTTTGACTATTTCTAAGCACCTAACCGGGCATTGTTTCACGCAGAAACCGCATAGAGTGCAGTTTATCGCCACATGCCTGCTGGGATGCATGAATATAGCGTCATAGGGGCATGCGTCCACGCATAAGGTGCAGCCGGTGCATTTTTTTTGGTTGATGACGACCAAGCCGGTTTTTTCGACTTTCCTGATAGCTCCCTCCGGGCAGGCCTCGATGCAGGCCGGCTTTTCGCAGTGCCTACAAGCCACTGGAATATCTTGGCCTTCCTCCCGGCGTACAACTCTAACTCTGGCTTTTTTCGGGTTCAGCACATGTTCATGGAGGAAGGCGCAGGAAAGCTCACAAATCCGGCAGCCGGTGCATTCCAAGGGGTCAGCGTGTAAGTAAGGCATGATGTTACTCTCCTCCTGAAGCAGCCGGCTTCGGGTATTCCACATGGGGTTTTATGGCACTTAACCTTCGCCAGAGTTCTTCAGCTGCCTTCTGCGAAACCGCGTTCACCTTCTCTTCCTCAACTGTCAAGACCCGGCGGTTTTCCATCAGAATCTCCCCGTCAACGATCACCGTCTGCACATCGTCCCCGTCAACGGTGTTCACCAAGTGTCCGAGGACGCTTTCCGGTGTTAGTGGTGTTGGAAGAACATCCGGCTTCACCACGATTATGTCCGCCTTTTTCCCAGCCTCCAAGGACCCGAGCTCTTGGTCTAATCCGTACATTTCGGCTCCTTTGACGGTCGCCATCTCCAAGACTGTTTGCGGGTCCATGACCCTCGGGTCCCGGTGGTGGACCTTGTGGAGGAGAAATGCCGCCCTTATGTTCTCGAACCCGTCGAAGATGTATCCGTCGTTTCCCAGCCCGACGGTTATTCCTTCCCGAAGCATGGCTTTAACCGGCGCCACTCCCACGGCGTTGAGCATGTTGCTCATGGGGTTATGGGCTACCTTCGCCCCTGTCTTCTTGAGGATGCCGATTTCATCCTCGTTAAGCTGGACGCAGTGAGCTAAGACTACGTCAGGTTTGAGAAGGCCTAGGTCGTGAAGCCTCTCCACCGTTCTCTTTCCATACCTTTCCATGTTATGGTAAAGGTCCCCCAGCCCCTCTGATGTATGAATAGTCAAGGGCACCCTGTACTTGTCGGCAAGCCGGCGGACTTTTTCCATCAGCTGATCAGACAGCGTGAAGGAGGCATGGAGGCTGAACATACCCTTGACTTTGTCCATTCCTCCTCTGGCAATTTTCTCTATGAACCTCACATTTTCCGCTACGCCTCTTTCCCCTTCTTCGGAGCTGTGTCTCTCCGTTACTTCGTAGGCTAAGATTCCCCGAATCCCCACCTCTTTCACAGCCTTCGCTATGTGGTCTAGGCTTAGGTCCACGGAGTTCGGCCCCGAATAGGTGTCCGCGAAACAGGTGGTTCCTGTCTTCAAAAACTCCAAGCAGCCGACCAGAGCGCTGGCGTAGGCGTCCTCCCGGGTCATCGCCTCATCCATCGGCCACCAGACTCTCTGCAGAATCTGGGAAAAGTCGGTGGGCGGAACGATGTTAAGACTAGCCCCTCGGAGAAGCATACCGTATAGGTGTGTGTGAGCGCAGATCAGACCGGGCATTACGATGCTTCCGCGGGCGTCGATAACTTTCTCAGGTTTATAGGCCCCTCCAGCGTCTCCTTTTCCAACTTCCACGATCCTGTCTCCGTCGACAACAACCTCTCCTCTCAAGATGCGCCGCTGAGCGTCCATGGTCACTAGGAGCCCGTTTTTTATCAGCAAGACCACGAGGGTTCACTTCGTTTTACAGCTTCTATTTTTAGAGGTTGCTGGTTTACCTAGGAAAGGTGCACTAAAATTTATATCTTATGATAAAAATTCGCAAAAGGCCAATATGGCTTTTATTTATGTTTTCCGGTTTGGGAGGGGCATAGACTCCGAGAACAGCAGCCTGAAAGGTTTACGGAGCAAAAGCAACTACAGTTCTAGGCCCTCCCTCGGAGAAAAACTTAAAGTCCCCGGTAATCAAAGGATATGGAAGGTGAGTTTAAATGTCGACCTCTGTCAAAGCTAAAGATTTGATCACAACCCAAGAGTGGAGCAGGGAAGAATTAGACAGAACACTAGAACTGGCCTTAGAATTGAAGGAAAAACGAAGGAAAAGAATCCCCCACAAGCTACTGGAGGGGCGCACCCTCTTCATGCTGTTTTACAACCTCTCCCTCAGGACCAGAAACAGCTTCGAAGCAGGCATATTCCAGCTGGGCGGGCAGGGAATATTTCTCTCCCCAACAGCCGTCTACCGGCCTGCCCTCGCGGGAAGCGAAATCCCCTACGAAACGGAGAGAGTATCCGACGTGGCCCGGGTTCTGAGCAGATACGGGGACGCCATCGCCATCAGGATCTACGGGAAACCTGTAAACTGGACCTATGGAATGGGCGACCAGATTGTGAGGGAGTTCGCCAAGTATGCGGACATTCCCGTGATCAACATGGAATGCGACATGTTTCACCCATGCCAAGGCTTAGCCGACGTCCTCACCATAAAAGAAAAACTTGGCACCCTTGAAGGAAAGAAGATCGTCGTAAGCTGGGCGTACTCCGGGGGAATAAAACCTCTGGCTGTTCCGCAGAGCTGCATCCTGAACTTCACCAGATTTGGAGGCGACGTAACCCTCGCGCATCCCAAAGGCCTTGAACTTGACCCCACTGTCGTAAGCTGGGCGAGGAAAAACGCTGAGGAGAGTGGGGGAAGTTTCGAGATCAACTACGACATGAATCAGGCCTTCGAGGGGGCTGATGTGGTCTACCCTAAATCTTGGGCGCCTCTTCAGTTCATGCCTCCGAAGACATGCAAGATGGAGGAGGAGAAGGCCTTAGAATTGATGAACAGACATAAAGACTGGATAACCACGGCTGAAAAAATAGACCTCTGCAAAAGAAACGTCCTCTACATGCACTGTCTGCCAGCCGATAGAGGGATGGAGGTAACAGACGAAGTTATCGACGGACCTAACTCCGTGGTGATGGATGAAGCGGAGAACAGACTTCACGTCCAAAAATCCATCATGGTTCTGCTGATGAGACGAGATTAAATGCGGTGATGGTATGAAAAGCCTGTATGGAAGAGACCTGATCACAACCCAAGACTGGAGCATCGACGAGCTGACCGAGACCATAGAGCTGGCGAAAAAATTCAAAGACATGAGAAAAGCTGGAAAGCCTCTCCCCAAAATCTTGGAGAGAAAGAACTTCTTCTCCGTGTTCTACGCGTCCTCCACCCGGACGAGGGCTGCCTTTGAGGTGGGAATGGAGCTCCTGGGAGGGCATAACCTCTACATCGACGTATCCACCACGAGGATTAAAGCGGGGGAGGCTGTGAAGGATGTTGCCAAAATGTACGACGGCTACGGAGACGGCATCGGTGTGAGAATACTTGACAACGTCATCGACTTCAAGTATGGGGAAGGATTGAGAGTCGTCAAAGAGTTCGCTGAAGTAGCGAGAGTCCCTGTGATCGACATGGGCTGCTGCACCTACCATCCGACGCAGGCCATAGGCGACATCATGACGCTGGGGAATAAGCTGGGAAGGCTTCCAAAGAAAAAATACACCGTCACATGGGCTTACTCCTCCAGGCTGAGGGGAGTCTGCAGCGTCCAGTCTGAGGTTCTGATAGCGACAAGGTTCGGCATGGACGTAACCCTAGCTCACCCTCCGGAATTCGAACTGGACCCGAAGATAATGGCGGCTGCGAAGAAAAACGCTGAGGAAAGCGGAGGCAGCTTGGAGGTGTCCCACGATTTCGAGGAAGCCCTCCGGGGCGCCAACGCCGTGTTCCCTCGAAGCTGGGTTACCTCAGGGCTTCTCAAAACCGGCCTCAGCGGCTACGGCATGGAGGAGGAGGTTAAAATCCACAACAAGCACAGGGATTGGAGGCTGGAGAAGCGTCACGTCGACGACCTGATGGGGAAGCCGGCGGTTGTAACCCATGTGCTACCCGTGTTCAGGGGGGAGGAGGCCTCCGACGACGTCCTAGACGGGCCGGAGTCAGTTATCTACGAGCAGGCGGAGGACAACCTCTACGCTAAGATGGCTGTGCTTTCCCTGACCATGGCCAAGGAAATAAACCTGTAGTTTCCCCGGGGGCCATAAACCCTTCCCACAGCCTTATTCCACACGTGTGGAAAATGCTGCGGCTGTAGGTTGATGCCAGCCTGCCCTTCAGACGGTTTTTATGAAAGCGTCCTCGATTTTTCTCTCGACGAATTCTCCCTCTCCAGGAGTTCCGACATAGTCTTCGCCATCGACTATTATCTTCCCCCTCAAAATGGTTGTAGTCGGCCAGCCTGTAACCTTCCATCCCTCATACGCACTCCAGTCCGCGCCCATGTGGAGGCTATCGCAGTCGAGGGTCTTCTCTTTCTTAGGGTCGATGATGACTATGTCGGCGTCGGAGCCGGGGGCTAACACTCCTTTCCTCGGATAAACACCGTAAACTTTGGCGGCGTTTGCGCTTACCAATTCGACGAACCGTGATAGGCTAAGCCGCCTCTTCTCCACTCCCTCAGAATAGACAATAGGCACTCGAATTTCAACGCCTGGGAAACCGTTGGGGACCTCTGTGAAAACAGCGGAATGTTTGCTTTTCTGCTCAGAGGTGAACACCGCATGGTCCGAGCTCACCACAGAGATGCGGCCGTCAGCCAATCCCCGCCACAGTTCCTCCACGTCTTCCCTTTTCCTGAGGGGTGGACTGCAGATGTAGTAGAACCCGTCAGGCGCTTCCAGGAGGTCTTCGGTAAGCGTCAGATAGTGAGGGCAAGTCTCAGCGTAGGCTGGCAGGCCTTTTCCTCTGGTGTTTCCGACCAGTTCAACCCCTTCCCGAGTTGACACGTGGGCGATGTAAACCTTGGACCCTGCGAATTCCGCCAAGGACAAGGCTCTCTGAATGGCTTCCGCTTCAACGAAATTCGGCTTCGCAACACCGTGGTACTTAGCCTCCACCCAACCTTTCCTCAAACATTCCTGCTGCCAGTTTTCGATGAGGGAGACGTTTTCCGCGTGGACTTTAACCAGCCCGCCGTACTCTTGTGCAGCCTTAAAAACTGCGAGAAGAGCCCAGTCATCCGCATACCATCCCTCCTCCCGGTAGCACATGTACTCTTTGAAGGAGGGGATCCCGCGGTCGATCATCTCCTTCATCTCCGCCCGCATCTTGTCGAGATCCGTGAAATCCGTAAGCGTACCATGCACCGAGTAGTCTACGGCTGATAGCTCAGCCGCCCTGGAAAGTTTCTGTTTTACCGCTTCTGTCAGGGGCTTACCCTTCTGCTGGGTGGCGAAGTCTATCACCATCGTCGTCCCCCCCATAGCCGCGGCGATCGTGCCTTTATCCCAGGTTTCCGGGGAAGTTTCCCCTTTCTGGTACAATTCGTAATGGACATGGGGGTCTATTCCCCCGGGTATCACTATTTTTCCTTCCGCCTGGATGACTTTCTCAGCTTTTGGAAGAACACTCCTACTTCCCAAAGCTGAAATTTTCCCAGCCTCCACGGCTATAGCCACCTTCATAACACCGGCGGCCGTCACCACGGTTCCCCCATCGATTATCAAATCCACTTTCATGTTTCTCTACGCCTCACCAGTCAGCGGAGTGAAAATCCTATTTAGCCTCATATTATTCATGCTTTCCTAGAAAATATTAAAAGCCGATTGCCCATAAATTTTCCTTATGAGCACAAGAAGACTTGTGATAGCTCTCGGAGGCAACGCCATAAAGCAAGCTGACGAAAGAGGAACAACTGAGGAGCAGTTTCGAAACATAGTGACGACCTGCAGGCAGATAGTAAAAATTCTGGAAAAAGACCCCGATATGGAGCTTGCCATAACCCACGGCAACGGCCCCCAAGTTGGGAATCTGCTTCTCCAGCAGGAAAAAGCCAGCGACGCCATTCCAGCTCAAACACTAGACGTACTCAACGGTATGACGCAAGGTCAAATAGGCTACATGCTTCAGCAGACATTGCAGAACAGCCTCAGAGAAGCCGGCGGCAAGCTGGGAAGGAGGCAAGTTATATCCATCGTCAATCAAGTACTGGTAAGCCGCGACGACCCTGACTTCCTCGACCCCTCCAAGCCAATAGGCAATTTTTTCACAAAGGCAGAAGCGGAACGGCTTGCAGCTGAGGAAGGCTACGTCATCAACCCTCCCGCTGGCAAAAAATATCTGGACAAAAAAATGAAGGGTATGGTGATAAAGCAGGTTAAGCCTGCAAACGTGACCCCTCGACCTTTCAGGAGGGTAGTTCCGTCGCCTGAACCTATCAGGAACGTTGAGGCTGAGGTCATCCGGTTGCTGGTTGAGCAGGGGATAATTGTCATAGCATCTGGCGGCGGAGGGATACCTGTCATAATGAACGAGCAAGGCCGCCTCGAAGGAGTTTTCGCTGTCATAGACAAGGACAAAGCTGGAGAAAAGATGGCCTCCGCCATCAAGGCGACTGATTTTCTGATACTGTCCGACGTTGAATATGCTATGTTAAATTTCGGTAAAGAAAACCAGAAGCCGATACGTAGAATATCTGTGAGGGAGGCTGAAAAATACCTTTCAGAGGGACATTTCCTCGCTGGAAGTATGGGCCCGAAGGTTGTCGCCTGCATAAGATTCCTCAAAAACGGCGGTCGGAGAGCTATCATAACAAGCCTGCACAAAGCAGCGGAAGCCTTAGAAGGCCGAGTAGGCACCCACCTTTATAGATAATTTTTTTGATCTGAAGAGCCTGTTCTTCTTTTTAGGTCCGCTGAGGGCCCTCTAACTTTAAATAAAACGAAAAAGCTAAAACCGGTATGAATGTCGCTGTAGAATCCCAGCGATTTATTTCTAACTTGTGGAAAGATATAGAGATCCCTGTGGATAAGATTAAACCCAGCAAGTTCAGTTTGAGGGACGTAGACGGGTCGACTGTCAAAGAGTTGGCTGAATCCATCAAGGCCAACGGACTGCTTCAACCCATCATGGTTAGGCCTTCGCCCAACGGCTACGAGCTTGTCTTCGGCCTTCACAGACTTGAAGCCTGCAAACAGTTGGGCTGGGAGAAAATCCCCGCAGTGCTCAAGGATGTGCCTGATGACGAAGTCTTATTGATGAGCATCGTTGAAAATCTTCAACGTAACATTCACGTAAACCCCATCGCTGAAGCCCGCAGCTATAAGTTTCTGATGACCAAAGGGTGGACTGTCCCTGAGATTTCGGCGAAAATAGGTAAAACAGACAAATACGTCTACGAAAGGTTAAGATTACTGTACAAGCTGCATCCGAAAATCCGGAAAGAACTGGACAAGCGAGTTCACCCATCGCCTCTGACCCCCTCCCATCTGGAACGCCTTGCCCTCATCGACGATCCTCAACTTCAACTGAAGCTGGCTAGGCTGGTTCAGAAGAAGCGTTTATCCGTACGGCAGCTTGAGCGTTTAACGCGGAAACTCAAAAGGATAATGCCCGCGGGATGCCTCTGCAAAAAATGCTCCAACTACCCTTGCAAATACATTCCTGGAGAAGACGATAAGGACTTGATGTATAAACACGCCTTCGGCTGAGTAGACGGTTATCCATAAGTTTCAGAGTTCCGATCAGTCCACATACTTCATCAAGATGCAGCCTTCCACAGGGCACACCGTTGGGCACAGAGCGCATCCCACGCATTTTTCTTTATCCACCTTGGGGAGCCGTTTTTCAACGTCGAATTCGATGGCTTGATGGCCTCCGTCTCTGCAGGCAACATAACATTGCCCACATCCCACGCATTTTTCTTCGTCGATGAAAGCTTTGACAAGAGGAGTACGCTTCAACTGCTCGTGGGTGGTGATGAAGGGAAGCGACTTACCCACCAGCTCCATGGGAGAGGAAAAGCCGTGAGTCTCGAGGTAGTTGGATAGCCCAACTTTGAGATCGTCGATTATTCCGTAGCCGTGGTGCATCACCGCTGTGCACAGCTGCACGGTGGTGGCTCCCACCAGCATCAGCTCCACAGCGTCGCTCCAGCTCATCACTCCTCCAGTGCCGGTTATCGGGATGTCCACGTTCTTCTTTATCTCAGCAATGGTTCTGAGGGTGATAGGCTTGATGAAATGCCCTGACAGGCCGCTGTAGGTGGACTTGTTTCGGACATTGGGATAGGGAACAAACGTATCCAAGTCGATGCCCATGAGGGAGGGTATCGTGTTGGATGCACAGATAGCGTCGGCGCCGCCTTCCTTGATCTTTTTCGCAATCTCCGCGATGAACGCTACCTGAGGAGTGATCTTGATGACCACAGGGGCGCGTTTGGCGGCGGACTTCACCCACTGGGTCACCATTTTGGAGGCGTCCCCATCCTGTCCAAGCATAGCCCCAGGCCTCTGCCCCATCGATCCTTGAGGACATGAGAAAGAGCACTCGATCATGTCCACGCCGGCCTCTTCCAAACGTCGGACAAGCTCTTGCCACTCTTCCTTGTTCGATCCCATGATGGAAGCCATTACCACTTTTTCTGGGAACTCCTTTTTCAGCGTGGCAACACGTTTCTCTACTTCCTCTATTCCGTAACGCGATATCAGGTCGATGTTGCCTAGTCCAGCCATCCTCCGGTCCTCCATGTTGATGGAGGACATCATGGGGTATACGAGGTCCACTTTCACGCTTTCCACGTGGGTTGTCTTCAACACGGCTCCAGCCCAGCCCTGCTTGAATGCTCTCCGAACCATGTCCAATTCGTCGGTGGGAGGCCCGGCGGCGAGCACGAAGGGGCTCTCGAATTTTATTCCGCAAAGCTCAACCGAGAGATCTTTATAGCGGTACATCAGCTCTCACCTCGAAGGTAGGCTGCAATCGCCCTTGCAGCCTTTTTCCCGTCACCCACAGCGCGCACCACGGTGTTGTCGTAGCTGACTAGGTCTCCGCCTGCGAACACGCCTTTTCGACTTGTCATCATGTTATCGTCTACTTTCACCTTGCCATAACGGTCTAATTCAATCCCGTTGCGGACATAGAATTCTGGTGAAAGTTTCGACCCGAGAGCGAGAACCAAACAATCGAATTCCGTGTGGTAGGTTGCCCCTTCCACTGGAACAGGTTTCCTCCTTCCAGACTCGTCAGCTTCCTCCAACCTCATAACTTGGCATTTCGCTCGGTAGTTTCCTTTTCCAGTGGGGAGGAATTCCACCACGGTTGTGAGCAGTTTAAAATTAACACCTTCAGCCATCGCAGCTTCAACCATCCTCCGCTCCGCAGGCATCTCAGCGAAGGTTCTCCGATAGATCACCGTGCACTCTCCACCGAGTCTGACAGCAGTTCGGGCAACGTCGAAAGCAACGTCACCGCCGCCTACCACACCCACTTTTTTACTCTTCAGAAACCCAAGTGCACCCTCATCTGCCATGCGCAGAAACTGACTTGCGCTGAAAACACCTTCCAGGGGGCCTTGGAGAGGATATTCTATGTCAACATCTAAGCCGCATCCTAAGAACACAGCATCAAACTCACCTTCCAACGCAGCCAAGTCAACAACCTCTGAGCCGTATCGGAGGTCTATCCCGCTTTTGACTGCAAAGTCTACTTCACTTTTAACGATTTCTCGGGGAGCGCGGAAGGGGGGAATACCCCAAGATGGAATACCGCCAGCCTTTTTCTGTTTCTCGAAAACCGTAACTCTATAACCCATCTTCCTGAGTTCGAAGGCGCAAGCCAAACCCGCCGGCCCAGCTCCCACCACGGCGACTTTCTGAGGGTGTTCTTCGGGAACGGTGACTTCTTTTTTCCAGTTTTTCTCTTCCCAGTCGGCGGCGAAACGTTGGAGGGAGTGAATGTTTATGGCACTGTCTATTTTCTTTCTGGTGCATTCTCCTTCGCACAGCCTGTCCACAGGGCATACTCGGGCGCATAGGCCTCCGAACAAGTTTTCCTCTTTTATCTTCTGCGCCGCCCCAGCGAAGTCTCGCTCCTTTATCCGCCGGATGAAAACAGGAATATCGATGTTCGCGGGGCAGTTCTTTCGGCAGGGCGGCTCATAACATTGGAAACACCGGGAGGCTTCCTGTAAGGCGGCATCAATGGACATTGCCGGTTCGACCTCATGAAAGTAACTCTCATCCGGCTTGTTCTCAAGCTTCGGGGATATTTTCTTCCCCACTCCATCTTCCCCCTTCCAGCATGGATGTTTGGTTCATGGAATAAATTTCCCCCTGTATTATTTAATCTCTAGGAGCGGAGGGTTGAAGCCTCCGGAAATCACTGCTCTGCATTCAATATTTTTCTCTTAAACTCCTCGATGTCAGGTTTGATGGTGGGCACTTCGCCTTCCATTTTCATCGTAGCCTCAGGGTCTTTCAGCCCACTCCCTGTGATGAGCGCCACCACAGTTTCATCCTTTTCTATGACGCCTTTCTCCGCAAGTTTAATCAGCCCAGCCAGCGAGGCTACTCCGGAAGGTTCAGCGAAGACTCCTTCTAGGGAGGCTAGAAGTTTCTGAGCCTTGAGTATATCCTCATCCGGAACTTCCTCCGCCGTGCCTGACTTCTTCAGAACATTCAACGCCACATCCGCATCCCATGGGAAAACATCCGCCAACCCTCCAGCTACGGTGCGGGGGTTCTTCCATGGTTCAAGCTCCCGGAGCGATTTTTTCTCCCTGAAAGCCTTCACCAAAGGAGCGCAGCCTGTGGACTGAATGGCGGCCAGTTTCGGCATGAAGTCGATGAAACCTATCTCTTTAAAGTCTCTAAACCCCTTCCAGACTCCTGCAAAAAGGCAGGCTGAGCCTACGGGGATTATTATCCAGTCAGGCAGCTTCCAGCCTAACTGCTCAGCTATCTCGTAGGATATGGTCTTCGGCCCCTCAACTTGGTATGGGTTGAAAGGCCCGAAGCTGGGGCAGGGATACCATCCGTACTCCTCAATAACCTTCTGGAGCATTTGGACGGTAGGGTCCTTTCCCTCCTCCGCAGGCTTTACCTTCACCACCCGGGTTCCGTGGAGGCGGATCTGGGCGATTTTGGCCGTGGAGGCGGACTCTAAAACGAAGGCGAAACATTTCAACCCTGCTTTAGCCGAATACGCAGCCAAGGAAGCCGCCGCGTTTCCACTGGAGGCTGTTGCCACGGTTCTGACTCCGAACTCCACAGCCTTGGATACGCCCACCGTCATCGAGCGGTCTTTAAAAGACCCTGTGGGGTTTCTTGTTTCATCCTTCAGGTAAAGGTTTCTCAAACCGATTTTTTCACCGAGGCTCTCCGCCTTCAAAAGCGGACTGCCTCCCTCGTTCAAGGTAACGGCGTTCTTTTCGCTTTTGAGGGGGAGAAATTCGAAATATTTCCATAGAAAGGGAGCCCGCTCGGCTAGGTTCTTTTTGCTCACTTTTTCAGCGATGGCGGAGTAGTCGTAGTCTAGGTCAAGGCGGCCGCCGTCTTTTTTCAGGCACATGTAAACCTTTTCATCTGGAGAGTAATCTCTCCCGCAGGCAGAGCATCTCATTCTGGTAACGAAGGCCATCTGTTTCACATCTTCAACCTGAGTTGACGTTGAGGGTTAAAAAATAGGAAACACTCTTAAATCTTAACCCGACACTTGCCTTTCCCGGGTTTACAGCGGCTTCAACGGGACTCCAAAATCAACGAGTTCTTTTTTCACCTTGTCGTAGATTTCCCGCCACTCCTTTGTAGGCTTCAAAGTCTTGAGGTCAAAGCATTCGGTGAAACTCTTTCCATCGGGCGGAGCGGCCAGTTTGGCTTCATATCGAGGGATGAAGACTTTTGCGATCTCGTTGGCTTCCCCCAGCTTCATGCCCGCGGAGCCTTTGAGCACCTCTCCGCAGAATTTGCACTCTAAGGGACTCACGTAATTGGTGAGCCTTCCTCCAGCTGAACGGGGACCGACGGCGTAGCTAGCTCCGGAGGCGGAGATGCATATCATGCTCACCGCCGACTCGTAGAGAAGCATCTCAGTGCAAGGGCCTGCCACTTGATTAGGCCCCGACATGACTAGGATGTGAGTGTTCCGTGAAAGAGCCTGGCAGCCGATGCTGGTCGTCCAGATGCCCTCCCGGCCGCAGTTACCCGAGTATCTGATGTCCATGCATCCCACGTAGCCTGTTAGGCTTCGGTGGACCAGCAAATTCAACAAGGCGCAAGCGATGGACGCTACAGCGGCACCTTCCGCCCCGCCCGCATAGCCCCCGATCATGGACCACGTTCCCGCGTGAATGATTCCTCCGCAGTTGAGGGTGTGAACCACCTTATGCATGGCGTGGTAGGTGGTTTTAAGCTCAGGAGGGAAGAGAATTAAAGCCAAGTTCCCCGGCCTGTAGCCACCTGGGATACCGTATCCTCCAAGCTGTCCGTAGGCTGTGGGGCTGGTTATGACCGCCTGAAACCCTATTCCCGGCCTGCCGGCTCTCCAAACAGCTTCCTGGTGCATCTGTGCCTGAAGCCGGGCTGCCAGCGTTTCGAAGGGCGTCCCTGCCAGCACACGCTTGCCGAACACCGTTTCAAGAGAAGGCCCTTCGATGATGTCCACTTCCCTATGTTGCGCTATTCCTTGGGTTAGGGGGATGAACAGTTCCTCGGAAACCGTTATGCCGAAGGGTGCGCACCAAACCGGAGGATAACCGTCTCCGGGCTGCCTGCTCTTCATAACCACCCTGTCTAAGCCTTCGCCCAACACGGCTTCTTTCGGCGCTGTTCTGACGGCTTCCCGCAGCTCCTCCTCGTCTACTTTTATCACTCTCTCAGTGTCTTGGCATAGCATTCCCGCGTCTACCGCTAAGTCGAATCCTGCCCGCCAAAACGAATCAGCCAAGCCGCCGTCGGTGTTGACGAGGTTGGCGGGGTCGTAGACTTTTTGGATGCCGTAGGCTCTCAGTTTTTCCGCTATCTTAGCCGGTATGACTTTAAAGTTCCAGTCCTTAACGGTGCAGAACGGTCCGTTGTGGGCGCGGTCGAGGATTGGTAAGTAAATATGAGACATGAGTTTCCTCACACGGAGTTATTCACTCTACAGGGATTCCGAGGTCTATGATTTCCCTCTTTACCTTGTCGTAGATTTCCCGCCACTCCTTTGTAGGCTTCAAAGTCTTGAGGTCAAAGCATTCGGTGAACTTTTTCCCCAGGGGGGGGTGGAACAATCTATTTTCATATTTTGGGAGGAGGGCCTTAGCAATGTCGTTAGCGGTCTTACGTTTCATCCCCGCGCAGGACTTGAAAACTTCAGCGCAAAACTTAGCCTCCAGCGGGCTGATGTAGTTGGAGTACTTACCCCCCGCCGACCGCGGGCCTATGGCCATGCTGGCGCTGGAGACGGAGATACTCATCATGCCCACCGCCGACTCGTAGAGAAGCATCTCAGTGCAAGGGCCTGCCACCTGGTTGATAATAGCCTCAGTCAGAAGGTGAGTGTTTCGACCTAAAGCTTGAAAAACAACGCTGTTAGCCCAAAGGGCTTCTCTTCCGCAGTTGCCAAAGTACCGGAGGTCATAGGCTCCGCAGCCGCCGTAAACAGCCTGATGAACAGGCCTCTCTAGGATGAAGATGGCTATGGCCGAGATGATGGAGCCTTCCGGGGAGCCGGAGTACCCTCCGATCATGGACCACGAACCGGTCCTGATGATTCCCCCGCAGTTGATGGCGTGGACCACCTTATGCAGACATGAATAGGATGTCTTCAACTCCGAGGGGAAGAGCACTATAGCCACATCGGTAGGCTTGTATCCTCCGACCACACCGTATCCTCCGAACTGCCCGTACTCGGTGGGGCTGGTGATCACGGCTCCCGCAGCCATCCCCGGCCTGCCGGCTCTCCGAATTACTTCTTGGTGCATCTTGGCTTGCAGGTAGCCCGCCAGTGTCTCGTAGGGAGTTCGAGAAATAATCGGCCTGCCGTACACGGTTTCCAAGGTAGGCCCCTCCAGCATGTCTATCACCCTGTACTGCGCCACGCCCAGCATGAGGGGAACCCAAAGGTCTTCGGAGATGCCTATTCCCAACGTGGAGGCGTAGATGGGGACCTTCTCGTCTTCCGGCTTCCGGGCTCTCATGGTGAACCTATCCAAGCCCTCTCCCAAGGTGAGCTCGCTGGGGGAGTCCTTGAGGGCTTCCTTCAGCTCCTCTTCGGTGAACCTCACTACCCTGCCTGTGTCCGAGCACAGCATTCCCGTTTCAACAGCGAATTCGAAGCCTGCTCTGTAAAAATCATCCGCAAGACCGTCGTCGCAGTTGATGGGGTTATCCTTATCAAAGGTTTTGCTGAGCCCATGTTCTTTGAGCTTCTGGAGAACTCCTTCGCCTATGACTTTGATATCCCAATCTCTCTCCGTGCAAACAGGGCCTGTGCACGTGCGGTCTAAGACTTCCAGAATACCGGGCGGAATCGACATGGACATAGACTATCGCCCATACAAGTTATTCTTTATCGACTTGAAGGGGATCGCTGTCGTGTTTGTTTAAAAAGTTTATGGCAACTGATGACCAGCTGGTTAATGCTGCATCCCGGCTACTCGATGATTTCCCATCGGCTCTGATACTTGTCAAGCTCACGCACCGTGTAGGGGTCCATGGGATGTTCCCGCTCCGGGATCTCTACCTCTTTCATTTCCCCGCAGAGTTTGGTTGAAAAATATCTCAGCCCGTTGTCGTTGATCATGGTAACAATTCTTTTAAATTCAGGGTGGCGGTCTGCAACCTTAAGCGCCGCGGCTATGTTGCATCCGGAGGAAATTCCGCAGAACAGACCTTCCTCAACTGCTAACCTCTTCGCCATCTCTATGGCCTCCTCGGAAGTGGTAGTTACAACCCCATTCAGCAAGCTGAGGTCCAAGTTGCGGGGGACAAAGCCGTCGCCGATGCCTTCTATCTCATGGGAGCCCCACCGTCGCTTCGACAGCAGCGGAGCCTCCGTGGGCTCCACAGCATACAAGGCTACGTGAGGGTTTTTCTCCCTCAGAAACCTGCCAACCCCTGTCAGTGTTCCCCCGGTTCCTTGGGATGCGACGAAACAGTCCACTCGGCCTCCTGTTTGCTCCCATATCTCCGGGCCCGTCGTCTTATAGTGGCTGTTGGCGTTGTCAGGGTTGCTGAACTGCTCCGGCACCCAGTATTTTCCAGGGTGCTCTTTTTTCAATTCGCTTATTTTTTCTAGGCACAGGTCCACGTCGCTTTCAGCTCCGGGCGTGTGAATTATGTTTGCTCCATAGGAGCGGATGATCTTCATTCGCTCCTGGCTCATTCCCTCAGGCATGACGATAGTGACCTTATAGCCTAGCATCCCTCCCACAAAGGCGCAGGAGATGCCTGCGTTCCCCGTTGAGGCTTCGAGGATTTCCATCCCCGGCTTCAGCTCGCCGGATTCGATGGCCTTGGTGATCATTTCATAGTAGATTCTGTCCTTTAGACTGCCGGTTGGGTTGAAGAATTCCAGTTTAACCAAGATTTCGTTTCCCCCTTTTGGACGGATGCGATTCAGCTTGTACATGGGCGTCATGCCGATGAGCTGAAATATGCTGTCAGCCGCACTTTTTCTAGCCTCCCAAGGAATTTTTCTTTCCGTCAACCTTCATCCCGCCTTAGCTAAGAGTTTTAATTCGCATACGGACAGCTATAAACCTTCACATAGAAAGAATTTAAAATAAACCATCCTCGACAGCTCTATTTTGAAAAAGCTTAAATCCCCATCAACTCAGTTCTTTAATGTGAAAAAATTATGGCTGAATTCTCTTACGTCAACAAGAGTGTTGTTCGGTTTGATGGTTTGGAGAAGGCTACGGGTCGGGCTGTTTTTGTGGGGGATTTGTCGCTGCCTGGGATGTTGTGGGGGAAGATTCTTCGCAGTCCTCTGG
>Ga0180923_151_pt1 | contig 17760 bp, 15 predicted proteins | sample Deesub1362A_J573_FD_124163 | JGI IMG/M metagenome (GOLD analysis project Ga0180923, IMG submission 124163) | Candidatus Bathyarchaeota archaeon JdFR-10
CTCATCGCCCAACAAGATATAATCAGCGTCAATATAAAGTGAGGCTCGGCGTGGGGGCTCGGGGGCTCAGCCCCCCAGGTTAGGACTTGACTTCACACCTCATTTCACCTAGAATGAGATACAGTTCGGGGCCATTAGCTCAGCTGGTTAGAGCGCAGTCCTGATAAGACTGAGGTCTCTGGTTCGAGTCCAGAATGGCCCATTTTTTATTTGCCTACCACCATTCGTTCCAACGTTTTCCGCCGCTGTAAAGTCTTGCGGTTCCTGCTTAACAACGCTACACGTCAAACACTTGCACGTTCTTATCTTCTTGTTTATATACCACGTGTGCCCGCACTTGGAGCAAACTGCTCTCGCGCCTTCGCCTTTGGTCTTAGTTGGCTTTAAGAGCTTCGCGTTGTCATGCGGACACGCACCTACCGCAACCATTTGAAAATTGGTGCGCTTCCCCATTGACGGAGATAATTCAGCATTAACGAATGTCGGTTCAGCTGCCTTTTTTGATCCTGTGGTGGTGCCGACTGCCCTACCCTTTTTCATCTTGTCACCTCCGTTTTTGCTACATCTTCGGACAGCCGAAGTCGCGGTAGCAAGTTGCTCGCAGCGCATTAAGGGTCGCTTAGGCTGAATGGAATCATTGGGAATAGCGCTGAACTCGGTGGATCAGCGGTTCCCCGAAGGTGATAGGCAAATTTCAGCTAGAGCGAACAAAGCGAACAGCGGCGAACAAAAACCGTCAGCTTTGGCTCAGCTTCAAAGCGAACAAAACTCGCGGATGACCTAATATAATGATTGCTAGGTATCACGAACTAGAGAAGCAAATGTCCGGTCGTGTGTCTAGTAATGTGTCTGGTCGCGTGTCAAAACACTGTCCCGACAATGTCCGGTCAGGTTCGGAACCGTCGGAATCCAAACGCACAGTTCAACGCTGGGAAGTCGGCGTTTACAACATACCAGAAGACAAGCTAGCCAATATCGCGAACTCGAAAAGCGAGCGTCGTCTCCGCTTCAATCAAGTCGAAAACCGAACGTCAGCCTATAAATAATATATTGAAAGATAATAACGTTGAAAAGTCTAACGTCAAACGGCGCAACGCCAGAAACGATAAGCTTGAAGTGGCTGGCGCGTAAGTGACGAGCGTTACTTCGAAGGAAAATTTTATGTTAAAAATATTTTTTAAAATATTTAACGTTAAACGAAGCGACGTTACTAACGTCAGACGAATAAATTTTAGTCTATTGGATTCCGCGTATGTAGTCGGGAATCATTGCCCTACCCGCGCTGAGATTACATAGCTAACAGGTATCACCTGGTCACGGTCACCCGGTTATCACCTACCCTCACCGAATCAAAAAGTTGTGGAGGCGGGACCGTGCCAGCAAACCTAATCGCTGCCTACCGCTGTAGGATTGGAAAAGGCGCGGTTTCGGTGAAAACAAATAAGGTAAGCACTTAGGAAAATCGTTTTGCGCCTACCGCGGTAGGAACGAAAAAGGCGCTGCCACACGGGGTAACAGAGGCTCAGCCACTGGAGACTATTCCAATCTTACTTCTCGAATCAGGTCTTGAAAACCGATTATCATTCTTCGTATTTGTCGTGGGTTGGAATCTCGGATTCTTTTTAGTTCGGCTTCGCGCAATTCAGCTGCTTCTCGATTTGGTAGAATCTCAAAATATTGCAATCGTGGATTCCGACCCGCGGTCGAGAACGTTTTCTTGTCCCTATGTTCCGAAAGCCTCTCGCGGAGTTCTCTGGTTTGCCCAACATAGAACTCACCGTTATCCAACTTGAGGATATAGACGAAGAATCGCTCAGCTCTTTTGTCTGCCTTTGTCCATGCATTGGAATGCTCTAAGTCGTAACGTTGATTTCGGGCAGGGATAGCAGACGCTGGTTTCCATTTAGCAACTGGGCGCCTGTCATAGCAATCTAGGCAAAGTTCATACAAGGCGTCTTTGAATCGACTGCACCTAGGGCATTGGTCAATAAGTCCATCTTCCCAATCTTCATAGTGTTCGGAACAAAGGAAATAATTGCCGGGAATTTGTCTATTACAAGCCCAGTAGCCACATATGTTCGTATTTCGTGTGTACACGATAGTCTAGTATATAAGGATTATGTTCACAGGGCAAGTACTCTACCCGGACTCCGTAGTTATTTGGACAACGAGTTTGGATCTAATCGTTACCTATCGTCACGGAATCAACTAGGTTTGCGTTAGGGTTGAAAAATAAGTACGGGAGTGAAAATACGGTTGCTTACCTACCACATTGAAATCGAAAAAGACGCTGATGACGCGCAGTCGCGTTTATGTAAACCTGATTTCAGTACCCCGAAAAAGTCACAATCCTAGACAAAAGGTGACATCATCCAGCTAGGAACTGATAAACATAATAACAGTAGTGCGGTCCAGCCCAGCTAAATACTGGTGTACGGTGTCGGTTTTTAAGCGATATTGCGTTTGTCGGAATATATCCCTCGTCTAAGCGTGGATATTGGATCAATTAGTTGCGGCTTAAAGAAATACGGCATCATAGGTTTGCACTGCTTATTAATTATCGGGGCATATCTATAAAGCTTCCAGATTTCAATATTGCGAGGACAAGCTTACTGATAACTATTGCGAAAACATTCAATAAGGCCGGAATCGATTAAGCATATCGTGATATGGATAAGCTAGTGAATGGGTTAGCGAGAATAAGATCGATGGATTAATGCTTAACTGGAAAGCTGGTCGCTTTGATCCGCCTGAGTAAAGACTACACATAAGAAAAGCCTTAATGGTGCTGATGAATTCTATAGTGTTCGAATCCTTTCAAGAGCGCCGAAGAGGATTGTTGTCAAACGGAAGGCAGGACTTACTTGTCGAAAACGCAGCTTGATTCAAAGGCGTTCAGCTCTTTTTCTTTCTAGCTAATTTTTTCCTTCTTGCTGCTTCTATAGCTTTCTTGCTTCTGAAGCCACTTTTTCTGCTTGGCACTAGTCTCTCGAATAATTCTGGATGTAACTCGTACTGCCTTGTAAGTCTTTTCTCGATCGCTTTATATAGGGCTTTGTTTCCGACAGATAATACCCTTAGAAGAAGCAAATTCCTAGCGTATCCTTCTATGTCTTCCTTTGTAGTGGCTGTCGTAGCTGCGTAGAGTTGCTTCATTAAGCTATCCTTCTCCTCTTGTGGTATCCTATCCTTATTTGCCCACAGCAGCTGGATAGCCCTAAGAATATGCTCATGGTTTGGTTCTTGTAGGTATTCATCTATTAACCTTCTTTCTTGGTTCCATAGGTGTCTACTCCCATACGCTGTTTCACAAATCATTAATGCATATATATCTGAGTAGATGGTGGGCATGTCTGGGTAACGTTGTTTAATCAAATCTAGAAAGAGACCTTTGATATTAGCGCAGAACGCTTGAGATTCCTTTATGCCATGCATTTTTACTTCAGCCGGTGAGCGCCAAGCTGCTTGTAGTAGCTTGCCTACCAGGACTTTGGAGACGCAATCAATAATATCTTTTTCCCCACGTTCGGTGTATCTTATAATAGAGTCTATCAGGTCCTTCGTAATGGCTTGCTTAAGTCCAGCATAATAAAAGACTACATCATACCACCAGCTATCGAAATACATTTTCGTCAAATAGCTGTCCAAATCCGGTATTTCTTCGCGGTTATCGTAAATCCTCAGTGCGATAAAGTAGTCAAGGAAAGTATTATGAACAAAACTGACTACCTCTCTAATGTCCAATATGCCAGCTCGTTCCATTTCCGAAACGAACAATCTTAATTGTTTTGCATCCCATTGGAACTTTGCAGCATATTCCTCTAAGAAGCGATTGAATTCCTCTTTACCTATTGTATCTCGCGATTTCAGAAAAAACTCATGATAAGCGAGTTCTGACAAAAAATTCTTCTTTATTTCGGGCTCAAACAGGATTTCTAAGCCTTTTCGTAATCGATCTTCTACACCTAGGGCTAGGTCAAAAAACTTATTGTAAAGAAGAACTAACGAGGATGGAATTTCCCTATCAGCCTCAACTAAATCAATTAGGAGCAATAGCGTCAGAGGAGTCATTATTAGCTGATTTTGAATTGTCTTGAGTCCAGACTTCAATGCATCGAGTTTAGTCTTGTCTTGGATCAATCTATCACACAATGTCAGTGCTTGACCGTATTGTAATGGCAGTAACTCACGCTTTTCTAACCTTATAGATTCTTTTCTTACTAGATCTATTTTTCGACTAGTAATGAAAAGCGCACATCCTAAGGCACTGGCAAATTCGATTGCCTTATTTGCGATAGTTTCTCTCGATTCTCCAGGTGCCTCGTCTAGCGCATCTACCAATAATGCATTTATTTTGAATCTCTTCCTAATTTCAGGAGGCGGCCCGAATCTCTCAATTAACTCTTTCAGTTCCTCAATTACTATTAGATCTCTAGCTTTAACCAAAAGAGGAATCTCCAAAATCTCAGCTTTTTTTCGAGTAGCTTGCTCGAGACTCTTAGAAAGCAAGTCAATCGCAAGTTTATGCATAGCTGTCGATTTGCCTACACCCGGTTCACCAGCTATCAACAGTTTCTGGCGGGATTTAATAGCTTCTTTTAGACTCTCGATTGGAGTTATTTCTGAAACTATCGAAAATACAGCTTCAGGAGTGATTTCTATTATCCTGTCTAATACTCCGATTGATTGTGGCACATAATAATCTGTCAATGAACGAACCCGGTCAGCGAGGACATGTTTAGTCTCTAATTCCTCTATCTTTTTCTCAATGTATTCACATATGCTGCTCTCGAAGAAAATATAGGGATAATGCTGTGTAAATTTCTCTATGAGCCATTTCAAGTCGAAAATAGTTAGATTCGGTCGACTTACTTCGGTAGTCAGTCGCACATTAGCACCCTTGCTCAATGTTCCAGCTATCATCAACCAAACGAATTGGATGTTTACTGGCCCCTTTATAGATTCTAACCAAGCCGGATGCTCAAAGCATTGTTCAATTTGACTCTTCAGCTTATCAATAAGACCTGATGATTTTGTGCGTATGTCCCCTCTTGCTACCACTATGCCAACCGTATTGTCGCCAAAAGCACTCCTTCTTACCATGACCAAGTCTTTCCCAAATTCTTGTGGCCCATGATAGATCTCAACATAAGAGTCTGGTTCCATATTTTGTAGGAGTTCTTTTAACCCTTTGCGAAGGGTGGCTTCATCCATCTTTCTAAGTATATCGCCCTTTGTGTTTTCACTAAGGGCCTTGACAATCTCTCTGATTCTAGGCTCTCTCTGCATGAGAACACCTCCGATGCAGAATCTATTTGTAGCGTTTGGCCAATTATAGCTATTGGTGCTGTGTAGTGTCAATTATTGCACTTCATTGGAACTAGGATAGCTAGCTTTGGTCAAAATGGTTACAATTACCGCACAGAAGCTATTAAATAACCAAGCACAGGACGACAATGGGTAGGCATAAGACACCTCATGGCCTCACTGTATTATCCCTAGACCAGCGGCAAGATGAGAAGATACATCGCACTATAAACAGAGAGATTAACTAGGTGGCCTATGATATGCCAGCTGAGCTGAAGCAGGTCATCGGGACCTTCGTCGAATACTTGACTCTGACGCTATCATGAGGGATTGGGGGAATGTCATGCCCTACACGTATTACTAGACGCCATCTTGAAATACTGCGGCGCAAGGAGGCTAAGTGCAGGATTAGAGGTGAGGAAGAGCTATGATAGAACTCCCAGAGAGGAGCATAGCCCTTAAAGTGTCCATTGGTTCAAAGGCCTATTTTGTCTCACTTTTGCTGACGACATACAGCCTTAAGTTCGAAAAAACACATAGGCGTTTTAACATTAATGCACGAAAGATGCCCTACTCACATTTGTACCTTATGTGGAGACATATTGAGCAGTGCTAAACAGTTGATGCAAAAAATATTAGTTAAGAAACTTCCAGAGGCATCATAAGGGTTTGCTTGTATTAGATGAGGATGATTGCTTACACGCGGGCGTGAACGCGGCAGATATTTGTAGAAGAGTTTGTTTTAGCCAACTTTCACCCTATTGAGCTTGTTCAATCAACATAGCCTCTTAAGCGCTCCCTTTTTAAATCAACTTCGCCTAACGAGGGATATGTTGGTCGTTTTCACGCGCGTTGGCATTTGGTTAGTTTAAAAGCTAGCTTCGCTGGTTACATCGGTGAAGACGGCTAGACTAACGTTGCCACTTGTTTAGACGAGTGGTAGAATTCCACCAGGGTTAACACTCCGTGCGAATAGAGACCAATAAGGAAGCCATTAAAAATGCCAAGGCGAGCACCATACACAAAAGTCGTCAAAGCTAACCAAATTCGTGCTGAACACGTCAAAGGAATGGGCGACGTAGTGTTCAAGGGCTTTCACTGTCTTAATAGTGAGTGTAAGGAGTTTATCTTTGTTCGCAAGGATGAAATCAACGAAGATTTTAACATAATCTGTCCAAGCTGTGGCTTTGTTTTTTCTTCCACAGGTGAATCTGTTTTTTATGATTATCAACTTACAGATATTCGAGACAACTCTATTATTGAGGAACGGCAGTTCGTAATTCGTCATGATGAATATATTGATGAAGCACAAGAGTATAAGTATTGTATTATCTGCAATACATTAAAGCCTATAGACTTTTTTGATAGGCACAGTGCTCGACAATCAGGCAGACAAGGCGAATGTCGGTTATGTAAGAGAATCTATAACAGTATTAAGAATCAAACGAGAATAACTGATCAACACCGTGAAGCATCAGAAAGACGACGTTTGTACAGAGTCCTAGCAAAAGAACCGACTAAAATAGACGCTAAGTCAATATATGACAAGTTCGGTCATAAATGTTTTCTCTGTGGGAAGAAACTTACCTATCCTGAAGATGTTCGTTTGGATCATACTTTACCAGCAAGGCTTTTCTGGCCGATATCAACCAGTGCAACCCTCTTATGCTCAGATTGTAATAATGTAAAGCATGGCAAATGGCCCTCGGAAGTTTATAGCGAGAGTCAACTTAGAAAGTTATCTGTGTTAACTAGTATACCCTACGAGATCCTAGCTGGCCCGCCAAAGCTTAATCCGGAAGCAGTGCAGTGGCTAGTTGAGAATGTTGATGCGTTTATAGAGCAGTGGATTCGTTATCCTGATGAAATAAAGAAGGTTCGGAACTTAGTTCTAGAAATGACCGGGACAGACATCTTCAAACATGCCAAAGTTATTCCTGATTTCTTGAAATAGGTACGTTCATATAGGTGCAAAAAACTCAAGCTAATACTAGGTATTGATGATGTGAGACTTCGCCTTTATCCGTAATACCATGCGATTCACAATGACTCACGCTTTCTTCAAACACGTCTACCGTATAAAACCATGGTTTTGCGATTTTACTAAGCTCTCTCGCCATATCACATTTACTACTTTTGCCCAAGTGCATTACGAACAATCCACCAGGCTTTAGTCGCTCGCGTGCTTGCCTAAAGACAGATTCATATACTCTCATGCATTCTTTTTGTTTAAGTTCAAGAAAACGCAAGGGTTGAGTTTTAAAATCCTTTCGCTCCCAACCGCAGAACCACAGACGAATCCAATTGGCCAAATAGAATCTCGTACTATCGAAAAATGGCGGTGAGGTTACTACAGCATCAAGATTGCTGATTTCTATTGGCCACCAAGAAGTCGCATCTTGTAAGTAAATCTTACCTTCGCGAAATTCTTCGGGATATTCGACTTCAAGGCTTCTTCTTACCTTAGTGTACAAATGGTCAATTAAAGAGCGATATTCATTTGGCCCACTTGGAGCGAAAGGCGTAACTGGGTGTGAACGTCGACTTAAGGCATATGGCCTGTTGCCATGAAGAATGTGTAAGAGACACGCGAGTACAAAATTCCATTCTACTGATGACGTCTTCTGCAGGGAGAAATAACGACGTGCCAGAAGGATCTCCTTGAATGTTTTTTCATTATAGAATTCATCTAAGGCATGGTTGAAATTGATTTGTTTGGCATCTTCGAACTCTGATTCCTTGACTGTTTCAGTTTCAATATAATCTTTTAAATCATTTAAAATTCGATTAACCTTGATACTATTAGGCTTGTTAACTTTAGCAATAGAGATGGCCAAAGCGGCTGGACTAATTTCAAACCCAAATGCTTGTCTACCTTGTAGACAAGCTTCAAACGGTATGGTTCCGACACCAGCGAATGGATCAAGTACTTTTCCGTTTTTGGGTACAAATGTGCTTATGAGAAAGTGTGCTATTGAGGGTTTCATTTTTCCTTGATACGAGCAAAGTGAGTGTAGCGGATGTCCCCAATTTCTTTTGTTATAAGGCGGGAATTTATATGGAAGATTATTCTTAAACTCATTCCAAGACTTGGGTGACTTGCCAATTGAGAAAGACACCCCAGCCGTAGATTTTGCTTGAGCACCCGTAAATTCAAGTATAAGAAGGGTTTCCCTCAAAACACCGCCATCACGTGACCTCCTGATGCGCAGCGTATGCGAGCCGATCTCTGAACAACCATGCCTTGAAGCAATTCTTGAGAGTAACCTATCAGTTTCAACGTGAATTCCGCTGTAGCGTGAATCTCCTATGTCAATAACAATTTTAGCTTCAGGAACTAAGTGCTTTGAGAGCGCTGAGAATATTTGGTCGAATTCTCTGAAGTATGATGCTATCATTTGTGGTATGCGTCGGTCATACGCAGACATTCTAATTCGCTCGACAACGTCTTTCACTTCGTCGGGATATGGCTTATCGCATTTTGCCTTGGTGACATCATTTATACCAGCAGTGAGTGACTTGGACCGCCATATGCTTAATTCATTAGAATTATTCAGCGCTCTGAGAAACCAAAGCTCCAGTTTGGTATTGCGGAAATAATTTGTGCCATTAAGATACGGTGGGCTCGTAATTACACATTCAATATGCAATTTGGGGTTCAGTGCAAGGGACCGTGCATCCTCAGCAACCAGTATCACCTGTCCGGACACTTGGTCAAGTTGTGCGACATCCCTTGCTATTTGTTCTAATCTGCGCGATACCTCCGAACGTATAGAGACTCTTGTTCGGCTTAGCTCGTTTTCCGTCTTATATCTAAGGTCGCCTCTCCTTATCATTAGTGAGGACGGTACCAAAGATGAGAGCACCGCTACTGTAAAAAACTGACCTAGTAAAGGCATCGTGGCAGACAAATCGTCCGCCAGCGTTCTAAGTCTCAAAATGTCTTCAAAGGTGTCGTCATCAAAGAATCGACTTTCGCGAAATGTCTCGAAGTAAGATTGTCTAAGATGTTCATCAGTTTTCTCCATTCCCAATCGAAATCTTAGTTGGAATGCTAGTTCGTCTAGTCTTTCGACGATTTCCTTTCGCCGTTTATTAGTCAACTGCAAAGCCCGATATTTGGCTTCTGTTACCATCTGGAAAACAGGATTCAACTCGCAGTAAAACCCATTTAATCCCATTGTCGCTACAGTGAGTGGTGTAGTTCCTATTCCGGCAAACGGGTCTAAAATCCTTTTTGCTTTAGGTGCATACACTTTTAATACCTCTCGAACAAAGGCCGGCGAGAAACCTTCCAAGAGTGGAAACCAACTATGTAGGATTTCTCCATTACCTGCTCGGTAAGTAGCGATAAGGGGGTCAGATAACAGGTCTCGGGCTTCAAATGAGTTACTATCAACTTGCTGTGAAGTCAGGTTATTGTTCAGAAGGCTTATACAAGCGCGATTGATAGAGAGCAAATTACTCTGGGCATATTCTTTCAGATCATCAAAAGAATTTATGCCTAGCAGTCGACGGATTTCCTCACTTGAAAGATGCCTGACTTTATCGTACAGGTCGCGTTCTTTGTTACCAAACGCAAGGCGAATGTGCCTTTGTGCCGATGGTGTAGCTGGATGATCAGGGAAATATATACTTTTGAATAGTTGTTTCATTTGTATGAAGTATATACCATTTTATGGTAGTGCTGTCAATACTCCTTTCTCAATCTTGTATAAAACTCAAATCCAGATTAAACACAAAGATGATGGGCTACTTTAACGATGGAATCATGCTTATTGACAAAGATACCCTAGCTAGTTAAAGTATCCAATAAATACACGCTAGCGAACGTTCTTACAAGGGTGAGGGAAGGAGGTGTCTCATATGCCTAAATATTGGTTAATTTCTACTACCCCTGAAAACTTCGAAATTGACAGGCAAAACAATTTTGCTATACAAGGTTTTCATCGTCGAATTAGAAGACTCGTTGAGAAAGTCAAACCCGGAGACAAATTTGTGATTTACGTTACTCGCCTTCAAAAGATAGGGGCTATTTGTGTGGCTACCTCTCCTCCATACTTTGATGATAAGAATAAAATATGGTCAGAAGAAGACGAAATCTGGCCTTATCGTTTCGAAACACACCCTTTGCTAACGCTCAGCGAGGAAGAATTGTTGGACGTCAAGAAGATCGTTTCTTCGCTAAGCTTTATTACAGCCAAGCAAAAGGCAACCAATTGGGGACTTGCCTTTCATCAAAGCTTACGAACAATACCGGAAGAAGATTTCGATTTGATCGAGTCAGAAATGCGCAAGAGAATCCTAATACCGACACCGCCACGGGAGGGTATTCTTAGCGAACAGGAAGCTAAGCAAGCTATCATGGAACTTCCACTTGAGAAGACCAGCCTACACGACCGTATCGGTGAAATGTTAGAAACAATTGGTAGTCGAATGGGATATAACGCGTATACCGGTCATAAGGTAACACCTGAGCATGCAGTTGAATTAGATGTTGCATGGCTGCGTGGGAAAAACCCAGAAGTAGCTATAGAAATTCAAATAGGTGGGAATATTATTGAGGCAAAGGATAAGCTTGCTCAAGCAAGAAAATTTAACTATCGCAAGGTCATTATGGTAATGGAAGAATCTCAGCTTGATCGCTTGAATGCCATCGTCAAATTTGACGAACTCATAGATTGGATGGATGCTTGGTCAATACAAGCTGTTTACAAGCTCTACACTGCAGGAATGTCTTTCTTAGATCTCTACGAGCGACTAACAGAATCTCGTTATAAGAAGAAGACCGAAGTAGAGGTTGTGATGGGATAAACAAATTGTTCCGTGCGTTTGTTTGATTCTTTGTTATCGATAGATTGTTTTTAAGCCAACAATAAGAGTATAGAGCTTAAGACTGTCCTCAAACCTCACTGGCGACCTGCGTATATCTCACTAGTCTATACCTCCCTTGTTTTTTAATTAACATCGTGTTGCGCGGAATATATTCGTCGTTTTAATGCGGCTTGCAATTTGCTTGGTTTTCATCGTTGACTATACGAGTGAATTATGTTAAATATAAGCAAAAAGCTGGAGATCGTGATTTGTTTTTTTCGCACATCACTTTAGCTGGCTTATTAGGCATCATTCTTCTTGTAACTGGGGCTATCTACCGCTATCGAGTTAAAAAATATCAACTCGACCAGGGCAACTTTCTTAATTTGATTGGATCAAGCTTCGTTACTGCTCTTGCCGTTGTATATATGTTCGGCTCTATCGACTTCTTCTTTTACAAGGCCGTGATACTTGGCTTTGATGTTGACGACTTAAAGATAGCGGCCTTAGTCGGTTCGCTAATTTTTGGATATCTAGCGGTTCATCGGTTCGCAGATTTCTTGCGAAACAATGGTCGGAATTCTGGATGAGTGACTGGAGTGCAAAATTATCGATAGATTAGTAACAGGAGAAGGTAGGAGGCATTTATGGCTAGATTAGCTATTATTGTAGGTGGATGTGTGTTAATAGCGGCTGGAATCGTTGTCCTATTTCCCGAATTCAATTGGCAAGGCGCGATATTCCTTTTTGCTGTTGGTGTCGGGTTGTTACTGTTTGCGTTTAAGGGTAGTTAATAACTTTCATCAGGTCAAATTGCATCAGAATCGTTTAAATGAATCAACCTTGACCGTCCAGAAACTTTTTCCATATTTAAAGGACTGCATTCCCTATGCATCTCTCTAATTACCTTAGCGTTAACATGATGGTATATCTTCAAAGTAATAGTAACATCCGCATGCCCAAGCATCTCGCTCACCGCTTTTATGTCTCCACCTCGTGATAATGTATACGTCGCAAAGTAATGTCGTAACTGATGCGGTGTAATATGTTCAACGCCGGCGCGCTTGCTCAACTCCCGAAGTCTTTTCTCAAAAAAGGTTCGGTTACGATAAGAGCTTTTTGCGTCAGCTCTGGTCGATGGAAAAAGATACCCGCCCTTCAACGATTGAACGTATTCTCGCAGGTGCTTAACCGTTGTCTCCGAGAGATAGACAGTTCTTGACTTTCCGCCCTTGCCGTTTATCAGGCTGCTTGCATCGTCAAAATTGATATTCTTAATCTTAATCGTCGCAAGCTCGTGAACTCTTAAACCACAATCAATGAGAAGTAGCAGAGCTAGCTTGTCCTCGAGAGTATAAGCTACGCTTAATAATTTAGCTACATCTTCATCGCTTGGCACGCGACGCTCCCTATTATGAACTTTGGGCAGAGGCAAACAACGCGGATCAATATTATACCACCCCTTCTCAAACAGGTAACCGAAGAAACTCCGGTAGGCTTTAACGTAGTTGGCTATCGTGCCAGAGCAAGCTCCGAATTCTTGCTTCTTAGTAAGGAAAGACTTTATGTCAAATTCACTCGGTACAGGATATTCGTTGAGTAGTGCCTCGACTTGCTGACGATACCGATACACTGTGACTTCTGTGAGACCCTTTAGCTTCTGTTCGTTATACCAGGCATCGATATAATTGCGAAGTTTTACTGGTTCACCGCTCCTGATAAGACTGAGGTCTCTGGTTCGAGTCCAGAATGGCCCATTTTTTATTTGCTTACCGCCATTCGTTCCAATGTCTCCCGTCGCTGTAAAGTCTTGCGGTTTCTCCTTAGTAACGCTACACGTCAAGCACTTGCACGTTCGAATCTTCTTGTTGATGTACCACGTGTGCCCGCACTTCGAGCAAACGGCTCTCGCACCCTCGCCTTTAGTCTTAGCAGGCGGTAAAAGCTTCGCGTTATCATGCGGACACGCACCTACCGCAACCATTTGAAAATTGGTGCGCTTCCCCGTCAAAGGAGATTTCAGGATTATCGAGTGTCGGTTCAGCTGCCTTTTCCCATCCTGTGGTGGTAACCGCTGCCCTACCCCTTTTACGCGAAGTGAGCGCTATGTCGAGGCGTGGTCATTATGTTAACTACCATTGAGTGTTAAGAGCCTATCTTCATGGAGATTACAACTAGTCCATTCGCAAACCGCCATTAACGCTAATCGCTTCTCCGGTTATGTTCTTGGAGACTTCAGAGCTTAAAAACAGCACAACGTTTGCGATATCCTCCGGAGTCTGCGCCCTCTTTAGCGGAATTTGCTCGATCCATTCTTCCCACACTTGCTCCGGTGAAACGCCTTGTAGCTTGGCCCTGGCATCGAGTAGTATATCCCACATCGCGGTGGGCAAAATGCCGGGACAAACAGCATTTACATTGATATTGTATTCTCCCAGCTCCTTTGCTAAAGACTGGGTAATACCGATTATGGCGAATTTTGAGGCAGAGTAGTGTGTAATTCCTGCGTTGCCTCTCTTCCCAGCGAGAGAGGAGATGTTGACGATTTTGCCGTACCTCGCTGCTATCATGTGCGGAACAACTGCCTTGGTCACTAGATAGACACCTTTCGCATTGACATCGTTGACTCGGTCCCATTCCTCCTCTTCGAGGTCGACGAACCTGAAATGCCCGACAACGCCAGCATTATTAACCAAAATCTCTATCTTGCCAAACTCTTGGAGCGTGGTGGATACCAGGTTGTCCGCATCAGATTTCCTAGTTACATCAGTCCTGACGGCCAATACTTTTGCCCGACCATTTCCTACCTTTTCCGCCAATTCTTGGGCGAGATCGAGCCTGTTGTCAGCTATGACAACGTTGGATCCTTCTCTAACAAAGCCCTCAACAATCGCAGCACCTATGCCCCTGGCACCACCGGTCACGATTGCAATCTTGCCCTCAAGTCCCAAGTCCATCAGCATTTCCTCCTTTTACCCTTCTATGCTCTTATCACAATTTTACCACCAAGAGTCCAGTACTTTGTATTTGCCTTCCGCAAGTTGTGGTCATGTTCTTGAACAAGCGCGTGAGTTTGAGGCATCGTTTCACAGCTAGGTAAGCCTGCAGAAGTCATATCTGAATCCATAATAAATTGATAATGGCGTAAAGACGTTTAAAACGAAAGAAAAGAAATCTAGTGAGAGCACCCGCGTTTCCAAAATAAAGTAGGTTGCGACGCCGGTAATCACTGCCTACCGCTGTAAGATTGGAAAAGGCATGGTTTCGGTGAAAACGAATAAGTAGCACTTAGGAAAACGGTTTTGCGCCTACCGCGGTAGGAACGGTAAAGGCGCTGATGGCACACAAGCGCGTTTATGCAAACCTGAGGTCGATACCCCGAAAAAAAATCACAATCCTCGCCAAGGGTGCATTTACCCAGCTAAGAACTGGTAACATAAGACAGATAGTGCAGTCCAGCCTAGCTAAATACGGGTATACGGTGTCGGTTTTTAGGCGACATCACGTCTGCCGGAATATATCCCTCGTTTAAACGCGCCTAGAGATTTGGTTAGTTCCCAATCATTATCATTGTCATTCTAGGTATTGACAGATATGCGAATAGGACTATAATTGATTCACTTCATGTGAAATAGCATCAAAAACAAAGACGGTGGTTGGGTTAGATGGTATGAGACAAGGCACTGGAACTGCTACATGGAATAGATGGCAAACGCAAATACTGGCCTATCTTGAGGAGGTGCGGGAATGGAACAAAAGACACAACGTCGAGAAATATGGGCTATCCTGGTATCAATTCTCTTTCTGGTCTTAGGTTTTTTAGCTGTATGGCTTGCAAAACGACTGCTCGAATTTGAAGGTGATGCAATATTTGTCACCCTCATTCTCGTGCCCATGCTCGTATACCTGATCTTCTCAGGCCGATTGACTGAACTTAGAGGGCCTGGAGGATTGGAAGCCAAGTTCGTAGGTATTGCTGAGCAATCCGTTGAATTAGTCTCGGAAACGATAGGGCCTTCAGTGGGTGACATGGAGGTTGTGGCCAAAGGGGGTGCAAGAGAATTACAGAGACAAATCTATCGCCTTGATGAATCCAAGCCAATCATTTTGACCTTGACCTTGGGTAGGGAAGGATATTACAAAGAGGTATGGATACGGTACATGGAGGCATTATCCCAGTATCGCACCTTCAAATTTGTCGTTATCTTGGACCATGAAAATAAGTTTGTAGCATATATTCCTTCCGGGACAATGTTACAAATACTAAGAATGGAAGCACTAGGAGATGAATTGGTTCGGGTCATAAATGACGGCAACATTGGAGAATTGCGTCGGTATCCCGGAGTCGTGACGAGAGCAATATCAACAGAATCTACTAATGTTGATGCTCTCAGAGAGATGACAGCTCAGAATTTGGAAGCACTTGTTGTCATAGACAAAGACCGAAATCTAAAAGGAGTAGTCGAACGAGAGCAGCTTATTAGCAAGATGCTACTTGGAATTTTAAGATAAAAGTAACTCGAGACCGTATGTAGATCAAAAGGGGCTCTTAATCACTTTAGCGTTTATGTGGTGATAGATCTTTAGTGTTATAGTCGCATCGGCGTGTCCAAGCATCTTGCTCACCGCTTATTTTATGGGGGTTGACAAGAGGCCAGTTTGGTATTATGATTTGCCCGAAATTTCGTGAGAGCGGAACCATGTCTCCCACATATGAGATCGGGCAGAAGGTCAAAATCAAGCCAGTCAAGAGTCAATCCACCTCCCCACGAGACTGCAGCATAGAGCCGTACGCTGGGCAAATCGGTGAGGTGGTGAATTACCACTGGATAAACCCACCAGCAGGTGGAATCTTCTACATCTATACGGTACGGGTTGAAGCCGGCGATAAAGAGATTGTGCTGCACCAAGACGAGATAGAAGCCATCTAGCACAGTAACCGACCTCGGAATCCTCCCTCAGATATAGAGATAGTCGCTCCTGATTTGTTCCCTGTAGTCCCATTTGGCTAAAATTAAGTTGGGAGGGAGAGAAGATGAGGTACAAATATGGCTTCAGATTTGGCTTTGGCTTTCCTCCCTTCGGCTTCTGGTTCCGGGGTCCGGGTTACTTTCCGCGCCGGGAGGAGTATATCCGCATGCTCGAAGAATACAAGAAGGAGCTTGAAGCCGAGCTGAAGGACGTGGAAGAGGAACTCAAGGAACTGCGGGGAGAAAGCCAATCAATTTAGAGCTTGCGCAGCAAACGCAACTGCTCAGGCAGTGGGACTATGGCTAAATGTCAGCATTGCGGCGGAGAGTCAGTCCTCATCTCCCGGGCTCTGGGGCTGTGTGTGGATTGCATCCGCAAGGATTTCGCCCAGGTTCTGCCGCTGATCGAAGAGGCCCACCGCGCTGCCAGGAGCTCGTTCCATCTTCCCGAGCAACCTCCTCAGGATGTGGTGGGCATTGGCTGCCAGCTCTGCACCAACCAATGCCGCATCCCTCCCGGCGGCCGGGGATACTGTGGCCTCCGCACCAACCAAGGGAATAAGCTTATCGGCGCCACTGCAGAAAAGGCTAACGTCAGCTGGTATTATGATGCGCTGCCCACCAATTGTGTGGCTGACTGGGTCTGTCCCGGCGGCACCGGCGCTGGCTATCCCCAATTTGCCCATTCTCAGGGCGCCGAATACGGCTATAAAAACCTGGCCGTCTTCTACCAAGCTTGTTCCTTTGACTGTCTCTTCTGCCAGAACTGGCATTACCGGCATTGGGCAACCCAGCCGAGCCAGGTTGATGCCCTAGGGTTGGCTCAGGCGGTGGATGAGCGCACCACCTGCATATGTTATTTCGGTGGGGACCCATCACCCCAACTGCCCCACGCCATTCGCGCCTCACGGCTAGCCCTGGAAAGGAACCAGGGCAGAATCCTGCGCATCTGCTGGGAGACCAATGGCTCCATGCACCCCGCCCTGCTGAGACAGGCGGCGGAGCTCTCCTTGAGCTCGGGCGGCTGCATCAAGTTTGACCTCAAAGCCTGGAGCGAGGAGCTGCACCTCGCCCTCTGTGGGGTGAGCAATAAGAGGACCTTGGAAAATTTCAGGCTGCTAGCTCAGTATGCGGAGAGAAGGCCATCGCCCCCTTTTCTGGTAGCCAGCACCCTGCTCGTCCCGGGCTACATAGATAAGGAGGAAATAGCCAAAATCGCCGCCTTTATCGCCTCGCTCAACCGGGACATCCCTTACGCTCTCCTCGCCTTCCACCCCCAGTTTATGATGCATGACCTGCCGCCCACCTCAGCGCGGCACGCCCGTGAATGTGAGGCAGCGGCTAGAGCCCAAGGGTTGCGCCGGGTGAGAGTGGGCAATATTCATCTACTCGGTGATTATTACTGATACCGAGTGCGGTCTTTTGGCTGCCAATCCCTCCCCGGCTCGATAATGTGAATTACCTGCCATCTCCGCGCCTCCAGCGCCAGAGCGATGAAGCGGCGATGGCAGCGCCAGGGAAACCGCTCCGCACAGACAATGGCAGTGGCCCTTTCGCTGGCAATTTCCTCCAGCTTTCCTATGCCCTTCTGGAACTCAGCGGTGGCGGTGAAATTCTGGTAGCCGCCAGGACGGTGGCCGCCGAGCTCCCTTCCCATCTGGATATAGTC
>Ga0180923_125_pt1 | contig 7790 bp, 6 predicted proteins | sample Deesub1362A_J573_FD_124163 | JGI IMG/M metagenome (GOLD analysis project Ga0180923, IMG submission 124163) | Candidatus Bathyarchaeota archaeon JdFR-10
AACCGTCCCGATATTAAATCCGGCATCGGTATACGCCTGGCGCCATAGGTCTAGGCCACCATCCTGATAAAGCCAGGTGAGCCAAGGTATTGCTGAAGAGGAAAACGGGATATCACCGCCGAAGAAGGGCCCAGAAGGTATTGTCCCCAGCCAGTAACCGGGCCAGGCGTGATAGGCATCAAGCGTGCCAGCACTGGTGGCATCCAGCACCTCAAAGGGACCAACTATAGAGCCACCACGCAGGCTCTCAATCTCCAGACGTCCGTCACTCATCTCTTTCACATTGGCAGCAAACCTATCCGCCAGTTGCTGCAAGAAGCCGCCACCCCATGCGGACTGCATCTTCCACTTGATCACCTCAGGGGGAGCTGCCGGTGCTGGAGCTGGAGCAGGAGTTGGGGAGGGTGCGGGTGCTGGCGCCGGGGCTGGGGCGGGTGCTGGCGCCGGGGCTGGGGCAGCACAAGCGGCCACCAAGCTGCCCAGCAGAACTATTACTGTAATCAGGGATATCGATATCTTCGCTCTCTTAGTCACTTCTCCCTCCTTTAATTTCAAACATTGAGCCCTCACATTCTCAAATTTTGATTTGAACGCCATCACCCCCTACTCAAGTAACTTAAACTGATAAGCTTCCCGGCTTGGCCTTCGCCAAATGTTTTATGGGCCTTTGTCTCTTTGATGGGCTACTGCATGCGGTGGACCTTGTCTGACCCGGCACAAAGCGAGGAAGGCACCGGTCATTGCTATTAAGAAGCCTTTCCAGTGCCCCTAGCGTCACCCACCTCATTGTCCCTCTTCCGCTCTCAAGGCCAACTTGTACCGGATAGATTATAGTCTATAGTCCACTTGGGCAATTGTCAATCCCTTCCAAGCATGATGAAGCCTACTTGCTAGCTACACCCTCAGCTAAAGCTCAACTAGGGACAATCGTTAGTCACCATTACTCAGATTGTTAACCTTGCTCTGAAGCCTCACACAGCCTAGAATCGGGTTCTCCATCGGTTGTGGTTGATTATTGTTCTTTATTCGTTTTATACTTCGATTTAAATGCGTAAAGACGTAGCAAACGAAAAATGTTTACAGTAATAATTCTCGTCATCGCTCTTATTCTCAGTTGGGTTCTTCTCAACCAAACCAAAGACATGCCTATGACAGAGCCCTTGTATCTCCCTTTGAGAATAGGTGCTTTGTTAATTCCTTTTATTGGCGTTGGCATCATCTTTCTTGTTGCTTACTTCAAGCGAAATAACTGATGAGATTGACATTAATTCCTTAAATTTGTGTCTGTATTAACCCCTTTTTCTTAATCTCACTGGCCGACCTCCTCTAGATGGATGCCTGCTGATAACCCTTCCACCTCTACCGACATACAAATCACCTTTAGGCATATGCCTTCGTGTTGCTCTAGGCATCGGGGAACTTGTGCGCACTCTAATCTTCGGCTCTTTCAAAGCTGCGAACCTTACCTTCTCTGTGCCAATTACTAGCTGCGGCATTTGAACCACATCCCGCCAATTCTTGTAGGGGAACTTGATACCCGCCTTTTCCATAGGTGTGTGGTCGCCTAATGCTTCGTGTGGTCTGAAAAAGTTATAATGCACCAGCCATCCTTGAGTAAGTAGTCTAGCTGTTTCCAGCTTCTTTAAGCCACGCATTACCTTTGTGCGTGCTTTAAGTGTAGAGTGAAACCGCTCAATTAACTGCGTGCCGGGAGTAGTCCGCAAATTCTTGGCTGGTATGTGCTTCGTTTCAGCACCAAAGTTAAGCTCTACCCCATCAATATAAGCGGCAAGCTGGTCAGTAACTACCACCTTTGGCGGCTTACCCGCCCTTCTTGCTGCCCTTGCTAAAAGCACTCTGGCATCAGTAGTAGTCCTGCGAGTAGATAGATGAGAAGCCAGCAAAAATCTGGTCTTGGCATCAATAATGTCCCAGAACCAGACCTTTTGCCCGCCGATATTAAGCACCGTCTCATCAGCCACCCAGACATCGCCCACCTCTGGCTTATATTCTCTGGCTCGTTTGATAGCATCCTTGCTGAACCTTACCAACCACTCATAAACTGTGCTATCAGAAGGGTAATTCTTGTGCATCTGCCACAGGTGTCTACGTATGGCATTGAGAGACATACCCTCGTAATACATATTCAGCGCTGAATGCCCCTGAAAGTGCCATACTTTACGATGTGCCTTGACCCGCAGTATTTACACTTGAGGTCATCTATCGTGTATCTTGTTACCATCCAGTTACCCCCATAGGCGTCAACCCAAATAATCTCTTCGTCTTGCATTTGACCCTCCAGCCTTTTTGACTAGAGGGTATAAAATTTTTAGCCGAACTACCAACCACCGAGCAGAACCGTAAAAGGGCTATCTTGACAAGAACCACGACGGGGTCTAAAATCCTGGCAAAATCCAGTTGTGCAAAAACGATTGAACACCGCAAGGAAAAAGAAACTCGATAAGGTTCCGCGGAAAAGTGAGATGATTCTATGTTGAGGAATCTGGAAGCCATCTCCTTGACAGCTATTGTGCTCGTTGGTATCGGCATGCTAGCTTTACTGCTAGCCGGGGCGCTTGGCAGGCGATTGAAGAATAAGGTTGGCGGACTCATCATTGTAGGAGTAGGAATTGAGATATTAGCGCTGTCACTTGGGTGCTTCAGTTGGAACCAATTGGTCGGTGCGCTTGCCACTATCCTCGCTGCTCTTTTTCTGCTCTGGTGCGGAGTTAGCTATGTCATATATCGCATATACTGTGCTCGGATCCACCGGCAGCACTGGGATGGCGAAAGCACCGCCACCGGCAACAACTGCGAATGCGTCCCCAGCTTGGATGAAGGAAAAAGGACTACTGTGCCGTTTAAGAAGGACAGGTGGTGGACTCTGCTTCTTGGGCGTTTCGATGTTGCCCCGACTAGTAGGTCCCTTAATGAGCTCATCATGTGCGGTGGCACAGCTTACTATGGTTTCTATTTTACCTGGGGCGTCGTTACGACTAATATCATCGTTTCAATAATCTGTAAATTGGTGGAGGACAAATGTGAGATCTTAACTAGTGAAAAAGGACCTAAGGAGGATACGGACGGGCCTGTTCGAGTTTGCACGGCCAACGCAATCGAAATCTCCGGCGACACAGCTACGATAGCCGTCGAAATGGCCGCGGCGTTAAATGCCTCTGGTGGTCCAGAAATCAAAGTATCCAAAGGGCCAGTCGGGGTAAGTATATCTTGGCCGGATGCAGAAGAACATCGTATTGAGTCAATGGGCACTTACCGGTGGAAATGTGTGAGAGAGGAACGAGAGGCGCCAGGGTAAAGAAGATCGATACGCCCTGTTGCTTCTCATAGCCGGTACCCAATAGCGGCAGGGAACCGCAGGACCAGCTTGAAGCATCAGCTGGGTGCACGAAAAGGGTTCTAGTGGCTGGCTAATGCGGCAGGACTTCGTGGGCGAGCAGCGCTGTGTTGCTTAATCGTGTAGCAGCTGGCCGAGTGTTTCGTACACAGACGAGATACACCGAGCAATGCTCACTTGCACTGTAGACCTTCCTGAACATCAACGTCTAGACCAGTTTCGTGGCTCTGGCCACTTACCCCCTGGGAGATTGTATTGGCACGGGAAGCTCATTTCTACGGCCCAGTGAAGGCAAGGTTCTAGATTTCACCCAGGTGCCACCGGAAATCTAGTTGGATTGCGGAGCCGTGTTTGTAGGCTGCTACGCGCGTAAGGGTCTTCCGTAGCGTTACTAAGGAATGCTTCGACCCGGTAAGGGCAATGGATGCACTCTCTACGAAGGCAACCAATGAGAAACACTGATTGCGGTAGAAGGTGGGGAAGGCCCTGAACGCTGTGGCAACAAAGCCCTCCTACGTTGGCAGTGGCTTTCAGATTACGACAGTTTATTTCGTGACTATGGCTTCGCATATGGCAAGGCTGATTTTTTGGGTGGCGGAACGCCTTTACAAATGTTGCTTTAGAGAAGATTCATACGTAGTAGGCGCAACCGGGCATAACGAACAGAAGAAGCAAAGCCCTAATAAAGCTAAAAGACTGCTGTAAAGGCTCCCCCGATGCGCAAAGGGGCGGTCAGGAGGCCAACGACCATATAATGAAACCATTTCACACAGGTGCTCCTCGCTCGTATACGGGCAAAGTTGAGACGCACCAGCTTATGAGCTTTACCCTGCGGCTGAAGGAACATATCTCCTCCAGCTAATTAGCAGCTTGCGCCAAAAGGGCGTCTCCGGTTCGTCGAGCTTTCAGATTGACCTCTTATTCACGATAGGGGGCTACCCCCTAGCTGACGCGTCCAATACTAACTAGGTAAACTGCAGCCTCGTCCTTCCCATCAACGCCGACAAGCCGATTTATCTCGTCGTCGAAAAAAGCACCGATGCCACACGGGCCGAGTCCGAGGGAGGTGGCTGCCAGATAGAGGTTTTCGCCCAAATGCCCCGCCTCCAGAAGGACATAACGGTAGGCACGCTCTTGGTACTTCCACCGCGTGCGCTGGAAAATTGCTGCTATCACCAGTACAACACTGGCCTGGAGCACCATGTCCTGTCCCCCAGTGCCCGTGAGCAGCGAGGAGCGGAAGTCGCCTTCCTTGATCAGGTCCAGCGAGTGATCCCTGGGACGATAATGATAGACTCCCCTTGCCAATCCCGAGACGACGTTTACTATCGGGTAAATCTCCAGAGGGTAGAGCGCCCCAGCTGAGGGACTTGCTCGCAATGGGTGGGAAGGCTCAGTAATACCATAAGCGGAGTGAAGGAGAAGCGAAAGTTGTTCCAAGGTCAAAGGCTTCCCCGAATAGTCTCTTATAGAGCGTCTCCGCTCTATGGCCTCCTCGACAAACAGCCCGCGATAGCGAAAATCTCTGGGCAAAGCTATGCGCTGCGCCGCGGCGTAGTCCTTATAAAGTGGCGGTCGCTTACCCCAGTAAAAGGGCTTGCGTATCATACCCCATAAACCCGGCTTGCTCCACTGGTGGTAGACAGATCCCAAATCGGCACCCTCTAACTCCGAGGGGGAACGTTCTAATGGTAGCCAGCGCCCAAGGAAAAAAGCTGCTACAGCTGCTGTGCCAGAGATGAGCAGACTCCGCCGAGAAAGCGATGGCACCCTAGCTGGCGCACCAGGCTTGCCCTCGGCGTGTTCTGGACGAACTGCCGGCTTAGAGCGAAGCCCGGTAGCTCCCTTTAACCGCAGCCATAGCTGATGGCGTTTCAGGATGATATGTGAGACTACCAATGCCACGAGGCAGTATGCACTCAGGCGGTGGTATAAGCTGCGCGGAATTCCCAAATAGTCGGCCAGGAGTCCACTCAAAGCTGTGGTGGTTAATACTAGCAATAGCAACAGGGTGATTATCAGGTCAAACCTCTTGCCCCACATAGTGCCACCTCCTGCCCGAAGTCAGATCCTGATAAGAAATCTAATTGTCTCAGCGGTCTGGTATTGTAGTTGGGAAGTAGCGAGGCACACCACCGCTCCCGCTGGCCGCGCAAGCAGAGCCGCAAAGCCAGTGTGCTCCGCCCACAGCTACAAATCCTCGCTCGTATTATAGGCCAGTGCCCATGCTAACTCAACAGCGCCACAACCGTGAGTGTTCTCCTCCAAGTGATCAAACTGCTAACAAGACACAATAGATGGCAGGCGGGCAACCTTTGCTTGTTTTGTATGATGTGCGGGAACTTTCGGGTACACTAACTGACATTGTACAATCTCGCTGCCTGAGTCAGGATGAAGCGCACTCTTTACACGCGGAATAAATGTTTTGAAATAATTTCTCCAGCTTATCAGTCGGTGTGGAGGCAAAGGCAATCCGCAACAGATTCTTCTCCCCGTAGCAAATCACCCCGGTATTGTATCTACTCAGTAACACATCCCAGACTTTAGCAGCATCTGCATTTTTCAGCCTAACACACATAAAATACCCTGAGTTAAACGGCAGGCTCTCAAAATACCTCCCATATTCTTTATGCGCCTCCAGGATTTCCTTAACTTTCAAATAGCGTTCCCTTATCTTCTCCTTATTCCTCTCCTTGTCCTTCTCATATGTTTCCGACCCCAAGGTCTTCAGGAAGAGCGACTGAGATAGCAGGGAAGCATTGGAAATATTCCCCCTGACAGCTCCGGCGGTTTTGTCCTCCAGGGCCCTGTACAACTCTTTATCACCATTCTTTATGCCGTAGGTTATGAACCCCACGCGTAAACCCCAAGCGTATTCTTCCTTGGTAATGCCATCTATTTTTATAGCCAGCAGGTTTTCATGGAGATGAGATAGCTGCGAGAATAGGGATTCAGTGAATACGTTATCTTCAAAGACAAGGCCGAAATAAGAATCGTCCAGAATAACAGCTACTTTATTACCGGCTTCGGCAGCCTCTTTCAGGACATCGATTATCTCGCTAGCCACTTCATTACTCGGGGTATAGCCAGATGGATTATTTGGGAAATTCAGAAGCACGATTTTCTTCCCAACGGCCCCCGTGTTAATGGTCTGCTTGAAGGATTCGGTGTCGAACACTCCATGGTCAAAAAAGTTAAAGAATTTGAGCTCTGCGCCATACGCATTGGAGAACACCAGGTCATAATTTTCCCAATAAAGGTCAGCAACGATGATATCGTCAGCCTCTTCCACAAACATATAACCCACCAGACTGAGCCCGTTGGTGACTCCGCAAGTGACCACTGGCAAACTGATTTCCTTTGTCCCAAGGGAAGGATTCTTTGCCCTTATTAACTCTTGCCATTTGTCTCTCAGTGGTTTGATTCCCTCACTTGGGGCATAAGGGAAGGCATCTTTCCTGTCAAGTTCAAGAAAGCGGGCCATGCTGGGCAAGACCATGGGCTGACCGTCATCTCCGTAGGCGATGCCTATCGTAGCATTGATCTCCTTGCCTCTGGCCGCCATTCCCTGGGCCAAGATGCCTCTCCTGGGGAAGTAAATCGCTTTCCCCTTTCTGGATAATAACTCATACACGGTTGGACTGTGAGTTTCTATGGTACGATTAAGCTCCTCCGCTTGTGGATTCAGCCTTGCCATAGTAGATTCTCCTCAAATTATTCTTCCGCCAGATTTTTGTCTGAAACCGGCGGCGGCAGATTCCGGTGACCAGAACACGAGCTTACGCCTCTGAATATTCCCGGAAAACCAGCACCGAATTATGACCGCCAAAGCCAAAGGAATTGGAAAGGGCAACAGCGACCTTGGCCCGGCGGGCCACATTGGGCACATAATCCAGGTCGCACTCTGGGTCAGGGTGCGTAAGGTTAATGGTGGGCGGAATGATGCCATGGCGGATAGCCATAATGCAGATGAAGGCCTCAGCCGCTCCAGCCGCTCCAATGAGGTGCCCCAACATTGACTTGGTGGAGCTTATCGGGACTTTGTAAGCATAATCACCGAAAACGGTTTTTATGGCTCTGGTCTCGGTTACATCATTGAGCGGGGTAGAGGTACCGTGGGCGTTGATGTAATCAACTTCCTCAGGGGCAATACCTGCCTTTCTCAGCGCTATCTGCATGGCTCTGGCGGCGCCCTCGCCGCTCTCCAGTGGCTGGGTAACATGGAAGGAATCAGCAGTGGCACCATAGGCGACGATTTCTGCCAGGATATTGGCGTCGCGCTTGCGAGCGTGCTCCAGACTTTCCAGGACGAGCACGCAGGCCCCTTCGCTGATGACGAAGCCATCACGCTCCGCATCAAAGGGGCGGGAAGCCAGCTGAGGGGCATCATTTCGGGTGGAGATGGCTTTCAGGGCGCTGAAGGCAGTGATACCCA
>Ga0180923_127_pt1 | contig 6387 bp, 5 predicted proteins | sample Deesub1362A_J573_FD_124163 | JGI IMG/M metagenome (GOLD analysis project Ga0180923, IMG submission 124163) | Candidatus Bathyarchaeota archaeon JdFR-10
AAGGTCATAGAGCTGGAGCAGGCGAATATCGCCCTCGAGGAGGCCAGCCGTCACAAATCCCGCTTTCTCGCCGGTGTGTCTCACGAGTTGCGCACTCCCTTGAATGCCATCATTGGCTTTTCTGAGCTGCTGCTGGACGGTGTGCCCGGGGAAATCAACGAGGAGCAGCGGGAATTCCTCAGCGATATCCTGACCGGCGGGCAGCACCTGCTCAACCTTATCAATGATATCCTTGACCTCTCCAAGGTAGAGGCGGGGAAGATGGAGTTTGAGCTGGAGGCCTTGGATCTGAGTGAGGCTATCACCGAGGCGGTGGAGACGATAAGACCGGCCTTGGACGATAAAAAGCACCACCTGGAGGTCAGCATCGAGCCGGGGCTGCCTCCGGTCTGCGCGGACAGGAACAGACTGAGACAAGTGCTGCTCAATCTATTGAGCAATGCCATCAAATTTACTCCGCCCGGTGGCGAGATTGGTATTGAGGCGGTTAGGGAAGGCGATTGCTGCCGGGTCAGCGTGGTTGATAATGGCATTGGCATCAGGAAGAAGGATCAAGCGCGGATATTCGAGGCTTTCGTCCAGGCGAAAGCTCCAAATGGCCAGGAGACGCCGGGCACAGGCCTCGGGCTGACGCTTTGTCGGCAATTTGTCCAAAGAATGGGGGGCAGGATCTGGGTGGAGAGCAAATACGGCAAGGGAAGCCGCTTCAGCTTTACCCTGCCGCTGGCCTTGGAAGGTGAACCCCAGCCAGCAAAGAAATAGCCGGGGCTGAGGGGGATTGATGCGGAAAGCAAAAAGGCACAGCTTCGGCGGTTTAGAGTGAGCACTTGGACGATGTACGCAGCCCGACCGCATGGGTTTGGCTGACCTGGCCCAGCGTCAGATGCTGACCGCAGGATAAAGCAGTCCCCAGAGCGACCGATTGACAGGAATATTTCATTTGGCTATGATGCCTCTCAAAGACCTTGAAACGAAGAGGCCGGGTTGCGATGGAGAGGAAGGCTTTCCTGAGGCTGTGCCTGACCAGCAGCGTGCTTCTCTCTCTTTTGCTACCCATGGCGGCTTGCACCAGAGCGGCGGAACCGCAACCGGCGCCGCAACCACCACCAGCGCCAGCTCCTGCTCCAACTCCCGCTCCGTCGCCGGCTCCCGCACCAACACTCACACCAACACCCACGCCACCACCTCAGCCTCCGGCTTCCCTAAAGACACCAACGCCATCCCCCCAGCAGGAGCCCGCTAAAATACCTCCACCCCCGCCTCCTCCCCCACCACTGGAGATGCCGTATGGCTGGATCTATGAGGGAGAGGTGATGACTGGAGTGGTGGATGCCTCGGTGGTTACTCTGCCTGATGGCACCTATCGGATGTATTACGGTTCGTGGCGTAGCTGGCCGATTGGCGAGCATCAGCGCGACCCCTACATTGGCTACGCCTCTTCGCGAGACGGACTAAAGTGGACGGATGAGGGCGAGACCGGGCTGAGCGGCGGCTGGCCCCGGGTTATCCAGCTGCCGGACGGGCGATGGCGCATGTACTATGGCGGCCATCCAGGCATTGCCGTTGCCATCTCGGCGGATGGCCTGGTGTGGCAAAAGGAGACTCTGAGTGGCATTGAGCCTTCCCAGGTGGGCGTGAGGGAGTACGGTGGTGTGGATGTGGTCACCTTACCCGATGGCACCTACCGTATGTACTATTCCGAGGTCGTCCCTTCAGACAGATTCCCCGTGACTGGTGTCAGCCGGATAATGAGCGCGGTGTCAGAGGATGGGCTGAACTGGCAGGTAGAGCCAGGGGTGAGGATAGACCCGCTTGAGGGCAAAGAGGGTCCTCTGGCACAGCACCCGCGCGTTATCACCCAGCCTGATGGCGGCTACAAAATGTTCTATTGGACCGCTGATAGCACCATCTGGTCGGCGACCTCTGAGGATGGTCTGACCTGGGGCAACCGCCGGCCGGAGCATGTCTTTGGTGCCGACCCAGAGGTTATGATGCTGCCCGACGGAAGGATGAGGATGTTCGTCAACTGGCTTGATGCTACCTTCAGCACCGCTCAGGAGCGGCAGCGGATGTGGAGCTACGTGTGGGACCGTCTGCCCTTCGTGCTGATGATACCGCCCAAGGTGAAGATGCGCCCGGGGCAGATGGCGGAGGTGACACTTGAGATTAAAGGTGAGCCAGGAGATCACGTCTCGCTTAGCGCCGAGGTATATTCCCAGGGCGTCTATGAGCCGGATGACCCGTCAAGCCCGTTTCGGATTGAACTTAGCGCCTCAGAAGGAACGGTGCCCTTCACGGTGAAGGTGACCTTGGTGCATCAAACCAAGGGACCTATGGCCACGGTGGTGCTCACTGGCGATAATGGCGATGAGGTCGTTCGCCTGCCGATCGCTGTCCAGACCACACCCCAGAGGTAAACGCCCCTCAAATCTGGGAGCTTTGCCCCTACTTTATCCTTGTTCTTTGCCGCTGATGATTTAAAAACCGTGCTCTCTGGAATATAAAGAGTAGATTACACAATCCCGAGGTGTGTATAGTCAAGAGGAGCCCGTTTATGCTTCCCAACTATGGTGATTTAGTCCATCTGGCCTTGAGCATGTTTTCCACAGCAGCGCTATTTCCAAGGTGGTCCGGCTCGGTTGCCCACTTGTGAAGGAAAACCCCGGTCACATGGTACTGCTTCAGCACGTTGAGACAGACGTCATATCCCTTAGCCCTAGTAACCGGATCTGGCTCCTTACCGTGCCAGAAGTCCATACCGAGGGTGGCCACGAAGCGGAAGTCAGTGTTGTATCTTCGTCCCAGGTCGTTGAGCTTCTGGGCTTGCTCCTCGACGTGTCTTCTCAGGTCATCGAAGCTGCGCATATCATGCACACCGTTGTAGTCTTTCCAGGGGAAAATCGTTATGCCAGCAGCATCATAACCGGCAAAGACACGGTTTTCGTTCAGGAAATCCCACTGCTCACCAGAGGGAATCTCGGCAAAAGCCACTTTCCCGCTGTAGACGGCTCTGATTTGGGGCAGGATGTCTCTAAACCAGTCCCTTGCCTCGAATTTGTCCATAATGATGGACATTTCGAATCCCGGGGCAAACAGCTCGACACCGTTCTCCTCAGCAAATTGCGCCCAATGCAATACGATGTCTGTCCACTCATTCACCGAAAGCCGCCATTTTCTCTCCGGCCAGTATTCCATTGACTCAACAAATGGGGTCAAGAACACCTTAAATCCCTGCTCATGGGCCATTGCAATGGCCTGCCTGAGACATGCCTCTGCTTCTTCAGTATCACCAACCAGGCTTCCATCCTCTGTGCCGTTGTAGAAAGCTCTCACCAAGAGGTAGTTTGCGCCAACACTTCTTGCCTTGGAAATCAGCCTAGTGTTGCTATCATGGTCATATATTTCCTTGTATATGCCGGGGTGATAATAGTAAGCTATAGTTCTCCAGACCAGTCCCTGAATTTCAAATTCAAGCTTGGGCTCGGGGTATGACTCTTTTTGGGGGAGCGATAGAGATGGTGGCGTTGTCTGGCAGCCCGTCAACATCAGAACAAGCAAGCTTAATACGGCCGGTGGCAGTAATCTTTTCATCTGGAAGACATCCTAGCCACTGTGTAGCAAGCTGTCAAGAATAGCATAGAAAGAGCTAACCGGCTGGATATCCAGTGAAGTCTGGGTTTAAATAATAGTGGTGGCGGTGAGGCACCCCTCATCCCATTTCAGCAGGCCCTAAACGCCATGATGAAGCGGATGATGCGCCACTAGCCAATCGAACTCAGGTTGGGAATTTCTCCAACCCTATTGTTTAACCTCTCGCTGTATAAAACAAGCAAAAGTTACTTTTGCAGGATCTCTAGTGCCTTTTCTACGGCGAATTTCAGTCTCTCTGTACACTCGTAGTCATGCACTCTGGCAAAGTATTGCTTGAGTCCTTCCTCTGTCTTGAGATTTAGGCCAGTCAGTTGTCTGCAATTCACTGCCCCGAACTTCTCTCGGAAAGCTGCTATATACTCGTCGGCCATCTGCCATATTGGCTGGGGATTCTGGTCGGCACTCGTCCTACCATATTTAGCACCTATTAGCATCACCACGCTTGAAATAGAACCACAAAGTAGTCCGTTTAGGCTCACTCCGGCACCGATGGCTGTACCTATCTTCGGGATGAGGTCTGAATTTATGCCCAGAGGTTGTGACAAAGTCAAAAGTACACTCTCACAACAGTTATAAGGTCGTCCTATAGGGAAGTTAGACGGTCGGTTGCAAAAGTACCGCACCACTTTTTCCTGCAATTCCTGTACTTGCTGAGCCTGAGGACTCATATCCACCCCTCCTTCCGGGATAATTTCAACTGGACTTCTCTAATAAGGAATTTGGTTAGCTAGGAAGAAGTTACCGACGACTGCCAACATCACCTCACCGTGCCCTTGGTGCATCCTTAAAGACCCAGCACCTGACATCGCGGTCATCTTGACATCCAATGGTGGGACGATTTCACTCTAGTTCTCTTGGAAAACTTTGTCAATACCCTCTGTGGAGACTAGAACTGGCGGCTGTGGAAGTGCTCCAGACCTTGGAAACGCAGAATCGTGACGCAAGCTGGACAGTTGTGCAATCAAGTTTTTAGTAAAAGATGATAAAATTATCCGTGGGTGCGGTGATAGAAATAAGGCTGAGTTGGCTAGGAGATATCATTAACTGGCGTATAAATTGTTGGTTAGTCCGTATGATTATCAGAGAAATCTACGCAAGAACTATTCTATCCAAATCAAAGGTTTTTGACTACGTGGTCAATCCCTATGTTGGTTGTCAGCACGGTTGTACCTACTGCTACGCGCGCTTCATGAAGAGGTTCACAGGGCACAAGGAGCCATGGGGTGAATTTGTTGACGTTAAGATTAATGCTCCAGAATTACTTCAGCGCGAGATAGAAAAGATGCCGCCCGGCCGGGTGTGGGTGAGCGGAGTGTGCGATCCTTATCAACCGCTGGAGAGAAAATACGGATTGACAAAGAGGTGCCTTGAAATATTGCTGCGACATGGTTGGCCGATAACTGTCCAGACGAAATCTTCGCTTGTGTTGCGCGATGTAAACCTACTTAAGGGAACCGACAAGACCGAGGTCGGGCTATCTGTTACTACTGGAGATGAACGGGTAAGACAGTTGTTTGAACCTGGTGCACCATCGATTAAGCAAAGAATCAAGGCGCTCGAGGAGCTACGTATTGCGGGCATCAGAACCTTTGCCATGATTGGGCCAATGCTTCCGAAAGCAGAAGAACTCGCTGCTACGCTTAGGGGAAAGGTGGATTACGTTTTGATCGATAGAATGAACTACCATTATGGCGATTGGGTGTACAGGAAACATAACTTGGAGAGCGCCAAGAGCAATGACTTTTTCTTCCTAAAGGGTAAGGAACTCGCCTCTACCTTTGAGAAAGCAGGCATCGAGTGTCAGGTGCTGTTTTGATGGTAACTGGATAGCCGTGTTAGGCGGGTGCAGCATCGTGTCATATAGACGGGGAAACAATCCGCCCTTTTGTTCAACTATTCGCGAACTGGCCAATCCAGCATCACCCCCAAGTAAAAGGGGGAGACCTCACTGAGGTCCCCCTTCTTCCACACCATCTTGTATCTCCCTACGTTAACGCCAGGTATCTACTCAGCGTGGATAACGATGCTGCCGCCCTGGGAGACGGTTTTGTTACGAGGATGTTATCAAAAACCAACTATGGCGCCGCACCAGGCCGACGTCCATAGCTAATTTAGCTTTGTTGGTAGCGCATACCGGATTCGAACCGGTGATCTCCTCCTTGAGAGGGAGGTGTCCTAAACCACTAGACGAATGCGCCACCTATTTGGCTGGGGAAGAAGGATTCGAACCTTCCCTTACGGATCCAGAGTCCGCTGTCCTACCACTAGACGATTCCCCAGTGTCTATTAAAATTATAGCCATTAATGCGGAATGTGTCAAAGGGTATCACGCCTGTTTTGGCCAGTTTAAAGCTCATTTGGCCCTAGCCGTTTGGGGGAGTTATCCGCTTTGGCCGTGTCTATGCTAGAATAGCTAGGGATAAATTTGGGGGGTGCGGAATTTGGCTGATTTGAGGGCTTTAGAGCAAGCTCTTGGGGTTTCCTTTCACGACCCATCCCTCTTGGAGCAGGCGCTGGTTCATAGCTCCTACCTTAATGAGCCACCGGGCCTGGCTCTAGTTTCCAATGAGAGGCTTGAATTTTTGGGCGATGCCATTTTGGGCTTTCTCGTTGCCGAGAAGCTGTATCATGATCACCCTGAGCTCAGCGAAGGGGAGATGACCAGGCTCCGCTCGGTTCTGGTGTGCCGGGATACCTTGGCCAGAGTCGCCAGAAACCTTGGGCTTGGCCAGTACC
>Ga0180923_135_pt1 | contig 3218 bp, 8 predicted proteins | sample Deesub1362A_J573_FD_124163 | JGI IMG/M metagenome (GOLD analysis project Ga0180923, IMG submission 124163) | Candidatus Bathyarchaeota archaeon JdFR-10
CCACCCACTCCTTCCAGAAGGCTTCCGCCTCCTGCAGGCCGACCACCCGCCGGTAGGGCAGAGGCCCCGCCAGGCGGCTGGCTGCAAGCCAAGACTCCAGCCTCCCCCATCTGCCAGGGCCAGTCGTTCTTGACCCCGGCGCCGTTGACCGCCAGGAGGGTGAAGAAGCCTAGCTTCACCGCCTCGGGCTTCCGGGTCAGGGTCTTTCTGAACTCCGGCAGGCGGAGGCCCTCCGCGTACAGCTCGGCCAAGGCCTCCAAGCTTCGAAGCCTCTTGGCCTTGAGGGCCTCGGCGAACTCTCGGAGGCAGGGCAGCCCCCTGTGGACGGTGCCCCAGCGGTTCACCGCCTCGGCCTCTCCGCCCTCAAACTTCACCAAGGCCAGCTCTCCGTCGGCTTTCACCTGAAGCCACGTGTCGCCTGTAAACGGGACTTCCCTGAGACTTCGCAGAGCCTTCAGTTTGGGTTTAAGCTCAGCCACTTCCATGCTCACGGCTGTCCCCGAAAGGATGACCTCCAGAGGAATGGTGCACCAGAGTGTCGCACAGCCTAGAGTTATCATCGGGTCGCTCCCTTTGTGCTGGGTTTGGGTTTGAAGTTTATGGGGCCGTTGGGGAATAGGTCGAAAAGGTCTGCGTCGCATTTGGGACATTTTGTGTAGCCTTCGCCAGATTTTTCGTCTGAAAGGTAGGTTCCGGCAGACGGGTCGAAGACGTAGTATTCGCTGGTATCAAAGTAGACTCCGTTAAGGGGTTCACCGCATTCAGGACATTTAGGAGGTCCCATAGACATCTAAACCACCTCGGTAGTCCGGGGCACTAGGGTACGGCCAATCAACCCCGAAAGGCCGGGCGGAAACTTGCTCCTTCAGTTTCTCCGCGTATCCCTTTTTCACAGCCCCCTTCAAGGAGTAGCCGTGCGTGGCCATGTGCATCCTTCCCTTCCGTCCGCCGTGGTGAAGGTTCCGCCGCAGATTTTGCGGCGGTATGCGGTGTGTTTCTTGGGTGGGTTGAGCAGGAGCCTGTACTGGTCAAGCCTGAGGCTGATGAAGTCCCAGGCGTCCGCCAGCCGGGCTTCGCCCAGGTTGTAGGCTTCGAGCAGGTCTTTAACCCGCTCGAGGTCGGCTATGAAGGACCTGAGCAGCCGCTTTTCCGCCATCCTCGCCCCCGAAAACGCTGGGCTTGAATTTTCCGTCCTCGTAGTCGAAGGCCTCCGCGTAGGCTTCCCAGTGGGCTTGGCACATGGAGAGGCCGTTGCCGAAGAACACAGCAGGGCTTCCCCTGCACTCCGGGCAGCGGCTCAGCTGTCGGAGGAGCCCCCTGACGGTTCTAGCCCTCCTCACGTCGAACCCCGAAAGAGCACCGGGGGGCTACGCCGGCTCCACGGTTACCTTTATCCGGTCTCCGAGGCCGTATTTCTGCACGGCCCATTTTTCGATGTACACCGTTCGCAGAGTCGTCGGGTTTTCGCCGGCCTCCTCCCGGTAGCGGACAGTTCCAGGCGTCGTCTTCTCCTTCACAAACACGGCTACCAGAGGCATGGTCTTCCCCGAAAAACGGGAGCTCTCGCCTACTCCGCGGGCTCCCATATTTCCCTCCTGCCTCGAAACCTCCGCCCTTCGAAGACCTCCTCCACAATATATGCATGGTGTTGCAGAACGTAGCGGACGAAGTTTCTGTCCATTTTAGCCGTCTCCGGCAGACCAGTCCTCGTAACGATTTCAAGGTTTCCGCCTGGAACCTCCTTGACGGAGACGCCGATACCGTAGATGCTGTTGAGTGCAAGGAGGTGAGCTTTAACCTTCGAGGCGGACCCGTACAAAATCGAATTCTTGGGCTGGACGACGAACCTCGTCCTGAAAAAGTCGTAACGCTTCCTGCCCACGGTTGCTCCCCGAAAATAAGGGCGACTATTCCTCCTCTTCCAGGTTGACTGTTGTGCTGCACGACGGGCAGGCTGGCTCACGGTTTCTCTGCCGCAGTCGACGCATTTTCCCAAAGGCTGGCCCCCTCTTCCCCCGAAAAAAGACCCCCTCGGTTAAGGGTAGCTTTCCGGCTCGAGGACGATGACGGCGCAGCCTCTGCGCTTTATGACCCTGGCAGGCTCAAAGCGGACTGTTTCCAGGTACTCGCTGGCCAGCTCCATGAGGGCGGCGCTGCCCATCTTGTCGACGCCTTCGCCTGCCACCAGAAGCGTAGGCTTCCTCTTGACGCCGACGCGGAAAACCATGTCGGTCTGCCCCCGAGAACGGGGATAAACGGGGTTTCCGCCCGCTGCCCGAAATTTAGGCTAAGGCTTCCTCCAAAGCCTTGGCCTTATCCTCTTGGCCTCGCCTCCGGTAGATTTTAACCCACGCCCTGCGGGCTCTGAGGCTGGCTGAAGCCCGGTTTGGGGGCTGAAGCACTCCGAGGCCTTCCTCTCCGCGCCGCTGCCTTTCCCTTTCAGCCCGCTTCCTGTAAATCCACCGCTTCAGCTCCCGGAGCTTCTCCTGCTCGTAATCTGAGAGCTCCTTGACCTCGATTTCTGAGGGAACCCGGAGCCTGCCGCGGGCAACCTTACCGAGGAGGTAGGAGTAGATTCTCGTCCACTTCTCGGAGGGCGGCACGCTCAGGAAGGCCGTGTACAGGTAGGCCAGAGCCTCGGCGTCGCCGGCCTCCTCGACGGCTTCACCCTTCAGCCTCCTCAGGTTCTCGGCGAGCCTCTGTAGCTTTATCTCTGCGACCAGCCACTCTGGAACGGTGTCTCCCCAACCGCCTTGGTGGGTGATGATGGTGGGGGATAGCGCGAAGGCTAGGTCGGTGAAGAGCTTTTCCAATTCGTTCCCCGAAAAATAGGCGTGTCCGCCTCATCCGTCGCTCAGCTCCACCACGGCGTCGATGCCAACCTTTCCCTCCGCCATCATCTGCTTGAGTTTTCGCTGCGTTGCCTCCACGGCTTCATCGTGGTCTCGGGCTTCCACGGTGAAGCTTTCGAGGTCCACTACATACTCCTTAAGCTTCCGTTTCCCAGCCACGTCCAGACTCCCCGAAAAGCCCCTGGGAGCTCAGGACAGCCTGTATATTTTCACGTCCAAGCTTCCTTCCTTGAGAGCCTTGTAGCAGGCTTCGCACAGCCAGTAGAGGAACATCAGCCGGTAGCATGGCTGATTGGGCTTTGAGGTGCTCACAGCAGAATCCCATGAGGCCCCCCCGAAAAAGGGCGGCTACGGGTAGCTTTAGAT